>Ga0114946_10000063_pt1 | contig 51776 bp, 39 predicted proteins | sample WalLakDeSediment_FD_88676 | JGI IMG/M metagenome (GOLD analysis project Ga0114946, IMG submission 88676) | Lake sediment microbial communities from Walker lake, Nevada to study Microbial Dark Matter (Phase II) - Walker Lake 11/02/13 Deep Sediment | ecosystem: Environmental > Aquatic >... | reverse complement strand
TGGAGGCGCTCGAGGCCAGCGCCGATCTGGCCCGGCCCATGGCGGGCGGCGCGGACGTGCGAGGCGCACTGGCGTGGCTGGGCCGCGCCTGCCCGGGCGACACGGTGGGCGACGCCCGCGGCCGGATCGCGTTGCTGGACGCCGGCACGTGCACCTTCGAGGCCAAGCTGGTCGCCGCCCAGACGGCCGGCGCCACAGGCGCCATCGTGGTCTCCGCGTCGGACGCGCTGCAACGCATGGGCTCCGCGGGTGGTCGGGCGGCCATCCCGGCGTTCATGATCCGGCAGACGGACGGCCAGGAGCTGCAGCCGCGCCTGGCGCGAGGCGAGGTGGTGGAGGCGCTGCTCTCGGCGCGTTTCGTGGGCAGCACCGAGGTCACGCACTTCATCGACTCCATCTCGTCCTTCAGCAGTCGTGGCCCCAGCCGCTCGGGCGCGCTCAAGCCGGACATCGCCGCCCCCGGCAGCAACATCTGGGCGCCGCGCATGGGCAGCGGCGACGAGGCCATGTCCCAGAGCGGCACCTCCATGGCCGCGCCCATGGTTGCGGGAGGCGCGGCGCTGGTGATCCAGCGCCTGCGCGCAGACGGACTGGCGGCGCCGGACCGGCCGCTGGGCACGGACGGCGGCCTCGGGCCGCTCGACGTGGGGGCGCTGCTCGTCAACTACTCCGAGCCCACCGTGTGGGTGGGCGACCGCCGGTCCGGCGCCGCCGTGGGGCTGTCGCGCGGTGGGGCCGGGCGCATGGACGTGTTGCGCGCGGCCACCGGCAACACCCTCATGCGCGCCGGCGCCATCGCCAGCCTGGGCTTTGGCTTCCAGGCGCTGGATACCCCGCACCGCGAGGACGGGACCATTGCCCTGACCAACCTGTCGGGCGCGGACCGGCGCTACCGGCTCGCGCCGACCTTCGCGGGACCGGCGGCGGCGCCCGCGGGCGTGGAGCTGGCCGTGGAGCCCGACGAGCTCGTCCTGGGCCCCGGCGACAGCGCCGAGCTGCGCGTGGAGCTGTCCATCGACCCGGCCAGGCTGGGCGCGTGGCCGGTCTACGGCGGCGAGCGGCTGGTGCACGGCGCCGGCGGCGCCCTGGACCTGGCGGAGGTCAACGCCTACGTGGTGGCCACGGAGATCGGCGCCGACGGCGCGGCCGCGCCCGGCGGCGACGTGGCACGCGTGCCGGTCTACGTGCTGCCGCGCCCGGCTTCGGACGCGCGCGTGGCGCCCGACCCGCTCCAGGTGGACCGCGACACGCGCGCCGGCGGCGCGCGCGTCCGCAACGGCGGCGACGGCGCGGCCGTGGCGGAGCTGTTCGCGCTCGTGGGCACCGACCCGCGGGAGGCCGACGTGGAGCCCAGGCTGGACGTGGACCTGGTGGGGGCGCGCGTGGGCACCGCCGCGGACGGCAAGCGCACGCTGGAGCTGGCGGTGCGCACGTCGGGGGCTCGGGTGATCCCGCACGAGAGCCAGATCCAGGTGCTGCTGGACACCAACGTCGACGGGCGCATGGACTGGCTGGTCCACAACGCCGACCCGGGACTGGTGGCGGGAACCGGCCGCGCCACGGGGCGCCAGGCCCTCGTGGTGCGCGACGTGCGTTCCGACCACCCGCTGCAGCTGGGCAACCGCATCACGGTGTCGGGCGGCGCGGACATGGACATCTTCTCACGCATCGCCGTCTTCCGCCTGCCCACGTCGGAGCTGGGTCTGGCGGACAACCGCCCGGTCGCCATCGAAGCCGTGGTGCGCACCATGCCGGCCTTCCCGGACGTCCGGGGCGACGAGCGCAGCCACCGCCCGTTCGATGTCGTGCCGGACGACGGCTGGGACGGCGAGGGCGTGGGCAACGGCCGCCTGCGCTTCTCCGAGTCCGAGCTGCCGTTCGGGCTCGACCGCTGGCGCATCGAGGTGGCCGGTGAGAGCGAGGCGTCGTTTGGCGTGTCCGTGGCCAGCGCTGTCGCGGAGCCGTTGTCCGAGATCCTGCTCGCCCTGTTTCCCACCAACCGCCCGGAGGACGGCGACGCGCAGGTTCTCTCCATCCAGTTGGCCCACCTGCCGCCCACCGCCACGCCCGGCCCCACGCGCGTGCCGGCGGACACTCCCGGCCCGGGGACCACGCCGCCGGCAACGGCCACGCCGGTTGAGCGACCGGCGCGGGCGTGGCTGTTCCTGCCGGTAGGCCTCCGGTCGGGCCGCCTCTGACGGTCACCGGCACCGGGTGCCCCGTGGCGCGCGAGGCGAGCACGGTGACGCGGTGATGCCGCCGCTCCGAGGTGGCGACGGGGCCGACGGGCCCCCGGCGGCTGCCCGGGTGGGCGTGGACGCCCGCCTGGGCGCCTACCGTGGTGGCGGCATCGCGCAGCACGTGGACCGCCTGCTGGAGGGGCTGGAGGAGATCCGGCCGCCGGAGCGCATCGTGGTCCTGGCGCACCGCCGGGCGCGCGCCCCGCGCGCATGGCCGTTCGAGACCCGCAAAGTGCACACGCCGCCCCATCATCGCCTCGAGTCGTGGGCGTTGCCGCTGGAGCTCGCCCGCGCCCGTCTGGACCTGCTGCACTGTCCCGACGTGGTGGTGCCGGCGGGCTGGCGCGGCCCGGCCGTGACCACGGTCCACGACTTGGCCTTCCTGCGCCAGCCGGAGCTGCTGACGCCGGACGCGCGCCGCTACTACGGCGGGGTGCACGCCTCGGTGAGGCGCTCGACGCGCATTGTCGCGGTGTCCGAGCACACGCGCCGCGAGCTGCTGCGCCTGACGTCGGCGTCGGCGCAGCGGGTGCGCGTGGTGCCCAACGCGGTGGCGCCACGCTTCCTGGAGCGCGCCCGGCCGGACGACGAGGCGGTGGCGCGCCGCTACGGCCTCGCCCGGCCGTACATCCTCTTCGTGAGCACCATCGAACCACGCAAGAACGTGGCCACGCTGCTGCGCGCCTTCCGTCGTCTCCTCGACGAGGGCCGCCACGTGGACCTGGCGCTCGCCGGCGCCGACGGCTGGCTGAGCGGCGCCACCTACCGCGTCGCCGACGAGCTGGACCTGGGCCGCCGGGCGCTCTTCCTGGGCTACGTCCCGGATGGCGACTTGCCGCCGCTGCTGCGCCAGGCGGCGGTCCTGGCCCATCCGGCCCTGGACGAGGGCTTCGGCATGACGCCGCTGGAAGCCATGGCCTGCGGCGTGCCGGTCGTGGTATCGCCCGCCGGCGCGTTGCCGGAGGTGGTGGGATCGGCCGGTCTGTACGCCGTCGCCGACAACCCGGCGGACTGGGCGGCCGGCCTGGCTCGCGTCCTGGACGACGCGGCCCTGGCGGAGCGCCTGCGCGCCGCCGGCCGGGCGCGCGCCGCCACGTTCACGGTGGCGCGGCAGGCCACCGAGACGCTGGCCGTCTACCGCGAGGCCGTCTCGCGGCGCTCCCGGTCGCGGTCCGATCGGTCGGAATCGGGCGCCCGGTCATGAAGGTCCTCGTCCTGGCGCCGCAGGTGCCGTGGCCGCCGCGTCAGGGCACGGCCATCCGCAACTTCCACGTGGCCCGGCAGCTGGCCGAGCGGCATCAGGTGACGCTGCTCGCCTTCGGTGAACCGGCGACGGCCGACGATCCGCTGCGGGCAGCCGGCGCCCGGGTGGTGAGCGTGCCGCCGCCGCCCGCCCGGAGCACGCGGCGCCGGTTGGTCGAGTTGCTGGTGGACCCGTGGCCCGACCTGGCGCAGCGGCTGCGCAGCGCGGCCATGGACGACGCCCTGGCGGCGGAGCTGCGCGCCCTGCGCGTGGACGGCGGGCCCGACGTGGTGCAGATCGAGGGCCTGGAGATGGCGCCGTTCGCGCTGCGCGCGTTGCTGCGGCTCCCGGCCGCTCCGTCCGGTCGGCCGCGCCTGGTGTACGACGGCCACAACGCGGAGTGGCTGCTCCAGCGCCGCGCCTGGCGCGCCGATCTGGGCCGGCCCGCCGCCTGGCACGGCGCGCTCTACTCGCTCGTCCAGACGGCCAAGCTGCGGCGCTTCGAGCGCCGGCTGCTCCGCGCGTGCGACGCCGTGGTCGCCGTCAGCCGCGCCGACGCCGAGGCCATGCGCGTGTTGGCGCCCCACGCCGACATCGAGGTGGTGCCCAACGGCGTCGACACCCGCCACTACGCCGCGGCGGACCCGGAGCGCTCCGAGCCCGACCTGTGCGTGTTCACGGGCAAGATGGACTTCCGGCCCAACATCGACGCCATGGTGTGGTTCGCGCGGCACGTCTGGCCCGCCGTCCGCGCCGCCCGGCCCGCGGCCCGGCTGGAGATCGTCGGCCGCGACCCCACGGCGGCCGTACGCGCTCTCGAGGGCCGCGGCGTGCAAGTGACCGGCACCGTGACGGACGTCCGGACGTACCTGGAGCGAGCGGCGGTCGTGGTGGCGCCGCTGCGCGTAGGCGGCGGCACCCGGCTCAAGGTGCTGGAGGCCATGGCGGCAGCCCGGGCCGTGGCCGCCACGTCGCTGGCCGTGGAAGGCCTCGACCTGCGGCCGGAGAGCGAACTGCTGGTCGCCGACGCTCCGGACCGCCTGGCCGCCGGCGTGTGCGCCCTCCTTGCCGACCCCGTCCGGCGCGCCGCCCTGGGCCGCCACGCCCGCGCGCGCGTGGAGCGCGACTACCGCTGGGAAACCCTGGTGCCGCGGATCGAGCGGCTGTACCGCGCCGAGCCCATCACCGGCGGGCGCGGCGCGCAGCTCCCGTGAGACCGACCGCGGCGCCTGGAGGCGCCGATGCGCGCGGGGCGGCACCGTCGCTGCGCGCCCGCCTGCGCGCGGCCGCGCTGGCCGCGGCGCCGGGCGCCGGCCGGCCGACCGTCCTCGGCCCGGGCACCGCGCTGCTTGCCGCTCCGGCGCCGCGCCTCCTCGTCGTGCGGCCCGATCACCTCGGCGACGTGCTGCTGGCCGGCCCCGCGCTGCGGGCGCTCTGCGCCGCCTGGCCGGCGGCGCGCGTCACGTTCCTGGTGGGCCCGTGGGCGGCCGCCGTTGCCGAGCGCATGCCCGGCGCGCACCACGTGGCCACGCTGGCGTTTCCGTGGTTCGACCGCCGGCCGGGCGGACCGCCGTGGCGGCGGTACGCGCGGCTCGCCGCCGCGACGCGCGCCGTGCGCCGGCTGCCGGCGGCGCCGTTCCACGCGGCCGTGGTGCTGCGCGATGACGACTATTGGTCGGCCTGGGTGCTCAAGCTTGCCGGCGTCCCACTGCGTCTGGGGCACGCCGATCCGTGTGCGCGCCGCTTCCTGAGCCACGTGCTGCCGCCGGGCGGTCGGCCCGAGCACGTGGCCGCCGCCGGCATCGCGCTGGTGGCGGCCCTGGTCGGCCACCCCGCCGCCGACATGCCCACTCCGGCCACGCACCCGCTCTGCTTCCAGCCGTCGGAAGGCGACCGACGCGCGGCCCGCGAGGCGCTGGCCGCAGCCGGCCTCACCGAGATCGGCCGGCGGCGGCCGATCGCCGTGCACCCCGGCTCGGGCTCGCCCATCAAGCGCTGGCGCTGGGGCGCGTGGCGCGAGACACTGGCGGCCCTGACCCAACCCGGCGAGCCCGTGGTCGTGACCGGGACGGCGGCCGAGCGCCGGCTGACCGCCGAGCTCGCCAACGCGGCCGGCCGGCCCGTCGTCGACCTCACCGGTCGGACGGACGTGGGCACCCTGGCCGCCGTGTTCGAGCGCTGTCGCCTGGTCATGGGCCCCGACAGCGGCCCGCTGCACCTGGCCGTAGCCGCCGGAACGCCCACGGTGCACCTGTTCGGCCCGGCCGATGCCCGGCGCTTCGGGCCCTGGGGGCCGCCCCAACGGCACGCCGTCGTGACCTCGCGCCTGCCGTGCGCACCGTGCGGACGCCTGGACTGGCCGCGGCCCGCGGACCACCCTTGCGTCCGCACCCTGGCGGTGGAAGACGTGGTGCGAGCCGCGCGAGGCGTCCTTGCGGCGGCCGGCGCCGCCGGCCGCGACCCGCCGCCGGAGCCTTGCGGCACCCCCTGACGCGCCCTATAATCCAGCTGTCGGCGCGCGGCATGGCGCGCCGCGGCCACCGTGGAGCGGCGGGTGCTGCAAGAGCTGAACCTGGCCCAGATCGCCGAGTCCATCGACGCCCCGTACCACCTGGTGCCGCTGGTCTCGCTCGGCGCGGTGGACCTGTCGCTGTTCATCTGCGAAGGCCCCAAGTCGTGGCATCGTGCGGCCGACCACACCGAGTCGCTGATGGTCCTCGAGGGCGTGATCACGCTCGAGGGCAAGTCCGGCATGACCGTGGTCGGCGAGGGCGAGATGGCGCGCATCCCGGCCCGCGTGCCCCTGAACTACTTCTCCGGCATGCGTTCCACCGTGGTGCTGGCGCAGGAGCGCGTCGGCTTCTCCGGCTCCAACGGGCACCGGCCGCCCGGCGCGGAGCACGAGGCCGTGGCCAAGCACCACGTCGCGGCCGAGGTCCGGGCTCGGGAGCCGTACGACTGGCAACGGGCGGGCGTCACGGGCGGCTACGCCATGTTCGCCACGCGGCTGCGTGGTCGCAGCCAGCCGTACGTCGTGCCGTCGGGGTCGGTCGTGGCGCTCGTGTACCGCGGCGTGCTGGACTACGACGGCGACGACGCCAGCGGGTCCGTGGTGGGCGGTCAGGTGCTGGTCATGCCGCGAGACGCGCGGGTGGTCCTTGGCTCGGACCGCGGCGCAACGGTGGTGGCCCTGGCGCGAAGAGGCGCCCCGCTGCCCCGCGCGGCGACGTAGCGAGCCGGCTTCGGCCGCCGGCCCTGGCGCGGCCGGCGCGTAACGCGCCGCGGCCGCGCGGCGTCTCATCGGTGTGTTGCGCCAGTTGCCGCGCGTTCCGCCCCGGTCCCGTCAGGTAGGATCCTCATGCCACAGCGTCTCAGCAACCGCGTCCCACGCGCCTGCCTAGCGTCGGCCCTGGCGCTGGCCTGTCTCGGCTCGCTCGCGCTCCAGCCGCGTGGCCTTCCGGTGGCCGCTCCGTCCGGGGTGTCGGCTGCCCCGCCGCCCGCTCTCGGCTCCGCCGCCTCGGAAACCCCGGCGGTCTCGGCCCGTGCCGACGGCCCGGTCGGCGCCGTGGACCCGCGCGTGGCCGCCGCCGTGGACGAGGGCGCCGCGCGTGTTCGGGCCCTGGTGTACCTGCGCCCCGCGCCCCGCCGCGCGGCGGTCGCCGACCAACGCGATCCAGTGGGCGCGCGCGACCCGGCGCCGGCCGGCAGCGGAGCGGACCGCGGCGCTCTGCCGGCAATGGCCGCCACGTTTGCCGCCGAGGCTGCGGACGTGATGCAGGTCGTCCGCCAGGCCGCGCGCTCGGGCCGGGCCGAGCCGCCGCGGGCCTTGTGGCTGTCCGGCGCGCTGGCGGTGGAGGCCGACGCGGCCGTGCTGCGAGCGCTGGCCGCGCGGCCCGAGGTGCTGTACGTGGGCCCCGACCCGGAGGTGGAGCCCGCGCCCTGGCGGCCCGGCCCCGTCGCGGCCGCGCCGCGAGCGGCGTCCGAGCCGTCGGGCGCCGCATGGGGCGTGCGGATGGTCGGCGCGCCGCAGGTCTGGCAGCTGGGCATCGACGGCCACGGCATCACGGTGGCGGTGCTGGACAGCGGCGTCGACTATCACCATCCCGCCCTGCGGCACGCCTACCGCGGTCACGTGGGCGACGAACGGCCCAGCAACGCCGGCAACTGGTGGTGCAAGGCGGTGGACCCCCTGTGCGGGCCGAGCCCGCTCTACCCCGTGGACGGTGTGGGCCACGGCACCCACGTCGCGGGCACCATTCTGGGCGGCGCGGGGGTGGGCGTGGCGCCGGGCGCCCACTGGATTGCCGCCCGCGTCTGCCAGCAGGCCGACTTCTGCAGCGGCAGCTGGGTCATCGAGGCACTGCAATGGCTCTTCGACCGCGAGCCGGCCAACCTGCCGCGGATCGTCAACATCAGCCTCAGCTTGGAGGACAACCTCGCCCTCGAGCGGGCGATCGGGGCCTTGGTGGACGCCGGCGTGGTGGTGGTGGCGTCCAGCGGCAACGACGGCAACCGGCTGCGCGCGCCGGCCGTGTACCCGGGCGTGATCGTGGCCGGCGCCGTGGGTGCCGACCGGCGCCTGTGGCGCGCCTCCGGCTACGGCCGCTCGCTGGACGGCGCCGTCAAGCCGGACGTGGTGGCGCCCGGAGTGGCCATCACGTCCAGCGTGCCCGGCGGCAGCTTCGCGGCCAGCACCGGAACGTCCATGGCCGCCCCCCACGTGGCGGGCGCCGCGGCCCTGCTGTTGCAGGGCCAACCCGACCTGCGGCCGGAGCAGGTGGCGGAGGTCCTGCGGACCACCGCCCGGCCGCTCGACGGCGCGGCCGTGGTGCCGGACCCCACCGGCGGCTGGGGCCTGGTCAACGCCTATGGCGCGCTGCTGACCGTGACCAGCGTGGGGCACGTGTCGGGCCGTGTCACGGACGCCCGGGACGGTGCGCCCATTCCGTGGGCGCGGATCAGGGTCGCCACCTCGGTCGGGGACCCGGTGGCCGGCCGCAACGCCGACCCCAACGGGCGCTTTGCCTTCGACCTGCGACCGGGCGAGTACCTGGTGATCGCGGAGGCCTTCGCCTATGCCGACCGCGCGCCCGGTCCGGTCGTCGTGGTCGAGGGCGGCTCGGTCCACCTGGACATCGCGCTGGAGCCGCGCGACGACGTGGGCGTCTTCGCCGGCACTCTCGCCGACGCCGTCTCCGGCGCCCGGCTGGAGGGCCGCATTCGGCTGGCCGGCGTGCCGCCTCAATTCGACATCCTCGTGGACCGCCACGTCGGTTTCGGCCGGCGCCTGCCGCCCGGATGGTACGAGGTGACCGTGGAGCAGTTCGGCTACCGCGTGCTCACGGATTCCATCAAGGTCGTGAGCGGCGCCACCATCGTGCGCGACTACCAACTCCAGCCCAGTCCGCGCATCCTGCTGGTGGACGGCGACGACTGGGCCTACAGCGGCGCCGGCGACATGTACGCCGCTTCGCTGCAGCGCCTGGGTTACACGTTCCACCGCTGGCGGGTCACCAACGAGGCCGTGGGGCCGGGCCGGGAAGGCGGGCCGCCCTCCGCCGCGCAACTGGCCGACTACGAGCTCGTCGTCTGGACCAGCTCCGTTACGGGGCCCAGCTTCGTGCGCGGCGCCCGGCCGCTGGCCGAGTTCCTGGCTGCCGGCGGCCGGCTGCTCTTGTCCGGCCAGGACGCCCTGTGCACCGACGCCGGCACGGACGTGGCGTCCGACCCCTGCAACAGCAAGGCACGGCCGGATCCGTACGTGCGCGACCAGCTCAACGTGCGCGTGCTGGCCGACAACGCCCGCGCCAACCAGGTGGCGGGCACCGATGACGGCCCGTTCGCCGGGATGGCCATCGCGCTCAACGGCCCCGACAGCATGGACAACCAGTCCATGCCCGACGTCATCGCCGTCCACGACCCGCTGCGCGGCCGGCTGGTCGCGCGCTATCCGGACGGGCGCGGTGCGGCCGCGCTGGTGGACACGTGCGTCCCTCACCGCGCGCTCGTCCTGGGCTTCGGCTTCGAGGGCGTTCGCGGCGCGCCGGCGCGCGACGCGCTTCTGGCCCGCGCCCTGGGCGCCTTGACCATCGCGCCGGCCGAGCACGCGGTGTTCTTGGGCCCGGACGCGCGCGATCTGCTCGTCCCGAGCGGCAGCGTGGCCGCGATCACCGTGACGGTGACCAACACGGGCGCCTCCGCCGACGCGTTCGACGTGGTCATCGCCGGCTCCAACTGGCCGGCCGAGCTGTGGGCGCCAGGTCTCGGCCAGCGGCTGGAGGGGCCGTTGACCCTGGCCGCGTGCCAAAGCGCGGGCTTTGTGGTCCGACTCGGCGTGCCGGAGAACGTGCCCCGCGGGGCGGCCGGCTCCGTCGCGATTCGGGTTCGCGGCCGGACGGGCGCGGCGGAGGACACGGCGCGCATCACGGTTCGCACGCCCGCCGGCGTGCTGGTGGTGGACGGCGACTACGTCCGCCAGTCCGAGCAGCGTTACCTGGAAGCACTGGCGGCCACGGGCACGCCCTTCGACACCTGGACCGTCCATCGCGAGGGCGCGGTCGCTCACCTGCCGTCGGCCGACGACCTGGCCGCCTATCCGGCGGTGATCTGGTTCACCGGCGACGACTGGCGGCCCACCGGCAGCCTCAACCTCCAGGGCCAGCGCGCCCTGGCCCGTTACCTGACCGCCGGTGGGCGCCTGCTCTTCTCCAGCGAGGACTACCTGAGCACGCGGGGGGGCACGCCCTATGAGGGCGAGGAGCTGTTCCACCAGCGGTTTCTCGGCGTGGCGGGCTACGTGGCCAACGAGGGCGCGGCCCACGCCGGCGAGCTGCGCGGCGCTCCCGGCTCGCCGCTGTCCGACCTTGCCGGCTGCGTGCTGCGCGCCAAGCCGCGCGGCGAGGACTACAGCGACCGCCTGGTGCCGGGGGGCACGGGCGGCGGGGCCGCCCTGCTCAACCTCTTCGGTCAACCGGTGGCCACTTTCGCCGCCCAGCGGCCGTTTCGCTCGCTCTTCCTGGCCTTCGACGTCGGACTGCTGGACGGGCGCTGCGGCGTGGATCTCATGGCCGCGGCCCTGGACTGGTTCAGCCCCCTGGCCGACAGTCGGCTGGAACTGGAGCCGGCCGCTCGGGTGGCCTACGCCTCGGGCGATCGGGTGAACCTGCGCCTGGATCTGCGAAACTCCGGGCCACGCCCGCTGGACGGCGTGCGGGTGACCTGGACGATGCCGCGGGGCGGCGTGTTGGACGAGCGGACCCTGCCTGCAGCGTGGTCGTGGGACGCAACAGCGGGAGTCCTGTCCTGGACGGGGGATCTGTCGCGCAACCAGGTGCTGACGCCGGCGCCGGAGATTGCGTTGACGCTGGAAGCCGACCTGTCGGAGGCCCTCGACATGGCTTCCGAGGCCGTGCTCGCCGCCGACGGCATCACCATCACCCGACGGGCCGCGTGGCGGGTCAACGCTCCCGACCTGAGCCAGTCCACCAAGAGCGTGCCGGATCACGAGCGCGTGCGCGACGCCGGTCAGACGGCCGGCTTTGTCCTGAACGTGCGCAACACCGGCACGCGTCCGGCCGCCGCCTTTGTCCTCACCGACACACTGCCGTCCGGTCTGGAGCTGCTCACGGACAGCGTCCTCGTGGACCACGGTCCGCCGCCCGACGTCACCAGCCACCCGGGGACCATCATCTGGCGGGGCGAGGTCGCGCCGGGCCGCGTCACGTCCCTGTCGTACCGGGCGCGCGTGCGAACGCACGCCGGAGGCCTCCTCCGCAACCGGGCCGTGTTGGACGACGGCGCCGGCAACAGGCACCAGCTGGTGGGCTCGGTGCTGGCACGCCCGCAGCTGTTCTTGCCGTGGGCGGGAGCGCGGGCAGGGCACGACCCCTGAGAGCGGCCGATTGCCCGGCTCCGCCGGCGACCGTATAATCGGGCACCCGCGGGCGCCCGTCGGCGGCCCGCTCGCTCATCCATGGAGCAGTACCAGTTCATGCCTACCCGGCTCGCCTTCGACGAGGGCCTCGGCTGCCTGGAGCGCGAGTTGCAGGCGCTGGGCGCGACCGTGGTGGAGGCGGTGGGGCTTGCCGTCCACGCGGCGGTCACGGGCGACGCGGCGCTGGCGCAACAGGTCCACCAGGGCGATCGCGAGGTCAACGAAGGACTGGCGCGCGTCCACCGCCAGGCGGTCGTGCTGCTGGCAACGCAGCAGCCGACCGCGCGCGACCTGCGCGTAATCCTGGCCGCCCTGATCAGCGCCATCGACCTGGAACGGGTGGGTGATCACGCCAAGGGCATCGCCCGCAACCACCTGGAAGGCGGCGATCCGCTGCCCGACATGGCGCGCGAGGGTCTGCTCGAGCTCTCGGCGCTGGTTCAGGACATGCTGCGCCTGGCCCTGGCGGCGCTCGCGAACCGCGACGTGCAGGCCGCGCGGGCGCTGGCGGAGCGTGACACCACCGTGGACAACCGCTTCCAGGTGCTCCGCGCGCGCCTGCTTCAGGCCATGGCCACGGAGCCCCAGCGCGCCAGCCACCTGGACGCCGCCGAGTGGTGCGGCAAGAGCCTCGAACGGGTGGGGGATCACGCCACGAACATAGGCGAGCAGATCGTGTTCCTGTGCACCGGCGAGGTCGTGGAGCTCAACGGGTGACCGGGTCCAGCCGCGCCGGCCGCTCGTGGTCGGGCACCCCTTCGGCCAGCCGGGTGCGATGACGCTCACCACCGACCGCGACGACACCTCGGCGGCCCGGTTCCGGGAACTGGCCGCGGCGGTGGCCCGCCTGGACGCCGTCGTGGTCGAGGCCGTGGCGCGGTTGGACGCCCTGGACCAGAGACTGGCGGCCTCGCAGGCGGGGCAGGCGCGCGCCGCGGAGCGCTTGGAGCACCTGGCCACCGAACTGGATCGTGGCCCGCAGCTCGCCTCTCTGGGCGACCAGGTGGCGGCCCTACGCGGCGGGCAGGAGGACGCGGCCCATCGCGTGGAGCAGATGGCTGCCCACGTGACGCGCCTGGAACGCCTCGACGCGGCGCTGGGCCATTTGCGCGACGAGCTGGGCACCCGCGTGGTCGCGGCCGAGAACGCGCTGCAGACCGAGCTGGCGGCCCTACGACAGGAGCGGGCGCGGGAGGCGGCCGGCGCGGCGCGCGAGCTCCACGAGCTGCGCGAGGCGCTGGCGGACACGGCGGCGCTGGCCGACCGCGTGACGGCCGCGGAGCGCCGGCAGTCGGAGGCGGAGGGCGCCGGGGAGCGAGCGGCAGCCCGCATAGACGCACTGGCCGCCACCAGGGTCGAGCTCCTCGATATGGTCAGGCGGGCGGAGCAGGGGCTGGTCGCGCGCATGGACGAAATCGCGCGCAACATCGACACGACGGCCACCGAAGTGGGGCGGTGGCGCGGCCGCATCGACGAGCAGTCTGAGGCGGTGCGCGCAGCGCGCGGTGTGGTGGAGACCGTGCGCGAGGAAGCCGCACGCATGAGCCAGGCGCACCACGCAACTGCCGAGGCGGAGCGGCTCTTCGAGGCCCGGGTGCTGGCCGAGCTGACCGAGCTCCGGCGCGAGGCGGAGACGACATGGGCCGCGTTCACACAGGAGCGTCGCCGCGACTGGTCGGCGTTGGCCCACGCCAACGAGCAGCGCGACGGCGCCCTCGCCGCCCTGGGCGAGTCGCTGGCGGAGGCTGGCGTGCGCCTGGACGATCTGGAACGGGCGACCGCCACCGCGATGGGCCGCCAGGCGGACGCGCTGGTCCAGCTGCGGATCGACGCGGTCGGCGCCCTGGCGACCTGGAGGGACGCGGCCGCGCGGGCCGTCGAGCAGCTGGAGGCGGCGCTGCCCCGGGACGACCGTTCGGCCACGGCCGCCGAACGACGCGAGGTGTTGCGCAAGTCGTTGAGAATGCGTCGTGACGAACCGCACGAGCAGTCGGACTGACGCCTCGCCACCCGCGGAGAGAGTCGTGGTGATCGGCACCGCCGGTCACGTGGACCACGGCAAGAGCGCCCTGGTTCGCGCGCTGACCGGCACCGACCCCGACCGCCTGGCGGAGGAGAAGGCCCGCGGACTGACCATTGACCTGGGGTTCGCCTGGACCGAGCTGCCCGACGGCGGCGTGGCCAGTTTCGTGGACGTGCCCGGCCACGAGGACTTCGTGCGCAACATGCTGGCCGGCGCGGGCGGCATGGACGCCGTGCTGCTGGTGGTGGCGGCGGACGAGGGCCCGATGCCCCAGACGCGCGAGCACACCAGCATCGTGGATCTGCTGGGGATTGCGCACGGTGTCGTGGCCCTCACCAAGATGGACCTGGTGGACGACGAGTGGCTGGCGCTGGTGCAACAGGAGGTCGTGGAAGGCCTGGCCGGCACCGCCCTGGCCGGCGCCGCGATCGTGCCCGTGTCCGCCACGCGCGGCGACGGCCTGGGGGCGTTGCGGGAAGAGCTGGCGCGGCTGATCCGCAGCGTGCCGCCGGCGCAGGACCGAGGCCGACCGCGGATGGCCGTGGATCGCGCCTTCACGCTGGCCGGGTTTGGCACGGTGGTCACGGGCACCCTGCGCGACGGGTCGCTGCTGGCGGGCGACACCCTGGAGCTCCTGCCGACCGGCCTGCGCTGTCGCGCCCGTTCCGTGCAGTCGCACGGTCGCGCCGTGGAACGGGCCCTGCCCGGCCGGCGCACCGCCGTCAACCTCGCCGGCCTGGCCGCGAGCGACGTGCGGCGTGGCGACGTGGTCACGCGGCCGGAGCAGTACGTGCCCACACGGCTGATCGACCTGGCGCTGCGCGTGCTGCCCGACGCCCCGGCGCCGGTGCGTCACGATGCGCAGGCCGTCGTGTTCCACGGCGCCGCCGAGGTTCCGGCCCACGTGCGCGTGATCGGGGCCCGATCCATCCTGCCGGGCGACACGGGCCCGGCCCAGCTGCGTCTGGCACGGCCGATCGTCGTCTGCGCCGGCGATCGTCTTGTCATCCGCCAGCCGTCACCCGCCCGGACCATCGGCGGTGGCGTCGTGCTGTGCCCGCATCCCCGCTCGCGGTGGCGGCGTCACAGGGCACCGACAGCGCGTCGCTTCTCCGAGCTGGCCTCGGGGCGCGCGACCCACGTGACGTGGCACGCCCTGGCGCAGCACGAGCCGTGTCCGGCCGAGCGGTTGCGTCCGTGTGACACGGGGCTGGAGGCCGACCGACGCGCCGCCGCCCTGGACGAGCTGGTGCGGTCCGGGCGCGCCGTGCGGCTGGGTGCGCTGTGGATCACCGACTCCGGCTGGGCGTCGCTGGCCGACAGGGCGCGCGCCGCGCTGGCGGCGTACCACGAGACCCACCCGCTGCGCTCGGGCATGGCGGCCGAGGAGCTCCGCGCGCGGCTGGCCCTGGCGCCGGAGGCGTTCGCGGCCGTCTGTGCTCGCGCTGCCGACGAAGGCTGGCTGCTCCGTGACGGGGCGTCCGTGCGCGCCAGGGAGCACGGTGTGGAGTTGAGCGCCGAGCAGCAGGCGGCCGCGGACCGGCTGCTCGCGCGCTACAAGGCGGCACCGTTTCGACCGCCCTCGGCCAAGGAGGCCGAGGCCGCCGTGGGCCCGGCCGTGCTGACCTCGCTCCTGGAGCGGGGTGACCTGGTGGCGGTCGGCGGCGACGTGCTGTTCGACCGCGCGACCTACGACGCGCTGCGCCAGGCCGTGCTCCAACACCTGCGGTCCGCCGGCCGGATCACGGTGGCCGACGTGCGCGACCGCTTCGACACGAGCCGCCGCTACGCGCTGGCCCTGCTGGAGCACCTCGACAGAACGCGCTTGACCAGACGCACGGGCGACGTGCACGTCCTGGCCGGGCCTGCAGCCGCGGACAACGGTCCGTGACCGCCGCCACGGGCGCCGCCGGCTTGCTCGACCTGGCGGTGGTCATTGTCAGCCACAACACCCGCGCGCACCTGCTCTCGTGTCTGGCCAGCCTGCGCGACGGTGGACTGGACGGGCTCAGGGCGCGGGTCATGGTGGTGGACAACGCGTCCGATGACGGCACGCCGGCCGCGGTGGCGGCCGCCTTCCCCACGGTGGAGCTGCTGGCAAACCCGGAGAACGTGGGCTATGCCGCGGCCAACAACATGGCGCTGCGGCGGGCGGGCTTTCCCGTCCCGGACCGGGCGGGCGCCGCGGGCTCGGCGCGTCACGTCCTGTTGCTGAACCCGGACACCGTCGTCCCGGCGGGGGCCCTGGCCGGCCTGGTCGCGGAGCTGGAGGCGGACCACGGCCTGGGCGCCGTCGGTCCCAAGCTGGTCCTGCCCGACGGCAGCCTGGACCTGGCCTGCCGCCGCTCGTTTCCCACACCGCTGGTCTCCCTCTACCGCTTCGCGGGCCTGTCGCGCCTCTTCCCGCGCAGCCGCCGCTTTGGCCGCTACAATCTCACCTTCCTGGACCCCGACCGGCCGGCGGACGTCGACTCCGTGGTGGGCGCCTGCATGCTGGTGCGCGGTGAAGCCGTGCGCCAGGTGGGCCTGTTGGACGAGAGGTTCTGGATGTACGGCGAGGATCTCGACTGGGCCCTGCGCTTGCGGGACGCCGGCTGGCGCGTGGGCTACCGCCCGGCCGTGGTCGTGCGGCACGAGAAACGGGCGGCCAGCAGGACCAGCCCTCGCGCCCGCTTCGAGTTCCAACGCGCGATGTGGCTGTTCTACGAGAAGCACTACGCGCGCACCACGCCCAGGCTTGTGCACGGGCTCGTCCTGACCGCCCTGGCCCTCCGCGGCGGCCCGCGCCTGGTGGGCGAGATGCTCCGTGACCGCTCCCGCTCGGCGGCGGAGCGCGTGCCGTGAGCCCCATGCGCCGCGCCGGGGACCGATCGGCTCCCGCGCGCCAGCGCGGTCCGCGGCGGCGGCTGCCGGAGCAGCTGTCGCTGGTGGCGTTTGACCTGGCCGCGTTCGCGGGCGGGCTGCGGCTGGCGTACGCGGCGCACGTGCGGACGGCGCCGGAGGCAGGGCCCTTTGCCACGGCCGCGCCCTTCGAGACCCTGGCGCGGCTCCTGGCCGTGCAGATGGCGGTGCTGCTCGCGGTCTTCTACCTCCACCGGTTGTACCATCAGCCCAGGGGCGCGTCGCGCGTGGACGAGATGGCGCTCGTCTTCCGCGCCGTGTCCATAGGCGTCATTCTCACCTTCGCGGTGGCCAGCTTCGTCTTCCCCGACCTGGACTACTCGCGCCGCATCCCCGTCTTCGACTGGCTGACCACGCTCTCGGCGGTGGCGCTGCTGCGGGCCGCGCACCGTCAGGTGTGGACGACGCTGCGGCGGTTGGGGTACGCGCGCGAGCGCGTGGTGGTGGTGGGCGCCGATCCCGTGGGACAGGACCTCGTGGCGCGCATCCACCGCCAGCCCTGGCTGGGCTACGACGTGGTCGGCTTCGTCGACGACGCGCCCGGGCGCACCCGCGCTCGCGGGGTGCCGATCATAGGGCGCACGTCGGATTTGGGCCGCATCGTGGACGAGGCGACGGTGGACGAAGTGCTCATCGCGCTGCCGGGCGCCTCACGTCAGACGCTGCTCGCGCTCGTGAGCCAGTGCCAGCGGCCGGGCCTCTCCATCCGCGTGCTGCCGGACATGTTCGAGATGCTCACCGGCGAGGTCCAGGTCAGCGACCTGGACGGCATGCCGCTTCTGACCATGCGCGAGGTGGCGCTCAGCGGCTGGCGCCGCTCGCTCAAACGCGTGACCGACGTAGCCATCAGCAGCGCCGTCCTCGTGCCGCTGTCACCGCTCATGCTGCTGCTGGCGCTGCTGGTCAAGCTGGAGTCGCCCGGCCCGGTCTTCTACGTGCAGGAGCGCATGGGACTGGACGCGCGGCCGTTTCCCATCCTCAAGTTCCGCTCCATGCGCGTGGGTGCGGAGGCCGACACGGGGGCGGTGTGGGCGCGGCGCGACGACCCGCGCCGGACACGCGTGGGCAACTTCCTGCGCCGCACCAACCTGGACGAGCTGCCGCAGTTCATCAACGTCTTGTTGGGGCACATGTCCATCGTGGGCCCGCGCCCGGAGCGACCAGAATTCGTGGCCGAGTTCCAGCGCCAGATCCCGCGCTACATGGAGCGGCACCGCGAGAAGGCCGGGCTTACCGGCTGGGCGCAGGTCAACGGGCTGCGCGGCGACACCTCGATCGAGGAGCGCACCAAGTACGACCTGTACTACATCGAGAACTGGTCGCTCTTGTTCGACTTCAAGATCCTGGCCAAGACCCTGTTCACCGCCTTCCGCGACCCCAACGCCTACTGATGCCGGGCCGCGTCGCGTTGACGTCAGGCCGCGCCGCGACTACCATTTCCGCACCTCGAGACGGTGCCGGTGGGGCCGTGACGGCGCCCGGCGCCGAGTTCGCGTACGCCATGAACGATCCGTATCTCACCGACCGCCAGGCTCAAGTCCTCAGCCAGGTCATCCACGAGCACATCGCCACCGCGCAGCCCGTGGCTTCCGCGGCGTTGGCCCGCCGGCCCACTCTCGCCGTGAGCCCGGCCACGGTGCGCAACGAGTTCGCGGTGCTGGAAGAGGCCGGTCTGCTGGCCCAGCCGCATACCTCGGCCGGGCGCGTGCCGACGGTGCGGGGGTACCGCTACTTCGTGGCCCACCTGATGACGCGCTCCGGGCTCAGCGAACAGGTGCAGCGCACCATTCGCCACCAGTTCTACCAGGCCGGGCACCACACCGACCGCTGGCTGCGCTTGTCGGCGGCGGTGGTGGCGCACACGTCGGGCGCGGCCGGCCTCGTGACCAGTCGGCCCGCCGATCGGGCACCGCGGCTTTACCACGCCGGCCTCACGGAGATCCTCGACGAGCCGGAGCTGGCCGACGGGCAGTGCCTGCGCGTCGTGGTGGAGGTGCTGGAGTACGGCACCGGCCTGCAGCCGGTCATCGATGGCCTGCCCAGCCAGGGCGTGGAGGTAATCATCGGCGACGAGCCGCCCACGGGAGGCGTGCCGCACGTCACGTTGGTGCTCAGCCGCTTCGGCGGCGACGACCCACAGGGCGGCGTGCTGGGCGTGATCGGCCCCACGCGCATGCCATACGAGCGCGCCGTGCCGGTCGTGGAGTTCGTGGCCGACCTCATGACGCAGCTGCTTGCAATCGAGGCCGACTGAACGGCGCGGTCTGACCGTCGCGTCGCGGCCCGGGAAGCGCCTCCATGTCCGAAGACTTCTACACGACCCTTGGCGTGCCGCGCACGGCCTCCGCGGACGACATCCGACGCGCCTACCGCGCCCTGGCCAAGCAGCACCATCCGGACGTCAACCAGGAGGACCCGCAGGCCGACAGCCGCATCAAGGCCATCAACGAGGCCTACGAGGTCCTGCGCGACCCGCAGAAGCGGGCCATGTACGACCGCTACGGCCACGCCGGCGTGCGCGCCGCCCGTGGCGGAGCGGGAGCGCCGGGAGACGTGGCCGACCTCGGTGACATCTTCGAGCAGATCTTCGGTTTCGGCGCGCGGCCTCGGTCCCGGGCGGCGTCGCGGGCGGAGCGCGGCGGGGACCTGCGGTCCCGCGTCCGGCTCTCGTTCCTCGAGGCGGCGTTCGGCCTGACGCGCGGCGTGGACGTCGTGCGGCGCGAGACGTGCGAGGCATGTCATGGAAGTGGCGCGGCCCCGGGGACCACGCCCACGGCGTGCGCCACGTGCCAGGGCTCGGGCGAGGTGCGCCGCGTGTCCCAGAGCTTCTTTGGGTCGCTGGTCAACGTCCACACCTGCCCCGACTGTCGCGGGGCGGGGCACGTGGTGCGCCAGCCGTGCCCCGAGTGCCATGGCGCCGGCAGGACGCAGCGCGCGCGAACCCTGGAGGTGGACGTCCCGGCCGGCGTGGCCGGCGGCATGCAGATACGCCTGAGCGGCGAAGGGAACCACGGTCGATTTGGGGGCCCGCCCGGGGACCTGTTCATCGACATCGAGGTGGAGGGGCACGAGCACTTCCAGCGCGACGGTGACGACGTTCACCTGGAACTGAGGCTCAACGCGGCCGACGCCGCTCTGGGCGCCGAGATCGAGGTGCCCACGCTGGACGGCGCATCGACGGTCCGGGTGCCGTCGGGCACGCAGACCGGCGACACGTTCCGCCTGCCGGGCCTGGGCATCCCGCACCTGCGTCGATCGGGGCGCGGCGACCAGATCGTCATCGTGTTCGTCACCACGCCGCCGCGCTTGACGCGCGAGCAGCGCGCGCTGTTCCGGCAGCTGCAGAGCACCCTGCCGGCGCCGGAGGTGGTGTCCCAGGGCAAGGCGGGCCTCTGGGAACGGGTGCGCGAGCGCTTCACGTGAGCGGCGGTCGTCCGTCGACCATCGAGATCGCGCTGCGGCTGGACGGCGAGGCCGCCGAGGCGGTGTGCGCCCTGTTCGAGCAGCATGGCGGCGGCGCGGTAGTGGAGACGCTGTGCAGCGGCCGGGACGGGACCGAGGAGCATTGGGTGCGCACCTACATCGCGGCGACCGACGTGGACGCGCGCGCCCGCATCGAAGTGGGGCTCTGGCACCTCGGCCGCATCTACCCGCTGCCCGAGGCCGCCGTGCGCTCCCTGGCGGAGGCCAACTGGGCCGAGGCGTGGAAGGAGCACTTCCAGCCACTGCGCGTCGGCGGGCGCTTCCTCATCACGCCCTCGTGGGTAGACACCCTGCCGGAGGCGGGCGAGCTACGCATCCGGCTCGATCCCGGCATGGCCTTCGGCACGGGCCTGCACCCAACGACGCAGTTGTGCCTGTCGGCGCTGGCGCGCCTCGTTACGCCCGGCGACCACGTGCTGGACGTGGGCACGGGCAGCGGCATCCTGGCCATCGCCGCCGGCCTTCTCGGTGCGGGGCGCTGCGTGGGCGTGGACCTGGACCCCGGAGCCGTGGAGACCGCCGCCGCCAACGCCGCGCGCAACGGTGTCGTCGTGGAGGCGGTGACCGGCGGCGTTCACCAGGCACCGGCCGGGCTCTACGACGTGGTGGTCGCCAACCTGCTCGCACCGATCATCGTCCAGCTCGCCGACGCGCTCTTCGAGCGGGCGCGGCCGGGCGGCTGCTGCATCGCGTCGGGGCTCTTGGCCGAGCAGGCGTTCGATGTGGCGACCGCATTGCGGCAAGCGGGCTTTGACGAGCCCCAGGCCGAGGCGAGCGGCGACTGGCTGGCCCTGACGGCGCGCCGGCCGGGGGGCTCCAAACGTTGAGCCGCCGGTCGCCGCGGCCGGACCGGTCGACGCGGGCATGGCACCGGGCGCCGTGACCACCGGGACGCCGCTGCGCGCGTTCGTGCCGCCGGACGCGTTGCGGAGCGGCCACCTGGAGCTTGCCGGCGCGGAGGCCGCGCGGTTGTGGGACCGTGGTGCCCGCGTGGGCGACACCATCGTCGTGCTGGACAACTCGGGCTGGGCCTGGGCGGTGGCCGTGGAGATCTGCGGCGGCAACACCTGCGCGGGCCGCGTGCTCGGCCGCAGCCTGGCACCCGAGCCTCGCACCAAGGTCACCCTGTGCCAGGGCGTGCTCCAGCCCGTGGACTACCGCCGCCTGCTCGTGGCGGCCACGCGCGCCGGGGTCGTGGAGATCGTGCCCGTGGTCAGCGATGGAAGCCCCATCTCGGCGCTTGGGCCGCCGAGCGCCCCTGACGAGCCGGCCGCCCTGGCCGACCTGGTCCGGGACGTTGCCGAGCGGTGTGGCCGTGGCCGGACGCCCTCGCTGAGCCCGCCGCTGCTCTTCGACGACGCCCTCGACCACGTGGCGCGCGGCGGCGACGCGCTCGTCCTGGCTCCCGCCGGAGAGCCGCCGGCCGCCGCCCTGGTGGGCCGGCCCTTCTCCATAGGCCTCTTCTGCCCGCCGAGCGGCGGGTTCTCCGCGGCCGAGCTGCAGCGGGCCCGCGGTCGCGGGGCCCGCGTGGTTGCCGCCGCGCGCGCGGCAGACCCGGTGCTCGCCGCGGTGGCGGCACTGCAGACCGTGTTCGCGGCGCTGGAGACAGCCGGCGACACCTGAAACCCCGGGCGCGTCGCGGCGTTGGCGCGACGCCCGCGCGCCCGTATAATCCGGAGTCTGCCGTGCCCAAGCAAGGACTGCCCCTCGCGATGCCCAAGCGGATCGACACCCCGGACTACTGGATGGACGAGTTCAGGCTGGGGTCGGAAGACATGGACGCCCTCTACGGCCACGCGCTGGACGCAGCCGCGCCGTTGGAGATCGACGAGCTGGCCGTTGCGCTCGTGCGACAGCACGTGGAGCGCCTGACCGCCGTGCACCGTCCCCGGCCCGACGACCGCAGCATCGTGTACCTGCCGTCCGCCCGTTTCGAGGAGGGCCAACGCCTGGTCTTCCCGGCGCTTGGCGCGGCCAGCGGCGTGGTGGAGGCCGTTCGCCCGGGCAACAACCCGGCCTACGGCGACTACAGCGTGATCCGCGTCCGCCTCGGCGACCGCGGGCCGGTGCGCGAGTTCGCCTCCGCCATCACCTGGGAGCACGCGCTCACGCAGGCGGCGCTTCAGGCCGATCCGGAGGCGTTGGCCGCCGCCTACGCGCCCCTTGTCGCGCCGCGGCTGGCCGACGAACTGCAGTCGGACCGCGAGTGGGCGAGCTTCGGTAACCGCTGGGTGCTGCGCGCGCTGTTGCCGAAGGTGGACGCCGGACACAGGAACCTGGCCGAAGCGGTGGTCATGCTGGCGGGGGAGCCGCTGCCGACGGGCCGCATCGCGGACGAGATCGACCTGGCGGTGGACGCCCCGCCCGTGCTGCGCGCGATGGCCCTCGACATCGCGCTCCAGGCTGACGGCCGTTTTCGAAACGTGGGAGCGCACGAGTCGCCGCTGTGGGCGCTCAAGTCCTGATGTCCCTTCCCAGAACAGGCGTGACACCGGCCACCGAGGGCCGGGACACGGTGCGGTCTGGACAGGGCGCCTCCCCAGGCAGTCGGGGTGATGCCCGCCGCGGGCGGGCGCCCTTGGCGCGCAGCTCCTGGGGCAGCACCTGGTTGCGCCAGACCGAGCGTGGCGCGGGACTCCGCAACCGGGCGCTCCCGTACCGGGACCGCGCACCGCTGCCGCAAGCCGGGGGCCGACCATGTACACTCGCGTAGACACGAACACGGCATTTCACATCGACCTCTCGTGGTGGGAGGCGCGCGGCCGGAACCTGCGCCGGTTCCTGATAGAGATCCTCGGCACCGACGAGGACGCCGAGTCGATGGGCGGCGAGCCGCTCGACTACATCGATCCGAGCACCGCGGAGGTGTTGCGGCTGGACCCGCTGTGGACAACGGTGTTGATCCGCCGCGCGCACCAACCGGACTTCATCACCCCCTCCACACCGCTCACCAACGCCGTGCTGCGGGCGCTGGTGGAGAACGTGAACCGGCCCATGACCGTCGCGCAGCTGCACGGTCGGATCCACCGCGGCACGCCGGAGAGCCTGCTGCGGATGATGCGGGCCGCGCGCTTCGAATACGGCATCGTGCCCGTCACCGAGTAGGTGGGTGCCGTCTGGCCGTCCGACTGGTCGCGGCCGCCGTCCTGATCGGCGCCCTGGCCCTGCGCCTCCACGGTCTGGAGACCCAGAGCCTCTGGTATGACGAGGGCACCAGCGCGGCGCTCGCCGGCCGCTCGCCCGGGCAGATCCTCCACGCCGCGGCCAACGACGTCCATCCACCGCTCTACTACCTGCTGCTGGCCGCCTGGTCGCGGGCCGCGGGCCACACCGACTTCGCGCTGCGCGGCTTCTCCGCCTTTGCCGGCACCGCCATGGTGGCCGTGCTCATGGCCGTGGCGGCGCGCCTGTGGTCGAGGCGGACGGCGCTGGTGGCCGGCTGGCTGGCCTCGCTGTCGCCGCTACTGGTCTGGTACGGCCAGGAGGTCAGGATGTACGCCTTGGCCGCCGCCTGGGCCTGTGGCCTGGTCTGGCTGGCGCTCGTCCTGACGGAGTGGCCGCGCGGGCGCCCGCGCCCGGCAGGCCGCCTCTCCCGTCCCCGGCCGGCACTGTGGTGCGCCTACGTGGCGCTGGCCTCGGCAGCGCTGCACACGCACTACCTGGTCGGTGCCTCCGCCCTCCTGGCGGCCAACCTGACCGCCGCGGCGCGGCTTGCGTTCGCGCCACCCGTCCCGCGCCGACGCGTCGGGCGGCTGGCCGCCACGTGGCTGGCGGCGCAGGTGGTGGCAGGGGCGTCGCTCCTGCCGTGGTTGCGACTGAGCTGGCCCGCGCTGCGTGACTGGCCGGCGGTCGGCTCGCAGCCCGGCGTGCGGGAGCTGTGGCGCGAGGCCGCCGACGCCATGGCCATGGGCGCGCGCGTTCCGCCCGGGGCCGACGCCGGCGCGCTGCCGCTGCTGGCATTGGCCGGCCTGGGCCTGGCCGCACTCCTGACCCCGCGCCTGCGGGCCGCCGCCGCGGCTGCCGCCGCCCACGCCACCGCGGCCCCCATCCTGCTCACGGTGTTGGCCCTGGCGCGACCGGCGTGGGACGCCAAGTTCCTCGTTGCCAGCGCTCCGGGCTTCGAGCTGTTGGCCGCCGGAGGCGTGACCGTGCTCGCGCGCCGGGGCGCGCGCCGGCGGCGCGCCGGGCGCCGTCTCTCCGTCCATCCGGGCGCCGCCCTGGCCGCCGCCGCGCTGCTGGCGGCCGGCGGCTACCGCGCGCTGGCGCTCCACGCCATGTACACGGACCCGGCCTACCAGCGCGACGACTACCGCGGCATCGCGCGCGCCGTAGCGGCCGCGGCCGGCCCCGACGACGCGGTGCTCCTGAACGCCCCCACGCAGATCGAGGTCTACGGCCGCTACCACCAGCCCGCGCTGCCGGCCTATCCGGTGCCCGCCGGCCGGCGACCGCCACGCGCCGCCACCGAGGCGCTGCTGGCCGGCCTCGGCCACCGCCATCGCGACCTGTTCGCCGTGCTGTGGGCCACCGCCGAGTCGGACCCGGACGGGGTGGTGGAGGACTGGCTCAACCGCCATCGCTACAAGGTGGACGATCGCTGGTTCGGCAACGTGCGCCTGGCGCGCTGGTCCGCCCGGCGAGATCCCATGACGCGGGCCTGGCCGACCGGCGAGGTGCCCGGACGCGGGTCGTGGGTCTTTGGCAGCGACGAGATCGCGCTGGAGGCACTGACGTTCGGACCGCCGGCGCCGCGCCCGGGCGAAATCGTGACCATGGACGTGGCGTGGGCGGTGGCCGGCGACCGCGCCCCCGCGGCCGACTACGTGGTCTTCGTCCACCTGCTCGACGCGGCCGGACGCATTGCCGCCCAGCGCGACATGGCGCCGCTGGGCGGCAGCGCCCGCACCTCCACCTGGCCGGCGGGACCCGGCAGCGCCGCGCGGCCGGACCGTATCGGCCTCGCCATCCCGGGCGACACGCCCCCGGGCCGCTACCGGCTGCTCATCGGCCTGTTCGATCCCGCCACCGGCCACCGCCTGCCGGCGGCTCTCACGGGCGGGCAGCCCCGGACCGGCGACTCGGTCGTCAGCGATGCCGTCGCGGTGGGCACGCTCGTGGTTGCGCCTCCCCTACCCTGACCCTGACGGGGCGTCGCCGACGGCTCAGCGAACCACGCGCACCTCTCCCACCTGGACGGCGTGGTCGGCCGACCCGGCCTCGTTGCCGGTCACTGCCCAGCGCTCCAGCGTCCGCGCGTCGTACAACCCCACCACCACCGCGTACATGCCCGGCGGCGTGTCCCGCGCCACCGCGAGCACGTGCCGGTCGAACACCCGCGGCCCCGGCTGCTCGGACCACGGCCCGGACGACGGCTGCCCATCGTGACCCGCCCAGACCCCGTCCGCGGCGCCCGGTTGTCGTGGCCCGACCAGATGCACGAACACCGTCGGTGGTGCGGCCACCAGCACGGACTCCGCCCAGGCGAGCCCTGCGGGCAGGAGCAGCCACTCCATGTCGATTGCCACGGCGTCACCGGCGCGCACGCGGGGCGGACGTATCGTCGCGCGCGCCAGCCGCACCGACGCCCGATCGGCGTGCCTGTCCGGCGGGGTCCACCGGCCGCCGTGGGCCGGACCTTCGGCTGCCGCCGCCCGGGTCGGCGCGTCGCTAGCCATCACCTCCACGGACGCCAGCGGCCGGCGCCGGCCCGCCTCCACGAGCGTCACGTCGTAGCGACCGGCCGGCAGACGCCCGTCAACGGCCAGCCGCGCCCGCGCGCGGAGGCCGGCGCCGAGCGGCGCCGGCACCGCGACCAGTGGATAGGCCTCGCTCCCGGCCGACGCCAGCACCACCCACGCCGTCCCGCCGTCTGCCGGGACCGCGTCGTCACGCCGCCAGAGGGTCACGTGCAGCTCGTCGCCGGCGGCCAGGCGCCTGGCCGGCAGCCCCACGAGCGGGTGGTAGTCCCGGCCCTGGGTGGCCGGCGCGACCACGCCGGGCCAGCGACCGGACAGGGCCGTGGTCCGCGGCGCTGCTCCACGCGGGTCGTAGAGGTGCAGGGCGTTGGCTCCGTAGCCTTCGGACAGGACGCGCGGCACGTGGTCGTTCAGCCAGCCCTGCACGCGCCGCTCCGGGTCGCGGAGGTGCGCGTCCACCTCGGCCAGCCAGACGCGGTCGTGCTGGGCCACCACCCGCGCCAACCGCGCCGCCCACGCCTCGCCTTCGATGGGGGCGCTCGCCCGATCGGGGAACGGCAGCGCAGGTGGCCGCCAGCCGTCCCCGCCCGGTCCCGCGGACGGCTCGCGGACACCGGGAGCCCGCGGCACGTCCCACGGCCGCTCGTAGTGGTACAGGAAGAGCGGGTAGCGGTCGCCGCTCACCAGCAGCACCACGTCGCCCGGCTCCGCCTGACTCCACACCGCCAGGGCCATGGACGGGAGGTCATCGCGCAGGTGCCGGCCCTCGTAGTGCCCGGGCAGCGCCGCCACGTTGGGCGCCAGGGCCAGTGCCGCCAGGACCAGCGCCGCGGGCCGCGACGCGCGCCACGCCGCGGCCAGCGCGCACGCCGCCAGCACGTACACCGGCGCGGCGAAGGGCAACAGGTAGCGCGCCTCCACCGCCGGGCTGTAGAACAGGGACCGCGGCTGCGTCGCCCACCACACGGCCAGCGGCGGGACAACGGCGAAGGGCAGCAGCAACAGCCGGCAGGCCGACGCCGCCGAGACCAGTCGGGGCCCGGCGTGCGGGGCCGACGCCGCCGACACCACCCGCCCCGCGGCGTCCGGGGCCGACGCCGCCGGCACCACGCGCCCCGCGGCGTGCGGGGCCGACGCCGGAGCGACACGCCTCCCGACCGGCCCGGGAGACGACGGTCCTGCCCGCCGCGCGGCCCACGCCAGCACCGCCGGCAAGCCCAGCGCCGCCGCCCAGAACAACGCGGTCCACGGCCGCATCGCCGCCACGTCCACCGAGACGCCGGTGGCCAACAACGTCGCCCACAGCTCCACGACGAAGCCGGCGGACACCGGCGCCTCGGACTGCGACGACCACGACTGCATCCGCGGCACGGCCAGAGCCAGCCAAGGCAGGCACAGCACGGCCACGCCGACCTGGGCGGCCAGCCAGGCGGCCGCCCGCCGCCCGCGCGCCGCCCGGCTTGTGCGCAGGAGCACGACCAGTGCTCCCAGGTTGAGCGCGACCAGGCCGGCCGCCGCCAGGTACACCGCGTGGAGGGCGGCGGCGGCGGTCGCCACGTAGACGCCCAGCCAGCGCCACGGCCGGTCCGGGCGGGCGGCGCCCGCCCCGTCCAGCCAGCGCGCGGCAGCATACGCGGCAGCCATCAGCGCCGTCGCGGCCACCATGTACATGCGCAACTCGCTGGACCACCACACCTCGAACCGCGACAGGCCTATGAGCGAAAGCGCCGCCAGCCCGCCCGCGGGACCCGCCAGACGGCGGCCGAGGGAGAAACCCAGGGCCGCGGCAAGGAGGCCGAACAGCACCAGCAGGAAGCGCAGGGCGAACTCGGTCTCGCCCACCAGTCGCAGCCACGGCCAGAGGAACCAGAAGAACAACGGCGGGTGCACGTCGCCGGCGGTCCACAACGTGGTGGCCGCCAGCGACTGGCGAGCCGCCCAGACGGCAAGCCCCTCGTCCCACCAGATGCTGGCGTCGCCCAGCCGGTGGGCTCTGAGGGCAAACGCGAGCAGCAGGAGCAGGCATGCCGGCCCGCGCTCGGCGGCGCGCGCCGGCGGCCGTGTCACGGCCCGCTCGCCAGGGCGCGACGCCGGCCGGCAAGCGCCGCCGCGGCGGCAACGGCCAGAAGGGCCAGGACTGCGGCGCCGGCCGCCAGCCCGCGCCACACAACGGCCAGCGACGCGGGCGGGTCCGGCGCCTCTACGCGCACCTCGGTCAAGGCCAGGGTGCCTACGTCAACGCGCGTCACCACGGCGTGCCGCCCGTGCGCCAGGCCACGCGCCCCGAAGGAGAGACGCACGTCGCCGTGAGAGGCGGGCTCCGGCGCAAGGCTCTCCGCCCGGCCGTCCAGGACCACGGTCAGTGCCGGCGCATCGTCCCCCGCGTCGCCACCCCCGGCGAAGACGGTGTAGCCCGTGCCCAGGAACTCGAACTGCACTTCGGCGCCCGGCATGCCCACCGACACCGCGGGCCCCTCGTCCGCCGACCGGTGGTGCCACGGGCCGCTGAACCGCAGGCCTTGGGCCCACACCCCGTGGCGCCCCCGGTGCAGGACGGGCGCCGCCCGGCCGTGCTCGGCGAGCGCCCGCCAGCTGGGCGTCTCGTCCCAGTCCGGCTCCACGAGCCGGAAGTAGCCCTGCGGCTGCTCGTGCCACTCGTAGTTTGGCCGGCGCAGGAACCACAGGAAGCCGACGCCCGCCCACGGCCACTCGCGCGCCATCCGCTCGTAGGCGCCGACCGTGTACCGGGCCCGGGTGACCTCGTCCGCCCGGCCGTACGGCGCCGCCATGTCGTCCGGCGGGCTGCCCCACCCCATCTCGGTGATCCACACCGCCTTGGCGGCGTCGCCGCGGCGCACCATGATGTCGCGCGCCAGCTGCACCCTGGCGAAGTTGGCGCGGTCCCGGCTGGCGCGGCGGTCGGCAGGCCCGGTCCACAGCCCGAAGCCCTGCGCGGCGAGCACGTCGAAGTGCTCCTGCCAGCCCAGGTCGTAGAGCGCCTCCAGGTACGCCAGATCGTCCATGTTGCGCCCGCCGGGCTCGGTGGTCTGCGCCAGGGCGGCGCTCACCACCACGGCGTCCGGGCACGCCTGGCGCAAACGAGCTGCCGCCAGCCGCAGCAGCCGCGCGTAGCCCGCCGGATCCACATCGCGCTCGCCCCACTCGGGGTAGATGTTGGGCTCGTTCCAGAGCTGGTAGTACCGGATGCGGCCGCAGTAACGGCCGCCAACCGCGGCCACGAAGTCGCCGTAGTCCTCGAAGTCGTCGGGCGGGCCCATGGCGCCGGCTGCCGCCGGATCGGCGAACGCCCAGTCCGGCGGGTCGTCCAGGCGCGCCAGGAGCTGGATGCCGTGGTCGGCCGCCAGCTGCACGATGCGGTCGTACTTGAGCCAGGCGCTTCGCGGCGGCTCGTTGCGCCGGTCCTCCCAGTCGCCCTTGGCGTGGATCTCGATGTCCTCCCAGGGGAACTGCTGCCGCGCCCAGGTGACCCCCGCGTCACGCATGACGGCCAGCGAGCGCCGCACGTTCTCCGGATCGGCCTCCAGCTGCAGGAAGACGTTGACACCAAGCCGCCCAAGACCCAGATGCGCCATGGGCGCGTCCGGCTGAAGCTCCGGCCGCGGGCCGCGCAGCTCCAGCAGCGCCAGCGCCGCCACGCCCTTGGCCTGCTCCCAGCCGTCCTCCTCGCCGGTGACCGACGACATCCAGCCGCGCGCGCGTTCCGTGCGCAGGACGGCCGCGACGAGCACCACGGCGACCAGGATCAAGGCAAGGACCGCCGTCACCACCAGACCAACACGCGGCCTGCGAGCCATGGCGGCTGATGATAGGGAGACCCCGCGCGCGGCGCAAACAGCCACGGGCCGGCGCCGAATCCGGCGCCGCGCCGCGCGCCGCCTGCCCGCTGGAGCCTTGCCGGGACGGCGCGCCGCGGCTATGATTGCCGGCCGTAAGCCACTGGGAAAGGAGGTGATGCGCGTGTCGGTGCAGATTCGCCCCGGCGAGTCCTTCGAGAGCCTGCTAAAGCGCTTCCGCAAGGAAGTGGCCAAGGCCAGGATCTTGAGCACGTATAGGCGCAAGCGGTGGTTCACCCCACCCAGTGAGGAGCGACGGCTGTCCAAGAAGAAGGCCGAGAGGCGCGCCCGCCGGCGCCGGCTGCGGCTCACCCGCCGCACTCGGTAGTCACCCATCCGATTGCCGCTCGCGAGGCCGGTCACCATGACCGGCCTCGGTCGTCTGTGTCCCCGCGCCGCTGCCGGGGGCCGTCACGCCGGCCGCGCGCGTCTGCTATAATGGCCGGCGCGCCCGACATGGCGCACGATACGCCCGTTCTCCGGCGCCGTCGGCAGCCCGTCACGGGCACCCGGCGGCGCCGGGCATGTCAAAGGAGAGCATGGTGACGGTGACCATAGGCCTCATGGGTTTTGGCCGCATAGGCCGCAACCTGTTCCGGATTCTGTACGACAGGTCGGACGTTCGCATAGGCGTCATCAGCGACATAGCCGATCCCGAGGCACTGACCTACCTGTTGCGATTCGACACCCTGTTGGGCCGCTTCCCCGACCTGGTGTCGTACAAGGACGGGTACCTGTACTCGGTGGGCAAGGAGTTTCCGTTCATCCAGGGCGCCGACCCGGGAGACGTGGACTGGCGGGCCTACGGCGTGGACTACGTGGTCGAGGCCACCGGCCGGGACCGGCCCCGCGACCAGCTGCTCAAGCACATGGCCTGCGGCGCCCGGCGCGTGCTCCTGTGCGTTCCGCCCGCCGACCCGCCGGACCGCTCCATCGTCTACGGCGTCAACCACGACCAGCTGCAGCCCGGTGATCGGATCATCTCCAACGCCTCCTGCACAGCGCACTGCGCCGCGCCCATCCTCAGGGTGCTAAACGACGTGTTCGGCGTCGCCCACGCCCACCTGTCGGTCGTGCACGCCTTCTCCAGCATCCAGCGGTTGGCGGACGTGCCGGCCGACGAGCTCCGGCTCTCGCGCGCGGCGGCGGAGAACATCGTGCCGGCCGACACCAACGCCGGCCACGTCCTGGACTCGGTCCTGCCCGAGCTGGCCGGTCGGGTCAGCGCCACCGCGTTGCGCGTGCCGGTGGCCAACGGCTCCATCGTGGACATGACCATCTGGTTCGAGCGCGACATCTCCGTGGAGCGCATCAACGAGGTCATGCGCACGGCGGCTGCCGGCCCGTACCGGCACGTCCTGGAGTACGCCGCCGACCCCATCGTCTCCAGCGACGTCATCGGCAGCCACTTCTCCTCGGTGTTCGACTCGCTGGCCACCATGGCCCTGGGCGCTCGGCAGGCCAAGATCATCGCCTGGTTCGACAACAGCTGGGCCTACACCAACCGACTGGTCGACTTGATCCGCCACTGCGCGGAGCAGGACGAGCACATGGGGAGGCAGCAATGACCCTGCGCGTAGGCGTCAACGGCTTCGGCCGCATCGGCCGGGCCGTGTTCCGCATCATCGACGGTCGAGACGACATGGAGATCGTGGCCGTCAACGACCTCTACACGCCCGAGCAGCTGGCGTATCTGCTCAAGTACGACACCGTGATGGGCACGTTCGAGCGCCCCATCGAGGCCGCCGCGGATCACATCAGCGTCGACGGCAGGTGGTTTCGGTTGCTGGCCCAGCGCGACCCGGCTCTCCTGCCGTGGTCCGAGCTGGGCGTGGACCTGGTGATCGAGGCCACGGGCCGGTTCCGCAAGCGGGCCGAGCTGGAGCAGCACGTGGCCGCGGGCGCAAGCAAGGTGATCCTCACCGTGCCGCCCAGAGACGATCTGGACGCCATCGTGGTGCTGGGCGTCAACGACGAGATCCTGAAGCCCGAGCACCGCCTGGTGAGCAACGCTTCGTGCACCACCAACTGCCTGGCGCCCGTGGCCAAGGTGTTGGATGACGAGTTCGGCATCGTCGGCGGCTTCATGACCACCGTCCACGCCTACACCAACGATCAGCGCCTGGCCGACGTGGCCCACGACGACTTCCGGCGCGCCCGCGCGGCAACGCAGAACATCATCCCCACGACGACGGGGGCGGCGCGGGCGGTGGGCAAGGTGCTGCCGGCGCTGCAGGGCAAGCTGGATGGGCTGGCGGTGCGCGTGCCCGTGCCCAACGGGTCGGTGGTGGACCTGGTGGTCGATCTGGCGCGCGAGGTCTCGGCCGCCGACCTGAACGCCGCGGTCAAGGCGGCCGCCGAGGGCCCCATGCGCCGCATCCTGGAGTACTCGGAGGAGCATCTCGTGTCGTCGGACATCATCGGCAACCCGCACTCGAGCGTCTTCGACGCCCTGTCCACACGAACCATGGGCCCCAAGCAGGCGCGCGTGCTGGCCTGGTATGACAACGAGTGGGCCTACTCGCACCGCGTCGTGGACCTTGCCGCCCGGCTGTTCCAGAAGGAGGCATAGCGCCATGGTGCGCCGCGTCGGCGTTCTCACGGGAGGGGGCGACGTTCCGGGCCTGAACGTGGCCATCCGAACGCTGACCCGCTGTTTGGCGGACGACGGCATGGAGGTCGTGGGCCTGCGGCGCGGCTGGGCCGCCTTGCTCGCCTTGGGCGCGGGCAGCACCGCGGCGCGCGAGGACTGGGTCGTGCCGTTGACGCCCGCCAACACGCGCACCATCGACCGCACCGGCGGCACGGTGCTCCACTCGTCACGCACCAACCCCATGGCGGTCAAGCCGGGCGACGTGCCGCAGCACGTGCGGCCCGCCGCCCCGGAACCGGGCGCCGACGGCAAGGTCGATCTCACGCGTGCGGCGCTGGGCGTGGTGGAGCATCTGGGCATCGACGTTCTGGTGGCCATCGGCGGCGACGACACGCTCTCGTTCGCGCGGCGGCTGCACGAAGAAGGCGCGCCCGTTGTGGGCATCCCCAAGACCATGGACAACGACGTGCGGGGAACCGACTTCTGCATCGGCTTCTCCACGGCGGTGACGCGGTCCGTGGACATGATCACGGCCCTGCGCACGCCCGCCGGCTCGCACGAGCGGTTCCTGGTCGTGGAGTTGTTCGGCCGCAATTCCGGCGAGACCTCGCTGGTCACGGCCCTGTTGGCCGGAGTGGACCGTGCCCTGATCAGCGAGGTGCCCTTCGACCTGGACCGCGTCCTCGAACTGCTCGAGGCCGATCGCCGCGCCAATCCGAGCGCGTACGCCGTGCTCACGATCTCCGAGGGCGCCCATCCCGTCGGCGGGCAGGTGGTGCAGGGCGGGCCGGCCGACGCCTTCGGCCACCAGAAGCTGGGGGGCATAGGGCAGGAGGTGGGCGCCGCCATCAAGAGCCGGACGGGCGAGGGCATCGTCTACCAGAATCTCGGCTATCTGATGCGCGCCGGCCCACCGGACTCCCTGGACCGGATGGTGGCCATCAACTTTGGCCGCATCGCCGCCGACCTGGCCCGGCGTGGCGAGAGCGGTCACATGGTAGCCGTGAGCGGTGGCCGGTACGCGCTCGAGTCTCTGTCCAACGTGGGCACGCGGCGCGTGGACGTGGAGCGCTACTACGACCGCGCGCAGTACAGGCCCAAGATGGACAGCGTCCTCGGCCTGCCCATGTTCCTGGAGTAAGCGGGTGCTCGCGGTGGTGCCGGCCGGGCACGCCCGGCGCTCCGTGTCCGCGGCCGCGGGGGCGTGATGCCCGAGCGCGATCTGGTGCGCGAGTGGGCCCTGGTGCTGGAGTCGCAGGGCATCGAGGCTCACATCGCGCGCCAGCCCGATGGCTGGGAGCTGGTGGTCCATCCGCGCGACGCCGACCGCGCCGCCCAGGCGCTGGACGCCTACGCGCGGGAGAACGCGGCGCGCGAGCGGGCCACGGTGCCCGACGTGTGGCCCATGCGCCCGCACCTGCCGCTGCTGACCGCGCTGCTCATGCTGGCGTTCCACGCCGCCAGCGGGCCGTGGGCGGCGGCCAGCCGCTGGTTCGACGCCGGCGCCGCCAACGCCGCGCTCATCCGCCAGGGCGAGTGGTGGCGCACGGTGACGGCGCTCACGCTGCACGCCGACCTGGGCCACGTGATGGCCAACGCGGTCAGCCTGGTGCTGTTCGGCACGGCGGTGGCGTCCGTCTTTGGGTCCGGTCTGGGGATGCTGCTGGTGCTCTGGTCCGGCGCCGCGGGCAACGCCGTCAACGCCTGGCTGCGCTGGCACCCGTACGGCGGCGTGGGCGCGTCCACCGCCGTCTTCGGGGCCCTGGGACTGCTGGTCGGCGCCCAGGTCGCGCGGCCGCGCCCCGGCCAGGGCCGGCGCTTCACGGCTCTCGTGTCGGGCGTGCTGCTGCTGGTGCTGCTCGGCATGGGCGAGCACACCGACGTGGTGGCGCACGTGCTGGGCTTCTGCGCCGGCCTGGCCACCGGAGCCGCGGTGGCCGGGCGGGTGAACCGTGCTTCCGGCACTCCGGCCCAGGCGGCGTGGGCACTGGCGGCAGCCGCGCTGGTGGCCGGCTGCTGGTGGCTTGCCCTGGGCGACGCCGGCGGCCTGCAGCCGTGAGCCTTTCGGAGGTCTCGGAGCGCGAGCGCGAGCGCGCCACCGCCGTGCGCGCGGTGCGCGAGGCGTGCGCGCTGTGCGAGGCGGTAGCCGCCGACATGACCGGCGGCGCCATGCGCAAGCCGGACCGCAGCCCGGTGACGGTGGCCGATCTGGCGGGCCAGGCGCTGATCTGCCGCGCTCTCGCCGAGGCCTTTCCCACCGACCCGGTCATGGCGGAGGAGGACTCCTCCGCGCTGCGCCAGGAGGCGCTGGCGGACCAGCTCGAACGCATCGTGCACCACGTCCGCGAGTTCGTGCCGTCCGCCGGCACCGCCCAGGTGCTGGCCTGGATCGACCGCGGCGGCCTCAGGACCAACGCTGACCGCTTCTGGGTCCTGGACCCGATCGACGGCACCAAGGGCTTCCTGCGCGGAGACCAGTACGCCGTGGCGCTGGCGCTGGTGGAAGACGGCCGGCCCGTCCTGGCCGTCCTGGGCTGCCCGCGCCTGTCGTGCCCGGCCGGCGGCGCGGTCAACGGCACCCTGTTCGTGGCCGCGCGCGGCGGCGGCGCCACACACCGTCCGTTGTGGCGGACGGACCCTCCGCTGCCGGCGCGGGTGAGCGGCACGGCCGACATCCTCCGCGCGCGCATGTGCGAGCCGCTGGAGCCCGCGCACGCCAGCCACGGCGCCGCCGCACGGCTGGCGCAACACCTGCGCATGCGCCGGCCGCCGGCCCGTCTGGACAGCCAGGCCAAATACGGCGTGGTCGCCTGCGGTGACGGCGACGTCTACCTGCGGCTGCCACGACTGCCGGCGCGGTTCGAGAACCTGTGGGACCACGCGGCCGGGGCGTTGCTGGTCCAGGAGGCGGGCGGATCGGTGACGGACGCCCGCGGTCGTCCGCTCGACATGAGCCGCGGGCCCGCGCTGGTGGCCAACGAGGGCGTTCTGGTCACCAACGGCCTGTTGCACGCCGCGGTGCTGGAGGCCATCGCGGAGCTGCGGCTGCTGGACGAGGCCGCGAGCGCCTGAGGCGGGACACCGCCTCAGCGCGCCGCGCGCCTCCGCCGCGCCGCCTTGGCCCCGGCCGTAGTGCGGAAGCCGTAGGCCGACGCCTGGATCTCGAACACCGTACAGCGTCGCTTGTCCAGCATGCGCGTGCGCAGCCACGGATGCACGTCCTGCAGCCGGGCCGACATGGTGATGACGGTGGGCAGCCGCGCCGCGTAGCGGCGGTTCAGGAGCTGGAACAGCTTCTCGCGTGCCCAGGCGGTGGCGCTCTCCATGCCCAGGTCGTCCAGGACGAGCAACTCCGCATCGCGCACCTCGTCGAACCGCTGGTCGTAGCGCACGCGCGTGGTGGGGCCGAAGGTGGCGCGCAGGTAGTCCAGCAGGTCGGGCGCTGTGACGAACACGACGCGCGAGCCGTAGGCCGCCCGCTGCACGTGATTGCCTATGGCCGCCGCCAGATGCGTCTTGCCGCAACCGTGATCGCCGACGAGCACCAGCCAGCCGGAAGGGGCTTCCGCGAACTCGCGGGCGGTGGCATGCGCCCGAGCCAGGTTCTCCGCCAGGTCCGCCTCCAGCTCGGTCGTGCGCGGCTCCCACGACTGGAAGGTCATCTCGCCGTACAGGTGGAGCGCAGACAGCTCCTCGCCGTGAGCCGCCACGCCGCCACGGTAGTCGATGGCCTCGATCTCGAACAGCCGCACGAAGCCGAAATGACCCAGCCGCGATCGCAGGCGGGCGTCCAGATCGTCGAGGTCCTGGTTGGAGGTGATGACCGTGGGCAGCTGGGCGTTGTAGCGGTGGTTCAGCAGCTGGAACAGCTTCTCCGCAGCCCACGGCGTGGGCGACTGCGCGCCCAGATCGTCCAGCACCAGCACGGGCGCGTCGCGCACGGCCTCGAAACGATCGTCGTAGCCCTCGGCGCTGCCGGGCGTGTAGGCCGCCCGCAGGTGGTCCAGCAAGTCGGGGACCACCAGGAAGAGCGCCGGGCAGCCGCGCGCCGTGCACGCGTTCACGATGGCCGCCGCCAGGTGTGTCTTGCCGCAGCCGAAGCCGCCGTGCAGCACCAGCCAGCCCGAGGGGTCGGCCGCGAATCGCGACGATTCCTCCTTGGCCGCCGCCAGGCTCCGGCGGCCCTCCGCGGTGTTGCCCGGCGCGTCCACCTGGAAGGTGTCGAAGGTCATGCGCTCGAGCACGGCCATCTCCGATGCCTGCCTGAGCAGCGCCAGTCGCCGCTCGGCAAGCCGCTCGGCGAAGCACGGGCACGGGAAGGCCTTGCCGAAGTCCGGATGGCCGACCGGCACGTCCCGCCGCACCCAGCCGAGACCGTCACACGCGGGGCACTCCGAACGGCCGTCGCCCCCCGTGGACGGCGCCCCGGACCGCGGGCCCGCCTCGGGTTCGCCGTCCGCCGTGGAGCCACCGGACCGGCTCCCGCGCCCGTGGCGCTCAGTGCTCGATGTAGTCGGCATACGGCCCGTCGGCATCTCGTCCGCGACCCTCGTCACCCACTCGCCGATCGGTCTCATTGCCCCGCCCCTCCCGCAACCAGCGCTCCAGAATGGCGCGCACGTAGGACCAGCGCCGGACGTTGTTGGCCACCGCCAGCCGGATGGCGTCCTCAATCCAGCCCTCCGGGTAGGTGGCCTCGGCCTCGATCAACGCCTCCGCCAGCATGGGGGTGAGGGCGCCGATGTTCTCCTCGTAGACCACGAACACGTTGCCGCGAGGCGCCGGCACCGGCAGGCGCGCCACCGGCGGCTCCGGCAGCACCACGCCGCCGGCGACCCAGCGCTCGTAGTGGCGGCGCCCCTCCGGCACGTCCAGCCACAGCCACTCTTGAGGGCCGCGGTCGCCCGTGACGCGGGCCGCTACGAGCCAGCCGCGTGCCTCCAGCGCCCGCACGGACGCATCCAGGACGGCGTCCAGCGCGGCGTCGTGATCGGCCGGCGACGCGCCCGGCGCCGCGGGCGGAAGCGCATCCGCCCCTTCCGGCTCGACGAGGGTGGCGAGGAGCGAGCGCTGCAGCAGCGTGTCCGCGCGCAGCTCGGCCAGCCGCACGGCCGGCGGCGCGCCGGGCGGCCTCCGCGCCAGCCGCCACAGCAGGTGCAGCGCCACCTTCAGCGTGGCCGCATCGCCGATCTCCACCAGGTGGCGGCTGAAGAACAGATCGGGCACGTTGGTCCAGCGCGCACCGTCCGGAACGCCCGCCGGGCTCACAGCGGCACCGCTGCGCCGTCGGCCGCCGGGCCGGCCAGGTTGCGGAACCTCATCTCGTGCGGCACGAAGTAGAGCTCCACGGTGTCCGTGGGCCCGTGACGGTTCTTGCCCACGATGGCCTCGGCGATGTTGGGCCGCTCCGTGTCCTTGTGGTACAGCACCTCGCGGTACAGGAACACCACCATGTCGGCGTCCTGCTCGATCGAGCCCGACTCCCGCAGGTCCGAGAGCTGCGGCCGCTTCTCGCCGCCGCGCTGCTCCACCGCGCGCGACAGCTGGCTGGCGGCGATGACCGGCACGTTGATCTCCCGTGCCAGGCCCTTGAGCGCCCGCGAGATGAGGCTGATCTCCTGAACCCGATTCTCGCTGCGCCGGCCGCCGTACATCAGCTGCAGGTAGTCGACCATGACCAGGTCCACGCCGCGCTCGGCGGCCAGGCGCCGCACCTTGGCCCGCAGCTCGAACGGCGTGATGCCCGGCGTGTCGTCGATGAAGATGGGCGCCGAGTCCAGTTTGCCGATGGCGCGCATGACCAGCTCCAGCTGATCGGGTCGGATCTGGCCCAAGCGTAGATCGCTGGCGGAGATGCCGGTCTCGGCCGCCAGCAGTCGCTGCACGAGCTGCTCGCCGCTCATCTCCAGGCTGAACATGGCCACGGTGGCCTGCAACTCCACCGCCGCGTGCGCGGCTACGCTCGTGAGCCAGCTCGTCTTGCCCATGCCCGGCCGCCCGGCCACGATGCACAGGTCCGAGCCCTGCAGCCCGCCCAGCAACCGGTCCAGGTCCACGAAGCCGGTCTGCATGCCGCGGCCCAGATCGCGGTTGGCCTGGATCTCCTCGATGCGGTCCAGATACTGGTCCAGCAACTGGCCCACCGGCACCAGCTCCCGCGACTGGTGCCCACGCGCCACCTGGAACAGGAGCGCCTCGGCCCTGTCCACGGTCTCCGAAATGGTGTCGCTCTCGTCGGCGTACGCCAGGCGCGCGATGTCGCCGGCGGCCCGGATGAGCTCGCGCCGCACGGACGTGCGCGACACCACCCCGGCGTAGTGCTCCACGTGCGTGACCACCGGCGTCTGGACCACGAGGTCGTACAGGTAGGGCGCGCCACCCACCTCGTCGAGGGCCTCCATGCGCTCGAGCTCGGCCGCCACGGTGAGCGGGTCCACGGCCTCGTGCCGGTCGAACAGCGCCAGGATGGCCTGGTAGATCTTGCCGTGTGCCGAGCGAGAGAAGTCCGCGGGCTTCAGAAGCGGGATCACGCGCGCCACGGCGCCGGCGTCCATCAAGAGCGCGCCCAGCACCGACTGCTCGGCTTGCACGTTGGCGGGCGGCAGCTTGTCGACGTCGTTCATGGCGCTCACCGACCCGAACGGGTGCTGGCATCTACACGACCGGGTCGGGCACCACGGGGCAGCCCGGCCGGGGCAACAACACTACCGACAGCGGCCGCGGGAGGCTACCCGCCGTCCGCAGCTGTGGCGTCTGGGTCAGCTCTCGGATGAGGACGGTCGGTCCAGGTCCAGTCCCTCGACGAAGTCGCGGAACAGGCCGAGCGTGTCCCTATCGCCCTCGGCCAGCCCCCCGCCCTCCTCGTCCTCCGGCTCGATGTCCTTGGCAGGCACCTGACCGGCCTTGTCCATCACGTCCTCCGCGACGTAGATGGGCACCTCGCTTCGCACCGCGAGGGCGATGGCGTCGCTGGGCCGCGCGTCTATCTCCACGCGCCGCTCGCCGACGTCCACGACCAGCACGGCGAAGAACGTGTCATCGCGCAGGTCGAGCACGTGGACGTGGACCAGCCGACCGCCGAGCTGCTCGATGACGTTCCCGAGCAGGTCGTGGGTCAGCGGCCGGCCGGCGTCGGTGCGCTGGAGCCCCATCTGGATGGCCTCCGCCTCGAACGGCCCGATCCAGATCGGAAGGTAGCGCTGGCTGTCGTTCTCGCGCAGGACCACGAGCCGCTGCTGGTTGATCAGGCTGACGCGTATGCTCTCGACGCTCACCTCAACCATGGCGCGGACATCTCCCTTTGTCGAGCCGGCCACCGTCCATCCGGGACCGATTATAGCACGGGGCCCGGAGCCGCCCCAAGGGGCCGCCGACTGGCGCGCGACAGGCGCGCGGCCTATGATTGCGTGCTTCGCTGCCGTCTTTCACGCCCAAACCCACACCTGGAAGCGCAGATGATCACCTTACCGGAGGGATCCGAGACGTTCCTACGCGCGGGCGTGGCCGTGTGCGGCGCCGTCCTGGCGCTGCTCGTCTTCAGCCTGGCCGTGTGGACGGCCCGGGACATCTCCGCCCGCTCCCGCGACACGCTGATCCGCCTGGGGGCCCTGGCCGTCGTGTTGGGCCTGCCCGTGGTGGGGCTGGCGGTGTACCTGCTGCTGCGGCCGCGGGACACGCTCGCCGATCGCTACGAGAGGCAACTGGTCGAGGAGATCCTGACCCGGGAGATCGGTGCCGCCGCCGCGGCCGCGGCGCGCGCGCCCGACCAGCCACCACAGCCGCGCGCCGGGTCGTAGCGCCCGCGTGGCCCACGGCGGCGACGCGGAGCCGGTGCCCCGGCGAGGCCGCCGGCGGCCTCAGCGAGCGCCCAGGATCTGCTGGACGTGCGCGTCCAGCGTGACCTCGTTGGGGTAGGCGCCGGCGTGAGCGTCCGCCACCGTGCCGTCCGGCGCAATGAGGAACGACGCCGGCAGCCCGATGACGTTCCAGTCCTTCTGCACCTCGAACGTGTTGTCGCCGTAGAGCACCGGTACGGTCAGGCCCATCGTGTCCACGAAGCGGCGGATGTGGTCCCGCACCATGGTCGGCGGGACGCGCTCGCCGGCGTCCACGGCCAGTACCGTGAAGCCCTGGCCCTCATAACGCTCGTGCACCGCCTGGAGCCACGGCATCTCGACCCGGCACGGCGGGCACCAGGTGGCCCAGAAGTTGACCAGCACGGGCTGACCCAGGTACGAGGCGAGATCGACCTGTTCGTCCGTGGCCAGAAGCGTCATGACCAGGTCCGGTGCCGGCTTGCCCACCAGGACGTGCGAACTGGGCGGGAGCGGCACCACCTGATCTGCGGCCACGCCGGGCGCCATCGCCACGTCCCGGCCGCTGGGCGCGATCTCCACCAGGTCGCCCAGCTCCCCCATCTCGAACACCCGCACCTGGGCGTCGCCAGCCGGGTAGGCGGCCGGGTTGCCCACCACGGGCGCCGGCGCGGCCGCCGGCCTCACCGACGCCTGCCGCCCGAAGGCGAAGCCCCCGACGACGGCAGCCACGGCCAGGGCCGGCAGCACGATGGCCTGCCAGCCTATGGTAACGGTGCGGCCGTCGGTCGGCAGGGCTTCCGCCTGGTCCGGTGCCGCGAGCTCCGGAGGGCTTGCCGCCGGGGACCGGCGCGGCTCGTGCGCGGTCTGGGTGCGCGCTTCGTCGTCGTCAACCGGCGCCAAGGCGCCGTGTGGCTGCTCGTTCAAGGATGGTACTCCCCGGGTAGCTCCGGGCCCGCCGCGGGCCGATACAGGGGCCGAAGTATAGCACACGCCCGTCGGCCCCCGCTCCGCGTCCGCCGGCGCTCTACCGGCTGTCGGCGCAGCGCCCTATAATAGCGACCCGCCGCGCATCAAGGCCGCGCGCGTGAACGGCCGGAGGACACCAACCTTGCGCATCACCATGCTGGCGGCGCTCGCCCTGGCCGCCGTCGCCGTGGGGTGCCGGCCCCAGCCGCCGGCCGGACCAGAGACGCCGGCCGGAACGCCTCTCACCGCGACTGCGGTCCAGCCCACCGCCACGACCGGCGGCGCGTCCCGGCCGCCGGCGGCGGCCGACGTGCCCACGCCCGACCCCACACTGGAGGCGCTCTACGCCGCCTTCCAGCCACCGGTGCAGGGAGACGCCGCCGCCCCGCTGCTGCTCTACGAGTTCTCGGACTACCGCTGCGCGTACTGCAGCCGCTTCGCGCTGGAGACGGCGCCCGCGATCGTGGAGCAGTACGTGGCGCAGGGCCTCGTGGCGCGCGTGTTCATCGACTTCCCCATTCCCGGCCACGGCTTTCCCGCCTACGTGAGCCACGAGGCGGCGCACTGCGCATCCGAGCAGGGCCGCTACTGGGACATGCACCACGCCCTGTTCGCGGCGTACGAGCGCCTGGCGCGCGTGGACGCGACGGACCAGGGCACGGCCAGACAGGTGGTGGCGGAGGTGGCGGCCGAACTGGGCCTGGACGCGGAGGCGCTGGGATCGTGCGTGGCGTCGGAGCGCTACCGGCCCATCGTGGCGTCGCTGGCCCAACAGGCCGCGGAGAACGGGATCGTCATGACGCCCACCCTGTTGCTGCAGAGCGAGGCACACACCGAGGTCATCTCCGGCTTCGTGACATTCCACCAGCTGCAGCCCATCCTGGACCGGGAGCTGGCCCGGGCGCTGGGCACGCCGACGGCGTCGGACTGACCGCGAGGCGCGCACGCCGCGGGCTCAGGCGCCCTCCGCCAGGTGTCGCAGCGCCTCCTCGTCCAAGACGGCCACGCCCAGTGCTTGCGCCCGCTCCATCTTGGAGCCCGGCGCCGCACCGGCCACCACGTAGTCCGTGCGCGCGCTTACCGAGGACACCACCTTGCCGCCGGCGGCCTCGATCAGGGCGGCGGCCTCGGCCCGGCTCAGGCTCGGCAGTGTGCCGGTCAGCACGAAGCGCCGACCGGCCAGGGGCCCCGCCCCGCGGCTGTCCTCCCCCCCCGGCTCCGGCCCGGGCTCCCGTGTCCGCACCCCGGACCGCGTCAGCTTCTCCACCAGTTCGCGGTTGTGCGAGGACGCAAACCAGGCCCGCACGGCGGCGGCGATCTCCGGGCCGATGCCTTCCACGGCCACCAGATCCTCGTGCGAGGCGGCCGCGAGGGCGTCCAGTGTGAGGAAGCGCTCGGCCAGCGCGCCGGCGGCGGCAGCGCCCACGTGGCGGATGCCCAGGCCCACCATTAGCCGGCGCAACGGTCGCTCCCTGGCCGCCGCCAGGGCGGCCAGCAGGTTCTCCGCGCGCTTCTCGCCGAAGCCTGCGAGCCCGCCCAGGGACTCGTGTCCCAGCGCGAACAGGTCAGCCACGTCGCCGACGAGTCCGGCCGCCACCACCTGCGCCGCCAGCCGTTTGCCGAAGCCGTCTATGTCCATGGCCTCGCGGGCCGCGAAGTGCTCGACATGCCGGACCAGCTGGGCGGGGCAGGCGGCGTTGACGCAGAAGGTGTCGGCCTCGCCCGGAGCCCGGGAGAGCGCCTCGCCGCAGGCCGGGCAGGCGGCGGGCATGCGCCAGGCCTCCGTCCCGGCCGGCCGCAACTCGGCGACCACGCGCACCACCTGAGGGATGACGTCCCCGGCGCGTTTCACCACGACCGTGTCCGCAACGCGGATGTCGCGCTCCACCACGTAGTCTTCGTTGTGCAGCGTGGCCTGGCTCACGGTTACGCCGCCTATGCGCACCGGAGCGAGCCTGGCGTGCGGCACCACCCGGCCCGTGCGCCCCACGTTGACCTCGATGGCCTCCAGGCGCGTGGTGGCCTCGCGCGCCGCCGCCTTGTAGGCGATGGCCCAGCGCGGATGGCGCGACACCGCGCCCAGCTCACGTTGCAGGCCGAAGTCGTCGACCTTGAGCACCACGCCGTCAGCCGGGATGTCCAGCTCGTCCCGCCGCTCGAGCCAGCGTTGCGCGTAGTCGATGGCGGCCTCCACGCTGCCGAAGCGTTGCGCGTCGCGCAGCGTCACGAAGCCAAGGCCGCCGAGCAGCTCCAGCACCTGCCACTGGCTCGCGGCGCCCAGGGCTTCCGGGTCCGCCACCGCGTAGGCGGCCATGGTCAGCGGCCGGCCGGCGGTCACGCGAGGATCGAGCTGGCGCAGGCTCCCCGCGGCCGCGTTGCGCGGATTGGCCAGCTGGCGCTCGCCGGCGGCGGCCAGGCGCTGGTTGAGCCACGCGAAGTCCTCGTTGCGCATGAAGATCTCGCCCCGCACCTCCAGCTCGGGCGGCACCGGCCGCGCGCCGGGCGTGGAGCGGCCCAGCGCCGGCACCACCAGCGGCACGCTGCGGATGGTGCGCACGTTGGCCGTCACGTCCTCGCCCACCTGACCGTCGCCGCGAGTCGCGGCCCGCACCAGCAGTCCGTCGCGGTAGCCCAGCGAGACGGCCAGGCCGTCCACCTTGGGCTCGACCACCACCGCCACCTCGCCCTCCGCCGCGCTGCCCCCGGCGCGCCGCGCCACGCGGTCGGCCCACGCCCGGACCTCCTGCGCATCGAACGCGTTGTCCAGCGACAGCATGGGCACCGCGTGCTCCACCTTGCGGAAGGCCGAGGCGGGCTCGCCGCCAATGCGCTGCGTGGGCGAGTCCGGCGTCACCAGCTCCGGGTGCTCGGCCTCCAGGCGGCGGAGGGCGTCGTACAGCGCGTCGAACTCGGCGTCACTGATCTCCGGGGCATCCAAGACGTAGTACAGGTGGTTGTGGCGGCGAATCTGCTGGCGCAACCGCTCCGCCTGCTCGGCGGGACCCATCGACATGTTGATGTTCATGGCCCCTCCTCCGCCGCCGCTCGCGTCCGGCGTCATGCTCCGTCCGGGTACAGCCACGCGTAGCGCTCCAGGAACAAGAGCGTGCGCCGCAGGTACAGCCGGGTCTCCCGGAAGTCCACCGCCTCCACGAAGACGTCCTGGTCCGTCCCCGCGTCAGCCAGCCAGCGGTCCGCGTTGCCGGGCCCGCCGTTGTAGGCGGCCAGCGCCAGCCACGGCCGGCCTCCGTAGCGTTCCATCTGGCGCCCCAGATACCAGGCGCCGTAGCGCAACGCGACCTCCGGCCGGCGAAGGTCGCCGCTCTGGAAGCCCTGGTCGCCCAACGCCGCGGCGATGTCGCGACCGGTCTCGGGCATCACCTGCGTCAGGCCCAGCGCGCCGGCCGACGAACGGGCGGTTGGCTCGAAGCGGCTCTCCTGGAGCGCCATGGACCACAGCAGGCCCGGCGCCAGGCCGTTGGCGGCGGCCAGGCCGAGCACCTCCGCCTCGTGTGCCCGCGGATACGCCAGGTGCCAGAGAGCTGCCGGCGCCCGCTCGCGGTCTCGCGTGCCGGCCATGACGAGCAATCGCTCGGCGGCCGCGGCAGAGGCCGCCGTCAGCCCCAGGTCGGCCGCCTCCACCGCCAGAACGGCCAGCGCCGGCGGGTCATCCTGGCCCGCGCGGCGCGCGGCGTTCATCTCGGCCAGCGCCGCCGCCCGTTCGCCCAGCGCCAGCCAGACACGCGCCCGGCTCAGCGCGCGGCGCGCCGCGGCTCCGCCGTCACCCGCGCCGCCGGCCGACGGCCTGCCGCGCCACGACGCCAGCCAGGCCGCCATCCCGCCGTCCGCGTCGCCGGAGACCGGAGGCGGCGCTCGCTCCACCCCCAAGCGCTCCGCGGCGCGCAGCGCGTAGTAGGTGCCGCTTTCCAGGTCCAGCGCCTCGCGCCACAGCCCTGCGGCCACCTCCACGCGGCCCGCCTCCAGGGCCAACAGCCCCTGCCAGTAGAGAGCGCGCGCCCTGAACGCCGGATCGCCCTCCGCCGCCAGCACCGCCAGGCGCGCCGAGGCCTGGTCGGCGCGGCCGCCGCGCCACGCCAGGAAGGCAGCCCTGAACGCGTCCTCCGGAGACTCGGCCGCGCTCGGAAAACGCTGCGCGGCCTCGGCCAGCGCCTCGGCGGCCGCCACGGGTCCGGCCAGCGCGTGCTGGATGACGGCCCGCCGGCGCAGCGCCTGGTGCGCCCGCTCGTCGTCCGGCCACGCTGCCGCCAGGTCGGCGTAGGCGGCGCCGGCCTCGGCACGGCGCCCCAAGCGCGCCAGGGTCTCGGCGCGCAGCCAGGCCGCCTCGGCCATGGACCGGGGCGTGTCGCCCCCCAAGGCGGGCGCCGTGGCGCCGGGGACGGCCGCCGCAACAGCCGGTGCGGCCAGCGCCTCCTCCAGGAGCGCCAGCGCCGCCAGGTCGTCGCCCCGGCCGAGGTAGCCACGCGCCAGCTCGAGCAGCCACGCCGCGGCCGCCGTGCCGGGCGGTGGGCCGGACGCCTCCAACGCCTCTACGGCGGCGTCGTGCTCGCCGGCCGCGTTCCACACGGCCGCGCGGTCCAGGGCGCCCAACTCGACGCCGGCCTCGGCCAGCTTGCCAAGCGCCAGCGCCGCCAGCTCCGTGCCGGCCAGCGTCCGGACCAGGCGCAATCGCTCGGCCTCCGCCCGTTCGGGTTGCCCGGACCGCGTGTAGGCGGCAATGCGGCCGTCCAGGGCCTGGGCCCGCTGCTGGTCGCTTGTCGCCAGCTCGTACGCGTCATCGTAGGCCGCCAGCACGTCCTCCAGCACGGCGAACCGCAGCATGGCGTTGCCCCGCCGTAGCGAGCCAAGGAATGCTGCCGCGGGGTCGGCGGCCTGGTCGCGCGCCACGGCGAACGCCTCCGCCGCCGCCACGTTGGCCCCGGCCGCGAACAGCGCCTGACCGGCGGCCATTTGCGCCACTCCGCTCATCTCCGGCGCCGCCTCGCCGAAGGCGGCATAGGCGCGGGCGGCGCCTCGGTGCTCGCCGATGGCCTCCAGGGCCTGCGCCAGGCGGTAGCGGCCCTCGGCGGGCAGCGACGCAGCGCCGTCGGGCCCGGCGGCTCGCTCGAGCGCCAGGAACGCCGCCGCCGGGTCGCCGTCCTGCAACGCCATGGCGGCCAGGTGGATGTGGGCGGCCACGTGGGCCGGACCGGGTGCAGCCGCCAGCCCTTCCATGGCGGCCCGCGCCGCCTCGGGCGGGCCCAAGGCCAACAGCGCCCGCGCCGTGGCCAGCGGCGGGGCGGCGCGGGGCAGCGTGCCGGACAGCGGCTCGAACGTGACGCGCGCCAGCGGGCGGTTGGTCGCCCACGGGTCCGGCGTGTCCGTGGGTCGCGCCGCCCCGCCCCAGTCAGCGCCCTCGGCGTCCGGCTGACCCGGAGCAACCGCGGACGATCGGCGCGTGTCGTGCAGGGCGCCCGGCGCGTCATCCAACGCGCCCGGTGCGCGCGCCGCGGCCGTCTCCCCCGCGTAGGGCGCGCCCGGCCCCGCCGGACCGTCGCAGGCCGCGGCGAGCGCCGTCAGCCCCGCGATCCACGCCGCGATGGCCGCCGCGGGCACGGGTCGCGCTGGGCCCAGCCGGCGCCGGCCACCGCGCGCGCCGCCTCCGGCGCGGCGGCCGCCGGGCACCAGGAACGGCACGAGCAGACGCGGCCACACGAAGGGCAAGTATACCGGCGGCGGGCGTGGTCCGGGACCCCGGACCAACACCGACGCCCAGGCTACGCCCGCGCCGGGCGGATCACGGCAGGTCCCGGTCGTCGAGGATCCGGACGTCGTCCGGCGACCGCAGCACGATCTGCGGCGTCCCGCGGTACAGCTCCACCGCGCCCTGGACCACGATGCAGCGGCCCGAGAACAACTCCGCCGGGGGCCGCGGGAAGCGGTCGTAATCGCCGGGGAACACGGCCACGTAGAAGTGGCCCTGGTACGGCTCGTGGCTGTTGAGGAAGGTAACCCGGCCGGTGTCCTTGGCCGCCACCACCCGGAACTCCACGCCTTGGTGGGTGCCGACGGCGTCGTGGGCCGCGGCGGCCGTGATGCTGCCCGGCACGCGCCCGCCGCACGGCGCCTCGGTGCCGGGGGGCAGCGCCGCCGTGGGGCGCGCCGGCCGGCTGGGAGCCATGTGCGAGCCCGTCCCAACGCGCGCGGGCTCCGCCTGGACATCGGCGGGCGCGGGCGTGGACCAGGCAACCGTCCCCTGCGGCGGCCCCGCCGGCCACACCGCCGACCGCAGCGCGCCGAGACCTGCCAACAACAGCGCCGTGAGGGCCCCCGCCGCGGCGGCGCGCAGCGGAACGCGCCCCCTGGCGGAGGCGGGCGGCACGACCGCGGTGCCGGGCCGGAAGGCGGGCGGCACGACCGCGGTGCCGGGCCGGAAGGCGGGCGGCACGACCGCGGTGCCGGGCCGGAAGGCGTCCGCACCACGCCGCGCAGGCCACCGGCAGAGCAACGCCCGCGCGGCAGCCGCCCGGAGGGCAGACGGGCCCACGCCCTCCACCACGAGGTCCGCCAGATACGCCGGGTCGATCACGGCCACCTCGCGCACCGTGTGTCCCGCGTACGGGCCGAAGGGCACGATGCCGTCCTCGGCCGGCCCCCCCGTCGCGCGGAGCGCCACGGCAACGGCCGCGGCGGCAGCCCCGGTGGCCGCGCCGCCGGCGGTGGCGCCGGTGTCCGGAGACGCGCCGGCGGTTGGCGGCGGGTCGTCCGTGGTCATGGCCCGGGCACGGCGAATACGGGCAGCGGCGTCGGGCGGCTCAGGCCCCACAGACCGAGTCGCGCCCCGCGCGCCCTGTCCTCCGCGGAGCGCAGCCGCTCCCTGTGACGGGTGTCCGGGGGCACGGCGCCGGCCCAGGCCAGGCCGTCGGCCACCAGGACCTCGGACACCAGCGTCCGGCCCACCCAGACGTGGCGCAGCAGCCGGCCGTAGTGATCCGTCTCGCTGTGGTCGCGCTCCAGGGTCACGCGGCGGCCCTCGACCATCTCGGCCAGCCGCCGCGATGCCGCCGCCCCCAGCGGCTGGGCGCCGGCCAGGCGCGGGTTGACGGTCTCCGGGGCGTCGATGCCCAACAGGCGCACGCTGCGCCCGTCCTCCAGGACCACCGTGTCACCGTCAATGACCCGCGAGACGCGTGCCCGTTCCGCTCCGACCGGCCCCGCGACGAACGGCGCGGCCGGCAACGCGCTCCATCCGGTGAGGCCGGTACAGACGGCAGCGACCGCGCCCAACGCGGCCAGGTAGGCGACGGCGCCGGCGGCCGTGGGCCTTGGGGATGCGAGCGTGGCCATGGGACCAGTGTATGGCCGGGCGGTCGCGGCCGGCACGGCCGGCGCGCCACGGCGACGACAGGCGCGCGTCCCGCCGGATCCGGCCGGGCGCCGAGCCCCCGGCGGCCCCCCACCATGCCGGCGCGCACCCGGCCCCACCACGCGGGACGCACCGTCAGGCGCCCCGGTCGCAGAAAATGACCAGGAGTTGTCTACTGCTTGCATACGTTGTATGCTTGCTCCGTCCGGCTCCGCGCGCCGGTCAACGGGCACCGCCGGCCGCTGTCCGTCGGACCGCGCCGGGCCGACCGGCCAACCGAACGTGCACCGGGCTGGTGCGCCCCGCAGCCCAGGGCGCCCGGTTCCCCCGCACACCCACCGGAGGGAGGTTCCGCGCATGCGCGCGCTGCCGACGCTGTTCTACACCATGGGCATCCTGTCGCTGTTCCTGGCCCTGTACTTCTGGCTCACGGCCGGCGCGGACGGCGCCGACCTGGCGAGCGGCGAGCGCTGGGCCATGTTCGTGGCTTTCTGGGCGCCCACGCTGATCGCACTGGGCGCGGCCTCGGCCGTTCACAACCTGCACCGCGAACTCCTGCGGCGCAAGGACGACGTCACGTGAGCGGCCGCACCATCCTCGTAATCCTCTACGCGGTAGCGATCGCGTGCCTGCTGCTGCTGTTCGACACGGTGGTGACCACGGCCACCAGCTCGGTGCTGCACATGACGCAGGCCAAGACCAGCCAGGCGCAGGTGGTCTACCTGTTCGGCGCCGTCGGCGCGGCGCTGGGCCTGGTGCTGGTCGGCTTCACGTCGCTGGGCCGCGACGGCTGACCCGGTCCGGGCGGCGCGGGCCGCCGTTCACCGCCCCTGCAGCCGCAGGACGATGCCCGCCGTGCGGACGAGGATGTAGGCGTCCAGGAACAGGGATTGGTGCTTGATGTAGTACAGGTCGCGCTGCAGCTTGCGCAGCGCGTCCCTGCTTGAGCCGGCGTAGCCCTCGTGGATGGTGGCCCAGCCGGTCAGGCCCGGTCGCACCGCGTGCCGCGCCCGGTAGAACGGGATCTGTGCTGCCAGCCGCTCCACGAACTCGGGCCTCTCCGGGCGCGGGCCCACCACGCTCATGTCGCCCCGCAGCACGTTGAAGGCCTGCGGCAGCTCGTCAAGCCGCGCCCGGCGCAGCCAGCGTCCGACCGGGGTGACGCGCGGGTCGTCGCGTGCCGCCCACACCGGCCCGGCCGGCTCGGCGTCCGTCACCATGGTGCGCAGCTTTAACAGGACGAACTCGCGCCCGCCGCGGCCCACGCGGCGCTGGCGGAACAACACGGGGCCGGGGGACGACCGGCGAATCAGGAGCGCCGCGGGCGGAAACGCCAAAGCGAGCAGGGCCAGACCGGCCGCTCCTAGCGCCACGTCCAGCGCGCGCTTGGCGGGCCGGTAGAAGCCGCGCGCCTCCGGGCCGTCCAACGGCAGCGCCACCGCCCAGTGGTCGCCCACGTGCTCCACCGGCACCCGGCCGGTGACCTCCTCGAACAGCACCGGCATGGGCGTCACCGCCAGCCCGCGCTCCCGCAACTCCAGCACGGCAGCCAACAGGTCACCGTGCATGCCGCGCGTGATGGCCAGCACCAACTCGGTCGCTCCCAGCTCGCGCGCCGCCCGCGCCAGGCCGCTGCGATCGGCCACAACGCTCACCCCGGCCACCTCGGCTCCGCACAGGTGCGGCGCGTCGTCCACGAATCCCAACACGTCGAAGCCGTGGGCCGCTTCCGCCCGGACCACATCGACCGCCTCCCGACCGGCGGCGCCGGCGCCCACGATCAGCAGCCGCCGCCGGAAGGCCGGTTGGCTGAACAACACGGCGTATGTCAGGCGCCACAGCGGCATGACCAACGCGGCGCCCAGGGTGAAGAAGACCACCACGTGGCGCACGATGGTCCACGGCGGCGGCACGAAGTAGGCCACCGCCCACGCCAGGAGCACCTGCGCGCTCACCTTGACCGACAGCACGGCCGACGCCCAGCGGTCCGGCGCCCGGCGCGGGTCGTAGAGCCCGTTGATCCAGGCCAGGGCCACCCACAGCCCGCCCAGCACGCCGTACCAGGCAGCGTGCTCCAGCACGAACTCCGCGTCCCACTCCCAGTCCGAGCGGGCCGCGCCAAGCCGCAGCGCCAGCGTGCAGACCGCGACGAGGACAAGGACGTCGCCGCCCAGCAACAGCGCCCGGCGCTGCGCGGAGCCCAACGGCATGGACGTGCGCCCGCCCGGGCGCCGTTCCAGGTCAGCCACGACGGTCCCGCCGCGGCGCGCCCAGCAGCTCCGCCCAGAACCCCAGCCCCCAGGCGGCGTGCATGAGCGGATAGACCAACGGCAGCCAGGGACGCGCGGCAGGCGGCAGGCCGCGACCGGCGCGGATGGAAGCCATCGCCACCACCGCCACGTACGACGTCGCGCCGGCGGCCAGCAAGCGCCGGCCCGCGGCGCAGCGGGACGAGGCCACGATGGCGGCCGTAGCCGCCGCCGGCATCAGGGCCGGCACCGCCTGCCGCAACAGCAGGGATCGTGGGTGGAGCCGCCACGTCGCGGCGCGGCCCCTTCCGTAGCCGTAGTACTGGCGCGCCAACGCGCGCGGCCCGCCGCGCGTCACCGTGCGCGTGCGGATGGCGGGGTCCAGCCAGACCGTGCCGCCGGCGCGGCGGATGCGCAGGCACAGCTCGTAGTCCTGATTGGCGGAGAGCGACGGCTGGAACGGGCCCACGCGCTCGAACACCCACCGCGGCCAGGCACCCAGGTACACCGTGTCCACCGGGCCGGCGCCGCCGGAGCGGTACGCCGCGCCGCCCGAGCCGAGCCGGCTGGACGTGGCCGCGGCCACCGCCCGGCCGAAGCCCGTGCGCCCCAGCCCCACCATGGGCCCGCCCACCGCCCACGCTCCCGTGCGCTCCAGGGCGGCGACACACGAGCGCACGTAGTCAGGCGCCGGCAGCGCGTGCCCGTCCAGCCGCACGATCACAGCGCCGGCAGCCGCGGCCACGCCCACGTTGAGCCCCGCCGGCGTGATCCGCTCGGGGTTGTCCAGCACCCGCACGCGGGCGTCCCGGCGCGCGAACGCCCGGGCAACGGCCGGCGTGCCGTCGTCCGAGCGCCCGTCGATCACCAGCACCTCGAGCCGGTCCGACGGGTAGTCGCCGGCAAGCAGCGCGCTGAGCACGACCGCCAGGTGCGCACCCTCGTTGCGCGCGGGCAGGATCACGCTGACCGGCGGCCGGTCGTCAAGCCCCACGCCGGCCGCCGGCGCGGCGGCGGCGTCGGCGGCTGCCCCGGAAGCCGGCCGAGTGCCCACGCCGAGCCAGGAGCCCCGCACACCGACCCCGGCCTGCGGAGCCCCGCCGGCCCGCGCGTACACCCGGAGCGTGGCGCGGGCCGCATCGTCCCACGTCCACGCCGCCGCAGCCGCCGCCTCGGCCCGCAACCGCGCCGCCAACGCCCCGTCGGCCAGCACGGCCTCGAGGGCGCCGGCCAGCGCCCGCGGGTGACCGGGCGGCACCAGCAGCCCGCCCCCGCGCGCCAGCGCCTCCGGTAGCCCGCCGACCCGGCTGGCGACCACGGGGCAGCCGTGAGCCAGCGCCTGGGCCAGCACGGCGCTGTCGTCGGTTGCCAGGTAGGGCAGGGCCACCACGTCGGCCGCCGCGAACAGGAGCGGC
>Ga0114946_10000062_pt1 | contig 51993 bp, 51 predicted proteins | sample WalLakDeSediment_FD_88676 | JGI IMG/M metagenome (GOLD analysis project Ga0114946, IMG submission 88676) | Lake sediment microbial communities from Walker lake, Nevada to study Microbial Dark Matter (Phase II) - Walker Lake 11/02/13 Deep Sediment | ecosystem: Environmental > Aquatic >... | reverse complement strand
GTACTTTTCTCAGAATGAAATCGCAGATGTTTCGACATGCGACAGATAAAAGATAAAGTATGAATCGTGGATCTGGGGATGTTTAAAAAGAGGGTATGTGACCGCGATTGCATAGATGCACATCGGGTACACCGGCATGTTGTATGACGGAGTAGCGGTATTCTCTCCACGGAAGTAAAGTAACGATATCGAGCAGCATGCTGTGTATGGAGGAACCTGTGTAGCACGTAGCACATGTTGCTGAGTTATCGTGATCAAACACGATTCCTGACACGGAAAGAACTTGTTCGAACAGGAAGAGTTGGAGCGGTCGGAGCATCGATTCGTCACCTGGAAACATAGCTCCATCCATGCGATATTCGATCACGAATGCTCATCCAGACATTGGAGAAGTACGAAATGCATGATTGGAACGGCAGTATGCGGATTTGAGTTTCCCCACAGTATTCGCGAGTTTGTTGTCAGGTTGTGTGCATTCGTTCGCGGTCATCAGTTTCGAACACCGATACGTGATTTCGACGAACCGTGGAATAAATGAAGAAATTCAATATCCGGAGATGTCATGAATTTCAACGAAATACCCATCTCTCGCATCTACGACGATCTGGTATGGTTGATGCCGATGATATGTTCGCCCGAAGAGTATGCGGAGGAAGCTGCGCACTGGCGCAGTGAATTGCGGAAACATCTCGGTGCCGGAAGGCATCACTTGCTGGAATTCGGTATCGGTAGCGGATACAACCTGTCGCATCTCCGGGACGAATTCGATGCTACCGCTGTTGATATTTCGGGAAAGATGTTGGAGCATTGCGCTGCACTTAATCCTGGAATCGAATTACATGTCGGCGACATGCGAAACGTAAGGATGGACAGAAAATTCGATGCCGTTCTCATACACGATGCAATCAGTTATATGTTGTCGGAAGAGGATTTACTTGCAACGTTCAGGACTGCGGCTGCGCACTTGAGAGCGGGAGGAGTGTTCATCACCAGTCCTGATCGCTTTTCGGAATCGTTTCGTGAAGCTGAAGTTGTCCACTTCACGAGAAAGAAAGGTGACGTTGAATTGACTACCATAGAATACACGTTCGATGCTGATCCCACCGATACAGCCGTCGAGACGCTCATGACCTTTTTGATCAGGCAGGGCGATGCATTGCGCATCGAGCACGACCGGCATGTAACGGGATTATTTCCGAGAGATATCTGGCTTGGACTGTTGAATGTCGCTGGTTTTTCAGCGGAATGCAGGGAGTACTCACTTAGTACATTGCAGCGCCCATACGAATTGCTGGTTGGGAGACTCGAAATGTACAAGAATGACGTGGCCGACCGTGGGATGCGAAACAACGAGTCGTGAGTACCGCGTGAATTACAACTGGTAGTATGGGAGTTCGCTATGCGGAAATGCTACTACGCATAGCCTGAAGCGCAAGCGATGAATGCAGCATCCCGCAAATCTTTTCAGGTGCATAGGGACATACTGTGTTCTCGTAATTCGTGCACGATGCTCTTCCAAAACTGCACATACTCTATGAGTAGGATACAGTACACCTGCGGCGTTGCGGCATTTCTAAAGAGAATGCTGCTATGTGAAGGAGCCGTGCGACAAGTCATACCGATTTTTCGGTGGAAGCCCTGTAGCGCATGAACACAGCTTCGGCTTTGGCCGCGAGGCGTCCTTGCTGAAGTATCTCTGCTTTAAGTCGATACAACGGCGGACGGGAGAGCAGAAGTTGTGCCCGTATTTCCAACTCGACGTCGTATGGAACGGAGAATAAATATCGTACGCGCAGATCACCGGTGACGGCTCGTATACCGTGATGGAATAAACAATGCGTCATCGCAGCGTCCAGCAGCGACGCGATGATGCCACCATGAAGAATACCATCGTATCCTTGCAGTTCGGCGTTGCCGGTGAAGTTCGCGCTGACGGCACCGTCATCGAGCAATTCGAAGGCAAGCTGCAACGATCGCGGATTGTGTTGGCTGCACATGATACAGTGACCGTGACCGTAGTTGGCGCCGATGTATTCAGTGTTTTCAGTGGTCACAGGCATTTTCACCCACGTTCAAAGTACCGGCAATGTAATCGTGGACTAGGCGTTCGGGAGTGTCGGCCGGTGCACCGGCTACAACTCGGATGCCACGTTTCGCGAACAGGTCGCGAGCGCGTACGCCAATACCTCCGGCAAGAATCGTGCTCACGCCATGTTCGGCAAGCCATGGAGGCAACAAGCCCGGCTCATGTGGCGGAGCGGCGATATCCTCCCGCTTGATGATTTCTTTTTTCTCCAAGTCGATATCGACAAGCGCGAAACATTCGCAATGCCCGAAATGCATGCAGAGTTTCCCGTTCGCCAGTGGAATCGCGATTCTCATGTGCTAATACTCCTTATGTACGAGGTGTTTTCATGTTTGTAATAGGTGGTTACTTTCCCGGAATGTATGATGCTCCATCGATGAGTGTTGGATAGCGTATCGCGGTATTTTCGAACACAGCTATCGAGGATGATTGGTATCACGCGTTATCCTGCAATGCAAGCTGTTTCCAAATGTACTCAATATCAGGTGTACAAACCGACTCGATTTCCACAACGGCAGCATGCTGTATTTGCGCTTCGGTAACTGTATTGTCGTAGCGAATACGGCCCACGATTCGTGCTCCGGCACTGCGAGCGCGGGATTCTATGCGCTCAGTCATTTCCGGGTTGATATCCCATTTGTTTACGCATACCGTAGTCGGAATTCCGAAATGCCGTGTCAATTCAAGAACTCTCTCTATATCATGCTCACCGGCCACTGTCGGTTCCGTGACAACAAGCACCAAACCGGCACCAGTCAAGGAGGCGATGACGGGGCATCCGATGCCGGGCGGTCCGTCCACGATAATCAGTGAGCGGCGTCTCTCTTCGGCGATGCGGCGTGCTTCCTTCCTAATCGTTGCAACAAGTTTTCCCGAGTTTTCCGCCGCAGCGTTCAGTCTGGCATGCAGCATCGGACCGCAACGGGTTTCCGATTCCATCCATACTCCGCAAATTTTTTCAGGGAAGTCGATCGCTTTTTCCGGACAAAACCGAACGCAAACACCACAACCTTCGCAAGCGATGGGATCGATGGAGAATTTCCTTTTGTAGCTGCTATGCTCAACGACTGCGTCGAAACGACATAATTCCATGCATAGTCCGCAGCCGCTGCAATCCGTGCGACGAATGACGGCCTCGCGACCACTACGAAACTCGTGACGATCGGTTGTGTTCGGGGACAGTATGAGATGCAGATCAGCCGCATCCACGTCGCAATCCGCGAGAACCGGTCGGTCGGCCAATACGGCAAGCGAGGCTGTGACGCTCGTTTTTCCCGTACCGCCCTTGCCGCTGATAACAACAAGTTCAATCATCGCATACTTTTCTTGAATCAATGTTCATATAAAACGGTCCGATAATCTTTCCTATGTCTCGTTGGGTGAGATATTGGCGTGCCTCTTGGGTGCGAATTGCACGATTCTTTCCATGAGTGTTGTAAATAGAGTGCGATACTCGGGAAGCACATCCACGATCACGTCGCCACGTGAATACGCTTCGGCAATTCGGCGATCATCCGGAATTTCCATGAGTATGGGAATGTCTTGTTCGTTGCAATATCTGAGCACACTCTCGTCTCCGATTCCAGAGCGGTTGATGATGACTCCTTGAGGGAGGCCGAGCGTGCGAGTTAGTTCCACGGCAAGCTTGAGATCGTGCAGTCCGAACGGTGTCGGTTCAGTGACAAGTACCACGACATCCACGCCCCGCAACGACGTGACGACCGGGCACGATGTCCCGGGTGGCGCATCCAGTATTACGGGCGTAGTGTCGCTCGAATACGATTTGACGGAGCGAATCAGAGGCGGTGCCATGGCGACGCCGACATCGAGGCGACCTTGAATCAATGTCACGCGATCATGTCGCATTGTTCCGACAATGCCGATACGTCTGTCGACTTCTGTGATCGCTCCTTTGGGACATACTCGCATACAACCACCGCAACCATGACACATTTCCGGAAAAACGAGCGGTGCCGCACCGAATGAAACTATCGCATGAAACTCGCAGAAACGGCCACAGTCGCCACAAGCATCGCAGAGGGATTCATCCACGGAGGGAACGGGAGTGGGCACGATTCGCTCATCCATCAGGACGGGGGCGAAAAACAAGTGACTGTTCGGTTCTTCAACATCGCAGTCCAGTAGCTGCACGTCGGTAGCGGACGCGGCAGCCAGATTGACGGATACAGTCGTCTTGCCGGTTCCACCCTTCCCCGATGCTATCGCGATTATCATGGCACGCACTCCAACGGGGGATTAGCCTTGAATCGCGTAGTCCATTGCACGCACGAGGGAGTGGCATACGGGCAATTCGTACTCGCGGAGAAAACATATATCCCACGATGTTTCCCGACGCAGGGTAGCGCATCTGTCTTGAGCATTGTTCGCTGTTTCTTCAAGTTTGGAAGCTAAGGGAAAATCCCACGAAGTGTGCTATATCGCACTGCAGTGTTGATGGCTTTTGCAACAACGAGCGGGTGTTTGTCGTGAACCGTTTGGATGCGAGTAAGAAGAACATCATTCATCGCTCTTTGGGCCGTACTCGATTGCGTATGAACATCCATAGCATTAGCGTAGGGTATCACCGGGACAAGCCGGTTGATGCTACGATGCGGGCCTTCAGTACAGTGCGCAGCATCGAGCGTACTCATATACTGTTTTTTCCGTACAGCCACTTGCGGGACTTCCAGGACATGCGGTGCTGTGCCACGGTGCGGTCGTGTTCCGGTGTCGTTCGTGAAATGCACTTCGGTATCGATCATGACGCTGACGGAAGCTCAGCTACGGTGAGGATCCGGAATTCGCTTGCACTGACACTGAACGCATTGATGCCGGATAGTTGCCGCAGGTCGAACTATGCGAGTGGTGAATCGGGACATTCTTGTTCAGGTCCAATGTCCTGCAACGTTTTCCGAGTGCAAGCGGGTCAATTTACCGCTGCGGTAGAGTTCCAAGGCTTGGGCCGCAGTCGCGGCATCTGTTGCGAATACATCGATTCCAGCGGCCGTGAGCACGCGAAAGGCCTTGGGACCGCAATGTCCGCCGGTAATCAGTGCCGATGCTCCGAGTCGAGCCGTCGTTTCCGCCGCCTGAATACCGGCACCTTGAGCTGCATTCAGATTTTGCCGGTTTTCGATTGCTTCGAAGCTGTCGTGCTCCAGATCGTACAAGAGCAGGTAGGCGGCCCTGCCGAAGCGCCTGTCCAAGGGTGAGTTGAGATTGTCTGATTCTGTCGAGAATACTATTTTCATTGCCGTTCCGGTTACAGTTATCCTCTGTGGTTCATGTGTTCGAGTATTGGTAAGCGTCACACGCGGAGCGTTGAAGCACGTCACACTTGCCTGTGACGGATGCAAAAAGATCACTCCGTTGTGTTCGCTGTTCCCATGTCGTCGAGACGTCGGCGAATATCGCTCAGATCCTCTTGCAGGGCCCGTAATTGTTCGCGGAGCATCTCCTTCTCCAATCCAGGATCGGTCTTCGTTTGTGTTTCGGTGTAACGATACGGTGTTTCCACGCCGTAACGCGACCATCGGGGACTCCCGGCCGCGAAAAACATATTTCTAAAACCGCGTCCGCCTCCACCGCGTCCGCCTCCACCGCGAGCGAAACCGCGTCCCGGATAAGGATCCAAGTATCCCGGTGAAGCAGAGCCGGCGCAATATCCGCGTGCTCGTCCTGTTCTCGCACCCAATCCCAATGGTCCTGTTCGATCTCCTCTTGGCATGACGTATACTCCTATCTTGTGTGTTTGTTATTGTCGTATCAAAGGTATGTTGCATGTTGGACACCGTTGTTCGAAGCAGGGCTTCCCACGTTCATGCGTTTTATTGAAGCCGCATCGAGGGCATACACACGTACCTGTAGGTCGGACCGTCACGTCGTCACCAGTAGTGTAACGCCGTCCGGTGCCTTGTCCGCCCCCTTGTCCTTGTGATTCACCTGTTTCTTGTCCTTGTCTTCTTCCTGGGCCTTGGCCTTTTCCAGCACCGAAGCCGCGTCCTTTACCCTTCATCGAATTGAATTCCTGAGTTTGTTTATGATTGTTTCTTAACCAGCGTGCACCGCAGCATCCGGGCATGGCGAAAGCATCATTTTCTATTGCGTCATCGAGCCAGGCCCGAATTACTTCATGTAAATCACCCGCCACGAATGGTATTACATGTATGCCGTAGGCCGTAGTCAACTCGTACAGCGATCTGGAGACAGCGCCGCAGATCAGTGTGTCGATGCCGATTTTGTGTAAGTGGAGTATTTTCCGTACAGGATTACTTTCCGAAAGAGTTTCGCGTGACTCACGGACAATGCGCCCATCCTTGGTAACGACGATGTGAATGTCGCAGGCTGTGTCCAGTACGGGAGCGATTCGATTATTCCAATATGTGAAAGCTGCCGTTGCCAATTGTTTCTTGCTCATAGTCCGATGATTACACTGCAAGAACAATGCCAATTATGACCACCTGTAGAATGATCTTAGTAAGATATTGAGAATGAAGGAGTTACAATCACCAAGGCTGAATTGGGCAGCACTGTACAGTAGCAAACATGCAACCGTCCTGTATGATTACAGACGCAAAAACGCTACTGTCTTTTGCGACGTTGTGCGCGACCGTCCCGTTCAGGAAGTGAAATCCCCAATTTCTTGATTTTACGAAACAGCGTGGTTTTGTGTATACCAAGATCTCGCGCCGCTGCTGAGCGATTGAAGTCATTACGCTCAAGCGCGGAGCGAATGGCCTGCGTGTCGAGAGTGTCGTGGGCTGAACGCATACCGGTGCAGCGGAGAGATGTTCTACCACGGGTTGTGAGTTCCGCCGGGAGGTGAGCGAAGTCTATTAGTCCGTCGTTACAGAGAACAAATGCCCGCTCTATGACATTTTGAAGCTCGCGGATATTCCCGGGCCACTCATGTGCCATGAGGAGAGACAGCGCATCGGTAGTGATTCCCTGCACGGATTTTCCCTGCAAGTGGTTGAATTGTGCGATGAATTGCTTTGATAAAAGAGGGATGTCCTCTTTGCGCCTGCGCAAAGGAGGCAGTTCGATGCGCACCACGTTCACGCGATAGTAAAGATCCTCACGGAACACGCCCAGGCGCATCTGTTCGGCCAGATCCTTGTTCGTTGCGACAATCACCCGCACGTCCGAAGTTTCGGTACGAGTCGCTCCCAAAGCTTCGTATGTGCGTTCCTGAAGGAAACGCAACAGCCGTACTTGGAGCGCAGGGCTGACTTCACCAATTTCATCGAGGAAGATACTTCCACCGTCAGCGAGAGCGAATCGGCCGGGTTTATCCTTCATCGCACCGGTGAATGCTCCCGTCTTGTATCCGAACAACTCGGATTCCAGCAAGGTGTCGGGCAGTGCAGCGCAATTCACTGCGATGAAGGGTTTTTCCTTACGAGAGCTGAGCGAGTGTATAGTACGCGCAAGTACTTCCTTGCCAGTTCCGGTTTCACCCAGAATGAGCACAGTACTCGGACTTGCGGCGATGCTGGGGAGTACCTCGAAGATGCGCCGCATTAACGGACTCCGGCTGTTGAGTTCGCCAACTCCGATGTTGCCTTCGAGTTCGCGTCGGAGTGATTCGACGTCGGAAAGGTCGCGGAAGGTCTCCGCGCCTCCGATAACTTGACCGCTTCCGTCTCGAAGTACCGCTGTTGAGATGCTGATGGGTATGCGTTCGCCGTCCGGATTTACGATATAGCCTGATGTTCCGATAACGGGTTTGCCTGTGCTGAGCGTTTGTTGAAGTGCACAGCCTTCCCCGCACATGCTGGATCTAAACACTTCGGCGCAGTACTTGCCAATGGCTTCATTGCGAGGCACACCGGTGATTTCTTCGGCGGCGCGATTGAATGATGTTATGCGCCATTGCAGATCGACTGTGAACACACCATCCGAGATACTTTCGAGTATGGCATCTGTGGATGCGTGTATTATTGGGTCATGTTTCGGATTCGCTTTGCTCATGATGTTCATCGGGTCGTTGAATTCGCTTCTCTCAATATGTTCATCGCCGCGTACTCTTACGTGCGTCCGTCGCTTGGACAGCTTCCCTCTTACCGTTCCGCATCCGAAATTCACTGCAGTTGCATCGAGCAAAGGATGCGCCCGAACGGTGCTTGGAGACCAGTCGGAAATCGGTCTGACCCTCGTGTTCAAATTAGCGCGACGGTATCGGCTTTGCAAGGAGGCCATGTCATCCGACAACATCGTTGCTTTTTCTTCGCATTCATTCTTGCTTGTCCGTGCGTTGTCGGGTAGCTTGGCTGCGTGGAGTGCGTCATGTACGAGCCGATCGGCAAGGCAATCATCGCAGGTCCGAGCGGAGGTTTCCCGGTTTCCGGTCGGACCTGTCTGCATCTAGGCCCTCGAACACTGCACTTCGTGTCACGCCTACAAGCTGTTAGATGTTGTATACAACGACGAACCGCCCTATGAGCGGGCGGTTTCGTCTTCGCTCCCCGGGCAAGACTCGAACTTGCAACCCTGCGGTTAACAGCCGCATGCTCTACCATTGAGCTACCGAGGAATATTTAGACTTTCAACATAACGAAAGCCGGTTGATTTGTCAAGTCCTCGAGAGATTGAGAGATTGGGCGGGGGGTATGAGAAAAAAAACCTTCCCTCGTAACACTATAAGACGAATGAGAGACAAAACCCGTATATTGCTCAGTGGCATCCGCGTCGCGAAATGATGCGATGCATTCGTGGATACGGGTCATATATACGGCGTAAGTACTCGAAAACCGCGTGGCTTACGAGTAGGTTGCTTTTTACTTCTACCAGTTGTATGTTCCTTCCACCGACAGACTTGAGTTTTCCACATAGCATGTGGTGCACCACGGAATCCCAACAAAGATATTACAGACAACTATCGGCGTGCGTCTGGAGACGATGCGCCCGTATCGTTCTCTTGGAGAGGACGAATGAACAATACAGAGATATATTCCGATTCGTTAACCGTATCTTCAACCTTCATAAGGAGGAACTATGCCACAAAAGCTGCTGAGAGAAGTCGGGTTGATGGCCGTCTTGCTACTGGCCGCGAGCGTGATGCTCACGAGTTGCATTGAGGAACCCAACCCGCCTGTTCTGGACCGTATCACATCCGAAGTACGCTTCGTGCATGCCGTTCCCGATGCACAGGCCGTCGACATCTGGGTGGATGGAGACAAAGTCGCGGCCAATGTCAACTACAAGGTCTTTTCCGAGTATCTGGAGATCAAGTCCGGCAACAGGTTCATTCGTGTCGCACCCGCAGGTGCCGATACGTCCAATTCGTACTTTCGTCGTCTTCTGAGTATTCGTTCGCTAACGAAGATGACCATGGTTTTCGGCAATATCAAAGACGACATGGTTCACCTCACAACGCAGGAGCGCTTCACATACGCGGATGAGGTCAGCGTGCTCATTGACAGTTGTGATGTGAAACTCATCAATCTGAATCTGTCCGGCGAATCGTACCGTTTGGAGAGGAAGATATCCGAGACGGAAGCCGTGAGGATGATTGATCCGGTCGAACTAGGAAGTCTTTCGCCGTATACGCGTCAACTCGCCGAAGGCGGAGAATTTCACATCGCCTCCGGTGCTTCCGGTCCGCGATTGATCACCTTCCCGTTCGAGTTGAAAAAACCTGGATATCGCTACACATTCATCGTTGTCGGTACCGCACTGAATCGCGAAGTGCTGACTCTGCAAGACGAACCCAAATAGCGGACGAAGCGGGGCAGGATTGGTGGAAGAATTCTCGCCCCTCCGCTATCACGCTCTCTCTCGTTACAGGAAAGAAACAGTTCACGACCTTTCAAGTACTGAAGGAGGATATTATGCATAAACGGATACTGACTGCATTCCTCTGTCTATTGTTTCCGGTACTCTCGCATGCTCAAACGGGGAAAATTGCCGGAAAAGTGACGGATCGCGAGACAGGAGAACCACTGATCGGCGCGAATGTCGTGATAGAGGCCACGGATCGCGGTGCAGCGACCAATATTAACGGCGAATACGTCATTCTCAATGTTCCCATCGGTAAACTTACTGTCGTTTCCAGCTACATAGGTTACCAGACTATCACCATCCGCGAAATACTCATCAGGAGTAATGAAACGGTTACGGTGGATTTTCAACTCCCCAGTGACGCTGTCAAAGTCGGCGTCGTGGATATTCTCGCCGAACGCCCCCTTGTCGACAAGAATGCGACCAACAGTAAAAGTACGGTCACGCAAGACGACATTCTTAATCTTCCCGTGCGCGGTGTCGAAGGCATAGTCGCGTTGCAGGCCGGCATTGTGCAGCAGGGCGGGGCGATCTACGTGCGCGGAAGTCGTTCCGACGGCACGGGCTTTATCGTAGACGGTATGAATGTCAACGACCCCGTATTCGGTGGCCGCGCACTTTCCGTCATCAACAACGCTATTCAGGAGGTCAGCTTCCAAGCCGGTGGCTATTCTGCGGAATTCGGTGGTGCGAGCGGCGGCCTCATTGCCACCATCACGCGCAGTGGTGGACGAAAACACCAAGTCGGTTTCGAAGCGTTTACCGACAACTGGTCCGGATCGGGCAAAGAGAACTTTCTCGGTTCGTACAATTACGGCAACAGTTTGTATGCACTCACGGTAGGCGGGCCACTTTTCGGCCCCGTCCGCTATTTCGTCGCCGCGCAGAACGCTTTCACCCGCACTCCCGCGCGGTATCGTGATCCCTACGATTTAGCCGATAAATACGACGCCGCCATGCGTGAGACCCCTGCGCATGCCTCGTTGTCGCCAACCGAGCAGGCCAAGGTTGGAATATTCGATCCACGCCTCGGTCCCGCCGCGCGAAAAATAGATTTCACCTACCCTGGTGGGTACGTTCACAACGCGGGTCAACAGACGTGGACCTACACCGGCAACCTGACTATCGATCTCAGCCCGGTCAATATTCGCGTAGGTGGTTCGTACAGCAATTTCGAAGGTCGCAACGGTGCAGGTATTCTGTCGGCATATCAGACCGGTCGTACGGCTACGGTCGACACATTGGGTGGTCTGATCTACTCCACGGAGAATCTGTCCATCGCGAATGAACACCGTGCATTGCTTCGTCAGAGCGAGAATATGGGTTTGAACCTGAAATTGACGCATCTTCTGACCCAAAACACCTTCTACGAGGTGTTCGTCAATTACTTCGGGTACTTCGACTTGCTCATGGATAATGATCACCGTCACGACATTTTCGCCTATGGTGATTCGGCCCGCAACGCCGCATTCGGTTATATGTTTCGAGCGGACGGAGTCGGCCCCGAACCCATTACGCTCTTCGGCGACCGCTATCATACATACGGTTTCCCGGAGACGGGTTATGCCTATCAGAAGGACAGCTACTCGTCTATCAGTGGAAAACTCAATTTCGTGCATCAAATCGGTCGAACGCACGAACTCAAGTTTGGTGGCGAAGCCTCGCGCTACGTGATCCGCCGCTACAACGTCACTGCCTTCACGCTCAAGAGCTTCATGCGCAGCAACCCGGACATCGATCCCATCCAAGTCGCAGTCAATGCGCGAACGAACTTCTATGGGTACGATATGTGGGGCGGTGTACTCGATGAAGGTTTTGACGGACCGAAAAACCCCATTTTCGCCTCAGCTTACGTGTTGGATAAAATCGAACTCGAAGACCTCGTGATCAACATCGGACTTCGTTACGACTATATTGACACGCATTCGAAGGAATTCGTCAACCCCAATCGCGTACTCTTCGACGATTTTGGCATGTTGGACACCAGTCCGAAAAACATGAAGGACGTGGCCCCGACTTCGACGTTCAGCCCACGTTTGGGATTCTCATTCCCCGTGACCGATCAGACGGTTTTCTATGCACAGTACGGCAAATTCGTTCAGCAATCCCGTCTGCGCGATGTGTACCTGGGTAATGCGCTCTCCGCCGACAATATTCGCGGTGGTTATGCGATAACGAATCCAGTCGGTTACGGCTTGAAGCCCGAAACAACAATACAATACGATTTCGGTTTCCGGCAACAGATCGGCGACTTCTTCGCTTTCGACATCGGTGCGTTCTACAAGGATATTCGCGACCAGGTTCAGCAGCGTATGATTCCTGCAGAGTTCGGTGCCCAGCATGAGGCGTATTATGCCTGGGTGAACGGTGATTTCGCCACGACCTCGGGTGTGTCATTCAAGATAGATCTTCGTCGCGTCGAGCGCGTTCAGGCTTCCATCGATTACACGTATTCCGACGCCCGTGGGACAGGATCCGCCCCGTCCAGCGCTTTCCGCGCTATTTGGCTTGCTCCGACGGAAACACCGTATTTACCGAAATACACAACCCCGTTGGACTTCGACCAAACGCATCGGGGTTCGATCAATATCGATTATCGTTTTGCAAGAGATGATGGACCCTCTTTCGGTGGTGTTCATCCATTGGAACGCACGGGGTTGAATGTGCTCTTCACTTTCAACAGTGGGCATCCGTTCACGCTTGTCGACGAAAACTCCTACGCGAATCGTCGTCAACCCGTGGAAGTGCTGAATGAATCGCGTACTCCTTGGATGTTCCAGATCGATGCGCGGTTGGACAAGACCGTGAGTATCGTCAATCTCGATGTCAACTTCTACTTGTGGGTCATCAATTTGCTCGACACGAAAAATGTCGCTGACGTATTCATGCAGTCCGGCAGTGCCAGTGACAACGGGTATCTCTCCACTATTGCCGGTCGTCAGGAATTGCAAACCTATGCGACGAACTACGGCCAGGTCTTCGCAGACCTTTACCGGGATTATTACTACCAGGCGAATATCATGAACGCGAATTTCTACGGACCTCCGCGGCAGATACGCTTTGGCCTGCGAGTCGATTTTTAATTCCGGCGGACAGGAAACTACAACATGAAACAACGTAGAAGTAACACAAGGAGACTGAGCATGAACATCATTGCAAGGCTGTTCCTGTTGCTCGCGCTGCTTGTCATGGTTTCCGGAGTTCAGGCCGGAGAGCACAAAAAGGGCGATGAGAACAAGGACAAAACATCGATTCAGAAAACAGCGATTAATGATTACTACGATTTCATTTCCATCAATCAGATACTGATGTGGATTATCAATAATGGTTCCACATCCCACAATCCCCTCACCGGCGGTTCGGGGCTTGAATGGCCCAAGGGGAGCGGTAAGTACGTCATTTTTCAGGATGGACTTGTCTGGGGCGGAAAGGTGCAAGGCGAAATTCGCATCGGCGGTTCGACGTACAACATGGGGCTGCAAGCCGGAAACATCAAGCCCGACAACACCGCTGATGCCAACAACGAGGTGCATCGAATCTATAAAGTGCGCAAAGTTACGCGTTCACAATACGAGACGATGCTCCCGGATGAACAAAGCCGACTTGAAGAAGACTTCCGCCTCTGGCCGGTACAGTTCGGTGCGCCATTTACGGATGCGGATACCAACGGGATTTACACTCCCGATTTCGATGGATGGCTTGACGGCGAAGATGTCGACACACCATGGTTTATCGGTGACGAAGTACTCTGGTTCGTCTCAAACGACCTTGATGGCCAACGCACCTCCAATCTGTACGGCTCGCCGCCAATAGGCGTTGAGGTACAAACTCTGGTGTGGGGGTACAATCAGACCGGTCCGCTCGGAAATATGGTCTTCGCGAAATACACCGTGATCAACAAGGGTACGGATGATCTCGAGGACGCGTACTTCGCCCTGTGGTCCGACCCCGACCTTGGTGATGCGGGCGACGATTTCGTCGGCATAGATACGACGTTGTCGCTTGGTTTCGTCTACAACGGGCTGGCGAAGGATGGTGTGTACGGCATTCCACCCGCTGCGGGATATGATTTTTTTCAGGGTCCGATTGTTCCTGGTGAACCGGAAGACGAAGCACATTACAACTTCGGGACATTGCCGGGCTGGAAGAATCTCGAGGTGTCCGGGTTCGCGTATTACATCAATAGCGACCCGGTGTACAGGGATCCGGATCTGGGTACCGTCGAAGGCGGAGAACAAATGTACAACTATCTGCAGTCCAGGTTGTACGATGGTCAGCCGTATATCGATCCTTTGACCAACGAAGAAGTGAAAATCGCGTTGGCAGGCGATCCGATCACCAAGACCGGCTGGATTGACGGTATCGTCAATGCACCAGACGATCGCCGCATGATGATGGTCACCGGTCCGTTCACACTGAACCGGGAGACGGATCTACCGAACGGCAAATTGAGTGTTCAGGAGGTAGTAGTCGCTCGCATCGTAGGTCTCGGATCCGACCGGATTTCGAGTATTCAGGTGCTGAAATACTATGACCGTTTCTCGCAGTTGGCCTTCGACAATAATTTCGACTTGCCGAAAGCGCCGCCTGCACCACGTGTGACAGCCACAGCCAAACCAAATAGTATTCTTTTGAGCTGGGGTGATCCAGTGGGTTCCGCCGAGACTGAGAATTTCGAAGACAAAGGTTTTGTTTTCGAAGGATACAATGTGTACCAATTCCCGTCCAGCAGTTCGTCTTTCCAAGAAGCGACACGGCTCGCCACATTCGACGTAGTCAACAATGTCGCGACTATTTTCGACGAGGTGATTGACGACAAGAGCGGTGCCGTCGTACTACTTCCCGTTCAGTTCGGCACCGATTCGGGAATAGAGCGGATGATTGAAATCACCTCTGATGCTATCACCGACAGGCCGCTAGTGAACAATCAGCCGTATTACTTTGCCGTGACGGCGTATTCCTACAACGACGATCCGGAAGCCACACCGAAGCAGCTCGAGTCGCCACCGCAAATCATCGTGGTGCGTCCGGGAATGATCGATCCGGGATACAGGATCGGCGCGGAATACAACGAGTTGTTGCAGGTGCTGCATACTTCTGGCAAATCAACCGGCAGCGTGCAGGTGAAGACTATAGACCCGATGCAGATGACGGGGAATAGTTACGAGGTCACATTCGAATCTTTGGGCAAGCGTATCGTCGATTTCTACGGCGAAGAACTTGAATTCGACTACCACGCCTGGAATCTGACGAACTTCAACACGAAGCAACCGTTGATCACGGCGGCGAGCGGTTACGGTGGATTGAGCACGGACTATTTCACTATCGACGGCTTCCAGATTGGTGTCACAGGTTCCGGTATCTACCAGCCGGGGAACGAAATTCTGGATGTACGTTGGGAAGGAGGTCCGAGGCAATACGAATCCTATTTCGGATTTGAATTGGTTGGTTGGGACTTCTTCGGAAGCAGCATCATGCCGTACGATGTGAAGAAAATCGTGGAGATCCGTTTCAATCGTAATGTCAAGTCCAAGGGCTACGTTTATCTTCGTGGCGCGGATCCAAACTACAGTTACCACGGCTATCACGAATCCCCATTGACTGTATGGGATGTCACCGATAAGAACAACCCTGTTCAATTGCAGTGGGTGCTGGTCGAGCAGTTCAACGGCTCCGCTCAGGATTTCACGTTCGCACCGACGAACAACCCCGGTGATCGCGAGTATATTTTCATCTTGGATCTCCCGTACAGCGAAACGCCGGAACCTGCATGGACCGAGCCGGACTTCAGCTTCCTCAATAGCGCGGACGACCTACCGATTCTGTACGCTTGGTGGCCTGTCAAGACGGCAACTGCAGGACCGGGATCAACCCCATGGCTTGACGGCGACAAATACGTCTTCGTCCCCAACGTCGCATTCGATAGCGACGATGTATTCACATTCACGACCATCGCTCCAACATTCACCGTGGAAGCGGCAAACCAGGATGTAGAAAAAATCCAGGTGTTTCCGAATCCCTATCTCGGATCCAACGAACAGGAGCTGAACAAATATCAGCGTTTCGTGACATTCAACCATCTTCCGCAGCGAGCCAAATTCCGCATCTACACTGTCAGTGGCTCCTTGGTTCGTTCCTTCGAAAAAGATAATATGTCACAGCTCATCAACTGGGATCTGCAGAATGACAACGGTTTACCCGTATCGAGCGGTATGTACATCATTCATATCGAAATGCCGGATCTAGGTATCGAACCGAATCTAGGTATCGAAAAGGTACTCAAACTCGGTGTGGTCACCGAAGCGCAGTACCTTGATCGCATCTAGCCGCATGAATATGATGATGATGAATAACTGACATGTTGTGAATAAGGTACATCATACAGGAGATACACAATGCGTACAAGACTTTTACCATATCTGCTTGTCCTGATAGCGCTGACACTGATCAGCGCATCAGCGCTGGCTGGCGGAGGTTCTCGCAGCGGAACCTCGGCGGCCGACCAGTTACTGATTCCCGTGGGAGCCCGCGGCATCGCCATGGGCAGCTCATTCAGCGCGGGAATCACGGGACTGAACGCGATCTACTACAATCCTGCAGGTCTTTCCGCGAGCAGGGCCGATGCCGAAGCGATGTTCTCGCATATGCGAAGTTTCGGTGACGTCGCCGTGGACTATGTAGCCGTCGGTACAAGATTCAGTGGTTTCGGCCACCTGGCGTTTTCCGTCAAATCATTGGGCTTCGGCGATATCGCCAAAACAACCGAACGTAATCCGGATGGAACAGGTGCCACGTATTCCCCGACCTTCGTCGCGATGGGGCTGACGTATTCCCGTGCACTTACTGATCGAATTCGCGCAGGTGTAAGTGCGTATCTCGTCAGTGAGACCATCGACCGCACATCGGCGTCCAACGCGGCATTCGATGTCGGGGTGCAGTATCAAGGGCTTGGCGGCATACGCGGCCTCGGCCTTGGTGTAACGCTGCGCCACCTTGGTGGTAACATGAAATTTACCGGTGCGGGACTTACCCGTCTCGTAGAGGAGGTCGACAGCAAGCGCGATCCACAACTACTACGTATCGAAGCGGCTGGTTTCAGTTTGCCCACATCGCTCGAACTGGGTATGTCGTATACACATGCGTTCATGGACCTGCACAGCGTCACATTTGCAGGGTCGTTTGAAAACAACAACTTCCTGCTCGATCAGTATCGAGTTGGACTTGAGTATTCTTTCAGGGATTTCTTCTTCATTCGCGGGTCATTCAATCTCGCCGGTGAAGAACCGGAGAATATTTTCGGTGAAGGGGTGTACACCTTTGGTCCGGCTCTGGGTGCAGGCGTCAACTTCGACACTGGCGACGTTCAGATCGGAGTGGATTACGCCTACCGTTCCGCTGAAATACTTGAAGGAAATCACGTCTTTACAATCAACCTCGGTTTCTGAGCTGAGCACGTACGATGTGAACGAGGGTTTGCCCATCAGGGCAACCCTCGTTCGCGTACATCGGTCTGACATCCGTAGCACGAGTGCGCACGCGCGGCAGAGATGTCACTTCATCGACGACGAAGTGGCACTCGTGCATACCGATGTGAGTGACGAGTACCGACGGAATAGGCAGGCGATTCGGCTTGCATTAATCCGCTGGAAGTGTAGTTTAGTTCTATAGCACACGACGTGTGACAGGACAGCAGGAATCACCATGAAGACACTCTTATTTTGTCTGCTCGCATTTGCCTCGGTACTACATGCAACAGCGCAGGAGGCTGATCGATTCAGACTCAACCTTGACATCGCTTCCTTTCGTTTCGGAAAGGATACGAGCTTTGTAGAAATGTATTATTCCTTCCCGAGAGCGGCGCTACTCTATACGCAGGAAAACGGGCTGTTTTATGGGTCCACTATTATGCATGCGGTTGTCAGAAAGCAAGACAAGGATATCGATCCCTATCTCAGGACATGGCGTGTTCCGGTACATCTCAGTGACACGACCGACCTCTCCCAGGAGACGCTTATCGGACGTATTCATTTCGTGCTTGAACCGGGAAGGTATAAATTCGCCGTGATTGCCCGCGACGAAGCCAGACCGGAAAAATACGACAGCCTTGAGATCAACCACGAGGTACGGGCATTCACTCAGCGGGGGGTGCAATTCAGCGATATTCAACTTGCATCCTCCATCGAAAGAGCAGAGGCTGACCCGAACAATATTTTCTACAAGAACACGCTCGAAGTCATTCCAAATCCAACATTGCTCTATGGTAAGCAACTGCCAAACCTGATATACTACGCCGAACTGTACAATGCGGAGGATCAGCACTTCATCGTGAACAGCGAAGTGGTTAGTTCTTTCGGAAAAACCATGATCAGCGACGAACAAGCTCGTAGCGGAAAACATCCCTCGCGTGTCGAAACAGCTTCTCTGAATATCGAATCTCTTTCTACTGGTGTATATACGCTGATCGTTTCCTACGGCGATACAACTGGACAGATGAAGGTTTCGCAGAGCAAGGCGTTTTACGTGTACAACCCCGATGTGCCGCTCGATACCGTGTCAGCAATGGCTGTGGCTGATTTGATCGCAATGGAATTCGCGGCAATGGGCGAGGCTGAACTCGACGAGCATTTCGCACAGGCGGCGTATATCGCCACGAACAATGAACGCGGGATTTGGAGATCACTCAGTGGATCGGAATCGAAAAAGAAATTTCTTACGAAATTCTGGCGTGATCGTGATCCGGATGATTCGACCCCGATTAACGAGGCATACAATGAATACATGCATCGACTCGTTGTGTGCAATGAGCAATTCCGCACTCCCTATCGCAAGGGGTGGCGCTCGGACCGGGGACGTGTGTACATGCTGTACGGTCCACCCGATTACATCGAGAGGAAAACCAGCGAAAGTGACATGAAGCCACATGAAATATGGCGCTATGATTACATCGAAGGCGGTGTGGATTTCATTTTTCTTGATCGGGGAGGATTCAATGACTATGAACTGGTGCATTCGACAAAACGAAATGAAATCGCCAATCCGAATTGGGAACGCACGGCGGGGACTCGCTAACTTTTTCGATGCGAGGTGAAGACGTCGCTCGAATATTTTCTCTTTGCCGCAGTTGCCTGGCTTCTGCAACGACTGCCGCTCGGAGTGGTGCGGCGTTCGGCACGAGCAGTCGCGGTGTTCTTGTACGCCGTATTTCCGTTGCGAAAGGCGATGACGCTCGCGCAGATTCGGCGGGCCTTCCCAGATTCGAAGGATTCCGAAATACAGCAGATCGCACGAGGGAGCTACGTCAACCTTTTTACCATGTTGTTCGAGTTGATGTGGACGCCTCGTCTCACGGCTGAACTACTCGATTCTCAATTCCATTTTCGGAATCCCGAAGTATTGCGTGCCGCAGTACGTCGCGGCCAGGGGGTAATATTGATGTCGGGACACTTCGGAAATTGGGAATGGTTGTCCATGAGTGCTGCCCGCATACTACGCAATCCGTTGACTATTGTTGTGCATCCTATACATAATGCGGCTGTCGATATGCTCGTCGAACGATGGCGCACGATGCACGGAAATCGCGTTGTACCAATGGGAACAGCGATACGCGAGATTGTGCACACCTTGCGCCGACGAGGTGTCGTGGCAATGATAGCTGATCAGAGTGGCCCGAGCGGTTCGCTTTTCGTTCGGTTTTTCGGGCGATATGCCGCAACATACGAAGGCCCCGCGACCTTCGCACTTAAAATGGGTGCACCGGTCGTTATCGGTTTCAGTCTGCGCAGGCCCGATGGCAGTTATGATGTCGTTACGCACGAGATTCCTACACAGGATTTGAAAGGTGCATCCGGAGAACATATTCAGGAACTCACGAGGCGGCATGTACGGGCGCTTGAAGACATGGTTCGTCAACGCCCCGACCATTGGCTATGGCAACATAAACGTTGGAAGCATTCACCGCACGAGGGGAGCACCCTCGTGGAGGATCCGGTGGAGGAATGTCGGACATACTGATTATTCAAACTGCATTCGCAGGCGATCTTGTGCTTACCACTCCGCTTATCGATGCCTGTGCGTTGTTGATTCCGGATGCCGCTATCGATGTGCTGTGTATACCGGGGACCGCCGGGCTATTGCAAGGCAATCCTCGAATTCGAGAAGTGATCGTCTACGACAAACATGGAGGCGCATCCATCATATCGCTCATGCGTATGCTGTCACGCAGAGCGTATGATGTATGCCTTACGCCGCATCGCTCCCTGCGAAGTGCCCTGCTCGCTCGTTTCTCCCGTGCACCCGTTCGCGTGAGTTTCGATACCGCCGCCGGTGGTCCTCTTCATACGCACAGGGTAAAATATCAGGATACCATTCATGAAGCGCACAGAAATCTCTCGTTGCTGACCGCGCTGGGTTTTCAACCCGATCTCACAACTCGGCCACGATTGTATCCGGGTGGGGAAGAGCGAGCGAGAGCGTCCGAAATCATTTACGGATTAGGAGGCGGTCCAATAGCATGTATCGCACCCGGTTCCGTTTGGGCCACAAAACGGTGGACAGAGGAGGGCTTTGTTGAGCTGTCGCGCTTGTTGCTTGACACGCATTCCATTGCCTTGCTGGGAGGTGCCGCAGACAGGGCATTGTGTAGCCGCATCGCAACCACAGTCGCGAGTCGTCGTTGCATCAGCCATGCTGGTGAATTGTCCTTCCTGGCTTCCGCAGCGTTGATTGGCATGTGCGATCTTCTGCTTAGCAACGACAGTGCACCGGTGCATCTCGCTTCAGCGATGAACACTCCGGTGATCGAGATATATGGCGCCACATCGCCGTCGTTCGGATTCACGCCGCTTGGCGTCCCGCACCGTATCGTCGAAGTCGATGGGTTATCTTGCAAGCCATGTGGTATTCACGGTGGGAGACGCTGTCCCGAAAAACACTTTTCATGCATGCGTGATCTTGCGCCGCTTCGTGTTCATACTGCCGTCGTGGAGTTGCTTCGAGAAACGGGCAAAAATACAAAAATACAGGTATAATTATATTGTAATTGTAGTGCAGCAACGGTGACATTGAGATTGCCGCTGTTCGGCATGCTCGTTGTCAGGAGTAGAGTATCTTTGATCGCTATGTGTTGTCCTCGTTCGAAGCAGTGGATGAAGCAACGGCGTCGGTGCCGGATGCATCGCCGCTGGATGCGTTACTCCCGGGTGACGTTCCGTTCGATGCTTTGCTACCCGTAGGAGTGCTGGCTGATGTGGAAGTAGCCGAGCCGTTGCCTTTCTTGTAATCCGTCAGATAGAACCCGCTTCCTTTGAACACCAATCCCGCGCCGGCGCCGATGAGTCGGTGCAGTGCTACGGCGTCACAGTGCGGGCACGTTGTGAGCGGCTCGTCGCGCATCGACTGAAAGGTCTCGAAGCGTCGGCCGCAAGCCTTGCAGGCATAATCATAGGTGGGCATGGTGTTGATTCCTCGTGTATGGTTACTGAAAAATATGATGGAATATGGATGAATGTTGTTTCCGGTATTATCGAACATCTCCGAATTTTCGCTCTAGTGCTTCCTGTACAAACCCGGGGACGAAGTGCGAGACATCAGTACGATGCCGGGCCAACTCACGCACGATGGATGAATTGAGATACGTGAAACGTTCATTGGGCATGAGAAACACCGTTGCTATTTCACCAGCAAGTTTTCGATTCATCAGGGCCATCTGAAATTCGTATTCGAAATCCGAAATTGCGCGAAGGCCCCGTACCAGAGCTGCAGCGCCATGTGAACGCGCATACTCGACAATGAGTCCGGAGAAGATGTCCACGTCCACCCGCGGTATATCCCGCACGGAGGCTCGAATCATCTCCAAGCGCTCATCTGTAGTAAACAATGTTGTTTTGGAAGAGTTCCTTGCGATAGTGATTATAACCTTGTCGAAAATGGTCAGAGCCCGCTCGAGTACATCCAAATGTCCATACGTTATCGGGTCAAAGGAACCGGGATAGACGGCTATTTTCATTTCTGATCCTCCATGCTTCTTCGTAACAATGTCAACGACGTACTCCCGTAGCTTCGCGAGTCGATGCGATACAGACCCTCGGGAAGACGAATACTGCTACCATTGCGATGCTCCAGGACAGCCACACCGCTGTCAGGGGAGAGAGCGTGCCGTATCCCACGCAGCAGCCTTGTGTAGTTTTCATAATCATATGGTGGATCGGCGAACACCAAACCGAAGTGCATCGTACAGTTTCGTAAGAATGTTGCTGCGTCAATAAGAATAATGCTCGCGTCCTGTTTCACTCCAAGTGTATCGATGTTACGTTCAAGCAACGCTGCGTAGCGATGATTCTTCTCGACGAATGTCACGTTCCGCGCTCCTCGGCTGAGTGCTTCTATGCCAAGACTACCACTGCCAGCGAACAAATCACAAACCAGAAGCCCTTCCCAGTCGACATGCTTTTGCAGTATGTTGAATAGAGATTCACGAACCCTGTCAGTCGTAGGCCGGAATGACGCATGTGCCGGTACCTGTAGTTTTCTTCCCCCGAGACGGCCCGCGATGATTCTCATCATAATCCCAGCAGTGCGGCGGCTGCGGCAGCATCGAACGTGGCCTCCCCGGTGATCTCCAATTCACTTCGTAGTGCATCCGTGACATCGGTTTCGAGCAGGGGCATGCAGCGAGTCACCGGGGCATGCAGTACTCGTTCGAGCACCGTGGCGATATGTGAATCGAAGGCATTACCATAGCACCATACACGCTGCAATTGCCCGGTGTGGAAGGCGGGAATGTCTTCAAGCAGACGGAGCGTCTGTGCGGCGAGATGCTGTTTGTATGTTGTTTCGCTCAGTGCGTGTCCCAGATATTGCGAGCCACTGTACAGCCCCACGCTGCAATGATCGTCGAATATTCCCATCACCGCGTAGCGACCGTGCGTATCGTGTGGATACATGTCCCTGACGCAGTTTTCCATGACGAAATGATCGATGTCTATGGCGTCCAGTGCGAGAGTCAGATGCGAAAAGATGGTAGTAAGAAAATGCACGCATGCATGAGGGAGTGCGACGATCAGCGTAGGTGTGCTGTTTCCGCTATGCGGCAACGCATGTGTCAGCACGACCATGCGTGTGCCGGTCGACATCCCGTACAGTGTGGCGCATTCCCATTCGAGAACCGCGCGCAAGGATTCTGCACTCAGATCTGATTCCACCGGAATAGTCGCGACGAGAGGAAGGAGCGAAGGCAATATGAGCGAGACATTACTGGCGTACACGGGTTTGGCGTTGAACACCGTGGCTAGATCGGAAATGAAGTCTTTGGCCAGTTCGTGATTGAAAGGGATGTCGAAAAACAGTGGCGAAGAGTAGTCGCGTGCTGTTTCATGAACATCGGCACGCAGGATCGCCGTCTGGCCATCCTGCCTTCGCAATTCTACAAAGCGGAACGCATGCTCCGTTATTTCCAGCCCGATATGGTGCGTGATGCTCATGCCGATCGCCAATGCGTGCACGCAGCCTCACTGTTCCCACGATGCTTTGTTGTGCTCATCCGGATTGGTTAAAGAACTGATGTAACCGAAGCCGTCGGGGTCGGTGATCTGATATCTGGGAACCGTCGAAGTATCGTCTACAATGATTTGATAGGGGAGTAATGTCATGGGTGAGTGTTGCAGTGAATCGAAGTGGAAAGGACCGATATACAGTCTTACGAAAATACTGTCTATTCTCGGTTGAGGCAGACTATCGCGCACGAACATGATCAACGAATCGACATCACTCGAGTAGTGCTGTGTTGCGTTGAAATATTCGATTTGCGCAGTACGCAATGCGGACATGCGTGCGCGGGATTCCCATTTCATGTTCTCCTGATATGCAAGCTGTTGGCCGGGAGACCAGATCACGTACCAAAGCACACTGGTGAGCGCTAGGATGATCACGATCAGGATGACGTCGATAATACCGAATGGCTGTTTTTGTGCCATGCATGCCTCCGAAAATAATGCAGTGCTGCCTGCGGAATTTACTGTACGATAATTCTATGTTTCATGCTCTCGAACTTTTTCCGGCCGATACCAGGGACGTTGATGATGGCTTCCGGGTGCTCGAACTTGCCATTGTCCTTACGCCAGGCAATGATTTTCCTTGCTGTCGATATACCAACGCCGGGGAGCGAAGAAAGTTCGCTTTCATCGGCTGTGTTGATATTGACCTTCGTCGTCAATGCGGCCTTGGATGCGCTACGGGACGCGCTGCGTGCCTCTGTAATGTCGGCGAGTACGTGTTGCGAATCCGTTGGCGCCGTACTGGACGAACGCGCGATAAACAACGAATCGTGCCGCTCGTACACACTACGAAAATCAGGTGATTCCTGTGCTTCCCCTCGAAAGGACGAGATCAAGTAACCGGCGCTAATTGCAGCACCGAGAAACAGTATCACCACAGCTTCATTACGTGTGAATCCGGTGCGATGCGCGAGCGCTATAAACTTGTTCCACATGCTGATCCGACGTGTCGCTCAGTTCTTATCTACCAAAATAGGGAGAAGGACATTCTAAAGAAAACATACGCATGTGCTCAGGTGAAGGAAGCGAACAACTTGCTGAAAATGCTTTTTTTCTCGTCTCTCTCTCCGGGCTGGAAAGCATCCAGACTGCTCATTTCCTGAAGAAGTTCCTTCTCGCGTCCCGACACTTTTCGCGGGACGTGAAGATGCACGCGAACAAGTTGGTCGCCGCGACCACCGCTGTTGAGATTCGGGACACCCTTGTCGCGCATGCGGAGTATGGTGCCTGCGGGTGTTCCGGCGTCGATTTTCAAGCGGGCACGCCCGGTCAACGTCGGCACCTCCACGTCGGCGCCGAGAACGGCATCAGGAAAACTGATGACGAGATCGTACAACACGTCGTTGCCGTGCCGCTCGAAATCCTGATGTTCCTTCTCGCGGATGTACACGATCAGATCACCCGGAGGCCCGCCTTTCCGACCGGTATTTCCCTGTCCGTGGAGTGGAATATAATTGCCTTCGCTTACACCGGCGGGGACGTTGACTTTGATGGTTTTCTCCCCCTGTACCCGACCATCGCCATGGCAATTCAAGCAGGGTTCTTTCACTACAGTGCCTTCGCCTCCACAATTCGTGCAGGGTACGATGTTGATGAATTGCCCGAAAAGGGATCGCGAGACTTGGCGCAATTCACCGTTTCCACCGCATACTGTGCATGCTTCCAGCGACGTCCCGGTTTTCGCACCTGTGCCGGAGCATTGCTCGCAGGGGACATGACGTTTCACCTTGATGGTTTTTTCCACGCCGCTCGCGATTTCTTCCAGCGTGAGATGCAGTTGAATTTTAAGATCCGATCCCTGTCTTCCCCGCTGAGATTGTCGTGACCGAGAGCGACCGCCACCGAAGACTTCCTCGAAAATACTGCCACCGAAGCTTGAACCGAAGATGTCACCGAAGTGACTGAAGATATCATTGATATCTGTAAATCCTGGGCTGGCACCGGAATTGCGAAGTCCTTCATGACCGAATCTATCGTATTTCTGCCGCTTGTCGCCATTGCTTAGTACTTCGTAGGCCTCGGCTGCTTCCTTGAACTTCTCTTCCGCATCCCTGTCTCCCGGGTTGCGGTCAGGATGATATTGCATGGCGAGCTTCCGGTACGCGCTTTTTATCTCGTCCGAAGCAGCGTTTTTACCGACGCCGAGGACTTCGTAATAGTCACGCTTCATCCTTCTCCTCCGGTTTGTTCAATGTCCTCCGGACGAATAGCCACGAGCACTTTGGCGTGACGTATGACGCGATCATGCAGCATGTACCCTTTTTCTATAACGTCAAGCACTGTTCCCGGATCGACGTCGGTTGAAGGAACTTGCAGCAAGGCATCGTGAAAGTCAACGTCGAACGGTTTCCCTTTCGCATCAATAAGCGACAATCCGCGCTGCTCGAGCACTCGCAGCAACTTACCGAACATGATCTCGATTCCCTGATAAAAGGATTCGAAGTCCGGGTGTTCTCGGCCGGCTACCAGTGAACGGTCGAAATCGTCGATGATGGGCAAGAGATCGAGCAGCAGCGCTTCATTGCCGTATTTGATCAAAGCGTTTTTCTCCTCACGAGTTCTCTTCTTGAAATTCTCGAACTCGGCAGCGCTGCGGAGCAATTTATTTTTCAGTCGAGCAATTTCTTCCTGTGCATCCGACGCTTGTGTATCAAGATGTTCAACTTCGGAATCGCTGCATTCTTCCTGCTTGTTGGGTACGTTGTTGTTCGTGTCCTTGATTGTAGTCTCAGACATGAATACTCCTCGTATTACTTAAAAAATACTCTTGCTTCAGGTGGAGATCAACCTCGCGAGATACTCGACGACGGCGATCATTCGTGGATAATCCATGCGTTTTGGTCCCACTATGCTCACCGCACCATGGAGATGCCCGACTCGGTACGGTGATGTGATAATGCTGTACGCGCAGAGTTTGCTGTCTTGCATTTCCGTGCCGATCCGGATCGTGAGCGAATTCCCTTCGGCCACCGCGTCAAGCACATGCACGATGATGTCTTGGTTCTCGACCAATTCGATAATGTTTCGGAGACGATCCGGATCCTCGAACTCCGGCTGGCTTGTAATACCGTGCATTCCCTCAATGCTGACTGATCCGGCATCGAGTTTGTCGGAGAACAGTTTGTCCTTCGAATCGATGAATAACCGAACGATTTCCCTGTCGCCGTGATCGCTTTCCCGCAAGCGATCCGCGAAGGTTTCGCGTATTTCCCGCAATGTCAGCCCCGCGAGACGTTCGTTCAACATGATGCCGATGCCGTCGAGTTGATCCCTGCTCATTTCGGCGCGAATGTGGAGAATGATGGTTTTCACAATTCCGGAACGTATGGACAAAATAACCATCACCTTATTGCTGGCGACGGGGATCAACTCCAGTCGTTGCAGTACTCCACTGGCTATTGACGGGGCGGATACAACCGCAAGCTGTCGCGTGATTTTGCTGAGTATATGCGAACTCGTTTTTATCAGCTCGTGTAACGCCGATGGAACAATGTTCTCGAAGCACGAGTCGATGAGCGATCTCTCCTCTTGCGACAGCGCAGTGCCCAGCATCATGGCATCTACATAGTAGCGATACCCCATGTCAGTAGGAATGCGGCCTGCGGATGTGTGTGGATGGTCGATAAGACCCATCTCTTCCAAGTCGGCCATTACATTGCGTATTGAGGCCGAACTCAGATTGAGATCCGATATTTTCGACAAGGTGCGAGACCCTATGGGTTGTGCGGTCAGGACGTGCTGTTCGATGATGTACAGCAATACCTGTTGTTCGCGTTCGCTCAGTCGAATTCCATCCGTGATATGTTCCGCATTGCGCTCCACTGCCGGGGTTGCTCATACTTGTTGCTGGCACGTCCGAATCAACGATTCGGATATTACGAAACTTACTATGCCGGACTCTGTGAAACAAGGTAGCACTCGATGACCTAGAGTGCTAATCGATTGATGTATCATTACTTATGGAGTGTTCGTCGGCGAAAACTCCAATTCCGATGTTGCTGTACGGTCGCCAGCACACTGAATCGCTTCCTGATCATCGACATACACTGGGTGTGACATGGTCGGGATACCCACTGCTCCGATCTTTCAGACGTCACGGACTTCCCTTCGTGCTGTGTCCGGACTGCTCCATACGCGTAAAGAAGACGCCGCCGTACGGAAAGCAACGGCGGCGAGTTGGGAGTTCGATCGCAATGTGCGAAAGCTGATGCATGCCCTCGCTTCAACGAAACACCCGTGGTGATCACTGAGCGGAAAACTGCAGCGTGTGCTCAACAATACCATTGTACAGAATGTCCGCCGAATAATCGCCCGGAGGCAGTCCGCCTTGCAGTGTCATGGAAAAGGCTATCCAGCCGGCATCGTCGAACTCTATGTCCGCCGACGTGATCAACGAGCGATTTCCCTCTTCGTCATGCTGATACCATATCGCTGAAAACACCGATCCCGCATCCTGGTCCGTGACGTAGACGGGAGCAAATACGTGGTTGATACCGGAGGGAAATGTTTTCGTGACTTCGACGGGAAAATTGTCTTCGTTGATACTCTTCGCCATAACTGCTTCCTTGATCACACTTTCCTCGAACATCGGTACGATGGAGAATGGAACGGTTTGCTCATGTTGCTCTTGGATGAATAGTTCCACCTCGTATTCGCCGTAGGGAAGCGTACGGGAAAGTGTCAGCGAGAAGTCGATCCACGCGCTTTCGTCCAATTCAAGCTCCGTCTCGGCGATTTCCTCACGTTCATCATCTTCGTGTTTCAGATACCAGATGGCTTTCACCAAAGTACCTGAAGGTGCATTCGCAACCTGAACGGCGCAGTGTAGAAGATTTTCATGTCCGAAAAACCTTGTTGTTTCGACCGCAGGTGATTTGTCGTCGTTCAATTCCTTCGCCATCACGGCACGCTTGATGTTCGCGGTTGTGAACTCGCATGCTTGCAATACGAAAGAAGCGATCAGGAACGTCGACGCGATAATGAAAAATCCATTCCGAAGCATGTTCTTGCTCCTTATGTTAGTTGAAAATGTCAGAGAGTCGTGAGATAGTCGTTGGGATGTTTCAAATTCGCTGCATAGTGTAGAATTCTCAATCCTTCCTTGTGCCCCGGAAAGACAAGGCGCCTGATGGCCTGTTCGTACGGCAACCAGTCGTAACATTGATGCTCCGGGGACAAGCTGATCTCCGTTGATTCCGGAACTTCAACGGCAAACACCGGAACGTTGTGAACGGAATCGTCTTCAGCAAGGTAAAAAGATGCAATATACGGTACAACAACGAATTCTGTCGCAGCCACGATGCCGGTTTCTTCCTGCAATTCACGCCGCGCTGCATCTGTTGCGCGTTCATCGCTTTCGATGCTTCCAGTCACCATCTGCCACAAATCCGGATAGAGTGTATCATCGGAGTCTCGTTGCAATAACAAATACTCGCGGTCGCGCCCGTGACCGCGGAATACATACACTTGAACCATGTCCGCTTTCAGATTCGCCACTGCTCACTCCGTAGCTGAACTTCGTGCCAAAATGACGTGGAACAGCGCACGCTTCTGACGAAGTGGCGCTGAACGTCTGCTTGTACGTGACATTACGGCAGTAATATGGACGCGAGTGGAAGAAAAACTTTGTGGCATGTAGTTTGCATAGTATTATAGAATCGAATCCACGCCGGCACTTATCTGGTGGCGAGGAAGCTCAATGATATTTGGAAGGATGAAATATGTCAGAAAACAACAGTACAACGCAAGTGCACGGGGAGACGGACGCAGCGAGCGATGTTGTGCGCATTCCACTTCTGCCGTTACGCAACATGGTGTTTTTTCCGTCGCAGATCATGCCGTTGTTCGTCGGCAGGCCCAGTTCCGTGCGATTGGTCGAAGAAGCGCATCACGAACAACTGCCCGTGCTTGTACTTACACAGCGAGATTCCACGGTGGACGTTCCGAAGGAAGAAGATTTATACACCGTTGGGACAATAGTTCGCGTCATGAAAATTTACACCATGCCCGATGGCTCGAAAAGCGTGCTCGTTCAAGGGCAGCAACGTGCCGGGATGCTGAGGCTCGCCGGTGACGAACCGTACCTCATGGCGGATGTACGAGCGTGGGAGGAAGCCACACCGTCGAAGACTGATGACCTTGAACTATCGTCCCTCATGCATACGGTTCGTGCTCAATTGCGCAAACTCGGAGACTTGCTGCCGGATTCCAATCCCGAGCAGTTGAACCTCATCATCAACACGCAGGAACTGCCCACATTCGCTTTCCTCGTTGCCGCGTTGTTGAATATCGCTGTGCATGAAAAACAGGAATTTCTTGAAACGACGTCCATGAAGGAATTGCTCGGCAAACTCAATGTGTCGTTGTCTTCCATTATTCAGCGACAAGAATTGAGCAGGAAAATTCAATCCGATGTGCAGGAGTCCATTAACCAGGCACAGCGGGAGTATTTTCTACGTGAACAGATGCGTGCGATTAAAAAAGAACTTGGCGAGGAAAACGAACAACTCGAAGTTGATGAGATGCGGCGCAAGCTCGAGGAGAGCAACATGCCATTGGATGTCCGTAAGGTTGTGGAAAAGGAACTTGGTCGCTTGAACGTGATGAGTCCTGTTGCCGCAGAGTACAGTGTTACACGGAATTACCTCGACTGGCTTCTTGATATGCCATGGGATGTGTCCACAGAGGACAATCTGGATATTCCATCTGTCCGTACACAGCTAGACTTGGACCACTACGGTCTGGAAACAGTGAAAAAGCGTATACTCGAATATTTGGCGGTTCGAAAATTGAAAAAGGACATGCGTGGGCCTATTCTCTGTTTCGTCGGACCTCCCGGTGTTGGGAAGACGTCGCTCGGTCGTTCCATCGCCGAGGCGATGGGCCGGAAATACGTGCGCTTTTCGCTCGGTGGTGTACGTGACGAAGCGGAAATCCGCGGTCATCGAAGAACCTATGTCGGGGCGCTTCCCGGCCGTATCATTCAGAATATCAAACGAGCGGGTTCGAACAACCCCGTGCTCGTTCTCGACGAAATAGACAAGCTCGGAATGGACTTTCGCGGCGATCCGACGTCCGCGTTGCTGGAAGTATTGGACCCCGAGCAAAATGTGAATTTCAGTGACCATTATCTCGAGGTCTCGTTCGATCTATCCCGCGTTCTCTTCATCGCAACAGCCAATACGCTTGATACGCTTCAGCCAGCCTTACGGGACCGAATGGAGATCATTGAAATTCCGAGCTATATGATTGAAGAAAAAATTCATATCGCGCGCAAGCACCTTCTTCCTAAGCAACTCAGTGAACATGGTCTCGACGAGACTCGGCTCGAGCTGACGGACGACACTATCCGGGACATCGTGCAAGTGTACACGCGGGAAAGCGGAGTGCGGAGTCTTGAACGAAAACTCGCCGATCTGTGTCGAGGGGTAGCGAGGCGAATCGCGGAAGACGAAGTGCAGAGCGTGTCTGTCACAACCGCTGACCTGCCGGATTACATCACGTCGCGGAAGAACTATCCGGAGGTTGCCGAACGCATTTGCAGAGCAGGTATAGCTACGGGGCTGGCTTGGACTCCGGTCGGAGGGGATATTCTGTTCATCGAGGCGCAGAAAATGAAGGGGAAAGGACGACTTACTATTACCGGGCAGGTGCGCGACGTGATGAAGGAAAGCGTGCAGGCAGCCATGAGCTACATCGCTGCGAATTCAAAAGAACTCGGGATACAAGAGGACTTCCGGGACACGATGGATATACATGTGCACGTGCCGGCTGGCGGAATACCCAAAGACGGTCCGTCCGCTGGCGTCACGATGCTCACGGCGTTGACCTCGTTGCTCACTGATCGATTAGTGAGAAACAATCTCGGCATGACGGGGGAGATTACGCTTCGCGGTGCCGTTTTACCTGTCGGCGGTGTGAAGGAAAAAGTCCTGGCAGCGCATCGGGTTGGTCTCACATCGGTGTTGTTGCCGAAGAAGAATGAGGACGATTTGAAAGAAATCCCGGAATCGTTGAGAAATGAACTCACGTTTCACTTTGTGGAAGACATGCACGAAGTGCTGGACGTCGCGCTCGCCCCCAAGTCGAAAGCGAAATCAACCCCTAGAAAAAAAACAATTGCATCCAAGAAGAAATAACCGTATATTGAATAGATAATGCAATATTCCGAAACGAACTGGTGAACAATGAAAGCAACCGAGAAAGCCGCACAGAAACCGGTAAAAGTCAAGCAGCCAGGGAAAGTCATCGGTATGGTGATTACCGACTGCCCCATGTGTAAGAATACCATCAGTTTCGACATTCAGACGGCGAAGTACTGCCCATACTGCAATGCCGAAGTGAGCGTGGACCTTGACAGAGTAGAAGTTACCGTTCGCGCTTCCCGTGTTCCGAGTCAGAAAGGCGGCCAGAAACGGGTTGCCTGACAGGTCTAGAGAGTTCATAGTTACATAATGCTACAATCCGCCCGATGGGCGGATTTTTTTTCGCCTCTGATTGTGCGTCGGCCACACTCTCCCTATTTTGCCTCATGAAATCAAACAACGACGCAAAGACCTTGGCGAGTATTATTCTGAAACCAGGACGCGAAACCTCGCTGCTCCGGAAACATCCTTGGGTGTATTCAGGAGCATTGTTCGAAGTGCAGGGAAATCCCCGGGTGGGAGAGACAGTGCGTGTTCATGCTGCCGATGGTCGTCTGCTCGGTTTGGGTGCCTGGTCTCCGCGATCACAATTGCGTGTGCGAATGTGGACCTTTGACGAAATGACGACAGTGGATGCAGACATGTTTCGCGAGCGACTCGCGGTGGCTGCGGCATTGCGGTCCTCGCGCATTGATGAGTCTACAACCGACGCGTATCGCCTTGTTTACAGCGAATCGGATGCTATTCCAGGCCTGATCGTCGATAGATACGGCCAGTGGCTGCTTTGCCAATTCCTTTCTGCAGGTGTGGAATTCTGGCGTGATGCCATTATCACCCATCTTCGCGATATGTTTCCCGGTTTTCGCCTGCTGGAACGATCCGACGACGTTATGAGGGTACGCGAGGGGCTGGATCCGAGGTCCGGAGATCTCGGTGATGGTTTTCCGCAAGCTGAACTACGAGTTCTCGAACATGGAATGCCTCTGCTGGTGGATGTGCTTCATGGCCACAAAACCGGCTTCTATCTTGATCAACGGGACAATCGGGAGTTGCTTCGAGCTATTTGCCGCGGACGGGATGTATTGGATTGTTTTGCCTATACGGGGGCCTTTGCAGTGGCGGCGCTTAACGGTGGGGCGACATCGGTGGTGGATTGCGAATCGTCCGAATCGGCATTGGAACTTGCACGAAAAAACGTCGGCCTTCAACGCGCCATCGAAGGCAGCTACGTGCAGCACCATGGTGACGTATTTCATGTGCTCCGTTCATTCAGAGACGCGCGTCGTGATTTCGACATCATTGTGCTGGACCCTCCGAAATTCGCATCGACCGCAGCGCAGACGGCGCGTGCAGCCAGAGGGTATAAGGATATCAACCTTCTCGCATTCAAACTTCTGCGGCCTGGCGGGCTATTGCTGACCTTTTCATGTAGCGGACACATCACACCGCCGTTATTCCGCAAAATCGTCGCCGATGCCGCTTTGGATGCTCAAGTGGATGCTGTCGTGCTTGGGGAGATGACGCAATCGTCCGACCACGCACCGGGTCTGAATATTCCTGAAGCACTGTATCTCAAGGGCCTGTATTGCCAAGTGAAGTAAGCTCATACAGTACTGTTACTGCGGACTTGCTGGTCCCGTGCACTGCGCATCCACCGGCCAGCCTTCAAGAAACTCCGGCAGTACAGCAAGAATGTCCAGATCGTCTTTCTCGATGAAAATCTTGATGCAAGGCCGATCATCCACGAGACCGATGCCAGTACCAATGACGCCCTTCAGTGTCATGAGTGTGTCGGAATATCTGTTGAGAACTTCCGCGATGGGAGGACGCTGTGCTTGCATGTTCGTTCCGTGACGTACACAATTAATTTCTGGAAGTACTGAATGAATCATCGCATGCAGGATTACATACACGGTGCTTTCTGAACTCCTGTTCCGAGGACTTGTGCGAATGTTTCACCAGTTGTGATGCGTCTATGATTCTGTTGCCTAGAGAAGCACCGTCCCACCAATCAGATGGGCCGATACTGGAACGCACACAGGTCGGGGGAATTGCAGTATAGATGCGAGAGGGCCTGCGAATGTCGGGCTCGGTAGAAATAGTATGGTCGATGTGCATGACCGCGCTCGATGAAAATTGTTTTGCTGTATTGTTCGATCACTCGACGTTGTGGCTTCACGGTTTGTACATAAATATACAAGGCAATTCTTACAGGGGTCTGAATTCTGCATTACAAGTACCTTTCAACTTCATCGCAACATTGTATGGAGTTATGGCAGCAGGCTGCTACATTTCCTTGCAAGCAAGCGTGATGCACGTGATTCGACTCTGTCATCATAGTGTGCGCACGAGCGTGGAGAATGCTGTAGCTACTCTGATGCCAAGTACATACCGCTGCCGGCTGCAAACGCGTCCTATGCTGTCTGGATATTGGATTGTGGCGAAGCTACAGGACGAATGTCTCTGGGGCGTAAAAGACGGGAGTCATCGTCGTGATTTTCCCGCGAAACCAAAACAGCTATGCTGAAGCAAGCATTGCGTCGCTTTTGCGGAATACGTGGGTGTGAAATGGCAAGGGGAGGAGATGAAGACTCGGCATCTGGCAGCTACGTGCTGATCTATCCATCGGTAGTATCCGCATCTTGACGGAACCGCTACATTTCTTATCTTGTACGATTCAGTCCTGCTTATGCTGATACACATCAACTCCATAGCTCGATTCTTCCTTGTTTTTCTTGCCACTACCGGCATCATCGCCGCACAGGTGCAAGAAGCGCCCTCTTGGGCCAGGGGCATGGTCTGGTATCTCATCATGCCTGATCGTTTCGAGAATGCGGATACGGAGAACGACGCCACTACGTCGGATTTGTTCGGTGATGAGACCGTCTCCTGGAGCATCTCGTCTTGGACGGACAATTGGTATAAGCGCTCGGTTGAGGAAGTCACGATGCACGACAGTTTTTACCCTGCCGCACTGTTGCGACAGTATGGAGGAGATTTCGAGGGAATTCGACGACGATTGGATTATCTCGATTCTCTTGGCGTGACGGGCATTATTCTCACGCCGGTTTTCAAGGCGCGGTCGTCGCATAAATTCGATTTCGGCTCGCTGCATCACATGGATCCTCGCTTCGGACCCGTTTCGGCAACGGACACGACGTACATTCAGCGCGAGATTCCCCACGATCCGATGAGTTGGTATTTCACGTCTGCGGATCGTGAGTTCATGCGTCTACTTGCCGAAATAAAGCGTAGAGGTATGCGTGTGTTGCTCACGACGCAATTTGTCCATTGCGGTGTCGATTTTTGGGCTTTTCGCGATCTTCTGGAGAAGCAAGAAAAATCCGCCTATGCTTCTTGGTTCACAGTTTATGCTTGGGACAAACCTGAAACACCGTTTCATTCGGAATTTTCCTACGAGAAAATGTGGAACATCGACGCATTCCCTCGTTTTCGGCAGGATACGCTTGGACTCGTTCAAGGACCGCGAGAGTATGTGTTTGCCGCGACTCGTCGATGGATGGACCCTGACGGAGACGGTGATCCGTCGGACGGCATCGATGGTTGGTGTGTTGATCTGACATCCGAACTGCCGGTAGAGTTCTGGAAGCAATGGGCGGAGCATTGCCGCAGCATAAACCCTGAAGTTCTATTGGTCAATCTTGGCAAGGGGAACGGGCTATCAGCAGCACCGTTCGATATTGACATGCCGTCACGTTTCGGCAGTCATCTTCATGACTTCGTGCTGGGGGGGCGTGTCACAAGTACTGAATTCGATGCGTCGATGATGCGTTTGCGCAGCCGTACAACGTTGAGCGGGAGCGACACGCAATTCAATTTGATCGACAGCCATGAAACGGATAGAATCGCTTCGATGTGCGTCAATGTTGGTTTGCCATACGATCAGCGCAACACAGTGCTTGAGAATGCCAGTTATCTCATTCGCAAACCGACGGAACATGAGCGCGAATTACAGCGCATGATTCTCCTGCTGCAATTCACTTTGCCGGGTGCACCGGTGATTTACTACGGCAATGAAGCTGGGATGTGGGGTGCGGATGATCCCGACAACCGAAAACCAATGCTATGGCCTGGTATCAAGCACGAACCCGAGGTCACCTATGAAGTGAACGGCGATCCTACAGCGTACCCCGTTGTATTCGACTCCAGCTTGTTCGAATACTATCGCACGCTGATTCAATTGCGCAAGCGACATTTTTCACTGAAAACCGGAGATGTACAGACCTTATTGCTTGACGATGTTCATTCGCTGTATGCCTTCATGCGGTCGAGCGGTTCCGAAAAAATATTCATAGTCGTCAACGCCGGAGAAGAGACGCAAGTGTGTACGCTCACGTGGTTAGGATTGCCTGACGGCGTGATGCTCGTGGATCCGATTCACGACGTGTCATTTCATGTGCATCGAGACAGTGTTACGCTTGTACTTCCACCGCGAAAGGCGACGATACTCGTTCCCAAAATATAATGTACTAGTAGTTCGAGATGTACGGAATCCCCGGGGAGTGGGCACAACATAGGGCTGTTACCAGTAACGACCTCTGTTGCGGTTACACGCGAGCCATGTAATCGCGTGGAATTGGAATTTCTTCAGCATGCTCGTATCTTTTAGTCTATCATGAATCGATTTATCTATCAAGAAGTGAAACAGGAATGAACAAGGGTGCTATTCTACAAGTCATCGGGCCGGTTGTCGATGTAGACTTTTCGGGTGGGCGTTTGCCGTCCATATATAATGCGCTTACTATTTTGCGTACAGACGGGGAGGGTCGTCCCAACACGCTCGTTGTCGAAGTACAACAGCATCTCGGTGAAAATCATGTGCGGTGCATTTCGATGGATTCCACGGACGGGCTTGTACGTGGGATGGAAGTAGTTGACACCGGCAAGCAGATCACGATACCTGTAGGGCCGAACACGCTCGGTCGCTTGTTGAATGTCACGGGTGATCCCATCGATGATAAACCACCTGTCGAAACTGACATCTACTTCCCTATTCACCGCCATGCTCCACCCTTCGAAGAGCTTTCGACACGTCGCGAGATGTTCGAGACGGGAATCAAGGTTATCGATCTGCTCGAGCCGTACTCGAAAGGAGGTAAGACTGGATTATTCGGTGGCGCGGGTGTAGGCAAGACGGTGGTGATCATGGAATTGATCAATAATATCGCCATGCACCACGGAGGGTACTCGGTGTTCGGTGGTGTGGGTGAACGGACGCGTGAAGGGAATGATCTTTTTCGGGAAATGACCGAATCCGGTGTCATCGACAAGACGACGATGGTGTTTGGTCAGATGAACGAGCCGCCCGGTGCCAGGCTACGCGTAGCACTTACGGCAGTGACAATGGCCGAATACTTCCGTGATATCGAAGGCAAGGACGTATTGTTGTTCATCGACAACATTTTTCGATTCACGCAAGCGGGTTCGGAAGTGTCGGCGCTGCTTGGTCGTATGCCCTCGGCAGTGGGATATCAACCCACGCTTGCGACGGAAATGGGGGAATTGCAGGAGCGCATCGTTTCCACGAACAAGGGCTCCATCACATCCGTGCAGGCTGTATACGTACCTGCGGACGATCTCACCGATCCGGCTCCTGCGACAACATTCGCGCACCTCGACGCCACTACTGTACTCAGCCGACGTATTTCCGAACTTGGTATTTATCCTGCCGTCGATCCACTCGATTCCACGTCACGCATTCTCGATCCCACAATCATAGGTGAGCGGCATTACTCCGTCGCGCAGGATGTCAAACAAATTCTGCAGACCTACAAGGACCTCCAGGATTTGATCAACATTCTCGGCATCGACGAATTGTCAGACGAGGACAAACTGGTCGTACATCGAGCACGTCGTCTTCAGCGCTTCCTCTCGCAGCCGTTTTTCGTCGCCGAGCAATTCACGGGGTACAAGGGAAAATACGTGAAAATCGAGGACACGATAGAAGGTTTCGAGATGATTATCAGAGGCGAGTGCGATCACATTCCGGAAAATGCATTCATGTTCATGGGTGCCATCGATGAAGTATTCGAGCGTGCAAAGCTCATGCAGGAAGCGTAGGGTCGATGCTCGTGGAACATCTCCTCGATATAGAATTGGTGACACCCCGGCGGATAGAATACGCCGGAAAGGCGAAATCAGTCAGTTGTCCGGGCACGCAGGGGCGTTTTCAAGTTCTGTACAATCATGCTCCCCTGCTCGCCTCCCTCGGAGTCGGTATTCTCGCCATGGTTGATGAAGCCGAACAGAGGCATGTATTCGCGATCAGCGGTGGTGTAACGCAGGTATTTCGCAATCGCGTGCGTATACTTGCTGATACCGCCGAAGCATCCACTTCTATCGACGTGTTGCGTGCAAGCAGTGCGAAGGAACGCGCTGAGCAGCGATTGAAGTTGAGGGATGAAGCCATAGATCACGAACGGGCGCAGGCTGCATTGCTTCGCGCCATGAACCGCTTAAAGGCCGCTGATATTATCGAGTAGTGGCCGAAGGATTTGTTGTTCCCACTTTCGCGTGAACGGAAGTGGGATTTTCAATACAGGCAGTGTCGCAGCCCGGCCACATCCCGTCATGCACTGCCGCGACGCGAAAGCCCCCGGGCCAGCGTACGAAAACAGGAAACGAACATAATGGATGCATACGCATTGATCATAGCCGGCGGAGTTGGTGCCAGATTCTGGCCCAGAAGCCGACAGCACACGCCGAAGCAGTTGCTTGAAATAATCGGGAATGGTACGATGATTCAGAATACCGTGTACCGTCTCGATCCGATTATTCCGCATGAACGTATTTTCATCATCACCAATGCTGCGCAAGCGGATGAAATGCGAAGGCAATTGCCGAGAATCCCTGCCGAGAATATTATCATCGAGCCGTTCGGACGCAATACAGCACCCGCGATCGGCCTTGGTGCCGAGATTCTCCGCAAGCGTGTCGAGGAAGCCATCATGCTCGTATTGCCCTCGGATCATCTCATACACGATATCGAGGCCTTCCAAGCGACGTTACTCGATGCGATTTCTCTTGCCGAGCAATCACGCGGATATGTCACAATAGGCGTGCGCCCGACCCGTCCCGAAACAGGATACGGCTACATCCAATTCGATCAGCACGAGCATGACAGGGTGTACGGGAAAATGAATGCCTACTCGGTTGTGACGTTTGCGGAAAAACCGAATCTTGAAACCGCAAAGCGTTTTCTTGAGAGTGGCGACTTCGTTTGGAACAGCGGAATGTTCGTTTGGCGAGTGTCGACCATACTTAACGGTATCGCCGAGAATCTTCCCGACCTCGCAGAGGAATTGCACCGCTTATACGAACACCTTGACACAGACGATTTTCCACAGGCGCTCGAACGGGCTTGGTCAGAAATGCGACCCGTTTCCGTCGATTACGGCGTCATGGAAAAGGTGGAACACCGCTTCGTCATTCCATCGGAATTCGGTTGGAACGATCTCGGAAGTTGGGACGAGGTCACGCGTATTTTCCCGAAAGACGAGAACGATAATGCGACGGACGGTTCCGTGCTCCTACGCAATGTGCGCAACAGCCATGTGTCAGCCGGGAAAGGCCGTTTCGTCGCTGCGATCAATGTCGAGGATGTAATCATCATCGATACCGACAACGCCGTTCTCGTGTGCCGCAAGGGGCACTCGCAGGATGTGAAAGAGGTCGTCGATTATCTGAGGAAGAAACGTCTCACGCAGTACCTCTGAACACGGGTTACCCTCGGAGTATTCCTTTCCCCGGAAGCGACTTTCAACAAGCTATGGGGTGAGCAGAAAAACCGTCACCGATACAAGCAGAGAGTTACCTATCGCACAGGATCCGACATTTCTACGAATCAAATTTGTACAACATCGAAGAGGTGCATGATGAAGCATACACCCCTTAGACATCTCGCCATCGCAATATTTGTCACCGTGTCGTTCGCGGCATGCTCTTCAACGCAGGATGTGGCGAATTGGCATGACATTCGCAACTATCCACAAATCGAGGTATTGGAGGAGGTGGATGGCGTCGCCTCGTATTATCACAATAAATTTCACGGACGCCGGACGGCGAACGGTGAGCGGTACAACAAACGTGAAATGACGGCCGCACACCGCGATTATCCATTCGGGACCTACGTTCGCGTCACATCGTTGGAATCAGGCAATTCCATCATCGTTCGCATCAACGACAGAGGCCCCCGGATTCGTTCGCGCACGATAGATCTTAGTCTAGCGGCAGCGACTGAACTTGATATGATTCGTAGAGGTCTCGAACGTGTACGCATCGAGGTGCTCTCCTGGGGAGATAGCTGAAAATGTATTGTCCATCAGCCGCGCATGTGCGCGAATGAGGCATCGATGCCACCTGTATTGACGATACGCCTTGATTGCGAGCCCTGTTTTCTTCTTCCGGCACGCTACGTATTCGTCATGCTCGGTATGATGTGCGGCTTCAGGCCGCATTTTGTTTCGAGGAAGAATGTGGACATATCCTACGCTTCCAGCGCCGGCGATGCGGTGTTGCGCTTGCCCGCTATGCCGGGTGTACATCGGCGGCTCTTGGAAAAATCACCTATCACTCTTGTCTTGCAACGTACGAACGTGTACGGCATCGATTGTCACACGCCGTTTCTTGTGAATGGAAGAGACGGCATAGCGTTCGATCTTCCTGCATCCGCCTTCTTCTTCCTTTCATTGCACGAGCAGTGGAGCAGTGACGTGCGGGATGCATTCGGTCGATTTCCCGCTCGGGCATCAGTGTTGGGGAATTCGGAGCTTTTCCATACACCGCTTGTGGCGCGATATGCACAAGCATTCCGAGCTGCATTGCTGAATGCCGGATTGTCTGTGAAGCATATTCCACGCTTTGGTGGCAGGCGTTCGGCCGTTTGCATGACGCATGACATCGATTATCTGTCGAAATACACTCCTGCTTTGTTATACCGCGAAGTTGTGAAGTACTTCCTTTTCAATCGCAGGGGTGTTTCGGTCAGTGAACGAACACGCAGGATGCGGGAGTACATCGCCTTCGGTTTACGGCGCAAGGATCCATACATTCTCTCGATACACAACATGCTTGAATGCGAACGAAGGAATGATATGCGAGCCAGTTATTTGCTCAAAGCGGGTGGCAATGACAAGCGTGACGTGAGTTACAGTATACGCGGCGGCAGGGCCCGAGCCATCATTGCACGCATCATCGATCAGGGGCATGATGTTGGCTTGCATCCCTCGTATAACTCCTATTTGGATGAGGGAATGTTTGCTCGTGAAACCGCAGTGTTGTCCGATCTGCTCGGGAGGCAACCGCTCAGCGTACGCCAGCATTATCTTCGTTTCGCATACCCCGATACGTGGCGTTTGCAAGCCAAGCACGGATTCATTGTAGATTCCACACTGGGCTTTGCAGAACAGGAGGGTTTTCGCAATGGCATGTGCCACCCGTTTCTCCCCTTCGATCTCGAACGGCAGGAAATAATTCCGCTGTGGGAAATCCCGCTTACAGTCATGGACGGCACGATGAAACACTATCGTGGCCTGAATCCGAGCGAATCTCTTCAGAGCATCCGTTCGCTGCTCTCAGTAACGCAGCAGGCAGCCGGGGTTGCGGTGCTACTATTCCACAACACCACTTTCGATGAACACGATTTCCCGGGGTGGGGACAGGTGTTTGACACAGTGGCCGATGAGATAGGTGAGAGCGCGGATGTGCTGGCTGCATCCTTGCCGGAAATCGCTCACGAATGGATGCAATCCACCGGATGGGAATCCGTCGACGACATCGTGTCGAATGTTCGCAAGGTACCGGATTAATGCACTTGATCCGTGTCGTCAAGCGTTCTATCTTTTCCTTACGCATCCATAAATAGGTTCAGCATATCGCTTCTCTGGTACCGACGATAACGACTTCCTGAAACGAAAATGCCCTTTGCGGTGTTTAATAGGAACGATGTGTATCGTTTTCGAGTCACACTTGTAACTTTTTTTCACTTGGTGTGTCTATATAAGAGAAGAGAAAAGAAGTCCAATTGAAACGGAGAAGATGTATCGAGAACTGTTGGTAGTGCTTCACTCGTTTTCGAATCACATCACACAACAATCCCTAGGAGGCACTATGCAGAACCAGATGTATCCAGAAAACAACCCGCTGCGCGATATTATCGACGATGAGACCTATCTTGAGCTGAATAAGCATAACCTGTTCAGCGAAAAGGCCATTCGCGACTATATGATTCGGCGTATGTTCAGAAACATGCGCCAAGACATGAGCGCCGGGGACGCGATCGACAAAATTCGGGAGATGTACCCGTATCTTCAGTTCGATACCGTCCGCAAAATCGTGTACCAGATCAGCAAATAATACGCGTCGGGCAAAGACAAACAGCCCCGCCATACGGCGGGGTTTTTTTTGGCTCTTGCGGAGGAAGCGATAATCGCGCATAATAGCTCACGCTGCCCCTCCCCCAACGTCCAGTAATCTCGGATTTCCCGTAAGAGCGTTGGAAACGTGTTCTTCGTATATTGATCCTTGCTATGAACATCTTCGTACTACGCAAACATACACGTGCTGTTCAGTCGTTCTTTGTCCTCGTCGCAGGCTGTTGCCTGATGACGCCGATGACCTTGACCGGACAAGAGGCGACACGGCACGGAATGCTTCCCAAGGTACGCATCGACACGCACGGCCAACGGATCAGCGATAAACCGAGAGTTGACGCGTGGATGGAAATCTTCGAGGGTGTTTCCGGTGTCACGCTCGAGGGTTCCATGCGCGTGTACTCTGGCCGTATCGGTATCGAAATCCGCGGTACCTCGTCACAAGCGTGGCCCAAGAAGCAGTACGGCTTCAAAACTCTTGATGAACACGGTGAGGAACTCAACATCGAGCTACTGGATTTGCCGCGGGAACACGACTGGATTCTGCACGCGCCGTATGCGGACCGAAGCGCGATGCGCAATGCACTCACCTATACGCTGGCACGCGACATGGGCTGGTACGCGAGCCGTTTCCATTATTGCGAACTCACGCTCAATGGATTGTATCAGGGAGTGTATTTGCTGATGGAAAAAATCAAGCGCGACAAATACCGCGTCGGCATCAGCACACTTACGCCCGAGGATGAAAGTGGTGATGCGCTGAGCGGTGGGTACATACTCAAATTCGACAAGCTGGATCCCCACGAAGAAGGATTCCTTGGTGCAGAGGATTCTTTGGGGAGTTTTCTGTACATCCACGTTTACCCGAAAGCGAAGAACATCACCCCTGCTCAACGTGACTACATCCGTGACTACGTGCATGGTTTCGAAGAGCTTATGCGATCCTCGTCCGCCTCGCACCCGCAGGATGGATATTCTCGATACATCGACGTAGATTCCTTCATCGATTTTTTTCTGCTGAACGAAGTCTCGAACAATATTGACGGCTATATCCGAAGTACTTTCATGTACAAAGACAGAGACAGCAACGGGGGCCGATTGACGATGGGGCCGGTATGGGATTTCAATCACGCTTACGGGTCGGCACATGAACGGGGCGGACGTTTTTCCGATGGGTGGCGAATATACAGACAACGTGTTCCATTCTGGTGGCATGTGCTGCTTGCTGATTCTCTGTTCGTGGATCGACTCGTTGGTCGTTGGGAGGAATTGCGCCGGAATATATTACATGAAGACCGCTTGTTCAACTGGATCGATTCGGTAGCCTCGATTATCGAAGTCGCTTTACAGCGCGATCATGCATTGTGGCGCTCGCATGACATCGTCGTGTGGTTGGATGCGTGGAAGACTCGAAGTTTCAGCGAGGATGTGCATTTCCTTAAAACATGGTTGCACGACAGGTTGTGCTGGATGGATGAACATCTGCACGCTGTGGGGAAGTGGCGTCCCGGTCCCGAAGTGGATGCATTGCATCGGTTGGAAGTACTATTTCCGCAACCAGCGGCTGGCGCGGTGACTGCGGAATTCTCTCTCGGCATGTACGGCAACGTATCGCTTTCGGTGCTCGATCTGTTTGGAAATACGCGAAAGCGCGTGAATGCCGGAATACTCGGTATCGGACAACATGCGCTTCACATCTCCTTGGCCTCGTTGCCTGCTGGGGTGTACATCATCAGACTGGAGGTCGGTCCCGATATAGTGGATATAAAAAAAATCGTGCTGATGGAATGAGCATTGAATGAGGCGATACGGATTACTTACATTCGGGTTACACGTGCTATTCGCCGTGTTTTGCCTCGTTCCTTCGGCGACGGCGCAATGGCATGTGCGTTTGGATGCAGGTTTGCTGCTGTCGAGCGGACGCGTCGCACCGTCGACCCCGGAAATCCGGCAAACTTTGCGTAGCGGAGCATCACTCGGAGGGGGAGTCGAATATACCGTCGATTCGAGATTCAGGGTATCGATGGAAGTTGCGTGGCGCGAGCGTGGAGTGTTGCGATACTTCCGCGAGCAAATGGTCGAGCAGCATCGATACCAGTGCATCGATGCTGCAGCGCTTCTTCGTTGGTCACCATACGACGGAGAATTGTATCCCTTTTTGCTTATTGGTGGAGGTGCGGCGACGCTAATCGATGCCTTGGTGGAATTAGGTTTTCATGACCGATTCAATTTCGTCCGTGGCACCGAGGGAATGCGAACGGTTCTACCGTTGCTTTTGCTGGGAGGGGGTGTGTGTTTGGATTTCCGGAATGGTGCACGCATAGGCTTGGAGTGCGTGTGGCAGAACTTGCCAGCGGATTTCTACAGATCGCAAGTCGATGGGGGACCATCGTTCCGGGCTCGTGGACTGTTGCTCTCCTTGTCGCTTGCGTTTCCGATAGGTTGTATGGACGGGGAATAAAACAACATGGGAGCATGTTTTCCCGAAGAGCTGATGAAAACAGCGCTTATGCGAATGTACACGAATACGGATTGCGCGGATTCCTCGAATCTTCGTTGTTGAGAGTAATTCGAGCACGACGTGTACAATCGTGCTATTGGGGATGCGGAGCACGGCACACAGCTTCGACGCGATTCCGAATGTCGAACAGACATCATGTACTGCGTTGCGACCGAGTGTGGAGCGGAAAATTCGTAACATTCCATGCCATCGGATTTTCAGTAAAGCATGGGCGGTTGATGTACAAAGAAGCACATATTCTCTTATCGCTCACTTGCGCTGAACTCTCCCGCGAGTAGTGTGAGACGGAAAACTGATGAATGCGGACCAGCGTGCTCGACAGCGCAAGTGCCTTTCGAGATTTGGCTTGTTCGTAGTTAATTGTTTTCATAGAATTACCAATGCGGTTGTTGCTGTACTGCATCGCTGATGTTTAACCAGAATTGAGCCGGACTATGATTTTACAACGCTTCGTTATCCTTGCAATGCTTCTGTTCGGCACTATGTCGTGCGAAGCGCAGTCCGACGCGAATCGCGATGCGCGCCGTATATTGGAAGTAGACGGTGGGCTTGTCAAGAATTTCGGTACCGTTACACACAAGGACAGGCTCGACCATACATTTGTATTGCGGAATCCTTCTTCCGACACTGTCGTCATCGAGGAGATCAAAGCGTCGTGTGGCTGTACGCCGGTCATGCTCTCCGGCAAAACGGTTGCGCCGGGCGGTACGGCATCCGTCGGAGTCAAATTCGCGCCGCCGCGTACATCGAACGGCCGTGTAAGTCACGGAGTGTCGGTGTTCGTGGAAGGCGTACCCGGCACGGCACTCGTGTTGCGAGTCGAGGCTGATGTCAGATCATCATTCGAATCGGAACCAGAACTTGTCGATGCCGGAACACTTCCCGTACGACGGGAGGCCATCGTTACATTCCTGCTCCGGAACGTATCGGATGAAACGCAATACATCATGACGGGACAAAGCGCGTTGATGATTGAATATCGCGGAATGGATCAAAACGGTCCTCCCGAAGTACGACCGATAAGCGGGGTGACGATTTCGCCGATGGAGTTTTCCATAGAACCGGACTCGGCACGGGAAATCACGGTTCAGTTCACTCCGCAACTTATTGGCAAACTTATGGGCAGTGTCGTGTTCTATGCCCAGGACGAGACGCGACAAGTGGAATTCACCGGTTTTCTCTCCGCCTCATTGCAGTCACCACCCCTCAGAGGCGAAGCCGAAAAGCAGTGAAAGGAAGAGGTCTTGAATTAAACGAGCATACCTCATGTCTTTGAAAGATCATCTCACATCTCAACTCGCGGTCAAGTTGTACATCATCTTTTCCACACTCTTCATAGTCGTATTTGTTCTCGACGCATGGGTGATGCCCGCAGTGGTGCATTCGCGCAGCGAAATCGCCATCCCTGACGTGGAGAGCAAAAGTGTCGGCGAGGCGACGACGCTACTTGTCAATGCAGGTTTGTCAGTAGTCATACATGATACGATTTCACACCAGACAATAGACATGGGGAATGTCGTTTATCAGAATCCACTTGCACGCAGTGTGGTTCGCAAAGGTCGCAACGTCTATTTGACTGTTAGCGGAGGAGAGGAGTATATACTGATGCCGAATCTACGGGGTCGCTCGTTGCGTGACGCACGCATAGAGTTGGATCGACTCAACCTCGCGGTAGGGAAGGTATCGTACGAGGTTTCGGATCTGCCGCCTGAAACCGTCGCAGGACAGAATGTCCCTGCAGGGAAAGAAATTCGTAAGAACACTCCAATAGAGATCACTGTAAGTGGCGGAGCGAGTTTGGAGGTTGAGGTTCCGTATGTGATCGGCCTCCCGCTTGATGATGCCCAACGAAAATTAGTCGAGCGGGGTCTACGACCGGGGACGATAGAGTTCAAGGAAAGTCCAGCCTGGGTTCCGAACACCGTACTCGGGCAACATCCCACAGCAGGTGATATCGTTTTCCCGAATACGCTCGTCAATCTGACAGTCGCGCATTGAAATGACAATTCACGAAATGATGCATCAGATTGCCCTACTCTCCGCTGGCAGGTATGCGCGGGAAGGAGACGTCAGCACGATAGAAATAGGTACACCCGGAAATCGTACACAGGTATTGTATGGGCGCGAAGAGCGCATGGGTGAGGAAACTGTCGGTCTGCTCTATACCTACGTTGGCCGTATAAGCGACAGAATTGCGCCGATGGAATTGCTTGAACTCAACGCCACGCTGCGCTATGCCAAAGTTACGGTTGTACGTGGTACAGACATCATGCTGCTCGCCATGTACGATCTCATCGATACATCGGTAAGTGATTGCGCTCCGATGCTCCAGGAATTGGCGGCGGTGGCCGATGATCTGGAACAGCGCTATTTCAGCGAGGATGCACGCTGAGCAGCCACTGAGCTTCGAAGCGTTGTGCTTGCAGTGGAACAAATCCCTCGCCATACTCAGCGCCGATCAGAAATCCCAAGCGTCTGGATCTGCCGATCAGCGCTGCCAGGAAATCGGGAGAACTTACGTAAGTCTCTGGTCCCTCCATGTATGTCTCTGTGTGAAATTGCGTTCGATACGCTCGTATCGCGGCCAGTTTTTTTTCGTGAACGGTACTGATGTCCACGATGAATGTAGGTTCGAAATCATGAGACAGCATGTAGTAATACGCCGAGCTTGGTCGCCATGCGCGCTGTGATACACCGAATGCATCCTCACTTGTTAGCTTGAGCAATCCTGACAGATACATTGCGTCGCGTAGCAATTCGCTCGCGTGTTCATGATCTGGATGTCTGTCGCGTGGATATGGCAACAGCACTGTCCGTGGTTGTAATCGACGCAGCGATTGCACGACGGGAAGCCGTTGCTCCGGAGTATTCGCCAAAGCCCCATCAGGCAAGTCCAAGTTGATGCGCACATGGAGGTCAAGGATGCGAGCCGCCTCGGCGGTTTCCGCAGCTCTGTTCTCCTCCGTGCCGCGCGTACTGAGTTCGCCTCGGGTCAGATCGGCGATGCCGACGCGTAATCCCTGTTGTTTCAGCAACAGCAAGGTTCCGGCGCAATATAGTTCGGCATCGTCGGGATGAGGCGAGAAAGCCAGAACGTCCAATACTTCGTCCAATACTTCGTCCATACAAACTTCCTTGAGTTATCAACGTGGCAGTGTTTCCAGTCTCATTCTAGCATCGTTCAGTGAAGGGTCCAGCGGTGATGCGACGCGCAGGTACTCCTCCCATGATTCTCTGGCGAGATCGTACCGTCCGCGCTCGGCATAGAACAAGCCTCTCAGGTACAGCGGTTTCGCTATATACCAGGCTTGATCTATGGCTTGGTCCAGTACACGCACGGCTTCCCAAGCACGACCCTGACTGAAGTGAAAGGATGCCATGTTACAATAGAACTCTTCGTTTTTTCTGTCCAGTGTGATGGCGCTTTCATACAAGAGCAGAGCATCATTCGTGGCACCTTGTTGCGCGCGGATAGTCGCATGGTTGTCGCGGTATCCGGCATGCAACGGATCAAGTCGTTTCAGTCCGTCAATGCTTAGTCCGGTGGTTTCCCGATCACCGATCTGCATAGCGGTGATCATCATCAATCTGAGCAGATACGTGTTCACCGGGATGAGCGCTAACGCTTGGGCAAGCAAGTTCGATGCCGGTTCATACTCCTCCGCACCCACATATCCCGCTGCTTGACGGAGCATGAGATCTCCTAAAGCACGCCGTGCTTCCGCGTTGTCGGGCGATTCGCTCACCAATGACGTCAATGCCGCCGCCGCGCGTTGATCTTCGCCATGAAGTATGTTCACATGAGCTTCGAAAACCATTGGTCGTGTGTTGAATAGCCGCATGGTTTTTTCGCGCGAGCTGTCAGGCATCGATGCAAGTATTCGATCCGGGCTTGTCCGGGCTTGCAGTATGCTTCTCGTGTCGTTCCAGCTTCCCTCCGGGTCTTCCAATGGATCGAGAAGTGCGAGTGGTGCTAGAAGTCGCGGCGCAGTATGTTCGCCCGCGAAACGGCGGAGTGAAGCATCATCCATTCCATACGCGGAAAGCAATCCGGGGAAACTGTCGAATTCAATACCGAGGAAATGAAATGCTATCCCGGGATTCGCTTTCACTTCGTTGAATCGCAGCGGGGAAGGCATTGCCGCTGTAGGTGCTCGTAGGAATCCGAACAATCCAATCATGGCATTTTCCGGATCAGGTGTGGCGATCCACATTTCCGTATGTGGGAAGACCTCGCAAAACCCCGCCGCGACCGAGCGCAATCCGTCGACGCCGATCCGCGACAGGGGAATCCATTGCACGAACACTCCGCGAGGTGCGAGCAAGCGGGAGACGTCATGAAACATCGCGTTCGTCAACAGTGCGGGAGACGGAGTTGGGACGGCGAATGGTTCGGCGCAGACAATGACATCATAGAGATTCTCACTTCGGCGCAGGTAGCTTTCTACACGCTCGGCATGAAAGCGTACTTGGCGAAGCCAGGGGCGGGGGCGTTTATCTTTTGCAGGAGCATCAGCCAGCGTGATAGTTACGGCTTGCGCTTCGACGCAAACCACTTCAGCGGGTTCATGCATAAGAATAGCTTCAAGCGGCAAGGCCGAGCCCAGACCCAACACCAGTACGCGCGATTCGCGTGGTGCCATAAGCATTGGTATGTGCCCCATGCGATACAAACCGCTTTGCACGGTGCGAGACGATTGCGTAAGAGACCGAGTCTGCTTCCATAGTAGTGCGTAGAACGGGTCGTCGTAGTCGCGGGACTGTAGCAACGTCATTCGTCCAGCAGGTGTCAGCACTTCCTCGCTCACGCGGAAGCGCATCGGATCAAGCCACGTATAGAAACCCATCCATGGCAATGCGATCAGACCCGCGATCGATGCCGTCGCGACAATGGCGATCAGTAAATGCTCCTTGTTTCGTCTGAAACTCTGAATCAAATACCAGAGCGAGAGCAGAACGAGCATTGCCGGAACGGCGCGTATGGCTATTTGCCAATGCGATGCGTTGACAAGTGCTGTGCCGACGAACCCTGCAACAAGGATCAACATGAGTTGTTCACGCGAATGACCCCGTGTAGCACTATCTGCGGCCAGCGCCGCAGAAGCCGAGAATACGGGAAGAATGACTAGCAGAAGCGGGAAGAGCAATGTCCACATTCCCGGGCTTGTTCCTTCGTAATAGGATATGTACAGACCGTGGAAAGCACTGCCGACGTAGGAGTATGCCGCCAGTGCCATGACGGCAGCTCCAGTCACCGCGAATGCGGCGGAGAGCGGAGCGAGCGAGGTTGTAGCTGCGCGTTGACCCAACAACGCACCGAATCCGGCGGCAGCAACGAGTGCAGCCACGAGAGGTGGAACGGATGCTTCCCATACATGGGGGATTTCGGAATAAACGCGTACAAGAACGGAAATTCCCGCCATCCCCGGAATAATGAATAAGGGAAGTACGACGCGGGACGGTAAAGCAAGCTTTTGTCGCGGCGCTTTTTGCTTGGGTGTTATTGCGGAGTCGTGAACTCGTTCTGTGCCTGGTAAAAGTGGAAACAATGTGAGCAGTGCATGAAGCAGCCATACGAGAAGAATCGACGACGGGAAGGCACCGAAAACAATACCGATTATCGCACCCCCAATCCCAATACCAGCTAACAGCATCGGTGTGTCGTTGTGCTTCTCTTCGAGGGATGAAGTAACTGCATCAATCGCCGGCAACATCAGCAGCAACGAGAGCATCAACGGAAAAAGGAACATCACAATGCCACGTTCGCCCGAGATAAACGCCAGCGATTCCGTAGCAGTGTAGAGCCCGTACAGCGCAAGTGGCATTAGCAGCGCCAAGGTGAATGGAGCGATTCGCCGGGTAACCGGTGGGATGCGTCCTGCGGACAGCGCTCGTTTCATGAAAAATGTGTGACCGGTGAGCAAGCCGGCGAAAGCCGGGATAATTCCTGCGAGAAAGGGGAGCGTCCCCCAGTACAGATTCGGGAGAATGTATTGAAGCGCCATGATTTGGAAGCTCGCAATGGATCCCGCTGCGATGCCAGCGCTGAAATGTCGGTTCATGTTGCCTCGGTGCATTGGTGGAAACCCCGTACGTAATGAATTTACGCAGACTGTCACGATTCTTCAAGACGATGTTGCGCAGTACCTTCCCGCATGCGTACATTGCAAGTCTCTATCCGCTTGAGAAGCTACGGTTGCCGAAACGCGGTGGAGATGAATACATTCCGAAACCTTCGGTATTCGGTAATGGTAATATTGACACGAAGAGAAATCTTTCTTACATTACTTTCTGCCTCGAATGGAGCAGATTGAATAGAAGCGCAACAGGAGATACGACGTGGCTAAACAACAATCATTCGCAGACAAAGCGGCGAAGGGCAAAACCAAGGTTGATTTTGTCATGGTGAGGACTATTGTCTCGGAATACGACGAGAAGACCGAGGCGTGGAAATTCCGCGAAAAGATGGTGCGTGTGAAGAACACGGCGGACCTCGCGAACATGACGTTTTAACAGGTGGTACAATGAAAGACAATTTGCATCCGAGATACTATCGTTGCCCGGTCACGTGCAGTTGCGGTGCGACGTTCGAGACCAGGTCTACAAGACCGACGATGAAGATAGAAATCTGCTCGCAGTGTCATCCGTTTTTCACTGGCAAGCAGAAAATCATCGATTCCGCCGGACGGGTTGAGAAGTTCAACCGTCGCTACGCGAAATTCAACGAAGCGCAACAGAAGGAGCAAAAAGAAGCATGAGGCCGCAGATCAAGAGGCCGCGTCGTCGGTCAACAAATGTTTCCAAGCGACGTCCTGATCCGTTTCGCGGAAACGATGTGATTTATGTTGATTTCAAGGAATCCAAATTCCTTGAGCGTTTCACCAACGACCAGGGCAAGATACTGCCGCGTCGTCTCACGGGATTGTCGGCGAAGAATCAGCGTCGCGTCACCGAGGCGATCAAGCGTGCCCGTTACATGGCCTTTTTGCCGTATGTCGGTGAAGGCTTGAAATAGCGAACGAAAGAGAAGGAATATAGTACGATGGCACGCAAATGTCAGATTACCGGAAAGGGCCCGCTCGTCGGCAACAACGTGTCGCATGCGCACAACCGCACGAAGCGTCGTCAGCTTCCGAATCTTCAGAAGAAACGCATCTACATCCCAGAGGAACGGCGTTTCATCACAGTGCGTATTACCGCACGCGCACTCAAGACCATTAACAAGAACGGCGCCAAGGTCACTTTGCAGAAGGCCGGTCTGCTGTAGAAATTGCTCAGGTCATGGTGCCACGACGAACCATGCGTTCTCGAACAGATCGCATTTTCGAACATCACCCGGAGAGGTGGATGAGTGGCTGAAACTCCGCCTTCGGCGGATCGGCGGGTCGCCTTCGGTTCCCCCCGACTCCGAGTCGGCGAGCATCGGAACGGTAGTTCTTTACATACATCACCCGGAGAGGTGGGTGAGTGGCTGAAACTCCGCCTTCGGCGGATCGGCGGGTCGCCTTCGGCTCCCCCC
>Ga0114946_10000061_pt1 | contig 52139 bp, 36 predicted proteins | sample WalLakDeSediment_FD_88676 | JGI IMG/M metagenome (GOLD analysis project Ga0114946, IMG submission 88676) | Lake sediment microbial communities from Walker lake, Nevada to study Microbial Dark Matter (Phase II) - Walker Lake 11/02/13 Deep Sediment | ecosystem: Environmental > Aquatic >... | reverse complement strand
CTGCAAGGAGATTTGCCCCGGCACGCTTCAGCTTGCGCGCGCTGGATCCGCACAGCACGAAGCGAAGCCGTTTCTTCTCGATCAACCGATGGACCTCGTCCATGAGCGCAGGCACTTTTTGAAATTCGTCGATGACGACCCAGGAACCTGGCTCAAGGTGTTCCTGTTCCTCAAAGAGCAGGTCAGGACGTCGCTCCAACCGAATGGCTTCTCGAGAATCAAGCAGGTCGTACCTGGCAACCTCTGAGAAATGCTCCTCAACCCACGTGGACTTGCCCGTGCCCCGAGGCCCGAAGAGCAGCACCGACCCATCAGGTTTCTGCAGTAATCTTTGATACACAGTTGTCATTATTACGCAAATTGCGCCAAGATGCAAGTCAAAATTATGAAACGACGCACCCGAACCCCTGTCGTTCGCCAAATCCTCCCCTGGTCCATCTTGGGGATGGACAACTCTGCCTTGAGCGATTTGCACACCGAGGATTCCTGGTCCTCGGGGACGTTCGCGGGCCCAAAAAGACGATCAACCGGGAAGCCTCAGTGGATCTCCCTGGACCCTTGTCTTCGAATCCAAGGCGGGGACATGTTACCCTATTTTACGTCTTGCTTTTGAAGCGAGTATCCAAGCTCGTTTATGGAGAATCATGGGGAGTACTCGCTTCCGAACGCGCGTGACCAAGCCTATCGCAGGAAGGAGCCGCTCATGTTGAATTTCGAATTCTTCGCGCCCACAAGAATTGTATTCGGGAAAGGATCCATCGGAAGGCTGCGTGAATTGATTCCAATCAACGCGCGCGTGTTGCTGCTCTATGGAGGTGGCTCCATTCTGCGCAACGGCGTGCACGACCAGATCGCGGAAGCCTTGCGTTCCCATACCTTGGAAGAATTCGGTGGCATCGAGCCGAATCCTGAATATGAGACCTGTCTGAGCGCGATTCGGTTTCTGCGCGAAAAGAAATTGGATACTATTCTGGCCGCCGGTGGAGGGTCCGTTCTGGACGCCGGCAAGTTCATCGCTGCCGCTGCATTATGGAGTGGCGATCCCTGGGATATTCTCCTGGATCGTGGCGCTCGCGTCGCCGCGGCGCTGCCGCTGGGAACCGTGCTCACATTGCCCGCGACAGGTTCCGAAATGAACAAGAACGCTGTGATCAGTCGACGCGCGACAACCGACAAGTTGGCCTTTGTCAGCGAGCATGTGTTGCCACGTTTTTCCATTTTAGATCCATGCACAACATTCAGCCTGCCCTCAAAACAAGTGGCCAACGGGATCGTGGACGCTTTTGTGCATGTACTGGAACAATATGTGACAGACCGATCTGTATCAGCGCCGTTGCAGGATCGACAGGCAGAAGCCGTGTTGCTGACCCTGATTGAAGAAGGTCCGAAGACCCTCGCCTCTCCGAACGACTACGAGGCGCGCGCCCATGTCATGTGGGCGGCTACGCACGCCTTGAACGGGTTGCTGTCTTGTGGGGTTCCGGGAGACTGGGCAACACACATGATCGGACACGAATTGACCGCCTTGTACGGGCTGGATCACGCCCAGTCGCTGGCCATCGTGATTCCTGGCCTCTGGCGACATCAACGTTCCACGAAAGCGCGACGGCTGTTGCAATATGCCGATCGTGTATGGGGCATCGATCATGGCTCGGACAACGAGCGCATCGATATGGCGATTGACAGAACGGAATCCTTTTTCCGGAGTCTGGGGTTGGGAACAACCTTGACGGACTACGGATTGCCTGAAGACGCGCCGAGGCGAGTCGCATCCAACCAGGACCGTCGCAACAGGCCTTTAGGCGAACACGGATCCATAAGAAGCCCGGAAATCGAAGCCATTCTGGAATCGCGACGATAGGCTACGGCTTCAGGAATCAGAACTCAACCCTGGTCCATATCGGAACGAACCATCCCTTCGCTTTCTCGTGATCGGATCGTTCCTGTCAAGAGACACGCAGTGGTCGCTTGCACCATGCGTCAGGCAACATCTACAATTTTGCCCGCGCCCGTCCTCTCCTGTAGGATGTAGCCCACGGACACAATATGGACGCCCTGCAACTCATCACACAGTGCGAGTATTTCAAGAGTTTGTCTTCCGAACATAGACAAGCCCTGGCTCAGTTGTGTCTGGAGGAAAGAATCGAAAGGGGCGAACACCTTTTTCTGGAAGGAGAACCACTTACATCCGTCTTCCTCCTGTCCCAAGGCTCTGTTCAACTCACCAAGACCACACCAGACGGAAAGGAAGTGGTCATCAAAACGGTTCAGCCAGGCGAAATCTTTGCCGAGGCCGCGCTCCTCCAGGCCGGGACCTATCCAGTAACCGCTCATATCCTTCGTAACAGCGTGCTCTGTAAAATTCCCAAGAAGGACTTCCTTGACCTATTGCACCACGAAGAGTTTCGAAACGACTTCGAGGTAGGCCTCATCGCACGAATCCGATATCTCACCGACCGCATTCTCTATCTCACAGCCTACGAAGTCGACCAGCGTTTCTTTCTCTTCCTTAGACAGCACTATGGCCAACGTCAGACCTACCAAATCTCCCTGTCCAAGAAGCACATCGCCAGTGAGATCGGTACCACGCCTGAATCCCTCTCCAGGCTCATCCGCAGCCTCACCGACCAAGGCATATTGACCTGGGAGGGCACCACCCTCACCTTGCGGCCTGGAGTTTGGGAGAAAGAGCTAAGGGGTCACTTCTGATCGGACCATGGATGGTTTCTTCCACATCCCATCCCCAGAAGAGGCGCGAATGATTGTTGGCCTTCACCGAGGCTCTGACAGACCTCGAACGGATGTCAGACCCACCTTTCTGACCAACGCCAAGATGAAACTGGAGGGGACATCAGAGCTGACAAAGTGTTGCCACAACGGCATTGCTGATTCCCAGATCACCCCAAATACCTGTATGATTCAGGCATGAAAATGATGAAATCCGGTCCAGTGAAGTTGATCTGAGATGAACACGCACAAGGATCTCGAAGAATTCCTACGATTGTGCGCAAAGCATGAGGTGGACTTCGTCGTTGTTGGGGGATATGCTGTGGCCTTTCATGGCTATGTGCGTGCCACGCAGGATATGGACCTTTTCTTCAGGAACAGCGAAGCCAACATCCCAAGGCTGGTTCAGGCGCTACGCGAGTTTGGTATGGACATCAAGGAATCGCAAATCTCAGCGTTTTCCGACCCATCGAGCATCATTCAAATGGGAAATCCCCCGGCTCGAATTGAAATGATCTGCGGAATCAGCGGTCTCAGTTTTGACGAAGTCTGGCAACATCGGGTGCAAGGGAAGTTTGGAGACCTCATTGTAAGCTTTATCTCCTTCAAGCATCTTGTTCGCAACAAACTCGCCTCAGGCAGACCGAAAGACCTGGCTGACGTGGATGAACTAGGCGCGCTAGACCCCGACAAAGAGCAGAATCCATGAAAATCGAGAGAGTTTTAACGATCTCAAAAGGCCCCAAGAGAGAAAAGGGAATCGATCTCTGCAAACACCTCACCCCCCAGGAAAGACTGTCCCTGCTCGAGGATCTGAGACAAGAGATGTCCAAACTCACGCAACAGCCTTACCCGATCGCCATAGAGAGAACTCTTACGATTGTGCGAAGAAGAAGCGAGAGACCTTGATTGAAATGGACATCTTGTGGAAAAGGGAAAAAAGGGGTCACGCAAGAAGAAGCTGGAATCTATCCAAGCCAAGAGGACATCAATTCTCCAAGTTTGCGAAGTGTATCCTCCTTCGGCAGAGGAAGCTTAATGTAAGGTTTTCCGCTATGGGAGTCTATCTCTATCAAGGACGTTCTCTTGCCATCCTCCCCTTCACCCCCTTCAGAAGAAGGCTGAATAGAGCTCCGTTTGAGAGCTTCGCCTAGTTCTCCCAGAAAGGCCGCGCCGGCTGTGGCCAGTTGAGAGAGTATCTCCTGCTGCGTTTTTTCAGCCTTCATTGGCTCCTTTTCAAGACTGGGACCTTCGGGAACCTCTAGGGACGGAGGACTTATCAGCGCAGCCTGCTCCATGGTCGTCGTCACCTTTTCCACCGATTCCATGAACCTCTTCAGCCTCGTTCCACCCAGGAACACTTCGTTCTGTCCCCCGTCCAACACCCCGGAGAAAACATTCTTCTTGACTGGCAACGATCTTCTTTCTCTCGGACCTGAGAGAGAAAGTCCAAGGCGTCCTCGTAACAACGTACTTCATGATCCGCAGAAGGAATTTTGGAAAGAAAACCTCGAATGGCAACTCGATAGATTTGATTCGTTTCCGGGTTGGTCAACGAATATTCGGAAAAAAAAGGATCGTCGCCCACATTCTTGTAGCGAAAGGAAGCGTCCTGAGCGATTTGCTTGCGAAGAGTAATCTGCCACTCTTCCAGGGTTACATCGCCAGGCTTCTTGGTCTTTGAAAGACGTTTAGGTCCCTTTGACGTGGCGACCTTCTTGCGGGTCGCCCTTGAAGCTGGGATTCTTCGCGGCATTTTTCGACTCCTGGCCGCCTTTCACTGCGGCGTTTTTGCGAAGGAGACTGCTCCTCTGAATCATGGTTTCTTTACGTTGACGAAGTATACCACTCGGCACGCCGGAAGTGGACAGAGCAGGGTACCTGCAGGAAATCCAACGTGACCTTCCTGCAAAGGCTGGATATCCTGAGGCGCGCTGCTTCGTCAAAATCCTTTACAATGAGGCTCGGATCTTACACTTTGACCGAGTGGAAGGGACCCTTCCACTTCAGGAGGATCTGATCTTGTTTGAATCGGCCCTTCAGTACACACGAGGAGATGGATCATGAGAAGAAGCGTCTGGATCTTGATCTTGGCCATGGGAATGAGTTCCTTGGCTCTGGCACAGGAAGACCCTTTTGAGTCACTTTTCAACGGAAAGGATCTCACGGGTTGGGTCAATGTCAATTGCGCTCCCTGCACGTGGACGGTGAAAGATGGGTTGCTCCATTGCACTGGAGTGCCCACCGGCGCCCTCCGCACGGAAAAGCAATACGAGAACTTCATCCTGGAACTGGAGTGGCGACATCTGAAACCCGGAGGTAACGCAGGTGTTTTTCTGTGGGCCGGCCCCCTCACTGCTCCGGGGACACCTTTCCTCCGTTCCATTGAAGTACAAATATTGGATCACGCCTACGGGAAAGCGGACTGGTTCACAACGCATGGTGATGTCTTCCCGATCCATGGATCCACCATGACACCCTTTGAGCCCAGTCGAGGCTCGCGATCCTTTCCGAGCGAAGAGCGTTCCAAGGGAAGTCCGGAATGGAACCATTACCGAATTCATTGTGAGGATGGAACCCTGAGGCTGTCCGTGAATGGCAAAGAGGTATCCGGTGGGAAGGACTGCAATTACAGAAAGGGTTACATCGCGCTGGAATCCGAGGGGGGCATGGTGGATTACAGGAACATTCGGATTCAGGAACTGCCTTCCAGCCAGGCCGGTCCCGAGGTTACGGCGCCTTTGGCCAGAGGGTTCGTCCCCATCTACAATGGCGTGGATCTGGATGGCTGGCGGGAAGAGGAAGGCAAGGAAGGACATTGGAAGGCAGCGGACTGGCGACTCAGTTATGATGGGAAGGGAAGCCATCTTTGGACCTTGCAAGAATACGGGGATTTCGAATTGATCTGCGATTGGCGATGGACAGTCAAACCCGTCAAGAAGCATGTACCCCTGGTCCTTCCGGACGGAAGCCATGAATTGGACGAGAATGGAGAGAAGAAAACCGTGGAAATCGATGATGCCGGGGATAGCGGGATTTACCTGCGTGGCAGTTCGAAGAGCCAAGTCAACATCTGGTGTTGGCCCATCGGTTCAGGTGAGGTCTATGGTTACAGAAACGATATGACCCTATCCCCTGAAGTCCGGGCCGGTGTCACGCCCAGAATACGTGCGGACAAACCCATAGGTGAATGGAATCGCTTTCACATTCGATTGATTGGCGACCGCCTTAGCGTCACCCTGAATGGCGAAGAAGTCCTGAAAAACGCGCATTTGCCCGGAATTCCGGAGAAAGGACCACTGGTCTTGCAGCATCACGGCGATCCTCTGGAATTCGCCAATCTATTCATATTGGAACTGAATGGAGCCTCTCAGTGAACTTCTCGTCCCCAATAGATCGAAGACTGAAAACGGGAGAAATCAATGAGGTTTGATCGATGAAATCCAAAAGATCTCTCGGGCTTTTGTGGAAGATCCTTTGTATCGTGTGTCCCTCGGCGCAAGCGGAGCGAAGACCCACAGGTCTCTTGTGCGAGCTCATGGCCAAGCCTTCAGGTGGCGCGATCACAACGCCACGTCCCCACTTCACTTGGATTGTCCCTTTGACCCGCTCGAACGATCTTCAGACCGCGTATCAAATCCAGGTCTTTTCCATGAAGCCGGGACACCATCAAGAAATGGAAATGTATTGGGACAGTGGAAGGGTGGATAGTTCCAACAGCATTCATCTGCCTTATCATGGGCCGGAACTCTTGCCTGGCCACACCCATTCCTGGCGCGTAAGGACATGGAATCGGCACGGAAAACCCAGCCTCTGGTCTTACGCCCAGGAGTTCCTGATCGAAACGTCCAAGGATCGCAGCCAGGAAGACAGCGCGCTAGACAGCAGGCAAACCGTGATCCCCTACCGGCTTCAAGAGAACCGAGTTGCCCCAATTCATCTGGTCAAGTTGAATCCTGGACATTTCTTTGCCGATTTTGGACAGGCCGCGTTCGGCACCCTGGAGATTCGAGTCAGAAGCAAAGAGGCGGGACAGAAGATGACTGTGCATCTGGGGGAACGTCTGGATGGAAAGGATCGGGTACACAGGAATCCCGGAGGATCCATTCGGTACAGGAGAATGGAGGTCCCCCTGCTTCCAGGACCTCATGTCTATCGAATCGAGATCGCGAAAGACAAGAGAAACACGGGCCCCGGAGCCATTCTCATGCCTTCAGAAACAGGAGAGGTCCTGCCCTTTCGCTACTGTGAAATCGAAGGACTCCCTTCGCGACCGTGGAAAAGCAACGTGAACCAGGTTCGAGTGCACTATCCGTTCGACGATCACGCTTCGATGTTTCGATCCTCTGATCCGGTCCTCAACGATATCTGGGAACTGTGTAAATACACCATAAAAGCCACCAGCTTCTGCGGAGTCTACGTGGATGGGGACCGCGAAAGGATCCCATATGAGGCGGACGCCTACATCAATCAACTGGGACACTATGCTACGGACAGGGAATTCACGCTGGCCCGATACAGCCACGAGTATCTGATTCTCCATCCCACCTGGCCCACGGAATGGGCGCTGCACTCCCCGCTCATGGCATGGGCCGATTTTCTCCACACTGGCAATCTGGCTTCCGCCCGAGAATTCTATCCTGATCTCAAGGAAAAGATCCTGATAGGGCTGGCAAGAGAGGACGGATTGATCAGCTCGCGTTCGGAAAACGCGAAAAATCTATATGAACGACTTCATATGAATCATTCCCGGTACATTCACGGAAGAAAGCTCGTGGATATCGTGGACTGGCCCGCGGGAGAAAGGGATGGATATGTCTTCACGGACATCAACACCGTGGTCAACGCCTTTCACTACAAGGCGCTTCTGTGCATGGAAGGCCTGTCCGAAGCCTTGGGTAGGAACAAAGACGCCGAGCTCTACCGCGCCCGTGCCGAGCTGGTCTACACATCCTTCAATGCCAAACTCTTGGATCCAGGGACTGGACTCTATGTGGATGGAGAAGGAACAGAGCACAGCTCTCTTCATTCCAACATGTTTCCCCTGGCCTTTGGACTGGTGCCGAAGGAGCGGGTGAAACCAATCGCCAAATTCCTCAAGGACAAGGGCATGGTTTGCAGCGTGTATGGAGCCCAATATCTTCTGGAAGCCCTGTATGAAGCCGAAGAGGGAGAAGCCTGCCACCATCTCATGACCAACATGGAAACAGATCGTTCCTGGCCCCATATGCTCTACCAGGTGGGAACGACCATCACCCTGGAAGCCTGGGATGATCGCTACAAGCCCAACCAGGACTGGAATCACGCCTGGGGCGCGGCTCCGGCCAATATCATCCCCAGAAAGCTCATGGGCATAGAACCCCTGGAGCCGGGCTTCAGGCGCGTTCGGATCCGTCCCCAGCTCGGTCCTCTTCGCTGGGCCGAAATGACCCTGCCCACCCTGATGGGATCCGTGAAAGTGCGCGTGGAACGAAAAGGCGATCACGTCTCTCGCATGGAACTGTTTCTGCCCGCCAACATGACGGGGGAGGTTCATTTTCCGGTAGCTGAGGGAGAAAAGCATCGTCTATTCTTGGATGGAAAGACGGTGGAAGCGCATCTTCAAGGCAACTTTCTGATCGTCGACAATGTGCAATCCGGATTTCACAGATTGATTCTCAGGCCGTGAATTGGAGGAAATATCCATGAAGGATCGAGGTTACTACTCTGGATTCGGGGGGGCATTCATTCCTGAAATCCTCGTTTCCACCTTTGACCAACTCACGCAAGCTTTTGAAGAAGCCAGGGCAGATCCAACCTTCTGGGAGGAGTATGTGGACGTGATGAGCACCTACTCCTGCAGACCCACTCCCCTGACCTTCGCGGGAAACCTGACGAATCATTTCGGTGGGGCCAAAATCTATATCAAGAGGGAAGATCTCAATCACACGGGCGCGCACAAGGCCAACAATGTCATGGGACAAGGCTTGTTGATGAAACGCATGAAAAAGACAAGGGTCATCGCTGAGACCGGAGCCGGCCAGCATGGGGTGGCCACAGCCACCATGGCGGCCCGTTTCGGCTTTCAGTGCACGGTCTACATGGGAGAGGTGGATGTGGAACGTCAGCGCCCCAACGTCTTTTGGATGGAACAGCTCGGGGCCGAGGTGGTCCCGGTGAAAGATGGAACCCGCATCCTGAAAGACGCCATCAACGCTGCGTTCAGGGACTGGGTCTCCCATCCTGATACCACGCATTACTGCCTGGGAACGGTGTGCGGTCCCCACCCATTTCCCACCATGGTCACCTATTTTCAATCCATCATCGGAAAGGAGGCCAGGAAACAGATTTTGCAAAGGGAGGGGAAGCTCCCGCAACGGGTCTACGCTTGTGTGGGAGGGGGCTCCAACGCCATGGGAATCTTCAGTGGTTTTTTCGACGATGAGGTGGAGCTGGTCGGGGTGGAAGCCGGGGGCCATGGATTGGAAACAGGGAAACACGCGGCCCGACTGGCTTCCACGGACTCCAGCATCGGGGTAGCTCAAGGATACAGGACGTATTTTCTCCAAGATTCGGATGGACAGATGAAGGAGACGCACAGCATCGCCGCGGGACTGGATTACGTGGGCGTGTCTCCCATTCTTTCCCATCTGAAGGAGAAGGGACGCGTTCGTTTCGAGGCGGCCACGGACAAAGAGGTGATAGAAGCCATGTCTCTGACCCTTCGTTCCGAAGGCTTGATCCCCGCGCTTGAATCAGCACACGCCTTCGTGCAAGCCTTCAAGGAAGCTCCCCTTCTCACCCAAGACCAATGTGTCCTGATCAACCAGTCAGGGAGAGGGGACAAAGACATTTTCACCGTGGCCGATGCCTTTCAGGATCCGGCCTGGAAGAAGTTTATCATCGAAAAGGCGGAGGCATACCATGCTTGAACAAATCATCCGTGAAAAGCTTCGTCAAAAAGAGATCCTGCTCATGACCCATATCGTGATCGGCTACCCATCCTTCGATGTGTGTATGGACATTGTGGACGTTATGGTCCAGGCGGGAGTCGATCTCATGGAACTGCAGATTCCCTTCTCCGAGCCCATGGCCGATGGACCCGTCATCTTGAAAGCCAATCAGGATGCCCTGGCCGCTGGAGCCACGGTATCCAGATGCCTGGACTTCGCGGGACAGGTGACAGCTTCCTATGACATTCCCTTTTTGTTCATGTCCTATTACAACATCCTCTCAAAACAAGGGGTCCCTTCCTTTGTCCAGTCCATGTCCAGCAGAAAGATTCGGGGAGCCATCGTTCCGGACCTTCCCCCCGAGGAGGGAGAAGAGTATTTTCACGCAATGAAATCCCAGGGATTGGATCCTATCCTCATCTTCTCGCCCAACACATCCGAGGATCGGATGAAATATTTGGCATCCCACGCCACGGGTTTCATCTACTGCGTGGCCAGGAAAGGGGTCACAGGTCTGAATACGGATTTTTCCCTGGAGCTGTCGGATTATCTGCTCCGATGCAGGCGCGCCACATCACTCCCGCTGGCGCTGGGTTTCGGAGTCAAGGACAAGGATGACGTAAATTTCCTCAAGGGCAAAGCGGACATCGCGGTGATCGGCACCCAAACCTTGCGCGTTCTGGACGAGCAAGGCCTGGACTCGGTGAAAGGCTTCATCGAACGTCTTCAATGACCGGGGCAGGGCGCAATGCCGCAAAAACATTCGGCAACCCCGATCTGGGCGAGGGCTTGAACCCAGCAGGGCAAAGATCCTGGGAAAAGATCCTTGAGAATCCATGCGCGCCATGTTATATTACATATTATCTGAATAAGATTCATGCCTTAGAAAGAAGGGGGGTTTCTATGGCATAGACGCGAATGGGGTGAGAACTTCACGCGAACAGGGCAAGGAAGAATACATCTCGGGAACGATATCCATCAGCGATGTGACCCAAAGCGAGACAAGATATCGTTCCGGCTACGGAGGTTGCGAAGTGTATCTACGACAATATGGACGAATGTGGGCTACTCTTGTATTGCTGTTGTGCTGTGTTTCCTGCAACAAGACAGCTCGGGGCAGAAAACACCTTGAAGCATCCAAGGACGCGTATGAAAAGGCTGTTCTTTCCTTGGTCGGGGCGGATATCGCGACTTCCAAGTCTTTGGCGCTCCAAGCCATGCAAAGCGCCCAGACAGCCGACAAACTCCTGACTGAAGGCGCATTCCAGGATGTGGTATCCAAGCAAAAGGAGCTTGCGATTCATCTGGCAGGGCTTTTCGAGGATCCTCGTTCCTCTCTCCTCGTCTTTTTTGATGCCTTGTCAGCGAATGATTTCGATCTTCTGATGGCATGCCTGGATCACGAATATATGCTCCAGGAGAGCCGTTTTTACGAATTGACAGGGATCACCCCGGAAAAGAAGGCTGAATTGAATGAAGTCTTCGGCGAAGCCATGAAGCAAAGTTTTGTCAAGTATGCGGAGGTATTGGCTACCTGGAACACGCAGGGAATGGACGTTTCGGATCTGGATCAGGGAAGGAAGAGGGTTCACTTCCATTTCAAAGCCCTCAATGCGGATAGGACACTGGCCCTGGACATGCACTATGACGATGGATACTGGAGATTATACGACTTTACCATGGGCCAGATCACCGCGACAGAGTCCTTCAAGATTCTGGGCGCGCGCATGAAAAGAGATGTCGATCTCATTGCTTTCTTCCGAGACAAAGGCCTTGTCGACGCGTTCTCTGAGATCGAAGACGCGGACCAGATCGACGCGCTCTTCGCGAAGAGTTCGATGATTGGCCACTACGTTCGAACGCTTCAACCGTTGGAGCTGATCCATCAGAAAAGCGGAGAAACGATCCTTCTGGAGAAAGGACGCATCGTCAAGATCATCGACCAACACAAGATGGACGATGTCAACCAGTATACCGTAAGAACCACCGAGGCCGATGTGAGAGAGTGTGCCGCCGGACGGGTGAGCAGCGAGAACGTCGAGGACATAGGAACCGAAGAGACCGAGATCTGGGGCACCTTGGGATTGGATCTGAACGTAAATATTCAGTGAACCCGATCTGATCGAGGGCTTGATGTCAGCAAGGCGAGGAATGCATCATGAATCGTCTTGGCTCACTGAGCCTGTGAATTCGGCCACTGGAGATGCTTACGGAGGAAAGCGAAGGTTCCTTTGCCGTGGATCGTGTGGGGCCCAACAAACCATTCGATTTCACAGCGGTCCGTCAGTCCCAACCTGCCTTGATATAAATGTCTTACCTGGGCGAATTCATAGGCCACACGCTCATCCGGAGCCACAGTGTCGAAATGTCCCCTCTCCACCATGAAAGGACGCGGACAGATCAAGGCCGCCATCTGCGCGTAATTGAAGGTGCTGCCAAGATCAAACTCGAAGATCTCATATTCCCCTGTCCAAACATAACTGTAGTCCGATCGAGTCGAAGCGTTCTTCCATACCCAGTCGTTGAAATCAGCGGAGCAGATCGAAAGACAATATCCTGGAACCAAGGCGGGCACACGCATCGCGGTCTTGCCACCATAGGAAAGCCCATAGAACGCGATTCTTTCCGGATCCACTTCAGGCAAAGACCCCAACCAACGCACGATTTGCTGGTGCTGGGCAACGATGACCGAGAATAGCGTCTTGCCCATGGGATTGGCTTTTCTCTGTAACGTACGGAACAAATCCCCATGGATATAGGGGTTTTGCGGGGCAAAAACCACGAACCCTTCCTCGACGAGGCGAATTCCAAATTGATGGTAGGATGGGTTCATCACATTGGGATCAGCCAGATCCAGGGGACGGCCCTCCAGGCCATGCTGACAAACCACAGCAGGTCGAGTCTCGTCCTTTCGCAAGCCTTTGGGCATCAGAAGGATCCCATAGGCTATGATCTCCGTATAGACATCCAGAAGCACTTCATATCCAACGTAGTTCTCCTCATCGAAAATACGTCTTGAACGTGGGTTGATAAAGGACAATTCCAAATCAAAGGAGCCTATGATGTCATCCCTGAATCGATCTCTATAGGGCTCGATCGTCTCTTGAAATCGATCCAGAGAGGATAGATCCAGATCCTTGAAAAAGGCTTGTCGGACATAAGGGCTTTCAGCCAGAAGCCATTGGTTGTGTCGATCCATAGCCTGAAGCTGACGGTCCCTTCTGTATCGGATATGCTCATCCAGATCCAGAAGCATTTCTCCTGTCCCTGGATCGTCCAAGGGAAAGCACAAGAATTCCAACTCAACGGAATCAAAGGCTTTCGACATTCCCTGTAAGAATGCGTTTCTGGTCTCCTGGCAGAAGGCAGGACCCTTTCCATCCTGGCTCACAATCCACCTCAAGTTTCCCTCTTCCGAGTGAATACCCAGTTTATTCCTCAGAATCCATATTCGTTCCCACTCCTGCCTCACTTCCTCAAGTTCAGGACTTTGCAGTCGCCCCGGCGCCCCGCCCTTCCCGGGCAACATGGTAAACCTTGGTCCTTTACATGTCTCCACGATCAAACACCTTGGATCCACCATGAGAGCCAATTCCGATGCTCCGAAATACTTCAAGATGCCAAAGATATTCCTATCCATCGGCTCCTGCCAGAGATCGTCTCTTTTCCCAAAGAATCCGCTCACGCAGGCCATGTCGATCCTCTCGTCCAATGCGGCCGAAAACAAGGCCAACATCCCGCCCTCACCCCAACCGAGGATCCCTATCGGTCGTTTTTTAAGGGATTTCTCATGATCTTTCTCGAAAAAATCGATGCCTGATAGAATCTTCTGAATCTCGTATCCGATCACATGTCTTCCCAGTTCATAGGCAGGTCGATAGATATATTCCCGGTCCGTCATCCTGGCGCGATCGTTTCTCGCTTCGATCTGTCTGCCAATGACGCTGGGGATCAAAACCCGGCAACCCGCCTGAGCCAAGGTCAAGGGATATAGCTCTTCAACAGGCATGCCAGGCATCAAACCCACAAGCTGTTCGGGCGTCTGATCCGCATCAGGAACAGCAACCACATCCGCCAAAAGGGTCCCATTCGTGGGCAGGAGCAGAAGTCCCTCCCCTTGCACATCCTTGAAAGCCGACCATCGAACCTCATGAACCTCAACGTACTGATTTGTGCCCCGAAGGGAGGATCGATCTGAAGTCACAACGAATTCCAAAATCGCGGGCCGGCTTCTTTCATCCCTGACCCCCAGTATTTCAGAAAGTCTCCTCCTTTCGCCCACAAGACAAGTTTCCCAGGAAGATGCCTTCTCTTTCGCGTCGGTCCAGTGCTTTTCCCTGACAGAAGGCATGGTCTCGAGCTCCCGCAGCAAGAAACGATCGATGCCACGAACCATGCTGAGCGCCACATCCCCGTTCATCTCCAATCTGTCGGTACCAGGCAGAAGTGGATCGGCCTGCGAAAACAAGACCAGAGACATCGACAAGAAAGGAAAAGAAACGCTCGACATGCTCCATCCTCCTTTTGTTATCATAGAACAGCATGGCAAACCCAGGGAAGGAGCACAAGATGAACGATCTTTCTCGGCGACAATTCCTCTCCAAAAGTAGCAAAAACATATTGGGATCCATGGCCGCCGGATGGACCATGACCGCCGCGTCCTCCTCTCGAGTTCACGGAGCCAATGAACGATTGAGGGTGGCTTTGGTCGGATGCGGTGGCAGAGGACAGTATGTGGCACGCAACGTGGCCGACGCTGGAGCGCAGATTTCCTATCTTTGCGATCCTTTCGCTCAAAGAATAGAGAAAGCGTGGTCCCTGCTCAGCGAAGTTCAAAAGGAAAAGCCCAAGACCACCCAACACTATGGGGAAGTCCTTCAGGACCCCAATACCGACGCGGTGATCGTGGCCACGCCGGACCATTGGCACGCACTTATCACCCTTGCCTGTTGCCAGGCGGGCAAGGACGTGTACGTGGAAAAGCCTTCTTCGCACAATATCAAGGAAAGCCTGCTCATGATTCAAGCCGCGAAAAGCCATGACCGAGTCATCCAGGTCGGCACGCAGAACCGCAGCGCCCCTTACGTGCAACAAGCCCGCGAGTATGTGGCTTCAGGCAAACTAGGATCCATCCCCTTTGTCAAGGTCTACAATCTCAAGCCAGGAGATGCTTTCCGACTGGCCGAACCGGGGGACAAGCCGGAAGATTTGAACTGGGATCTATGGTTGGGTCCTGCCTCATCCATGCCTTTTCATCGTCAGATTCTGCATCACGGATGGCTTCACATGTGGGATCTGAGTGCTGGGGAGATGGCGGGCGAGGTGGCTCACCAGTTGGATCTGGCCCTCATGGTGCTGGGAGATCCTGGCATGCCTTTGTCCGTCTCCTGTTCCGGGGGACGTTTTCACCACGCTGGCGATGATTCCGAGATGCCAGACATTCAGGTTGTAACCTATCAATTCAAGGACCGCGTCATCACCTTGGAGCATTCCATGTACCCCAAGTACATGGCCAAAACCACAGACACGATCCGAAGAAAGGACGAATTCCCTTACTGGACCCAGAACGCCACGAGAGTGGAATTGTATGGATCCGAAACCATGATGACCGTGGGACGTCACGGAGGGGGATGGCAGGTCACCACGTCCAGTGGTCGTGTGGTAGACCAGATGTATGGCAGACCCCCGGATGTGCCCCACGTAAAGGATTTTCTGGACGCCGTGAAGAAACGTCGCAAAGCCAACGCGGACCTGGAAACCATCTATCCCAGTTGTGCCATGATCCACATGGCCAATATCGCCTATCGAACAGGCAACAAAAAGCTCTGGGTGAACGATTCCAAGGATGGATTTCGAGACGCTGAAGACGCCAATGCCTTATTGGGCAGGGAATACAGGGCGCCCTTTCTTATGAGCCTTTGAGGCGGCTTGTTCTTGTTTTCCGATTCCATTCAAGGCGTCATGGAGTGGACTGTCGTTTTAGCGAACCTCTGAGCTTCGCCGCATACGCGGCTCGATCCAGCTCCTGCCACTCCGTCAACCGGGTCAATCCGCTTCTGTCTATGGCATGAAGGTATCTCTCCACCCGTTCTTCGGTCAGATCTTCCTCTCTGCCCCTCTCCAGGAAAACATAGTCCAGGCACATCCTGGCGATCTGAACCCGCTCCAGGATCTCTGCATCTTTTCGCGCCCTTTTCTCCGCCTGATCCCAAAGCCTGTCCGCTGATTTCAATAAATCCTGCGAAAAGAAGGGATCCAAGGGACCGAACGCGAAGATGTTGACATGCTTGTTTTCTTTCTCCGCCTTATCATGAAGAAGATCCAAGTACTTCCTGATCGGCTTTGCCGCCGGGCCATAGACCCCTTCCAGGAACTCGTTCATGGCCAGATCCTCGTCATACTCAGGATCCCACAGAAACCTGGCCATCATGTAGCCGATGAGAGGAGACAACTCTCCGCCGGCCGTGTTGTAGACGTTTTGCTCGAAGATCCCGGTGACATGATTCTTCACGAAGAGTCGAATATTGTCATCCAATACCCTGAGATTGGGAAAAGGCACCAGGTAGTGGGAAAAACTGGTGGTATAATCCCAAACCCATAGCCTGTTGCACATGTTGGCCCACGCCTCGAGATCTCGGGTGAACGCCCTGTTCTCCTCACTATCACAGGTAGCCAGAGGGTGTGAAAAGCAACACTCGATGCTGCACAGTCGGATCACCACATTGGGCAGGGGCCGCATCATTCTCGGTGGTTTGCGGGTCCATTGATAGGCCAAGGTGTCCACGATCTTGTCCGGAAACTCCGCCGCCACCGCGCCTGCCACCTTGTTCACCAAAGAGAGAACCGGGGCCATCTGCGAATCCTCGCGCTGGGCCAAAGCCTGACAAGCCTCGCATTGGCAATAGTTCCCCCAATCATTTTGTGACACTGAAAATACCGTGGCTTCCGGATGTTCCCTCATCCACCTTCGCACCTCTTGGATCACGATCTGGATCACATCCTCGTTCGTACAACAAAGCTGCGTGTGATCCTGGATTCTTTTTCCGTCCACCAGGGAGAAATACTCTGGATGTTCTGCAAAGTATTTCTCCGGAGGAACCAAGGTATTGAAGGTGTGCACAAAACCGAAATAGGTGATCTTGCCACCGTGCCTCTCCTCCAACCTGCCTGAGCTGCTGTTCATGCGGTTCCTGGCACACCAGTCCCCGTCAAAACACTCGAACACGAAGGGCTCTCTGTATTCCAAAACCGGCACCCGCGTCTCTTCGAGAGGGGGAATCCTCAAGGAAGTCAGACTAGGAACCTTCTCTATGGTGGGTGTAAACCATCGGCAGCCTAGATGGTCCTGCAAGAGCCCGTACACACCATACAGGTTGCCCCGAAGCTCTCCCCCAGCGATGATCAGATGATTTCCCAGAGTCTGCAAGAGATACCCCTCATCCCCCAAGGCCGTCCAGTCCACGACCACCGGGAGCTTCTCCAGATGACGGCTACGTCCCAGCACGATCTCGTGATCCCCCATGGGCATATCATCCGTGATCATCGGAAGAGTCACCCCGGTCATTTTCTCCACATAGAGCCTGAGTTCCTGTGCCGCGTGTCGCGTGGAAGGAGAAGCCTCTCGGGACACCACAATCTTGTGGTTGGAACGCCCGTCTTTGACCAGAAAAATCCGTTTCCCTTTGGGAGTCGGTCGCGGCTTGCTCTCACCATCCAGGCTCATCACAGAAAGACCCAACACCAGGGAAGAGATGATCATCATGGGTGTTTTCATCGGCCCACCTCCTTTTGTATTCGCCTCCTTTTGTATACGAGACACTATAGCATTTCAGCCTGGATTGGCTGGGCTGAGATAGATTCTTCCTGCGTCCATATTCGATGACCCCAGGGTGGAAACGATCACCGACTTCTTACAACAGGCCCAGGCACGTTTGCATCCGTTCGCCATTCCTGTATCCGCTGACATCTTCGGATATGTCCCATGGAACCAAGGAGATGTCCAGATCGGGCAGGATTTCGAGCCCTTGCTGGACGCGGCAGATATACTTTGTCTTATGTTGTATCCATCCGGATACCATGCAGGCGTACCTGGATTGGCTGGTTCCACGGTCCTGTTCCCTGGAGAAACGGTCCAACGGACCCTGCAGCAGGCCTTTTCCAGAAAGAAGGCACACGGTTCCCCTACCCTGCTTGTAGGCTGGCTTCAAAACTTCAAGGACTATACTGCCCTCAAAAAACCCTATGGCTCCAGGGAAATCCTGGCCCAGATCCAGGCGGTACGTGAGGCTGAAGGGGACGGCTTTTTTCTGTGGGATCCTTCCAACAAATACACCCACACCCTTGAAGCCCTGCTTGCGGCGCAGGGACCATCCTCACATCATTCAGAACCCCAGGAACCTTTGATGCAGAGATAGATTGAACCTCGCAATGCGCTGTTTGCGTTTTTGCGTGCGAAGGCCTCGTCAGACGCTTTCACTTCGTTGCTTCGTTGATATATTGTCTTGCTTTATACGCCAAAATGATCACGAGGATAAAGCTTGCAACCATACCGCCCCAGTACAAGACGGGGTTGGCAGCGGCATGGATCCCTTCTCCCTGAATCAATCCCGCCAATGAACGCGCACCTGATCCCAGGTAAGCGATGAAAATAGTTCGTGGAATCATGCCGAACAGGGTACCCATGGCATAGGCGGCCAGGCTGACCCGAGTAAGACCAAGCGTGTAGTTGAGCATAATAACCGGAAACAGAGGACAGAGCCGCAACAGCACCACAATGCGAAAGCCATCTTGCCCTACCGCTTCGGCAACCGAGGCAAACCTTGGATCGCCGGCCGCCCGACGTTCACTCCAGCGGCCTGCCAGACTTCGGGACAGCAAGAATGTCACGGCACTTCCCAAAACCCGGCCCATCGATACAACAACAGTGCCCATGCCGATGCCCCAGATAGCGCCCGCTGCTGCGTTGGGCAGTACGTCAGGAAACATGAATACACAGGAAGGGATATAAAGCAATATAAAGAGCGCCACCCCCGTGCTTCCCAATCCCTGAATCCATGTCAATATGCCCAACAACCACGTATCCAACGGCAGCACCCGCAATGCTGCACACCAAAGCGCAATGACAATAATAACAGCAGTAAAGTTGATCCAATCCCCTTTGACAGGGCCGGCGCCTTGCGTTGGATGGGTCTTAGCGTCCATCGCGTCCACCATGCTTTCTCTGGCTTTCAAATCCTTTAGGGAGAAACTATGAGAAACGCTTAAAGATCCGCCATTGACCCGCCTGCGCCTTCAAAATAAGCCATTCCAGAAGCGATGGACAAAGGCGGTAGCACAACGCGCCAATCCTGCCGGCGAGGGTCATAACCTTCCGTCGCTTTCGTTTAGCGAGCATATTGACAATCAGATTAGCAGCATACGCTTGTGTATGGTGGGCGGGACGTCCAGGAGGAATCAGAGTGCCATCCGAAGCGAGAATTCGTTTCTCGGGGTCATGTTCCGTAAAACCAAGATGCACAACCCCGACGTGTACGCCTTGTGGAATGAGTTCGAGCCGCAGGGATTCGCTCAAACCGGTAAGGCCCTTTTTGGTTGCGCAATAGATGGAGGCTCCTGGCAATCCGAACAACCCGGCGACACTCGATATAAACACCAAATGGCCCCTGGCCTTCACGATATCCTTGATAGCAGCCTTGGAAACATTGATACAACCCAGCAGGTTCGTGGCGCTTACGTCATGGCAGACTTGTGGCGACAGTTCTGTAAAATGGCCTCGCATGGACACACCGGCGTTATTGACAACAATATCAAGACGACCAAAACGCGTCCTCGCGGCAGACACCATTCGTTCCGCATCTTCATATACGCTCACATCACCTATCACCGATTCCACTTCCACGCCAAGTTGTTCGAGCATTGCACACGACGCGGCTAGCCGTTGTTCGCTTCGCGCCGTAATCACCACTTTCGCGCCGCGTAAAGCGAGCGCCCGGGCTGTCGCGAAGCCCACGCCACGGCTCGCTCCTGTGACCAAGGCTACTTTCCCTTGAAACTTTTCCTTAAACTGAAGCGACAGGTGACCATAGGCAAGCAATGAACGCACGGACTCACGAATCGCCGTCTCGACCGGCGTTTGGGGCATGCCAAGTTCCTCGATAGCCTTGGCCGCGGTGTAATAGGTTTTGTACAGGGAAAGTCGGGCAATCTGCTTGTTGAACATCAAACGACGACCGGTCAGCTTGCCGGCAATCGAAGCAATCGTACCGGCTGCTAGAATGATTTGGGGGGAGATAACGCGTCCCGGTCCGTCCCGACCCGTGAGTTGTCCCACACGTCCAAAAAAGTCCTGATACGAGAGATTCTCGCCTGCCAAAAGATATGTTTCGCCGACGCGCCCTTTTTCAAATGCAATCCGAGCGCCTTCTGCCACGTCAGGCGCAAAGGCGAAGTTGCGACCTCCCGGCGCGGTTGCCGGCATTCCCCTTTCGCAAAATCGACGCACAAGTTCCCCGCCGCTGGGCCTCGTGTCATAAGGTCCCAGCAGGAAGGTAGGCGCGACGATGACCAGATCGAGTTTCCCGCCCCTAGCGTATGCACACGCCAATTTCATTGCCTGGTACTTTGATTCCATGTAGGCCATTCCGCGATACATATCAGGGAATCCCCCTGTTTCATTTCCAGGCTTTTCCATCGTGCCAGGTTCAAATGAACTTGCCGAGCCCACGAAAAGTACCCGTCGCACATTGGCAGCCACGCAAACGTCCAATATATTGCGAGTACCTTCCAGATTCACCTTCCAGGTAAGTTCCGAATCAGCCCAGAGATCCGTGATGGCGGCCAGATGAAATACGCCGTCGCATCCATGTACGGCACTTGAAATCTCTTCGAGTGGGCCACACAGATCTCCTACGACCCGTTCGATTTCCAATCCTTCGAGCGATCTTGATGTGCTGCCAGGATGCACAAGTACGCGAACCGTATACCCCGTTTCCAAGAGTCGCCTCACGAGATTACTGCCCAGCAAACCATCGGCGCCGGTCACCAAAACCTTCAATCTATTTCGTCCTTTCCCCTATCCATGACACACAGGCTCGAATCCGGCGTTGGCAAAGCATTGGGCAATCATGGTCAATTCTCCTTCATCGAGGCCGCCTGGATCATGAAATGCGCTGCTTCGGTTCAGACGATCATATTTCCCTCTTGCCCATCGGTGGTAGGGCATGAGATGAACTTTGCCATTATAGCCTGTATCCTGCAGGTAATTAATAAAGGCATCTATGTCGTTCTGCGCCGTATTAAAGCCTGGAATCAATGGGATTCGCGGTATAACGCCTTGTGCGCCAACAGCCCCTAGAACGTCAGAAAAATTCGCAAGTATTTGAGTATTGCCTGCAAGCGTCCCGTCTTGGTGTCTGTCGATGTCCATGTGTTTCAAATCGAAAAGGAAAAGATTGGTAACCTGTGCGAGCGCAGATGTCAATGGCGCCGGATATTGGCCGCATGTTTCAATCGCGGTATGTATATCTTCCTGCCGAAAGGCATCTAGCAGCGCCAACAGGAATTCACTTTGAAACGTGGGTTCACCTCCTGTCATGGTTACGCCACCGCCGGATCGTTCGAAAAAGGGCTTATCGAGAAGTACATGCCGAAGCAGGTCTTCCACGGTAATTTCATATCCGATTCGTTCCAAGGCTTCGTGCGCACATACCGACGCACAGGAACCACATGCCGCGCATCGTGCCCTGTCCCGAACCACTCCCTGTTTTGTAACAATCAAAGCGCTTTTTGAACAGACCCTTGCGCAAGCGCCGCACCCGACACATCGTTCGCGGTACATGGCCATTTCCGGGGATCCCGACTGGGATTCCGGGTTGTGACACCAACTGCACCGAAGCGGACATCCTTTGAGATATATAGCTGTACGGATACCCGGTCCATCGTAGAGAGCATAGTTCTGAATGTCGAAGATCGTGCCCTTCAATGCGTAGATTCCATTTTGACTATACGACCACGCCGCAGACATATCTGCGTGCGTCTCTCGTAAAAGGAGGCCTGAAGTCCATGAGCTTTTCAGCCTCAATAAGCCTTGTTGTCACCACGTTGTATGTTCGGTGCGAGCAATGATCTCTTCCTGAATCTCTTTTCCCAAATCAACGAAATAGGTGCTGTAGCCCCCAACCTTGATAATCAGATCTCGATACTGCTCGGGTTCCCGTTGAGCCAGTCGTAGGGTTTCCGCACTCGCCACAGTCGGCTGCAATTGAGGGCCACCCATATAAAAATAGGTACGCAGCAAAGCTACCCATTTTTCTCGGGTCGCCGGTGTCGCGCCAATTGCGTTTGGATGAAATTTCATGTTTACCGCACAGCCCATAACATCCTCAAAGGGAAGCGCCGCTACCGAACGCATAGCTGCGGTAACACCGCAACGCTCCACGTTATAAGGATTCCCGCTCGCGGCATAGGGCATGCCCGCCTTGCGTCCGTCCGGCGAGGCCACAGAGAGGCGTCCGTCAATGGTATGGGTAATCATGCTGATAATATACACGACAAACGGACCGCCACGATGGTTTTGGTATCTATATGTTTCGGCAAACAGGTCCCCGGCAATGCTACGCGCCATGGCATCTGTTTCCGGATCGCCATTACCCCATTTACCTTTGACCTGCCGAATCGCATGCATGATATCCTGCCGGTCAGCGAAGTTATTGTCCATGGCATCGAGAAACTCCTGAAATTGAAATCGCTTTTCGTCAAAAACGAGTTTCTTGAGAACCAAAAGCGAATCAAACACATTGGCGAATGCGTTGATCATGGATATTCCTGCCAAATCGTAACATCCACCGCCTTGGGTTACATCCTTGGCGCTATCGAGACAACCGTCTGTGAAAACAGATAGAAGTGGCGCTGGCAATTGCTCGGCGTATATTCGGTCCCGCAGATTGGAAGCCTCGACCGTCTTGGAGATGAGATGCCGTGCTTGTCGCCGAAATGCCTCCAGCAGTTCGTCGAAAGAGGCAAATACGTTCGGGTCGCCCGTTTGCAGACCTTCGCGCCGAAGCGTACCTGCAATGGTGCGAACATCCCCGTTTCTAAGGGTCATATCCAGGATTTTTGCCAGTTGAATCGCGCTTGCACTCATTCCGCCGGTACGGCCTGGGCAGGTCGTCTCTACACAGCCCATGACGGCGTAGTCGTGGGCGTCCGCCTCGCTGAAGCCACGTCGTTTCATGGCTTCAATGTTGACAGTATCATTAAACAAGGAGAAACTCGCCGTCCCTTGGGACAGATACTGTGCGATCTGATCAAGCAGCGCGTCCGGCGTGCCAGGGTGAATGCGCACCGATATGTTGGTGATAGCTTTCGAATGGTGCGCTGCGTCAAGAAACAGATAGCTAAGTTCATTGGTGGCGTCGCTGCCATCAGGCCGGGATCCTCCCAACGTCACAGGAGACGACCCCAGATAGCGGTGATAGAAATTGCCAAGAATATTTGATTCAGGGCGTATATTTTGAGACATGATCTTTAGCAACAATTCCTCGAGCAATTCCGTAGCGGTCGCCCGCGTGATGCGGCCCGCGGCAAGATCGTCGCGATAATAGGGATACAACTGCTGATCCAAACGGCCAAAGCAATGCAGGTTTACCGGATATGCGAGTTCAAGCGCCGTCTTGACCGTCCACAGACTTTGAACCGCCTCGCGTAAGGTCTCCGGAGGATGAAGCGGGCAACGGACACATACCCCGTGAAGGGCTTCCAGTTCACTGCGCTGTTGGGACGATTCCGAACCGCTTGCGGCCAACGCAACAGCATCGGCTAGCCGACGCGCGAAAATCATCACCCCATCAAGGGCAATACGCGCTGACTCGAAAAATGCCTGCGTATGCGAGGGCGTATCAGCGCTTCGCTTATCCAGGTCCGCCGCCATTCCCAACAGACCTTTTTCGAGCAATACATCGTAGTTGGGAATCCAATGGCCCTGCATCGTAGCTATGGACGCGGCAGGACTGATCATGATAACTTGACGCGACGTATTGCCCGGCAGCGCCACGACAAAGTCGTACATATCCTTCGAGTAAAGACCGGACGCTTCGAGTTCCCCCTGAACACGGTCCGCCACTGTTCGGCCGTTCCAATAGGGCAACAGCTCGTGCAACAGGAGCTTTCTGTCCTCGGTCGTGATTTGATATGGATTGATTCTACGGCGTGCCATGGTCTTTAGTTCCATATTCAACGGCGCCATCCCATTGCTGCGCATGAGTCGCTGATTGTGCAGGAATTCGCCAACAATACCTTTACGCGCCATGTAGACCACGGCTTTGGCCATAGATTTCAAGCGAAAGGACAAAAGACGCGGCATTGTCAGTTCGGAAGAGAATACATTGTTGAATTGGCCTTTCTCAATATCAACGGGAATGCCAAGAAAACGCTCGGTCCAATAGCCGGCAATACGGTCCTCCACATCCACATAATGGGTCATACCTTCATAGACGCGCTTCATAGCGAATGCAACGCGTACAGGAAGCGCCAACCCCTTCCCCTCGGTATCCCGCCAGCTCTGCGTATAGAGATAGGCACGCTCCACAGAGATAAAAGCGGGTTCTGTCTGATAACGATGGCGTAGATGGATGATACGTTTAGATGGTGGCATCTCGCTGCTGGAGTCCTGTCGCACAAGGGTTGGCGATGCGACTTCTATTGCCATAGGCAATCTCTGTCCGCACCCCGGGAAAACGTCCATTTCTCAACTGCCCAAGTCCTTTCCCTCAACACTTCCCGGCCAACACTCCTCTGGACGACCTGTGCTTTGGATCATGCAAGGTCGAAACGGTCAAGGTTCATGACTTTGTTCCACGCTGCCACGAAGTCGTCCACGAACTTACCTTGAGAATCCTCGCATCCGTACACTTCGGCCAAGGCTCGGAGCTGGGCATTCGAACCGAAGACAAGATCCACACGAGTTGCGGTCCACTTGAGCTCGCCTGTCTCGCGATCCCGACCCTCGAACACGTCTCTGTCCTCGGATGTCGCTTTCCACGTCGTGCCCATGTCCAGCAGATTCACAAAGAAGTCATGGGTAAGTGTCTCGGGTCGTTGGGTAAAGACACCGTGTTGGGTTCCTTCAAAATTGGCGTTCAAAACACGCATGCCTCCAAGAAGAACTGTCATCTCAGGAGCGGTCAGGGTCAGCAATTGCGCCCGATCGATCAACATTTCTTCCGACGAGACGGCGTATCGGGTCTTCTGAAAGTTGCGAAACCCGTCGGCTTTGGGTTCCAAGACACTGAACGACGGCGCGTCGGTTTGTTCCTGCGACGCATCCGTGCGTCCCGGGGTGAAGGGAACCGTCACATCATTGCCAGCATTCTTCGCCGCCTGTTCAACGGCCGCGCATCCGGCCAAGACGATCAAGTCAGCGAGGGACACCCTCTTCCCACCAGACGGAGCGCTGTTGAACCCCTTTTGGATGTCCTCAAGGGTTTGCAACACTGTCTTCAGTTGGGAGGGCTGGTTGACCTCCCAATCCTTTTGCGGGGCGAGGCGAATGCGCGCCCCATTCGCTCCACCGCGCTTGTCTGAACCTCGGAAGGTGGACGCCGACGCCCACGCGGTCAAGACCCGTTGCGAGATAGACAGCCCGGACTCGAGAATCTTGCGCTTCAGGTCCGCGATGTCCTTGGCGTCGATCACCTCAGGATCGACTTTCGGCACCGGGTCCTGCCATATCAGTTCCTCGGCCGGGACCTCCGGTCCGAGATAGCGCGAGCGAGGACCCATGTCGCGATGGGTCAATTTGAACCATGCCCGGCCGAAAGCGTCCGCAAATTCCTCGGGGTTGTCGAGATAGCGACGCGCGATAGGTTCATAGATCGGGTCAAACTTCAACGAGAGATCGGCCGTGGTCATCATGGGACGATGTTTCTTGGATGGCTCGTGTGCGTCAACGATCATGTCTTCGTCATCCACGTCCTTGGCCAGCCATTGATTCGCCCCGGCCGGACTCTTGACCAGTTCATACTCATATTTGAAGAGGACCTTCAGATAGCCCGAGTCCCACCGGGTCGGACGGGGCTTCCAGGCGCCCTCGATTCCGCTGCTGATGGTATCGCCTGCCTTGCCGCTGCCAAAGCTGCTCTTCCAGCCAAGGCCCTGTTCCTCGATGGGAGCCGATTCGGGCTCAGGCCCCACATGGGAAGCGGGACCCGCGCCATGACATTTTCCGAAGGTGTGCCCGCCAGCAACGAGCGCGACGGTCTCTTCGTCGTTCATGGCCATACGAGCAAAGGTCTCGCGGACATCACGGCCGGAGGCGACCGGGTCCGGATTGCCGTCCGGGCCTTCGGGATTCACATAGATCAGGCCCATCTGCACGGCAGCGAGGGGGTTGTCGAGATCTCGATCGCCGCTATATCGGCTATCGGGCTTGTCGCTCGTGGCAAGCCATTCCTTTTCAGAACCCCAGTATACGTCCTCTTCCGGCTCCCAAACATCCTCGCGTCCCCCGGCGAAACCAAAAGTCTTGAAGCCCATCGACTCCAGGGCGCAGTTGCCGGCTAGAATCATGAGATCGGCCCAAGAGATTCTCATGCCGTATTTCTGCTTGATCGGCCAAAGCAGACGGCGCGCCTTGTCCAGGTTCACATTGTCCGGCCAACTGTTCAATGGTGCCAAGCGTTGGGAGCCTGATCCCGCGCCCCCTCGGCCATCCCCCATACGGTAGGTGCCCGCGCTGTGCCATGCCATCCGAATAAAGAGTGGTCCGTAGTGACCATAATCGGCCGGCCACCAATCCTGCGAGTCCGTCATCAGCTTGTAAAGATCCTTCTTTACGGCATCTAAATCGAGCTTCTTGAATTCCTCCGCGTAATGGAAAACCTCGCCCATAGGATTGCTCATGGACGAGTGCTGATGAAGGATCTTGAGGTTCAACTGGTTCGGCCACCAATCCTGGTTCGACGTGCCGCCGGCGCCGGCGATAGATTGATTTGTTCTGCCCGTGACAGGGCATGTACCTTGTTCACTCATCTTGGCTCCCCTCCTTATTGAAGTTCGTGTTTGTACAGCCGCGCGTGGCGATCCAACAAATCAACCGCGACGTCGGCGCATAGCACTAGGTTCATGAAGATTAGATTAGCACGGTTTGCCTCTTAAGAACACACATCTTGCATGGAGCCCAATAGATGTGCTATAGTAATATAACAATATGAAATTATGAAAGAAGAAGGAGTTTGACATGAGAAACAATGATCTCAAATTTGGTTTGCCTTTGGCTTTGACATTGGGACTTTTGTCTGTGATTTTGTTGTCCGTTTCCTGCCAAAGCGATACGTGCGGACCACGAGAGGAGGTGGTACGCTCGGGCTGTCCCATCCTCAGACCTTGCGGAACACAACAGGTCGTCTGTGCTCAACACGCCTGTTCTTGTCCCCGGGGTCCATGTATTTGCCCGAACGGGACATGTACCTGTCCTGAAGGACAATGTAGATGTAAGGCATGCCCATGTACTGCTTGTCCATGGAAAGGATTGGCGGGAGCAGAAGCGATGGCCACATTGAACACCCAAGCCCTCAAAACCCTTTTGGATTCCAACATCCCCTTGATTCTTCTGGACGCGAGAAGCGGAAAGTACGACGATGGTTTGAGGATTCCCGGGGCTCACGGCATAGGCGCCAAGCCGAACGATGAACGATTGCTTCAGATTGTGCCCAGCAAGGACTCCCTGATTGTTACCTACTGTTCCAATCTGAAATGTCCTGCCAGCAAGACCTTGGTTCAACATCTCAAAGAACTGGGGTACAAAAACATTCTGGAATACCCCCATGGGATAGAAGCATGGACTCAAGCTGGCCATGTCACAGAAAAGCTTGAAGGGACCCCTCAAGAATAGACCTCCTTCTCTCCTTCTTGCCCCTCCAAGGGACCGTCGCTCTTCTGAGCGACGGTCCCTCCTCATGTATCGTTGGGTCATCGTTCTGGAGAGTGCCCTTGCACAGTCATAGACCTTATGGGAACATCCATTTTAGGAGTACATCATGTTTCCTTATCCCTTTGTCCCTGGCAAACCTAAGATCTTTCGATCGCGCGTGAAACATATCGTCAAGACCGATGGCTTTGTCCGTTTCACCCTCTTCCCTCTGGGATTTGATGGATTCGAGCCGGGACAATTCCTCAGGATCCATGGTTGGGATGGAGTAATGCCAAGCTACATTGGGGCCCTTCCGGAACCTGGACAAAGCTTACCTTTGTCCGATTCTTTTCTTCGATCTCCCTACCCCATGCTGGGACGCTCCCTCAGCATCTCGTGGTCCCATCTGGATTCATCTGAAGGGAATTCTTTGAGAGGCTTTGATCTGATCGTACGTGCCGTGGGTGTGGCCACGGATCAGATGAAGCAATATGAAGAAACCAAGGAACTTCTCGTGATCGGCCCTTTGGGGAAAAGGGGATTCCAATGGAACGGACGTGACCGTGCCCTGTTGGTGGCAGGTGGAGTAGGCATCGCGCCGCTTCTTCCCCTGGCACAAGCCCTTCGCTGCAGCGCGATTACCACGCAAGCCTTCCTTGGAGCACGAACAGAAAGGGAATTCCCACCTGGAGCCAGAGAGGATCTCGAATCCCTTGGGGTAGAAATCCATCTTTCCACAGAAGACGGCTCAGTCGGCCAGCAGGGACTGGTGACCGATCTTCTCGATGGGGCGCTTACATTTGGCCAGAATGCCGAGGTCTGTGCCTGCGGACCGGCCGCGATGTTGCAAGCTTTATGTAGGCTATGTGAGGAGAAAGCCATATCCATCCAGGTCTCACTCGAATCCATGACCGCTTGCGGAATCGGAGCTTGTCTGGGTTGCGCGATTCTTCCGGCGTCCAAAGACCCCAATCATCTCCTCAAGGTTTGTGTCGATGGTCCGGTGTTTCAAGGGAAGGAGCTGAAATGGCCATAAATCCACTCGCTGTTTCCCTGGGGAATCTCTCCCTGCGCAGCCCCATCTTTTCCTGTTCCGGCACCTGGGGTTACGGCACGGAGCAGGCCGCGTTCTCCTCCTACAAGGAGATGGGAGCTTTTATGACCAAAGGGATCACCCTGTCTCCCCGGCCAGGGAATCCACCTCCCCGCCTCTTTGAAACCAGAGCCGGCCTGCTCAATTCCGTGGGACTGGAAAACGTGGGCCTTGAAGCCTTTCTCAGGGAGAAGCTGCCTGCGCTTCCTTCAGATCACCCACCGATCTTCGTCAACATTGCCGGAGAAAGCATCGAGGACTACGTGGCCCTGGCTCAAGCCTTGTCCAAGGAACCCGATGTGGCAGGATTGGAGGTCAATGTGTCTTGTCCCAACAAGGACAAGGGCATGGCCTTTGGCACGGATCCATGTCTCGTATCGGACCTGACGAAAGCGGTCAAAGAGGCGTGTCAAGAAAAGATTCTCGTGGTCAAACTCACCCCCAACGTGACAGATATCGCACATATCGCGCGGGCCGCAGTCTCCGCTGGAGCCCAGGCTCTCTCCATGATCAACACCCTGGTGGGATGCGCCATTGACAGAAAACGAAAGGCTCCTGTTTTTCAGAGAGTCTACGCGGGCCTGTCCGGTCCAGCCGTGAAACCTGTCGCTCTCGCGGCGGTCTGGCGAACCTATGAAGCCCTTGATGGAAAAACCCCCATCATTGGAATGGGAGGGATTCAAGGTTGGGAGGACGCTTTGGAGTTTATCCTGGCCGGGGCCACCGCCATTGGCATAGGTACGGCCAACTTCGTGGATCCCTTGTGTTGCGTCTCTGTGGCTCGAGGTCTGCTTCACTATCTGGAGCAAGAGAAGATCCCGTCGATCCTCAACCTGGTGGGCGCAGCGCATGAAAGGTAGAAACACCCCTGTTCTTTGGCCCCTTTACGGCACCTGTCTTGCCGCCTTGGGATTCGCTGTCGTTGTGATCCTTCTTCGCTTGTTTCGCCCCCCTTGTGGCAGGGATCTGCTCCTGCTGTGTTATGGGATCGCTCTTGTGACCGGAGGGCTTTTTTATGGGGTTTTCTGGCGATCTATCACACAAGGAAGACGCTCCTTTCCACTGGCCCTGGCGCGTGAAATCTTTCGAGCGACAGCTCTTCTCTTCTCTCTCTTTCTGGCCTACCAGGTCACGTTTAGACTCATCTTCCGTTTCGAGGCATGGATTCTGCCCCACGCGATTTGCGCCTTGATCTTCGGAGGCATTCTCGGCTTTCTCTTGAGCACAACCTTCCTGTTTGCCTATTTCCTGCACAGAAGCCTTTGCCTGCTCTCTCAATTCGCATCCCAAAAGAGATCTCTTGCCTTGCTCATGGGACCGCTTTTGTACTGTCCATCTTCGGAAAACACCCTCGCCTATCCGGAGTTACACTACGATCCTTTGCCTGGATTGAGCCGTCTGAAGATTCCGTTTCCTGAGATCCTGGCTGACGCGCCTCGGGTAGTGAGGTCATCATCCACCATCCCCCTGCTCTGTCTTGTCAAGGACGCGCATCTTTATCCTATTCAACTGGAAGAAATCCACATTCATCTCTCCACGACATCACCCTCCCATTTCGAGGGAAAGGATCTCCTCCTCGTGAAAGCGATCCACGCATCTGTTTCGGAACGCTATTGGTATCAGATTTACGAGATCCCTTTGCCTCTGGAAAAGGCTGAAGAAGTGGAACTGGATGTGACGTTTCTGTTCAGAAGAGAGGGCTCGCTTCACCGAGTGAACAACGACAACTTTCCTCAAATGAGCCATGCACCCCTAAAGGTCCAGCTCAGCCAAGAGCTTTTTCCCGGGATGGAAGGATGGCTGTACGGAGACGGCCACGCCCATTCCTGGTACTCGGACAATCAAGTGGAATTTGGAGCCCCCCTGGACGTTCTGCGCAGAATGGCGGAAGCCGTGGGACTGGATTGGGTCGCCTGCGTGGATCACTCCTTCGACCTGGATGATGCCATGGAAGATACTATGAAGGACGATCTCTCGTTTCCCCGATGGCACCAATACCTCAAGGAAATCCAGGAACTGAACGCTCTTGGCCCCGAAGTCCTTCTGATCCCTGGAGAAGAACTGTCCTGCCGAAACGCTTTCGGCTTCGACGTGCATATGATCCTTCTCGGAAACACGGAGCTTTGGCCCGGAGGAAGCGACGCATGTGAACGTTTCCCCTGGGACATAGCCCCACACACCGTGAAGGAGGTCTTGGATCTTCTCCCGAACTCTGTGGCAGCCTTTGCAGCTCATCCTCATACGGGACGTTCCTACAACCAGGCACTCTTCATCTCTCGCACCAACTGGTTGCAAAGAGATTACGAACACCCTCGTCTCCATGGCTTGCAACTATGGAATGGACGCGTGCCCTACAAGGATACCCACGAACTCTGGAGCAAATTGCTCTTAAAGGGATCTCGTCTCACGGTCCTGGCCGGATCGGATGCCCATGGAGATTTCAACTCCAAAAAGGGAATCCGTACCCCGTTCTTCAGTACCTACGATGATTCTTCAAAATACCTGGGCGTGGCGAGAACAGCGGTCCGAGTGGGTGAGGACAGGACACCTGAAGCCATCGTTTCAGCCATTCGCCAGGGCAGAAGCGTAGCCACATCCGGTCCCTTCCTCTTCCTTGCGGGACAAGACACACAGGGTAGAGAATGGCACGTAGGAGACGAGGCTTCAAGCCCTGTCCAACGATATTGTCTCACCGCGTTGTCCAACTCGGAATTCGGTCCTTTACAAGAGATTCGCATCTTCATGGGTCGGCCAGGTGAAAGCCAGGAACAAACCATCGTCCTTCACCCCGATCCAAGCAGCGAGCCCTACACGATGATCCGAATCGGAGAGATCCAACCTCCCCTGACAACCGGGTACCTGCGAGGCGAGGCCACAACACGTTCCTCGTTTTTCAACGGTCTATGCATAACCAATCCCATCTGGGTCAACGCGGGGCGGCCAAGGCAAACTGAGCCCTGACTTGGATCTCTCCCAGGAATGGATCCATACGGATGGTCTCGGAGGACGGATCGAAATCACGGTGTGGCTTGCCATTCACCCAAACTTCCTTCATGGGCTTGCCCATGGGATGACGCAACCTGAGAACGATTCGATCCGGGAGCGAACGGGTAGGAGGACGGATCGAAGCTTCCATGATTCCCTCGTCCGCTTTGGAACGAATCCTATAGCTCACTCTGCCAAACCGGGTCGGGGCGTTTCGAACGGAAATTCCGAGTCCGTCTTTCATCCAGGCTTGCGTTGCAAACGGCGCCAACCATAGTTCCCGGTCCCTTTCCATCACGAACATCATGCGAGTCTGAGACAAGAACCAGCCTGTTTCATGAGGTTTGTGCCAAGCAGCGATATTGTGAAAATGCTCCCAAAAGGAAAGGACTTCCTGATTGAGAAGACTGGGTATGGCATTGAAATAGGAACGAAGGAACGGTTTCACATCGTCCCTCAGCCCGTGCACCTCGGTGATCCTGCAGTAGTAGGGTTGTACCTTGGCGAATCCACCGAAACAGATCACGTCTTCCCTATTTTTCTCGGCGGGATACCATCCCATCCCCGAGCGCAAGAATTGCACGTCTTCCATGTGATCCACAATCCAGTCCGCGTCCTCGGAATTGGGATCAAGAATCCCGGCTGGAATCAGATGATGGGCCCCCAGTTCCACCATATACGCCCAACTTCGGTTGCCATCCTCCCCTGGAAACAGTCGATCGAGCTGATCGAACGCCCACAGTTGGGAAGGATAAGCCGGCACCCAACGACCATCGTGCAACCGACTGACGGGGCTTCGACTCTGGGTCCATCGATACGCTCTGAGAATAGAATGCTTGAGCGATTCTGCTTCTTGGGCGAAGTCCTTCGCGTCAGGATGCTGAAACTCAGCCAGCAATCTCGCGGCCTGGGAAAGGCCGGCGTAGTACTGGGCTTCTTGAAAAAACCTGTAGGCGAATCGTTCCCAGTCCGCGGAGACACCAGGCGGAAGAAGACCTGCTTCTATCGCTTTGTCCCCCAACTCCTTCGCCAGGGACAAGGTCTTTCCTCTTTCTCGAACGATCCAGCTGCAAGCCCCCGCAACCGTATCCAACAAACCCTCCATCCAATCCTTGTCCCTGGATCTTTGAAAATGTTCTGCCAACACCCAAAGAAACTCCCCGGTTCCGATCAGCGTGTATCCGGTAGTCAAGTAGCCTTCAGGCAGAAACCTTTTCTGGAAGAAGGAGAAGGCTCGACGGGCATATTCCTCATGTCCCATGAGGTCCATCCCCCGAATCACCGCTTGCGCCTCGCTCTCGAACGGTCCATCGTATGCACCCATGCTGTAATAGGATTCCGCGGCAATACAGGGGGCGATTCGGCTGCCCTTCTCTTCATTCCTGGATGTCATGAGACAGTGGACCTGAGAAGTCCTAATGAGGCTCGACAGAAGAACGTCAGGAATTTCCACCTCCATGGCCTCCTGAAGAACCTCTTTCCAGTAGATCCGCAGCGAATCCAATAAATCTCCATGGGAAAGCAAATCCGTCCCGTCCTCCTCCCGCATGTCCCACCCCGGAAGACAAACGCCGCATCGTAGCCTTTTCCCGGCCTGGATCTTGCCTCTCCAAAGGATTTTTCCACCCACAAGACCCACATGGAGAGATCCCAGTTTCCTCGCATCCACCAGAGCGACAAGCCTCCCGGAAAGAGAGCGAACATACGATGTCCCCAAAGTCTTCCAGGGGCTCAGCGTGTCCTCCTGCGCGTGGGTTTCCAAGGAGAGAGAAAGGCAGATATCCACGTCCTCTGTCCTATCGTTTTCCATGAGAAACTGGACTACGCACAGAGCCTTCAGTCCTTCTTCCCCCCACGGGATCACGAAGGTTCTTTGGGTGTACTTGGCCCCGTCAGACATGGAGACATGGACCGGAGCAGGAAGCCCTTCCTCCTCCAGCGTTCTGAAAAAGGAAGCGATTCCCGCAACGCCAAACTCCGGCACAAGGACATAGTTCCAGGGATATAATTTCGTTCCCGATGGTACTGGATGATCCATTTCAGCATAGATATCAAAGGATACGCGCCCATCCCTGTGAACCAGAAACTTCCTGTTATCACAGGCCAAAGAGAGCATGACAGGCGCCTGGTCCTGCAAAGGATCGTGGACCTTCTCCATGGCGCGGGGAAAGCTCTGGTCCGGCAATTTTCGGACGCGGCCAAGTAGGGTCTCCTGGGAATCTGTCTGCCTACGATACGAATCCAAAGACATATCAGAATGGCCAGGACGAAACAATACCCCGGCCGGCTCGACATAAACTCCTTCATGCTGGAGCACATCTTCAACCGCCACAGCGAAAGCTCGATCGCCTAGGTCCATACGAATCATCGTTCTGTCCGTCTTGCATCGCGCACTCTGGCTATAATGGACCCCAATGCGCAGGGGTAGAGATCGATCCCATGAAACATGGTAAGCGAGGCCCTCCTCCCCTCCTGGTTGAAACACCCCGTTATAGGCCTCCACATGCCCCGTTCCGGGACAGACCGATTCCATCCAGACCTCCGCTTTTTTCCAGGCAGACCATGTATGAGCCATAAAAGATCGAATCACCCATGGCTTGGGTGTTGGAGGAAAGAGCCAACGGACCTTCTGGGTGGCTGGTGCCTGGCATGGAAGGTTCCAGGACCATTGTCTTCGGGTTAAACTTCTCTGGCACTCCAAAAGAGCCCACTTCCCCTGCCAAGCGGATTCTCCCAGCCAACATTGCAGGTGTACCGCTTCAGGCGGCGGAAGATCTTGCTCGCTCTGGTACTGCAAAGAAAGCCTTCTCAAATAATGGGGTTCGGTCCATTCCAGGCCAATACATCCCACCCCTTGGTGAGAAGTATCCACGACATACCCATAGAGATCCTTCGAAAAAGGTACTTCTCGGGAAAGACGAAGGTCTGCCCGAGGAAATGGCTCGACCCGGGAGACAAGCGTTCCTTCCATGCGATGAGGATCAAAGGAAACCACCTGAGCAAACTGAGCCATATTGACTGGAGGCAAAAATATCCCGGACGGATTTGAATTCAGTCGAAGCCGGGCATCCACCCAATTGGCATAATCACAAGATGTGCCGTCCCCCCCGTGGCGCGCCACGAGCTGAAGTTCGTGTGCCCCAAAGACTTCCACTTCAAGAGGTCTCGCCTGGTGCCTGTCTTTCATGATTTCGCTCTCGAAACGCTTCTCTCCGTCGACAAAAACCAGGAACACCACAGATCCAGCATGCGTGGCCTGCCATTGCACGCCCACCATGGCTTCGAAAAGGGAATACTGTCCATCCAGAGTCACCACGATCTCTCCATGAGCGTGTTGACCCAATCCCCTCTCATAGATTTGGTCCCGAATCTGCAGAGGCGCTCCCACTCCCTCCACCAAACGCGCCGCGGTGTTCAACCCCAGAACCCCCCAATCCTGACGCCACCAGATCCGATCTGCCAGGTCATCCGCGACGTAATGCAGGGAACCATCCGTATCGCTCATGAGGGGGGTCTTCTTTCTTTTAGGCGTTTCATCAATTGCGCCGACCGCTTCCTCCACGCGTCAACATCGTTTGGATCCGGTTTCTCAGGATAGTTCGCATAGTGTTTGTTGGCGGCGAGAATCTCCCTGACCATTGATGCCATCGGTTTCCAGAGGCTTGGCCTTCGGACAAGTCGGGACGCTTTCTGGAAGAGAGAAAACAGGGATTGGGACGCAGGGTTCATATCCTCTGGTACCTCCAAGTCTTCCGGTCCCACCAATCTGCCTTCCAGAATCTCGCACACCTGCTTCGAATCAAAGGATTCAATCATCCATTTGAACGCGTCGTAACCCGCAAGAACCTTTCCCCGGGTCGTCTGGTACTGATAGGCATAGGACCACAACCCTTTCCGAGAGAAGTCACCCGATCTCAAGGCATGGATGGCCGCCTCAGATGCCAGAGAACCGGCATACAACGCCGAAGCCACTCCGCTGCCATTCGTGGGCATGACTTGACAAGCGGCCTCCCCCACCACCATGAAGCCATGAGAGACCAATTGATCCAAGGATCTCCGCACTCGAATGGGGCCCTCTCCGCCGTATAGCCATTTTCCGAAATAACCTCTCGTTGTCCTGAAGGAATCCACCAGAGAAGACAAAGGATATGAATCGTGGTCCGATTTGAGTCCGATCAAGATATAGGCCCTGTTTGCTGACGTGGAAAGAAAAGAATACTCTGTGGAATAATTCCCATGACAGGCCAATCTGATCCACACCTCGTCATCCCCTTGTATCCCACGCTCCACGGCCTGGTGGGCTCGTTCCAAATCGATCTCATGAAGGTGATTGGCCGCGATCACCTTGTCCCTTTCCTCGTGCCTCCAGAGAAATCCCATTTCCTCAGGCATCTGACGCACCAAAGCGCCCTCGTAGCCTGTAGCGTCCACCACAATGCTGGCACTGATCTCCCCCGAATCCTTGGATGATCTCCATCGTACGCCGCACACCTTGTCTCCTTGTAGCACAGGGGCGGTCACCTCGTATCCACCATGAAATGAAGCGCCCGCGTCCACGGCTTCCTTGGCCAATCGTTGGACGAACCTGTTCAGACAAAGCGACGGAGATTGAGACGGCCCCCGCATATGAACCACCTCTTGTCCGCCAGGCGAAAAGAGCCGGGTTCCATTGGAATGATAGGGTATCTCTTCTCCGAAAGGTCGAGCCACATCCACCCTATCGAAAATCCTCTTCTCCACATCCACGACAAGGGTCTTCCCCAGATGGATATCGTCTTGCTTGTCCAACAGACCCACCCTGAAACGCGCCCGAGCCAGATCCCTGGCAACCAGGGCGCCCCCGGGGCCAGCACCCACCACGAGCACATCGAAATCCATCGACATCGCAATACCCTCCAGGTGTTTCTCATCAGCCTTCAACGGACCCAAAAACAGACTTACAGCATAGCCATCTCGCTCCTACCGAGTGGACTGACAATCTACTCATCTTTCTACCGTGAGGATCCCTCGATCAACTTCAGGAACTCGCTTCTGGTGGAAACGTTCTCTCTGAACAGTCCCAGCACCGTAGAGGTCGTCATCACGGAATTCTGTTTCTCCACCCCTCTCATCATCATACAAAGATGCCTGCATTCCATGACCACACCCACCCCTGCAGCGTCCACGATCCGCTCGATTTCGTGAGCAATCTGTTCTGTAAGCCTCTCCTGGATCTGAAACCTGCGGGCATAGACATCCGTAATTCGAGCCAGCTTGCTTACCCCCAGAACCCTGTCCTTCGGGATGTATCCGATATGACATCGTCCAAAGAAAGGTAGCATATGATGTTCACATATACTGTAAATTTCAATATCCTTGGCGATAATCATATTGTTCACCTGGGATCGATAGATCGCTTCATTGATCACAGAATCCATGCTCTTTGCATATCCACTGGTCAGGAATTCCAAGGTCTTTGCCACACGAACGGGTGTCTTTCGAAGTCCTTCCCTATTCGGATCTTCTCCCAATTCCACCAGCAATTGTCTCACCAGTTCAGCCACACGATCCTGATTCATGGAAGTCTCACCTCCGAACAACATCCTCCCCGTAGTTCTTCATGGAATTTCGATCCTATTCCATAGGTAAATATTCAGTGAACCCGATCTGATCTTAGATTATAGAGGGCTGCCGAGTTCAAGCCCTCGATCAGATCGGGTTCACTGAATATTTACTTCCATAGCATTGGATCATACCAGCTTGTCTTTGCCTCGTAAACTTTCAGTAGATCCGACCCAGGATAGAGCTTTGGGGTCGCAACAACAATAAGTTCGCATTCTCAGAGGGTTGGTTGGCGTTAGATTGGGCCACAACGACCGAGCGGATCCGCCGACGTATCCGAGATACGTTGTTGCTCTCCAGAATGTGAACTCGTATTTGCGTGACCCCTTCATGAAAGCAGAACGAAGAAAAAAGTAAATCGTCACAGCCATGATTGGCTCACTGAAGGGTTCCAGGTGCTATGCTATTTTTTGTCCGAAAGAATGCCACCTCTGCAAGGCAACAGTAAAGGAGAATGTATTGAGTTGGATGGAAATCTTTTCGAATGGCATGGGAGATGCTCGGATCGACTTGGAGCATGAAGTCTGTCGTTTTCGATCGGAACTGGCGTTCGGAAAAGGGCTTTGTGACTTGAACCCCCGCAAAGCTGATGCGTGGCGCACCCTCATGGAAAAAGCCACACGGCATGTCCTTGACTCAGCCAATGCAGGCCTTCCCGCGTTTCAAGATTCCGTCAGGAGAGCCGAGGATTTGCTCACTCCTTTATGCGAAGAAGCCAAGAAATATACCATCTACTGCGTGGGCCACGCTCATATCGACATGAATTGGATGTGGTCTTGGCCGGAAACCGTATCTGTGACCCAGGACACCTTCACCACCGTACTGCGTCTCATGGAGGAGTTTCCAGAATTTCACTTCAGCCAGAGCCAGGCTAGCGTCTATGCCATCATTCAGGAACACCGTCCGGACCTCTTGAAGCAGATTCGAAAGCGAATCAAGCAAGGCCGCTGGGAGGTCACGGCCAGTCATTGGGTCGAGGGCGACAAAAACATGGCAGGCGCTGAGAGCTTGTGCAGACATATTCTTTACACTCGCCAATATATGATGGACCTGTTCGGTTTGCAGCCCGAAGAGGTCCCCATCGATTGGTCCCCGGATACCTTTGGCCACGCGATCACCGTACCCTCCTACCTAACGAAGGGAGGGGTGAAGTACCTGTATCTTCACAGACCTGGAGCCCATGGTAAACCCCGTCCCTCGGCGTTCTGGTGGAAAGGACCAGAAGGTTCCCGAGTGCTTGTCCGAAACGATATGGCTTTGGGATACAACGGAGAAATCAGGCCAGAGATGACCCAGGACCTCCTTCATTTCGCTCAAGAGACAGGATTGAGATTTGTCATGTTCGTCTATGGGGTAGGTGATCACGGAGGTGGCCCCACGCGAAGGGACCTCCTATACGCGCGAGAGATGAATCTATGGCCCCTCTTTCCCAATCTGGAACTGTCGCAAGCCCGTACATTCTATGAAAGACTGGAGAGGGAAGGGACAGGCTTGCCTCTGATCGAAGAGGAGCTGAATCTGGAATTCACAGGATGTTTCACATCCCAATCCCTCATCAAGAAAGCCAACCGGTACGGAGAAAAACGACTTCTCGAAGCTGAATCCGCGGCTACGGCCGCCACGCTCCTGCTCAACAAACCCTATCCTGTCCCACGAATCCTACAGGGTTGGAAAGACACCCTGTTTTCTCATTTTCACGATATCCTTCCTGGATCTGGCGTCAGGGACACAAGGACCTACACCCACGGTCTGTATCAAAAAACCATGGCCATGACCGGCATAGAGGAGACACTGGCTCTCAGGGCCATAGCCGGCCAGGTAAACACCTTTGGTTTGAATAAAAACGACTCCTCGAAAATAGATCCTGTATCTTCCCTCCAAACCTCCCTGGGAGCAGGAGTTGGATTCGGATCCGTGGATGGAGGAATAAGCCACGCGGATCAGTCCATGGGGCAAGGGCCTCGTCCCTTCCTGTTTTTCAATCCTCTTCCCTTCCCAAGAAAAGCCATTATAGAAGTGACGCTCTGGGAGAACGCCAGAGGTTTTCGACAAAGGGATCTTCGACAGGTTGCTTTCGTGGCCGAGGACTGTAAAGGAGTTGGGGTCAAAGCCCAGATCTTGGATGTGGGACATTACTGGGGACATCAATTCGTTCGGCTCGCCTTCCCTTGCCAGGTGGGACCCTGGGGATACAGCCTGGTTTCCATCCGCGAAGGAACCTATGATCTCCCGAAGGCGGAAATCCAAGAACCCGCACGCCAGATCGGCATGCAACATCATTGTGGTTACTCCTGCTACGAGAGAAGTCCGGAAGGCTTGGAGAACGAACTTATCCGTTTGGAGCTCAATCCTTCCACCGGAGGCATCAGAACCCTTCTGCACAAAGCAAGCGGAGAAGCCCTGATCGATTCGCCCAGGGAAGCCTCTCCACTGGAATTCGTCGTGGAACGCCCCCACGGGATGACCAGTTGGCTGGTGGACCATACAGGCCCCAAACATGTGCCGGAACTGCTCTCCATCCAAAGGCGCATGACTGGACCCCACAAGGCATCGATCGATGTAAGGCTTTTGATCAGGGATTCCGAATTCGTCCTTACCTATGAGCTCCGACAAGGGGATCCCATGGTCTATGTGCATTTGAACGGAACCTGGGTGGAAAGAGGCACACCTCAAACTGGAATCCCCGTACTGCGAACAACCTATCCTTTCGCCCTCACAGACGCGATTCCCAGATATGAGATTCCCTTTGGTGCGCTTTCCAGGCGAATGAACCACGGGGAAGAAGTCCCTGCCCTACGTTGGGCCATGGTGACAGGCCGGGGCAAAAAGGGCCGGGCCGGGTGTTTGCTTCTCAACGACTCCAAACATGGACACTCCTTCCAGGAGGATGGTCTGCGGCTTACCTTGATCCGAAGCAGTTATGATCCGGATCCTCTTCCAGAGATGGGTCAACACGAGATTCACCTCGCATTGTGTCCCTTTGCCGGCACCATGGGAGACCCGGAGGCCATTCGTTTGGGCCAGACCTTCGAACACGACATAAGAGTCGTGAGTACGGATCGACACGAAGGCTCGTTGCCTTCCACAGCATCCCTGCTGTCTTGCTCTCCTTCGAGCGCCGTATTGCAGGCGCTAAAGAAAGCAGAAGGAAAGGATGGCCTGATCTTGCGAATTCTCAATCCCACGGACAGAGGCGTGACAGCCAAGATTCGATTCGATCCCAAACTTTTGGGCAAGATCAAGCAGGCAGTGGAAGTGGATCTCATGGAACGCCCCAAAGAAGAATCTTCGGTCAAGGTGGAGAAAGACAACAGAGTATCCGTACCTCTGCCCAAGCGAGACTTCACATCCCTATGTGTCGTCTTTCGGTAGAAGCACCGAAACCTTTGATTCAAGGGAAACGTTCCCAGACGGAAACGTCCACAGGCCGGCCATGCATGGGTCGGTCCTTGCATCTCGCTCGCAACAGAGCGCTTTCCTTAAAACCCAAGGTCGAGAGAAGATGGGTCTTCTGGGGACAAGACGCGTCCGCGTACACCATGACCAGTCTGTCCTGGGGCCATGTCAAGACTCGCATCAGGCGATCCCCCATGGACCAGAAGGCGGGATGACAGTAGACGTCGAGCAGGATGGTACCGGGCCAAAGGGGATGATCACACCACGCGGCCACACCCAGAACAGCCCGGGATTCATCATGCCGCGCTACTTTGACGCGAGGAGAGTCTCCCCGATTCTCGCGTTCCTGTTCCTCCTGGATCAAGGGGAGCAAAGGACCTTCCGTGGATTGACGACCCAGCAATCGCACGGGCATGAAACGAACGGTTCCTGGAAAATCTCCCATGAACAAGGCACAGGAAGTCGGCCAGTGTTTCCAATTGAGATTCTCCAAAACCCCATGTCCAGGCCGAAAATACTCCTGATAGAAAGCATCCCTGTTCTCCGTGAAATAGTCCATCTTCCCGCTCCCTTCCTCAATCCCCTGAAAACCAAAGGAACGGTAGATGTGATAAGCGGCAGAATCATACCCTGTCCCCAAAAACAAGGCCTTTCCACGGTGATCTCGAAAATAAGACATCTGCGCGGAAATAAGATGGCTCATGGCGCCTTTTCGTCTGTCGTTTTCCGCGGTGAAAACATGTCCAAAAATGCCTACACCATCGAGAGTGACATTCATCACGTGGGCAAAAGGTATCCCTCCACGATGAAGAAGAAAGAAACAGGCATCCAAGCCAAGATCCCGGGAAAGCATTTCCCTGTTCTGCCAGTTCCATGGAAACCCTTTATGAGAAAGCAGATCGCAGATCCGTTCAATCCAAGTTTCATCTGGTCCTTGCACCATGCCCAGTGAAACCTTTTCTTTGGACTTGAGCGTCACTTGGCCTAAATCATGGTACATTGAATAAAGTTCTCCTTTTTGGTTCAGCAAACATTCAGTGAACCCGATCCAGAGATAAACCGTCGTGGGAAGAGGAGACAGAGATGTGTTTGGATCGGGTTCACTGAATGTTTGCTTCGTTCATGCCCTTTCAAAGGGTATGGGACTTTTTGTTGTTGATCAGCATACTGCTCTGTTAGAGGAGCTTTTTATTTCATATCTGACTTCTAGACCCATATGGACAAGCCTGGGATTCTGGTGCCTATTGGGAAGCTTGGCCGGAGCGTTTGAGGGGTCTCTCGTCTGGCTGCTCCTCAAACCACAATATCATCTAATCACGTTTCTTCGTTGTGGTGCAGTCTTATATGTTCCAGGCACGATACTTCTTGGGGGGTCCTTCGCGTTTCTGGCTCACCTCGTTGGCAGAAGATCCCACGAAGACGCGCTGCGGCTCGGATCCTTGGGCGCGACAATTAGTTTATCGTTCTTCTTTCTCCTCGGCATCCTGATCAACTCCTTTTTCGGAAACGTCTATCACAAGATAGGACTCTTGAGCATTGGAGCGGCTTTATTGCTGGAAGCATCGATCCTATGTTTCCTTCTCATCTACCGTTTATCGAAGACAAGCTATCAGATCCTCATGATCCTGTCGCTCATCTTTCTTCCTCTGTTCGAAATCGCGCATGTTTCTGTCAGAGCACGCAGTAGACACTCTCTGCATCGTAGTCGCACAATCCATTGGGCTTTGCCCCAAGCGAGACCCAACATCTTCATCATCGTGATCGACGCAGTACGGACCGACCATCTTTCCTTGTATGGCTATGACCGGGAAACCAGTCCGAATCTGTCCGCTTTGGCCAAAGAAGCGGTCACGTTTGAATACGCGATGTCTCAGTCCCCCAGCACCAAACCGTCCATCGCCACTCTATTTACCTCTCTTCCACCCCAAAAACACGCCGCACTTCATCCCACGGATGTTTTATCCCCTTCCCTTGCGACTCTGGCTAGCATCTTGAAATCCTTGGGCTATAGTACAGCCTGCTTCAGCGCGAACCCTCTGATCTCTCCCGCGTTCGGCATGACCCAGGGATTCGATGAATACTTTGGTTTTCGCGATCCTCCAGATGAAAGCTTTTGGGGTGGATGGGCAATCCGCAATGCCCTCTTCTTCTTCCCCAAAGGTAGGGATTCGAAGCCAAACGCTATCTTATTGCTTCTCCGTGGGTGGCCCATGCTTGTTTCGAAATATTCTTCAGGTATATCAAGTCAGAGTCAGATGCCCCAATACACCTCCTCGGCAAAAGATGTCCTTTCCTGGTTCGAAACCTGGATGAAAAGGACCGACGATAAAGCTCCTGTATTCGCCTATATCCATTTTTTAGACCCTCACACTCCCTATACCCCCCCCCAGGAATATCGATCCTCCTTTGGAGCTTCCTCCCATGCCACTGGAACTGTTCCGGACCCTGGTGCGTGGGTCCTTTCCCCTTTTGACAAGGCCCCCGCATTGGAGCCTAAAGTCCTGGACGATGTGATCAAACTCTATGATGGAGAGATCGCCTACGCGGATTGGGCAACCGGAAGAATCTTCGACGCGCTTCGATCCAAGAGTTGGTACGAGAACTCCGCTATCGTGGTCACCTCGGATCATGGACAGGAATTCTGGGAACACGGCAACTGGGAACACAACCGATCCCTGTTCGAGGAGGTTCTTCATGTACCCCTTGTATTCCGTTTCCCGAATCGCGCACTGGCCGGTCAAAGGCCAGGCAACATGGCTAGACTGATGGATATCACACCAACGCTCCTGGATCTTCTGGGTCTGGAGACTCCGGATTGGATGTGGGGGACCTCCCTTCTTCGTTCGCTTGAAAAGAACGAAACGCTTCCTGCATTTGCCCATGTGGACAAAGGACCGGGAGGATGGTCATCCTCTCTTAGAACCGAACGTTTCAAATATATCTTGGCGGAAAGGGGGCAGGATCGATTCGAGATGCTGTTTGACCTGGAAGAAGATCCAAAAGAACAGATCGATCTTGTCGGACAGGAAGAAACCCTTTTGGATTCCATGAGGGAAGCCTTGTCCCTGCAATCTATTGAAATTCAAACATCCGATTCGTATAAGAGCAGTCAAACCATGGACAACACAGCCAAAGAGGCCCTAAGAAACCTTGGATATTTGGACTGATTGATTCCCCCTGGCCGAAACCTTTTCAGCCCTGACCGCTCCATTGTGCCATTTGTCCCGTGGGATCCCCTTGCCACAAACGATGTCTAGCCCAGTCATGCACCTTGGGTTCCTCTTGAAACTGGACCGCGATCACGCTGCATAGATCGTCCACAGGCTCCAGGGGCAACCCCTTGAGTATAAGAACATCCTTCTCCTGTGTCCATTCCACCTCCTGTTCTGCTCCCAATATCCTGGCAGAGACCGCTCGGGACTTGATTCCCGGGAGTCGAATCTCTTCTCCTGGCCAAAAACGAACCAATAAATAAAGCGTCCTATCCTTTACCGTTTGTCTTCCATACGTGACAAATTCAGAGATTCCGGGTTGAGTTCCATGGATCGCTTCTCCATATCTTTGAATCCAAACTCCTATACGGTCCATGGATTGCGTGAAAGGCTCAGGAAACGATCCATCAGGCTTGACCCCCACATTCAAAAGCAGGTTGCCTCCAAGGCTGGCTGTCTCGCATAGCATGTCCAACAACACAGCAGGCTCCTTCCATCGCTCTCCCTTCGCGTATCCCCAAAGTCGCCAAGTGGACACTTGACAGGATTCCCAGAGCCGGCCCAATTGAGGTTCAATCCTTCGCTCAGAGGTTCCAAAGTCCCCGAGTTTTCCCCTTTCATCAGCTCCCAGCCTGTCGTTCACCAGGATTCCGGGCTGCATACGTCTCACACCTTGAAGCAACCTCTCGCTCTGCCAGTCTTGGGAGATGTAAGGAGTATCACCATCGAACCAGAGGATATCGATCTTGCCGTAATTGGCACACAACTCTCGCACCTGTGCATGGATGTATTTGATCAGCCGCTCAAACCCTTTGGGATCCGCTTTGGGTCCCAGAAAATAGGAAGGAATGCTCCAATCCGCCAAAGAGTAGTAGAGTCCGACCTTGAAGCCCCTCTTGCGGAAGGCGTGGACATATTCGGCCACAAAATCCCTTTTGGGTCCGCGCTTCGCCGAGCTATAGTCCGTCCACGCTGAATCGAAGAGGCAGAAACCATCATGGTGCTTGGCCGTGAGCACGGCATATTTCATTCCCCAACGCTTGGCGCATAGAGCCCATTGGTCCGCATCGAATCCGCAAGGGTCGAACTGCTCCGCCAATTGGGCGTACTCTGCAGGATCCAGATGCTCTCGATAAAGCACTTGTTCTCCCCTGCCTAACAACGAATAGATCCCCCAATGAATGAACAGACCAAAGCGAGCTTCATTGAACCAGATATGGGCCGGTTTGATCCATGGAACCCTTGGCATAAGGACCCTCCCTTTTCCTGATCTACCTTATGATGGCATGATCTGGGACAAACGACCAAGAAAAAAAACATCGTTTTTCGAGGGAAACCCATGGTTGGGAAGCATGCGAAACAAATCCTAAAAATTCTGGCAGGACTCCTTGGGGCTATTCTCCTTCTCTTCCTCTTGGGAATGATCTGCCTTGTACTCTACTACAACACGGTTGTCAGCGCGATTCCTGGTGCGCTTGAGGTTTCCTTATCCCCGGGAACCTTGGGAGCCGAAGTCAATCTATTTTCCGGTACGGGGGGAATCCCTTATATCTGCGCTTACAACTCTCCCGCCGCTTGCCATCCTCTCGGTATGGTTCGCCTGGCCCCGGATACCGCCTCCATTCTCGTGAACGCCTTGGGACTCAACGCGTCCGGATATTATTATGGGGACAACAAGATCATTGGATTCAGCCACACGCGTCTGGTGGGAGCGGACGCCATGGAAGGTGGACATTTTCGCGTCTTCCCCACGACCAGAAACCTTCCCACCTTCAGGATGAGACAGGCCTGTTTCGCTCGTTTCTCCCACAAGGAAGAGGTCGCTTTTCCCGGTTACTACGCGGTCAGACTTCCCACGGAAGACATCCTGGTTGAATTGACAGCCTCTCCCCGCGCCGGGGTTCATCGTTACACCTTTCCACCATCCCAGGACCCCCGTATCTTGCTCGATGTGACCAGCGTAATCGGAAAACGGACCGGGCACCAAGGACACGTTCGAGTTCTCTTGGATCGATCCGAGATTGAGGGATCGGTTCACAGTTTTGGCACGTTTTCTGGAAGGTACGGTGGAATCGATGTCCACTTCGTGGCTCGTTTCAGTGAACCCTTTCTCGGCCATGTTCTCTGGAACGAGGGACAGGATCCTTTGGAAGGCATCGAAGGACAGGGCAGCGAGTTGGGCGTGGATCTGCTCTTCCCCCGAAACACGGCTCCCATCGAGGTTCGATTGGCCCTCTCCTATGTCAGCGTGGAAAACGCCCGGGCCAATTTGGAAGCCGAAGTCGCGGGAAAAGACTTCGAGGTTCTGTTCCACTCTGCCAGGGACGCCTGGGAAGACCGGTTCCGGCGAATCCAGATCCAGGGAGGAACAGCGACTCAACGAAGAATTTTTTACACGGCCCTTTATCGATCCTTCCAGATGCCAACCCTCTTCCAGGATGTCCATGGCCACTACCGTGGTATCGACAAAGGTTTTTACCAGGCCCAGGATTTCCATTACTACACGGATTTCTCCCTTTGGGACACCTTCAGAACGGTTCATCCCCTCTACAATTTGATTGCCCGTCAAGACCAGCGAGACATGATGGTATCCCTGGTGGAAATGGCCAAGGCCGGTGGATGTCTGCCGCGCTGGCCCGCGGGATGCGGATATACCAACTGCATGATGGGAACCCCGGCCGACATAGCCGTAACCGAGGCCTATCTCAAGGGAATTCGGGATATCGATATCGAGACCGCATACATGGCAATGCGTCAAACAGCACTGGAAGGAAAACCGGAAGGAACTCGATTCGCAGGTCGCAGCGCTTTGGACGACTACTTGTCGTTGGGCTATGTCCCCTCTGACAAGGCGTCCAAATCCGTATCCCTTACCTTGGAATTCGGATGGGCCGATTATGCCATCTCCCTCTTGGCCGAGGCGCTTGAGCTACACGACGATGCCAGCCTCTTCGGCCAGCACGCCCGCTTCTACAAGAATCTATGGAACCCCGAGACGCTCTATTTTCATCCCAGGGATTCTCAAGGCCGCTTCCAAGAGGATTTTCGCCCCTTGCTCCTCAGTTACGTGGACTGGAAAGGCGAGATCACCCGAGCTTTTTGCGAGGGAAGCGCGTTGCAATGGCGTTACGCTGTTCCCTATGACCCGGAAGGCTTGATCTCTCTGTTCCCAAGCCGGGAGGTTTTTGTCCGGGAATTGAATGAATTCTTCGAAAAATCCACCCCAGGAAGAGCGCACTGGAATCCGGGTCCTTACTACTGGCACGGAAACGAACCGGATATTCATTCCGCGTATCTATTCAATGCGGCAGGACGGCCCGACCTGACACAAAAATGGGTTCGATGGATCTTGGATAATAAATATACAGACGATTATGTTGGACTGGACGGCAACGATGACGCGGGTACCCTGTCCGCTTGGTACGTTCTCAGTTCTCTAGGTTTCTACCCCATCGCCGGGACCACTCGATATGAGATCGGCGCACCCTTGTTTCCTGAGGCGCATCTCCACATGAACGGATTCACGTTGTCTGTCTTCGCAGACAACTTCTCCCCAAAACATCTGTACGTTCAAGAGGTCCTTCTCCACGGCGTCCCTTTGGAGCGAACATGGTTCACTCACGAAGAGATCGCTCGAGGCGGCGAACTCCGCTTTCTCATGAGCGCATCTCCGGCTCTTGATCCCGCGATTCCTCTTGATCCTGCGAAGCATCCCGGTAGGCCGCTTCCAGGTCCGCAATGATTTCTTCCGCTTCAGATCGATCCTTGGGCAACACCTCAATGCTGCCCCAACCTTGCTGATGAACATACAAGCCATCATAGGCTGAATCCTCGAAACAACGAACCATATTTGGAATGCCGTGATCGCTCAGAGCGTCCCGAATGGCATGGGCCTCCACCTCGCTCTCGGCCCGTTTGACTTCCACCAGATCGGACCGGTCCAATTCCTCCTGTAATCGCTCCCGCTTGGACTTGATCACCTGATATTGATCCTCGGGAAGCAACTCTTGGCCACAATCAGCGCACTCTGCTTTATCCTCTTCATACTCGGAGTTACATCTGGGACAATACTTCATGCTGAACCTCCTTCTCCACTTCTACGCTTTGAATCGGCATGATCCACACATGGGAGAGGTATCCATTATGATCGCTCAATCTCAGGCCATCTCGGTCCCGAATCTCCAGCGAAAAGAAGACCCCAAATTCGAAATATGGGCTCTTGCGCGCGAAGATGTGGTCGATTCTGGACGGCACATCCATCACCCGAATTAGATCCGCTCCCTCAATGCAGGTCAAGCAGTCCTCATCCTCCACTTCGCAGTTCATATCCCCCACAAGAAACGCTGGACGTTGTGCGGGGTTGGTCACGCGTATGAATTGGGCCAGTTCCTCCATCTGCTGGCGACGCACTTCTCTATACCTGGAATTCCCATAGCCCGCCTGGGCGTGTGTATTGAAGAAATCCACCAACCCGATCTGGTTCGGGAGCTCGATTCTAGCCAATCCCACCCCTTTACCTGCCCACCAATCTCCTTCCCAAAGTTTATACCAGTTTCCCGATACGGTATAGCGATGAAACGAAGCCTCACGAATAGGAAAAGCGCTGGCTATGAGCAATCCGCTTCCCACAGTCGCGCTCCTGAAATACTGGAAATGTTGAAGCCGAGACCTTTCCTTGAGTCCCTCGATAAGGATCTGACGATCTTTGGAAATGAAAGCCTCCTGAAATCCAACGATATCCGGATCGTGTTCGGCCAATTCCTCTGCCAGGGCGCGCATTCGCTTGGGCCTGTTTCTCCCCACCACCCACAAATCCTGTATGTTGTAGGTAACGATACGAAGATCGATCAAGTCGTCAACCCTTTCATTCGCACCCAAGGAAAGAAGACTCTCGTCCAGGTCCGTATTACACTGCACCCTTCCATTAAACAACGCTACCCATCCGAAAACAACAACCCAAATCAAGGCCAGAAGAGCCATGACAGAACACCCGATCCTGCTTCTTCTCCTGTCTTCGAATCCTTCCATCCATTAGCCCCTTCCGTCATGCCTTCACTGCCTTTGGGATGGTACCTTTGGGACCCAATGGGTTCCGGCCAGGAACCGCTTCGGATTCAAAACGCAGACATGGTTTCAATTATACAAGGAACGTTGGCCAACAATGTAAAGCCACGCGTGAAGAACACTCCTAATCTCTGTCTCTTCTCCGCCAAGGGCTGCGTTTGGATCGGGTTCACTGAATATTTACAATATTTACGCGTTGACAGCCATCTTTTTTAAGGAGAAAATCTGAAGATAGAATCTCGCTTCGCGCAACCCTACCGAATGGAAAAGGAGGACCCAATGATATCTTTCATCTCGAGTCATGCAAGAGCCTTGCTGTTTGGAGCCGCGTTTTTAACCCTGACAGCATGGATGTCTCTAACAGCCCAGGCCATCACCGAAGAGGAAGCCCTTCAGGATTGGAACGCTCTTCACGATGCCTACGATCGACTGGATTCGAAGCTGGGAGATATCCTCCCAAGTCATATTCCCAATATCATCGGAACAGAATACGATTCCATCTTGGCTCTTATGAAGGAGGTGGAAACACAGGACGTCCCCAAGATCAGCAAACAATTGGTTGCCTTTGCAGGAAAATACGGGAAGACCTCGGAACAAATCAATCAAGCCATGAGAGAGGTGGTTAAAATCGATTGGCACAGTGGCAGGCATCCTCGGGAAGAAGCCGGAATGCTCTACGAGAAGCTCTCCAAAAGGATAAGCGATATACCGTTGGCCAAGGAGCGCAAAGCCGAAGAGATGTTGAGGGAAGCCGAAGGGGTACAGTCAACGATCGACGCTTTTTCCCGCCAGGTCAACGAAGAAAACTATGAGAAACTTAGGATCAAACTGGACCTGGCGCTACAATTCGATCCTCAAAATGAAAAAGCCAAGGAATGGTTGGGAAGACTGGATTCGGACAAAGAGAAGGCTTTCGCGGCCATTGAAAGGTCGATCAACGAAGCCAAGTGGCCTGGCCATTACTCCAATTTTTCCGGTCCAGGAAATCCCGATCAACTTGCGGCTTCGGCCATGGACTGGTTGCGCAAGGATGAGGCTTTCCGTGGCAAACAGGATCCTGATCATACTTTTGCGGTATGCGTAAGAGGAGACTGGTGGGTCGCCAAGAGGAATATCCTGGGACAGCCCATTCAGTGGGGACTTCCCATCTATGCCGCCTGTCACGATTCAAAGGAGAAAGCAAAGGGCCTTTGCAGGGTTTTTTCCCTCACTATTTTGACCCAAGAAGGCCCCGAGATCCCCCAGGCCCCCCCATGGACAGGCGTCACCGTGGGAGACAACTACACCATGAAGATAGCCCATGTGAAGTCTTCCGGGGTCGCTGACAGCGGCCAAGGGCAACGTTTTCCGTTCGCTGTTCGCATTTTTCTTTCCCTGGCGCTTCTGTCGGCAGGATTTGTGTTGGTCTCTCCTTGGATCAAGAAAACCATCGCTCCCTTGGAAAACCTCGAAAAGAACATCGTTCCTCTGTCCAAATGGATAGGGATTGTTGTATGGATTGTCGCCGGACTGAGTCTTGTCAACTCGGTGATCCTATCAGGGTTTCATCCTCTTTCCGAGCTTCTCCCGCAGGTTGCAGGCATTCTCGCTGGCCTCGCGCTTCTCAAGGGATCCATAGCGGGCCAACAGGCAGTCTATCTGGGATTCGCTTGCTTGTTTCTCGGTCTGTTGCATTTCCTCGCAGGCGGATTGCCCTTGTTCTAGAGAGAATACAAGGATGAATCGCCCTTTCGGGACCATCCGTCTGTTTGCTTCGTCGATTTCGGCTGGCATCTTATGGATCAAGCGTTTTCCCTGTATGGAAAAGAGTCTTCAACCGGAAGAAGAGACAAGAAATGCAGTTTCGACTCTACGATGAGAAAAGAGACCGGGAAGCAGTCCGACGCATTTGGAGAGAAACTGGATGGCTTCAACAGGGCAACGAGATTCTCATGGACAAATGGGTAACCTCAAGTCATGGCTGGGTCGCCGAACTGGAGGGAGAGGCAGAATGCCTGACCCTGGCCGTTCCAGGAACTCTACGGCATTTACAGTCCGACTTGCCTCACTGTGCCATCATTGGAGTCACCACAAGCAGGACCGCTAGACGCCAAGGTCTGGCATCTCTGCTCACAGCCAAGGCCTTGGCCGCCGAGGTAGAAGAGGGGGCCCTCGTAGCATCCATCGGCATGTTTGAACAAGGTTTCTACGACCAGTTGGGATTTGGAACAGGGGCCTATGAAACCCGAATCACCTTCGATCCAGCTCAACTGGAAGTAGACGGCAGAGCACGAGTAGCAAAACGCGTAGGAGTCACGGATTGGCGAGCGGTCCATCAATCCCGACTGGCACGCTACAGAGGACACGGATCCTGCAGCCTTTTCATGCCTGAAGGAACCGCCGTGGATATGCGTTGGCAGGAGAATGGATTCGGTCTTGGATATTTCGACGGTCCCTCAGGAGAACTGACCCATCACTTCTGGGTGCAAACCGAAGATATTGCCAGAGGTCCATACCATGTTCAGTGGACGACTTACCAGGTACCCACTCAATTCATGGAACTCATGGCTCTCTTGAAGACCCTTGGAGATCAAATTCATTCCGTGAGCATGGTCGAACCAGCTTGGGTTCAAATGCAAGATCTCTTGACGTATCCGATTCGACATCGAAGAATCACGCGTGGCTCTCCCTATGCTGGCCGCCTGGAGAATTTCGTTTCCTGGCAGTTGCGAATCTGCGATCTTGTGGCGTGTATACGAAAAACAATATTGCCCACGCACACCTTTCGTTTCCATCTGACCCTGACAGATCCCATTCAGAACTATCTCAACGAAAAAGGTTCATGGAACGGATGCCAGGGAGAATACGTTGTGGCACTGGGAAGAGAATCCTACGCGGAAAAGGGAAGAGCCATGGACCTGCCAAAACTGACCACGTCGGTAAACGCCTTTACTCGTCTATGGCTTGGAGTCAAACCCGCAACTGGACTGGCACTTACCGATGATCTTTCCGGATCTCCTGGTTTATTGAAACAGTTGGACGAGATCTTTCTGCTCCCAAGACCCCTGCCAGATTGGGAATTCTGAAGACTCAGGTCAAACTGGATGGCTTGCCCCGAGTCGCCCTAAGGGCTCACGCAAAAATAACTTCACATTCTGGAGGGCAATGTTGACATACTCTTCGACCGCGTCTCCATCGCGTATTCCTCAACGTATCTTGGATACGTCTGCGGATCCGCTCAGTCG
>Ga0114946_10000060_pt1 | contig 52256 bp, 41 predicted proteins | sample WalLakDeSediment_FD_88676 | JGI IMG/M metagenome (GOLD analysis project Ga0114946, IMG submission 88676) | Lake sediment microbial communities from Walker lake, Nevada to study Microbial Dark Matter (Phase II) - Walker Lake 11/02/13 Deep Sediment | ecosystem: Environmental > Aquatic >... | reverse complement strand
ATTTCCGGTTGATCCCACCTTCATTGAGAAGGAAGTAACCCTGCATACACCAACTGGCGACCTTTACGGATTGCTCACCATTACGCAGCAAGCACAGAATATGCCGCTTGTTATCATTGTTGCTGGTTCAGGCCCCACTGATCATAACGGTAACAGCCCAATGGGTGTGAAGGCTGCGCCTTATAAAATGCTGGCCGAAGATCTGGCAGGTTTAGGCATTTCAGCGCTCAGGTTCGATAAGCGGGGCATAGCCAAAAGCGCCAGGGCTATGGTAGCCGAAAGCGAGCTCCGCTTCGACCACTACATTGATGATGTGGTGGCCTGGGTTAACCTAATGCGCCTCGACGAGCATTTCACAAAAATCATTATTGCCGGCCACAGCGAAGGTTCGCTCATTGGCATGGTGGCCGCCGCAAAGGCAAAGGCTGATGGATTCATTTCTCTGGCAGGTCCGGGCAGACCCATCGATCAAATCCTTTCCGAGCAACTGCAAAATGCCCCTGAAAGCATGAGGGAAGAGATCGGCAGGGTAATGCAAAGCCTGAAAAATGGTGAAACCGTTGAAAGCGTAAGCATGGCCCTGTTCAGCATTTTCCGCCCCAGCGTGCAGCACTATCTGATCAACTGGATGCAATACGATCCTGCTGTGGAAATTGAGAAACTCCGGGTACCGGTGCTTATCATTCATGGAGCCACTGACATTCAGGTGCCGGAATCTGATGCCGAAATGCTTGCCAGGGCCAAATACGATGCCGAGCTTTCTGTCTTTGAAAATATGAACCACGTGCTGAAAAATTCGGAAGCCGACCCAGCTAAGAATATGGCCACTTATGGCGACCCTTCCTTACCACTTACTGAAGGATTGGTAGAGGTTATTGCAGAATTTATTAAACGTATTGAATAATTTTTAGCCACAAAATCGCTAAACCACAAAAATTCACCAAATAAAAAACTGTCAATTAATATTTTGTGTTATTTAGTGTTTTCGAGTTTTAGTGGCAAATTTGATTTTTTAGACTTTTGAATCAACCTCTTAAAAAATTAAAACCAAAACCCAAATAAATTACCATGAAAAACGACCACGGAAGCGGCTCAGCCAGCGCAGTATACGGACTAGGATTTATCGGCGCCGTCATTTATTACATTTCAACAGCCACCGGTTTTTGGATGGGCTTTATTGGCTTTCTGAAAGCCCTTGTTTGGCCTGCATTCCTGGTCTATGAAGCCCTCAAAACCCTGGGCGCCTGATTTATTGCTTAGACAATTTTATTGTTTTTCCTTCTCCTGGCTTGCCAGCCGGGCGGAACCCTTTTTGATTTCGGATTTAGGATTTTTGATAAGGTCAAGGTCAATGCCTAAATAACGTTGACCGTTTTCTTTCTTCGGTCTTCGGACTTCCGACTTCCGACTTCGGACTCCGGACCTGCCTTTCGGCAGGCAGGCTTCCGACTCTTCAAAAATGCTTACTTTCGCAAAAACAAAAAAACGCGAAAATGAAACTGAACCTTACCCGGCCGCTGGCCTTTTTCGACCTTGAAACCACAGGTGTAAACGTGGTGGCCGACCGCATTGTAGAAATCGCCATTTACAAGATTATGCCCGATGGCAGCACCGAAACACTTTCGAAACTTGTTAACCCTGGAAGGCCCATTCCGGCTGAAGTGACGGCCATTCACGGCATTAAGGATGAAGACGTGAAAGATGCGCCCACCTTTGCACAGCTGGCTCCGGTGCTCGATCAGTTCCTGGCTAACTGCGACCTGGCAGGTTATAATAGCAATAAGTTCGATGTGCCCATGCTTATTGAGGAGTTCTTGAGATGTGGCATTAACTTCGATCTGAAAAAACGACGCCTGATTGATGTGCAGAACATTTTCCACAAAATGGAACAGCGCACCCTCAAGGCAGCCTATAAGTTTTACTGCGGCAAGGAACTTATTGACGCCCATGAAGCCGAAGCTGATACACGCGCCACTTTCGAGATTCTGGAAGCCCAACTCGACCGCTATCAAGATGCAGAATTTACCGATCGCGATGGAAATGTTAGTAAGCCGGTACAAAACGACATGGAGGCCCTCTATCAATTCTCATACAATCATCAGCACGCTGACCTGGTTGGGCACATTGGCATTAACCGGCAGGGAAAGGAGATCTTTAACTTTGGCAAAAACAAAGGCCGCGAAGTGGAAGAAGTATTCAAAAAAGAACCCCAGTATTACGACTGGATGATGAATGCCGACTTCCCGCTCTCGACCAAAAATGTGATCACTACCATATACATGCGAGGAAAAAGCCAGGGGCAGTTTATTTTTAAAGGATAAAAGGTTTGGGGTTTGGGGTTTGGAGTTCAAAGTTAAGTTTTGGGGTCTCTTAAGTCTCTAAAGTCACTTTTTTGCTCCATGCCCCAAGCCCCATGCCCCAAGCCCAATCCGTGTAACCGATCCCGCAATTGCGGGAGAGCTCAGCGAAGCTAATCCGTTAAAATCCGCGTAATCAAAAAACCATGAAAATCCTCTGCATTGGAATGAACTACATGGCTCACCTGGCCGAGTTGAACAACCCGGTTCCGGAGCGTCCTGTTTTTTTTATGAAGCCCGAGTCGGCGTTGATCAGGGCTGGGCTGCCGTTTTTTTATCCTGATTTTTCGAATGAGGTGCATTACGAAGTGGAACTGGTTTTACGTGTTTCCAAAGTGGGCAAGCACATTCAAGAGCGATTTGCCCATACCTATTACCAGGAGATCGGCATAGGCATTGATTTCACGGCGCGCGACCTGCAGCGCGAATGCCGGCAAAAAGGCCTGCCCTGGGAAATGGCCAAAGCTTTTGATGGTTCAGGGCCAGTTAGCAAGTTTGTCCCGCTTCAAAGCCTTAAAAACCCGGCAGATATAGCCTTCAGCCTGAAAAAAAACGGAGAATTGGTACAGCAAGGCAGGTCAACGGATATGATCTTTAACTTCAACCAGCTCATTTCTTACGTGTCCAATTACACTACCCTCAAGATGGGCGACCTGATGTTTACCGGCACCCCGTCGGGCGTGGGACCCGTGCAAATTGGCGATCACCTCGAAGCCTTCCTCGAAGACAAAAAACTACTCGACATCAAAGTGAAATAAGCCCTAATAACATACTCATTTTTCGTTTTTCACTATTCATTTTTCATTTACCTTGAAAAGGCTTCCCCCCGAATACTACCTCCATCCCGATGTGGTGTTTCTGGCGCGCGACCTTTTGGGCAAGGCACTGATGACCAACATTGACGGAAAAGGCGTTACCGGGGGCATTATTGTGGAAACTGAAGCCTATGCCGGTGAAACCGACCGGGCATCGCATGCTTATGGCGGCAGGCGAACCCGCCGAACGGAAACTATTTACCAGAAAGGAGGGGTGGCATACATATACCTTTGCTATGGCATGCATCACCTGTTCAACGTGGTAACCAACATCGAAGGCATTCCACATGCCATTCTGATCCGGGGCATAAAACCCATTATTGGGCAGGAACTGATGGCCCATCGAACCGGGAAAAGACCTGAGAAATTACAAACCCTGAACGGACCGGGCAAACTCACCAAGGCACTTGGCATCACCACCCGGCAAGATAAAACTTTTCTATACGACAACAATATCTGGATTGAAGAGACTTCGTTACAATCAAATGAAAAACAAATCATTAGCGGTCCAAGGATTGGGGTCGACTACGCTGGTGAGCACGCACAATGGCCATACAGGTTTTCGTTACTACTCACCGGGTGACTTTTTTTTACTCACCGGGTGACTTTGAGTCACCCGATGAGGCAGACACACCCCGAAAGTTATTATTTGCAATTCAAAAATTATTTTCCTAATTTTCTGCGGATATTTGCTTCGCATATATGGAAACTTCCCTTGAATACATCCTCGGCAATTTCTACAAGCCCGAAATGGTTGCATACCTGGCCGAGCATCCTGAAGAATTCCAGAAGGCCATTGCTTTAGCCATTTCTGATAAACAGCCTTACTCATGGCGCGCAGCCTGGCTTCTCTGGAGTTGCATGGAAAAGGATGACCCAAGAATCAGAGAACATATACCGGCCATAATTTCTGCAATAAAGTCGTTGCCCGATGGGCACCAGCGCGAACTAATGAAAATCCTTCAGCTAATGGAACTGGAGGAAGAACATGAAGGGGTATTGTTTGACATTAGTGCTTCCATTTGGGAAAAGATACATAAGCAACCTTCGGTGAGGTATAATGCCTTTATCACGATGGTGAAAATTGCAGAAAAATATCCCGAACTATTGAATGATCTTGGTTTCCTTGCCCAAAGCCAATATTTGGAAACGCTTTCGCCCGGGGTTAAAAGGGGAATTGATAAAATGATTCAAAAGCTAAATTTTATCTACTCACCGGGTGACTTCGAGTCACCCGGTGAGTTCCGGACTTAAGGTCACCCGGTGAGTTGTGCCATTAATTGATTAATTTTGCAGCCGTTATGCAAAATCCTTTGAAAATAGTGTTGCAGCCCGGCAAGGATGGCGCCATCAGGCGCTTTCACCCCTGGGTATTTAGTGGAGCCATAAAAAAAATCCATGGAAAGGCTGCAGATGGCATGCATGCTGAAGTGTTCAGTCATCACGACGACTATCTTGGGGCCGGCATTTACCAGGATGCCACCATAGCGGTAAGAGTCATGGAGTTCCCTCCCATTCGTCCGGAAAGGCTGGATGAAGCTTTCTGGATTAATAAGATTGAAAAGGCTTATCAACTTCGTAAAACCATTGGCTTTGCCGAAAACGACCATACAAACGTATATCGATTGATTCATGGTGAGGGTGACCACCTTCCGGGTTTAATCATTGACCATTACGCTGGGCACCTGGTCATCCAAGTGCACGCCACGGGTATGCATGCATATGTTGGATACATTTCAGAAGCGCTGAAAAAGGTTTACGGCCCTGACCTAAAGAGCATTACCGATAAAAGTCGTGAAACACTGCCTGACTCCTACTGGGAAGGCAAAACCTTCGAAAGCAAAATATATGGTGAACCAGAAAAAATCGAGGTGGTTGAAAATCAGCATAAGTTTCTGATAGATATAGAGAAAGGACAGAAAACAGGCTTTTTTATAGACCAAAGGGAGAACCGAAAATTGCTGGCGCAATATGCTGCCGGTAAAAAGGTGCTGAACACGTTTTGCTATTCGGGCGGGTTCTCCGTGTATGGCTTGAAAGCTGGTGCCACTGAAATGCACTCGCTCGACAGTTCGGCCAAAGCTATTGAGCTGACCAACCGTAACATTGAACTTAACTTTGGCAATGAACCCCGGCATAGTTCAATAACTCAGGATACCATGCAATACCTGAAGCGAACCGAAGAAAGCTACGACCTGATTATACTTGACCCGCCGGCTTATGCCAAACACACCCATGCGCGGCACAACGCACTACAGGGCTATAAGCGACTGAATATGGAAGCCATTAAACGGATCAGGCCCGGCGGTATCCTGTTTACTTTCAGCTGTTCGCAGGTGGTCGACATGCAGCTCTTCCGCGGGGCGGTGCTGGCCGCAGCCATAGAAGCCGGCCGCAGCGCAAGGATCTTGCATCAAATGACACAACCCGCCGATCACCCGGTAAATATTTTTCACCCCGAAGGAGAGTACCTGAAGGGGCTGGTATTGTTGGTGGAGTAACGCGAAGCAGACAACCACGACAACAATGACAACCCCACCATTAACCGTCTCTAACACCTACCGCAGCATCTGGACCATCTCCTACCCTATTATCATTGGGCTGGTGGCACAGAACCTTATGGTGGTGATCGACACGGCATTTTTAGGTCGGTTGGGTGACATTACTTTGGGCGCTGCTGCCATTGGTGGCATCTTTTATCTAACGCTATTCATGTTTGGAGCGGGCTTTGGAGTGGGTATGCAAATCCTAATCGGCCGCCGAAATGGCGAACGCAAGCTACGCAACATTGGCCGGATATTCGATCACGGACTATATTTTGTGGTGCTGCTGGCATTACTGCTCATACTTTTCATGAGTGTGGCTGCCCCTGCCCTTTTGGGAAAGTTTATCAGCTCTCAGGCCATCCTTGAGGAAAGCCTGGTGTTTATCAGTTACCGGCGTTTCGGTTACTTTTTCGGATTCCTAATTGTCGTTTTCAACTCCTTTTATGTAGGTATTGTGCGCACCCGAATCGTTTCTGCAGCTACTATAGTAATGGCGCTAAGCAATGTGGTGCTCGATTACGGACTGATTTTCGGCAACCTGGGTATGCCGGCCATGGGCATTGCTGGTGCAGCCCTTGCCACCAACCTGGCCGAGTTCATCACCTTCGGATTTTACCTTTTCTGGTCGGTAAAAAGCAAAAGCATTACTTCGTTCAGGCTTTTCCGCTTTCAGAAAGCCAAACGCAGGTTGTACGAAAGTATTTTTAAACTTGCCACTCCTGTAATGTGGCAGTATTTCATTTCATTTTCGGCTTGGTTTGTTTTTTTCATGATACTGGAGCAGATCGGCGAAACCGCCCTTGCCGCCTCCAATATCACCCGAAGCGTATACATGCTCCTTATGATTCCTGTTTGGGGGCTGGCATCGGCCACAACCACCCTGGTAAGCAACATGATTGGACAGGGAAGAACCGAAGAAGTGATTCCAATGATGAAAAAAATCCTGACCATCAGCGTGCTTTCCAACCTGTTTATGGTGCAGTTTCTTTTTTTCTTTCCCAGACAAATCATTTCGTTCTTTACCGATAATCCTGAACTCGCCGAGGCCACCGTTCCATTGCTGAGGGTAATAACCCTGGCCCTGATCGCCTTTTCGGTGGGCATGATTATTTTCAGTACCCTTTCGGGGACGGGAAAAACCGGCACTGCCCTCCGCATTGAAATCATTAGTATTATTCTCTATCTCCTTTTGGCATTTGTGCTTGCCGTCGGGTTCAATGCTCCGGCCAGCAGCGTATGGTTTGTGGAAGTCTTGTACTTTTCTCTTCTTGGGATATTTACATTTATATTCTTGAAGCGCGGAAAGTGGAAGGAACTGGTGGTGTAAAAGGGTTGTCATTGTTGTCATTGTTGTCATTGTTATCGTTGTTATCGTTGTTGTTGTTTTCATTGTTATTCCGGCACACACTTGTCCTGGTCATCATTGCTAAAAAATGGTCAACATTATCTAGGCATGACTGACTTCTGTCTTCTCACTTCAGTTTTCTGTCTTCTGTCTTCCGACTTCCGACTTTTTTTTCTTCATTCCGCCCCATTTGTTTCTTCCTGAAAACATAGATTCCTTTATATTTGCAGACAGATATCCTGATTAATAAAACTTGTTTTTGTCTCTGAAATGCGTACTTCTTCTATATATTTTCTTGCTCTCATTTCTTTTGTTTTTCTTTCGGTAAGATCGCCTCAGCCAAAGCCCCTGCCGGAAACCCTGGTCCCCGTTAATGAAATTCCGTGGCATGATGGCTATAGCACACCCTGGGTCGATTCGGTTCTTACCACCCTTAGCCTGGATCAGCGTATTGCACAATTGATAGTAATCGGAGTGCATACTGACCAAGGCCGCGATTACTACAACCGACTTGAAAGGCAGATTCGAGAATGGAACCCGGGGGGCATCATGTTTTATAAAGGTGGCCCGGTGAGGCAGGTGCTCATCACCAACCGTTTGCAAGCCGCTGCACCTACTCCGCTATTGGTGAGCATGGACGCCGAATGGGGTCCTGCCATGCGCCTCGACAGTGTCATGGCCTTTCCGAATCATCTCACCATGGGCGCAATTGCTGGCGAGCACCTGATATACCAAATGGGTATTGAAGCCGGCAAGCAGCTAAAAAGACTTGGCGTGCACATGAGTTTTGCACCGGTGCTCGATGTAAATATCAACCCGCGCAACCCGGTGATCAATTTTCGTTCTTTCGGTGAAAGCCGCCACAACGTGGCACAGAAAGGGCTGGCCTATATGAGAGGGCTGCAGGATGCCGGCATTATTGCCGTGGCAAAACATTTTCCCGGGCATGGCGACACCTACCTCGACTCGCATCACACCCTGCCACGCCTCGATCAGAGCCGCGAAGAACTCGACAGCATTCACATTTACCCATTCAGCAAACTCATCGAAAATGGCCTGCATGGCGTAATGATTGGACACCTGGAAATACCGGCACTGGAGCCACAAAAGAACCTGGCCTCCTCGCTGTCAGCCAAGGTTGTTGATGAACTCCTGAAAGACGAACTGCAATTTAAGGGCCTGGTTATGACCGACGCCCTCGACATGAAAGGGGTAACCGACTTTTTCAAGCCCGGTGAGCTTGAACTTAAGGCCCTGCTTGCCGGAAACGACTTACTTATGGTGCCGCTTGACTTTGGTGCGGCCATTCGCACCATTAAACGCGCATTGGAAAACGGACAGCTCGACGCTGCTGTGATTGACCACCGTGTTAGAAAGGTGCTTTATTACAAGCAGATGATGGGGCTGGACAAAATGCCCCCACTTAGCACCGACAATTTACTGGAAGACCTCAACAGTCGTGAGGCTGAGGTGGTGAACAGCCGGCTGGCCAAAGCCGCCATGACCTTGGTGCGCAACGAAAGCGAAATCATCCCCGTAAGGGAAATTGCAGATAAAAGAATTGCCGTGCTTTCCATTGGTGCCCCGGCTGACAATCCTTTTCAGACCATGCTGAGCCACTATGCAAGGGTACAGCAATTTAGCCTGCCCAAAACCCATGGCCCAGAACAATCGGCCCAGATGCTCGACTGGCTAAAGGATTTCGACCTGGTAATCGTAGGTTTGCACCGTAACAGCAACAGCATTGCCCGCAACTATGGCATCAGCCGCGCCAACATCGAGCTCTTAAACAGCCTGGCCGATCGTCAGGATGTGATCCTCAGCCTTTTTGCCAATCCCTACAGCCTCATTTCTTTTGGGGCTGACGCACTTAATCTCAAAGGCATAGTAGTGGCTTACCAGGATGGTCCGCACTTTGAAGAAGCCGCGGCACAAATCATCTTTGGGGGAGTTGCCGCCAGGGGAAGGCTGCCTGTTTCGGCCCCACCTTACTTCCCGGTATACAAAGGCCTTAACACCCTCGACAATTTCAGAGTAGAATTCGCTTATCCGGAAGATGCCGGCATACAACCCCACTGGCTGCTGGCTGTCGACAGTATAGCCCAAATGGGTATTGACAGTTTAGCCTACCCCGGCTGCCAGATCGCGGTGATTCGCGATGGCAAGTTAATTTATCATAAGGCTTTTGGAAACAAAACCTATTTTTCGGCCGATCCAGTAGAACTTACCGATATTTACGATCTGGCATCCCTTACCAAAATGATCGCTACAACGACCTCGGTCATGCGCCTTTGGGATGAAGGCAAATTGGACATTCATAAGAATATTGGCGATTACCTGCCATTGCTCAAAGGCAGCAACAAGAAAAAAATCAGTATGCGCGACCTGCTGGCACACCAGGGCAGGTTCAGGGCCTGGCTTTCATTTCAAAACAGCACTTTCGAAAACGGGGGATATAAACCCGGATATTACAGCAATAGTTATTCAGCACAATACTCAGTAAAGGTTGCTTCTGACCTTTACCTGCTTGGCACTTTCCGTGATTCCATTTTTCAGCAGATCAGCGACTCTCCGCTTCAGCCAAGGCGCAGCTATGTATACAGCGACCTGGGCTTTATCTTGCTGGGCGAGCTTGTTCACCGGCAAAGCGGACTGACCCTTGACCAGTTTACAGAAAAAACCTTTTTCGAACCGCTGGGGCTTAACACTATGACCTTTAAACCCCTGGAAAAGTTTCCCGTCCTAAGGATCGTCCCTTCGGAAAATGACACCCTGTTTCGCCGGCAGGTACTGCGTGGTTATGTAAACGACCCTGCATCAGCTCTTATGGGAGGGGTGGCCGGTCATGCAGGCCTATTCGCCAACGCATTTGACATAGCCGTATTCATGCAAATGTATTTGCAGGGAGGTGAATATGCCGGACAGCAATTCATTCAGCCAGGAACCATACGGGAGTTTACACGGGTGCAGTTTGCCGGCAACCAGAACCGGCGTGGGCTGGGGTTCGACAAACCTGCTATTACGCCTGCCAGGGGCAGCCCGGCCTGCGAGTCAGCCTCGCCTTTAAGTTTTGGCCATGGCGGTTTTACTGGCACCTATGCCTGGGCCGACCCAAGGGAGAACCTGGTATACGTTTTTGTATCGAACCGCACTTTTCCCTACCCTTCCAACCGCAAAATAAACCAGCTCGATATACGCATAGCCATTCATCAGGCCATTTATGATGCCATCGACAAATCAGAGGCTTCGGTGTTGTCGGAGATCCAGTAATCATTTATAAAATCAATAGTATGTTTCTTAATATTCCGCTTATTGAATGGATTGGTTACTTCGCCTCGGTGGTGGTGGCCGTTTCACTTACCATGAGTTCCATAATCAGGCTGCGCTGGCTTAACCTGGCCGGCTCGGCTTTCTTTTCCTTCTATGGGTTTGCCATTGAATCGCTCCCGGTGGGACTGCTCAACCTTTTCATCGTTTTTGTTAACATTTACTACCTCTTAGCCATTTATTCGCGCAAGGATGCTTTTAAACTTATTGCCATAAAGCATGACAACCCCTACCTGAAATATTTCATGGATTATTATCACCTCGAAATCAGCAAGTTTTTTCCGGATTTCGATTCGCGAAAAAACAATATATTGGAGGAAAGAAAGAATCCGTTATCTTTATTAGTTTTGCGAAATGCCGCCGTAGCGGGTATCTTTCTAGGACAAATCCGGGAAGATGAAATGATGGTTGACCTGGATTTTGTGATTCCCGAATACCGCGACATGAAACCGGGCCATTTCCTTTTCGGGAAAAACGCCGGGTATTTTAAAAGTAAGGGAATACTGCGAATCGTGAGCCCTGCAAAGAATCAAAAACATGCAAAGTACCTCCGGCACATGGGTTTTTCAGAAGAAAAAAACGAAACACCGGAAACCAATTTTGTAAAAAACCTGTAACAGGAAAACCCTATAAAAAAGCTTTAAGCGCAGCTTTTCCCAAATAGCGTTTTTCAGGTATTCGAGTACTTTGCAAATAGCAGAAAGATTTGTTTAATTAAATAAGCAACCTACCAATGAAAAAAACCCTGTTATGGATTCTGGCCCTGGTCATTACTTTGGGCAGTGTAATTTACACAAGAAACACCGGACCCACCAAACCTGTCAAAGGTAAGTTAGAATTGGGAAATGAAACTATTGAATATAGCCTGATACGGACTTTCTTCAGGCCTACGGACGCACCGGTAAAGATTACTGCTGCCAGCGAAGAGGTTGAGGGTTCTTACCGCTACAAACGCACCCCGAGCCACGACGAGTGGACCACTAAACCTATGGTGCGCGAGGGCGATCAGCTTATTGCTTACATTCCACAACAGCCCGCCGCTGGGAAAGTGGCTTATCAGGTTACTCTTACACGTGGAAGTGAAGAAGCCGTTTTAACAGCCGAACCTATTGTAATCAGGTTCAGAAACGACGTTCCGGCCTGGGCCATGATTCCGCACATACTGCTTATGTTTGCAGCCATTTTTCTGAGTACACGCACCGGCTTGGCTGCTGTTTTCAAGGAAAAAACCTACGGACTGACGCTGGCCACCCTGTTGCTGCTCTTTGCCGGAGGACTATTTTTTGGTCCCATTGTACAAAAATTTGCCTTCGGCGACTTCTGGACCGGCTGGCCCTTTGGTACCGACCTCACCGACAACAAAACCCTGGTCATGTTTATTTTCTGGCTGTTTGCATTTTTCAAGGTTCGTAAAAATCCATACAACCGTTGGTGGGTGCTTACCGCAGCAGTAGTAACACTAATTGCCTATATGATACCCCACAGTTTGCTGGGATCTGAAATCGACTTTACCCAGGAAGGCATTAATTAAGTATTCATGGCTCAAAAAAGAAAGCCGTCTGGATGCAGATGGCTTTTTTTGTTTAATGAAGGGAAGGAAGGAAACCGGGTATATAAATTTTATCTTAATTCAGATGAATAAAAAATTGAATAGAAAAAAATCTGTAAATTTGCTCCATACGGCATGTTTTGGTGCCCTGTTTTTCCAAGAATTTCCAAAAAATTTCTTATAATATGGGATATATTAAGTTTGACAAAAGCCAACTGATCAATCTTGAATATTCGCTCAATAAGGAGATGATCCGTTCGAACCGTGCGGGATCTTTTTCCTGCACCACCATAATAGGTTGCAATACAAGGAAGTATCACGGACTGCTCATCTGTCCACAGCCAACCCTGGATGGCGACAACCATGTGTTGCTTTCAAAAGTCGATGAAACGGTCATTCAGCATAATGCGGAGTTTAACATTGGCGTAAACCGCTATCCGGGTGCCTACAACCCCAAGGGGCACAAGTATGTTCGCGATTTCAGCGCCGACATCATCCCTGTGGTAACCATCAGAGTAGGTGGCGTGGTGCTGACCAAGGAAACCATGTTTGTTACCGAAGAAGAGCGAGTGCTGATTAAATATACCCTTGTGGAAGCCCACTCACCTACTCGCCTGCGTTTTAAGCCTTTTTTGGCTTTCCGTAGCGTTCACAGGCTCAGCAAACAGAACATCGACCTCGACACCAAGTACGAAGAAGTACCCAATGGCATTCGTACCCGCATGTATGCTGGCTATTCCAATCTGTATTTCCAGTTTTCGAAAAAAGGGATGGAATACACCCATGTGCCCGACTGGTACAAAGACATTGAATACACCCAGGAAAAGGAACGGGGTTACGAGCACCACGAAGACCTTTATGTGCCCGGCTTTTTTGAAGTGGAAATTAAAAAGGGAGAAAGCATAATATTTTCTGCTGCCACCCGCGAAATAAACCCTGCTTCGCTTTCTCGCCTTTTCAACAGCGAACTTAAACGACGCACCCCGCGCAGCACCTTCGAAAACTGCCTTGCCAACTCGGCACAGCAGTTTATTTACCGCCACGATGGCAAAACCGACATTGTGGCAGGCTACCCCTGGTACGATCGCATGGGTCGCTTTACTTTCATTTCTTTGCCCGGTTTTGGCCTTGAGCCCGGCACAACGGGCACCTGCAAAGCCGTTATCAACACCATGGTGGCCGAAATGAAAGGTCCGTTCTTCCCCGAGCATGGCAGGGGCCTGGCCACCTCCTACGAATCGGCCGATACCTCTCTTTGGTATTTCTGGGCACTGCAGCACTGCGCCGACGCCGGAGAAAGCCTGGAAAAAATCTGGAAAAGCCACGGAAAAAATATTCGCACCATTCTTGATGCCTATGCCCAGGGAACTGCCAATGGCATTGCCATGCGCGAAAATGGCCTCATTTACATTGATAGCACAGCACCCAACCTTACCTGGATGAACGCCGAGGTAAGTGGCAAAGCAGTAACCCCGCGCTTTGGCTATGTGGTGGAGGTAAACGCCTTGTGGTACAATGCCATTAAATTTACGCTTGAACTGGCTAAAGGTGCTGATAATCAAGCTTTTATTAAAAAATGGGAAGCTATTGCCAAAAATATTGAACAAGCTTTCCCAAAAATATTCTGGAACAGCGAAAACAATTGCCTTTCGGATTATGTTTCAGACAGCGGCCCTAGCCTGCAGGTGCGACCCAACCAGATCATTGCCGCTTCGCTGCCATACTGCCCTATTGATGAGAAGATGCGCCGTATGGTTATTGACATTGTGCGCAAGGAGCTGCTTACCCCCAGGGGGCTGCGCACCCTTTCGCCCAAAGATGCCCAGTATAAGGGCAGGTATAACGGCAGTGAAGCCGAGCGCAACATGGCCTTTCACCAAGGCACCGCGTGGCCTTGGCTTCTTGGGCATTATGCCGCTGCCTACCTCAAGCTATATGGTGAGCGGGGACTCGACGATGTGCGGGTCCTGTATCACGGCTTTGAGGAAACCATGATGGAAGAAGCCATTGGCACCGTTTCCGAAATTTTCGATGGCGACCCACCCCACACAGGAGGCGGTGCCATTTCATTTGCCCCCAGCGTGGCAGAGCTTATTAGAATGAATCACCTTACAGAAACGGTGTATGCACCGAAAAAGAAGAAAAGAAATTAAAAATCGTTTCTATTTCATTTTTCAATAATAAAATTTGAATATGAAAGCATTGATGTTTGGCTGGGAGTTCCCTCCCCATATCTCGGGTGGACTGGGAACAGCCTGTTATGGCCTCACCAAAGCCCTTATGAAGCACGACGTGGAGATCATTTTTGTGGTCCCCAAAGCTTATGGCGACGAAGAAACCGAGAGCATCAGGCTGGTGAACGCCTCCGATGTGGTGATCGACATTAAAGACGAGCTCTTCAGAGAGATGATCTCGAAACTCAGTTACCTCGAAATCGACTCCACCCTTATTCCCTATGCCGACGATGAGGAATACTTTCGTATTACCGAGCAGCTCAGTAAGGGAGTAAAAGCCGAGCAGCTCAGTATTAAAACCCACAAGTACAGTTTCAAGGGAGGATACGGGAAAAACCTCATGGAAGAAGTGAAGCGCTATGCCCTGGTTGGAGCTGAGGTGGCACGGCAGCAAGAATTCGATATTATTCACTCGCACGACTGGCTTACCTATATGGCGGGTGCGGAGGCCAAACGCATCAGCGGCAAGCCCCTGGTGGTGCATATGCATGCCACTGAATTCGACCGGTCGGGCGAAAGCGTGAACCAGCTGGTGTACGACATTGAAAAGGCCGGTATGGAAGCCGCCGACATTGTGGTGGCCGTGAGCAACCTTACGCGAAACGTGGTGATAAACCGTTACGGAATTCCTCCTGAAAAGGTCATCACTGTGCATAACGGCGTGGAGCCCGCCAATACAAACCGGTTTGTGGACGACCAGAAAAAGGTGGACGAAAAGATTGTCACTTTCCTGGGGCGCATCACCTTTCAGAAAGGACCTGAATATTTTATCGAAGCGGCCTATAAAGTGCTTAAGCGCGACCCCAACGTAAGGTTTGTAATGGCAGGCAGCGGCGACCTGCTGCCCAAAATGATACGCCGAGTGGCAAGTCTGGGTATTGCTGACAAATTCCACTTCACTGGCTTCCTTAAAGGCGATGATGTGGACAAAATGTTTGGCATGAGCGACGTATACGTGATGCCATCGGTATCAGAGCCCTTTGGCATTTCGCCCCTGGAGGCCATGCGCTCCAATGTGCCGGTAATCATCTCAAAACAATCAGGTGTGGCCGAAGTGCTAAAATATGCCATAAAGATCGACTTTTGGGATATTGACGCCATGGCCGATGCCATTTACGGCCTGCTGCACTACAACTCCCTGCCCGAAATGTTTAAGGAATATGGCAAAGAAGAGGTCGAAAGCATTAAGTGGGACCAGGCAGGAAAAAAAGTGAAGGATATCTACGAAAGCCTGCTCAGTTAAGCCCTATTATATTTCACAACCATATTGCATTAAAAAACAAAATCCACAGCAATGAAGTCTATCTGTTTATATTTCCAGATTCACCAACCTTTCAGGCTCAGGACCTACCGTTTTTTCGATATCGGGCACAAGCACGATTATTTCGATGACTATGCCAACCGTTTTTTAATGCAACAGGTGGCGGAAAAATCGTATTTGCCGGCCAACAAGCTGCTGCTCGACATGATACGCAAGCATGGCAACAAGTTCAGGGTAAGTTTCAGCATTTCGGGAACCGCCCTGGAGCAGTTCGAAATGTATGCTCCCGAGGTACTCAAGAGCTTTCAGAAACTGGCCCAGACAGGCTGTGTGGAGTTTCTGGCCGAAACCTACTCCCACACCCTGGCCTCTTTAAAAAGCCCCGAAGAGTTTGCACGACAGGTGAAAAAACATGCCGCTCGCATCAAAGAGCTGTTTGGTCAGGAACCCAAGGCTTTTCGAAATACCGAATTGGTCTACTCCGACGACATTGGCAACCTGGTGTACGACTTGGGCTACCGCACCATGATTACCGAAGGTGCCAAGCATGTGCTCGGCTGGAAAAGTCCTAATTTTTTGTATTGCAGCGCCTCAAACCCAAAGCTTAAGCTTTTGATGCGCAATTTTCAGATGTCAGACGATTTGGCATTCCGCTTTTCGGAGCAGCGTTGGAGCGAGTGGCCCCTGACCGCTGATAAGTTTGTGGGTTGGATCAACGGTATGAAAGAAAACGAAGAAGTGGTAAACATTTTTCTGACCTACGAAACCATTGGAGAATACCAGTGGGCCGAAACCGGCATTTTCGATTTTCTGAAAGCCTTTACTAAAAAGGTAATTGAAGAAGCCAGGCATCAGTTCAGAACCGTCACCGAGGTTTCAGATAGTCTTCAGCCCGTGTCGGGCCTGCATGTACCCTACCCCATTTCGTGGGCCGACGAGGAGCGCGACCTCACCGCTTGGCTGGGTAACGAATTGCAAAAGGAAGCTTTCGATAAGCTTTTTCAAATGGAAGAAAAAGTCAGAAATTGCTCCGACAGCCAGCTCGAACGTGAGTGGGAAAAACTTCAGAACAGCGACCATTTCAACTTTATGTCGACAAAATGGTTCTCTGATGGAATGGTTTTTCGCACCGTAAATCCTTTCAACTCACCCTACGACGCCTTTATTAATTACATGAATGTGCTTTCGGACTTGTCCATTAGGGTTGGAAAAGCCTGTACTGGCCAAGAACCAGTGCCAAAAACTGCTACAAAAAAGGCCAGGCCGGCAGCAAAAGTGCTGACAGCAAAGGATAAACCAATCAAAACGACCAGAAGCACAAAAACCGCTGCAGCAAAAACCAAAGACAAAGCTAAGTAAGCTCTTCCAGGCAAAAGCACTTTTCCTGAACACACAATCTTTTGCCATTCAGCGCCTTAACAATATTTTTTAATTTTTTTAGGAACTCTGGGGAGTTGTCTTTGGTCCCTTTATGGGGATTTTTTTGTAATTTCACGGCCCTTTTTAAGTAGTATTTTAATTAATCAACAAATTATATGTCTGAAAATTTAATGAAGCCCGATTACCTTTTTGAAGTTAGTTGGGAGGTTTGTAACAAGATTGGTGGCATTCATACGGTGATCAGCACCAAGGCCATTTCGCTGACCAGGCAATTCCATGACAAATATATAACCATTGGCCCTGACGTTTGGAAGGAGACCCATGGGAACCCCGAGTTTATTGAGGATAAATATCTGTATCGTGCCTGGCGTAAGCAGGCCAACAAGAATGGATTGCATTTCCGAATTGGACGCTGGAACATTCCCGGGCAACCCATTGCAGTACTGGTAGATTTTACACCCCTTTTCTCAGAAAAAGATAAGATATTCTCTGACTTTTGGCTGAAATTTGGCCTCAACTCGCTTAGCGGACAATGGGATTATACCGAGCCAACCATGTTTGGATATGCCGCCGGACAGGTTATTGAAAGCTTCTACAATTTCCATCTTACTGAATACGATCGCATCATTGCGCACTTCCATGAATGGATGACCGGCTCGGGTGTGCTTTTCCTGCGCGACCGGGTTCCCCAAGTTGGAACGCTGTTCACAACCCACGCCACCACACTGGCCCGGTCGGTGGCCGGCCATGGAATGCCGCTTTATCGCGACCTGAAAAACATAAACCCCGAAAGCAAGGCAAGCGAGCTGGGTATAACCTCCAAGCACAGCATGGAAACCACGGTGGCAAAAAATACTGATGGCTTTTCTACCGTGAGCGAACTTACAGCCAACGAATGCGCCATCCTGCTCGGAAAAGTACCTGACGAGGTTACGCCCAATGGTTTTGAAAACTCTTTTATTCCACCACCGGCCGTGTTCGCCTCAAAAAGACTGGAGGCCAGGAAGGGTCTCCGTCGCGTTACCGAAGGGCTGTTAAATCAGGAAATCCCTGAAAATGCCTTCATGGTAGCCACTAGCGGCCGCTACGAATTTAGGAATAAAGGTATCGACTTGTTTATCGATGCCCTGGGCAAGATTAATCAGGATAAAAAGCTTAAGAACACAGTGGTTGCCTTCATTCTCATTCCTGCCAATCAAACCGGGGTTAGGCCTGAAGTGGTAGAACGCGCCAACAATCCCGATTTCAATCAGCCCATATCCAATGAATACATTACCCACAAGCTGGTTGATGAAAGTTTTGACCCTATTTTGCACCAACTGAAGAAAGCTAAACTAAACAACCAGCCAGGCGACAAGGTAAAGGTGGTATTTTTCCCGGCGTATCTAGATGGCGGAGATGGATTGATAAATCTGAATTATTACGATGCCCTGATCGGCCTTGATCTTACTGCCTTCCCATCCTACTATGAGCCATGGGGTTACACCCCACTCGAAAGTTTAGCGTTCAGGGTTCCTACCATTACCACCTCTCTTACCGGTTTTGGCATTTGGGCCAAAACCAATTTCCCCGAAAGAGGCAAAGCAGTGATGGTGATCGAAAGGAACGACAACAACGCCATCGGAGTGACAAATGAGCTGGCGGATTATATGCTGAATACTTTCACAGCTAAAGGTTCAGAAAACATCGCAGATCCCTCTGACGAGCTTAATGCCCATGCCCATATCAATATGCTCGAAGCCCGCCAAGAGGCCTCAGAAATAGCTTCAAAGGCGCTTTGGGATAACCTGGTGGATAATTACTACAATGTTTTTGACCTGATTCTTGCAAAAGTTAATACCCGCGCCGATCTGTTCAAAGGCAAAAAAAGGCCTGCCCGGACTGAAAAAATAACCACATCTGCCCTTAAGCCAAAATGGAGAAAGGTGCTCGTGGAAGTTAAGATACCTGAAGAGTTGACGCATCTGCAAAAAATTGCAAAAAACCTCTGGTGGACTTGGAATTACGAGGCTGAGGAGCTTTTTGCCAGCATCAACCCCGACCTTTGGCTCATATGTGAGAAAAATCCCAATATGTTGCTTGATGAACTTTCCATTGGGGATTATGAAAAAGTGCTTGCCGATAAGGAGTTTATGGGGCGCTACCAGCAAGTAGTTGCCGATTTTGAAAGTTACATGGAGGCTGGCAAGCATAAGACTAGCAAGCCAATTGCCTATTTCAGCATGGAGTATGGACTTCATGCTTCCGTGAAAATATACTCTGGAGGTCTTGGCGTGTTGGCAGGCGATTACCTGAAGCAGGCCAGCGATGATAACATCGATTTAGTCGGAATTGGGCTAATGTACCGTTACGGCTATTTTTCGCAAAACCTTTCGACCACCGGAGAACAGCTTGCCAGCTACCGTCCGCATAATTTCTCACATATGGCGGCAGTTCCGGTTCGCAATGAGCAAGGTGAATGGATAAGGATCAGCATTGCTTTCCCGGGCCGCACACTGCATGCCAAGGTCTGGAAAATTGACGTGGGTCGCATTCCGCTTTACCTGCTTGACACTGACATTCCAGAGAATCCTTCTGTTGACCGTTTCATCACCCATCAATTGTACGGAGGTGACTGGGAAAACCGTTTCAAACAGGAATTCTTGCTTGGAATTGGGGGAATCCGCCTGCTTGATGCCCTTGGAATTAGCCCTGCTGTTTACCACCTTAACGAAGGCCATGCCGCCTTTGCAGGCCTGGAACGTTTGCGCAAGTTGGTACAGGATAATAAGCTATCGTTCAACGAAGCCCTTGAGGCCTCAAGAGCCAGCAGCCTTTTCACAACCCACACACCGGTACCGGCCGGCCACGACCACTTCAGCGAAGATATGCTGCGTACCTACATGCCGCATTATGCCGACCGTTTGGGTATAGGCTGGGATACCTTTATGAGCCTGGGCAAAATAAACCCTGCCAATACGGAAGAACAATACTCAATGAGTGTGCTTGCCACCAAACTTTCACAGGAAGTTAACGGGGTAAGCCGGCTGCACGGAAAGGTTTCGCGCGATATGTTCAAGAATCTTTATCCTGGATATTATCCCGAAGAACTTCACATTGGGTATGTTACCAATGGCGTACACTATGGTACCTGGACTGCCAAGGAGTGGCAGCAACTATATGCAGAAACCTTTGGCAAAGATTTTCTGAATAATGTATCTGATCCCAAAATTTGGGAAAAGATCTATGATGTGCCTGATGAAAGAATCTGGAGCCTGCGCAACGAGCAAAGGAAAAAGCTCCTTGAGTATATTCGCGAGCGTATGCTTTCAAACCTTGCGCGCCGCCAGGAAACCCCGAGAAAAATATACCAGACTCTCGAAGGTCTTGACGATAAGGTACTCACAATTGGTTTTGCGCGACGGTTTGCCACCTACAAGCGCGCTCATCTGCTCTTCAACGACCTTGACAGGTTATCGAGAATTCTGAACAACCCCGAAATGCCTGTTCAATTGCTTTATGCAGGTAAGGCGCATCCAGCCGACAAGGCGGGTCAGGACCTTATAAAACATATTGTTGAAATCTCCAAGCGCCCGGAATTTAAAGGCAAGGTGCTTTTCCTCGAAGATTACGACATGCAACTGGGTGCAGCCCTCACCAAAGGCGTCGACATCTGGCTCAACACCCCCACCCGTCCGCTCGAGGCCTCAGGAACTAGCGGTATGAAAGCCGTGCTTAATGGGGTGATGAACTTCAGCGTGCTCGATGGCTGGTGGGCAGAAGGCTATGTGCCTGAAGCAGGCTGGGCCGTTAAAGAAGAACGCACCTACGAAAATCAGCTTTTTCAGGACGAGCTTGATGCTGAGACCATTTACAATACCCTTGAAAACGAAATCGCACCCATGTTCTACAATCGCGATGAAAAGGGCATACCAGTAGAGTGGATCCGCTGGGTAAAAAACAATATTGCCCGTATCGCACCTCATTTTGCCAACAAACGCATGATGGATGATTACTTTGAGCGATTCTACAACAAACTTTTCGAAAGTTCAGAAAAATTCCAAAGCAACAACTTCTCTGAGGCTCGCGAAAAATGGCGCTGGAAAAACAATGTAATCAGAAGTTGGGACACCATAGAAGTGGAAAATGTGGAAATGATCGATACAGCTGATAACTCTCTTTTGCTTGGCGATAAGTTAAAAGCTGAGATTGTATTGGATATCAGCGAACTAGAACACGCTAATGTTGGTGTTGAAATAGTATTTGTTCAGCAATCGGTTAAAGAAGACATTGAGGAATCCATTTCTGTTTTCGAGATGGAACAGGCCAGCGTGGATAAAAACGGAATTCTTGTTACCTTTAAATGTGAAGTCCCCAGCAATAAGGCCGGAATTTACAATTACGCCTTCAGGGTATTCCCAAAAGGGAAATACCTGCCCCACCGCCAGGATCTTCCACTTATTAAGTGGATTTAATGCTGGTTTTCAACGTTTTGAATTGTAACACAAAATCTGAACATTATGAAGCTTTTAGAAGGAAAAACTGCCCTGGTTACCGGGGGAGCAAGAGGAATTGGAAAAGCCATTGCTTTGGCATTTGCACAGCAAGGTGCTAATGTGGCCTTTTCTGACTTGAAATATGATGAGGCAGCCCAAGCCCTTGAACAGGAGTTGGAAGCTTTCGGTATTAAAGCCAAAGGCTATGCCTCCGATGCAAGCAACCTTGCCGCCAGCGAAAAACTGGCCGATGATGTGGCTGCTGAATTCGGTCGTATCGACATATTGGTAAACAATGCCGGGATCACCCGTGACACCCTGCTCATGCGTATGACCGAAGAACAGTGGGACCTTGTAATACTGGTGAATCTGAAGTCGGTTTTCAACCTCACCAAGGCAGTTCAGAAATACATGCTGAAGCAACGCAGCGGCAGCATAATCAATATGAGTTCGGTAGTAGGTCTGGGCGGAAACGCCGGACAGTCGAACTACGCGGCCTCAAAGGCTGGAATGATTGGCTTTACCAAATCGGTTGCCCAGGAGCTGGGGCCCCGCAGCATTCGATGCAACGCCATTGCACCCGGCTTTATTGAAACCGACATGACCGCGGGTTTGCCCGAAGAAGTAAAAAAAGGCTGGGCAGAGAAAATTCCGCTGCGCCGTGCAGGGGGTCCTGAAGATGTGGCCAATGCCTGTGTCTTCCTGGGTTCCGACCTCTCCGGATACATTACCGGCCAGGTTTTACCCGTCTGCGGTGGGATGACCAAGTAGTATTTCTCTTTAATGAAAGATTCAAGCCCGTTTGCCTTCCGGCAGACGGGCTTTTTTCTTAATTATCTTCCGATTGTTTTGGAGATTAGTTTTGCCAGCTTGCAAATCCTATAGTTTGCATTAAATTTGCCATTCCAATGCTTATTTAATGCTTAAGTACCTTTTGCTTATTGGCTCAGGCGGGTTTCTGGGCAGTATTTCGCGCTTCGGGGTGCAATGGTTTGTAACCCGCCACCTGCAGTGGACCTTTCCTTTGGGGACTTTCGTGGTAAATATTGCTGGCTGCCTTATTATCGGCATTTTGTGGGGGCTAACAGACAAACCCCAGCACTTGTCGAAATCCTGGCGTTTTTTCCTTGCCACTGGCTTTTGTGGTGGCTTTACCACCTTCTCTTCGTTCAGCCTAGAAAATATTACCCTGCTGCGCCATGGCGAATATTTCCAGTTTTTCCTCTATTCTTCCCTGAGTATTTTTCTGGGCCTTATGGCAGTATATGCTGGATACATGCTGGCCAGGAGCTTTGCTGTAAAATAAAAAAGCCCTTCCAAACGGAAGGGCCATTACAAACCAAAATTAAACAACAAACACTATCAGTAGATTAGAATTCGAGCAAACCTTTAGCTGCTTCAAAAATCTTTTCGTCCGAAGGCAGAATCGCCTTTTCAAGGTTGCGATGGAAGCCAACGGGCGTGAAAGTAGAGCCTACCCTTTTAACCGGGGCATCCAGGTATTTAAATGCTTCATCGGCAATGATAGCTGCCAACTCACCACCAAAGCCTCCAAACACCTTGTCTTCATGCACCACCAACACACGGTTGGTTTTTTGAACCGATTTCAGAATGGCCTCCTTATCCAGTGGAATGATCGATCTGATATCAACCACTTCAATTTCCTTGCCAGTTTCTTTTGCTATCTTGTCGGCAACCCTGATACTCATGTGAGTAGTATTACCATAAGTAATGATCGAGAGGTCACTGCCTTCACGACGCACCCTGGCTTTTCCGAAAGGCACCTCAAAATCATCAGGGATCGGGGTCTCTGCCTCTTTGGCATTATAAAGTGCTTTTGGCTCAAGGTAAAGGGTCGGGCCCTCAGAGCGCATAGCTGAGCGTAAAAGGCCAGCAGCATCGTCGGCAAACGAAGGAAAAACAATGCGGATACCCGGGAAGGTAGCAAGCGCGCCTTCAATGGTTTGCGAGTGATATAATCCGCCACCTATGTATCCGCCCGATGCCAAACGAATGGTAACATTGGGTGCAAAAGCCCCGTTGCTGCGCCAGTATTCATGGGTCATTTCTACAAACTGCTCCATGGCAGGCCAGAAATAATCAGCAAACTCTGCCCCTTCGGCAACAATACGTATTTTCTTATCAAAACGGCTCATGCCGTTGGCAGTTCCAAGAATAAAGTCTTCGGCAATGGGCGCATTGAAAACGCGGGCCCGGCCAAATTTTTGCTGCATACCCTTGGTCACGTTAAAAATGCCACCCTTGTCTTTGTTGGCCACGTCCTGACCCCAGATATAGGTGTCGGGATTGTGCGTAAACTCAGCCTTGAGGGTTTCGTTAAGTGCGGTAATTAATTTCTTTTTAGGACCGTCAAAGTTGTGGATGCCTTCAGGATACTTCTCGCTGGCATAAGGCTCGGGAATTACAAAATCAAAGATAGACGCAGGATCGGGATCAGGCGCGGTCATAGCCTTTTTGTGTGCTTCGGCCACTTCGCGGTTCACATCTTTTTCGATTTCCTTAAGCTCGGCTTCATTAAAAATCTCGTTTCCTATCAGCGCCCTTTCAAACCTTGGCAGCGGATCACTGGCCTGTGCACAATGAAGCTCGCGCTCATCACGATAGAGGTCATGACGGTCACTGTTGGAGTGCGAGTGGATACGAACCACACTGGCGTGAACGATCACAGGCTCATGGGCTTTCAGCACATGCTCCCTGGCCTCGTACATGGCATTCATGCTTTCGAAAATATCACGTCCGTTAACATGAATAATACGAAGATTTTTAAAGCCGGTAAAATTATCAGCAGCCTTGCGGTTGGCCGTCTGGTCACTCTTGGGCACTGAGATGCCATATCCGTTGTCCTGAAAAACAAAGATGACGGGCAGTTTCTCATTGCTGGCTCCGTTAATAGCTTCGTAAACATACCCTTCAGATACCGAAGACTCGCCTTGCGAACTAATGGCCACCCCCTTGTGCTTGTAACGGTTCATTCCGCGGGCAACCCCAACGGCATGCAGGGTGTGGTTACCAGTTGCCGATGAAACATTGTGAATATTCCACTCAGGTTTGGCGAAGTGGTTTGACATATGGCGGCCGCCACTGGCAAGATCGGTGGCTTTTGAAATACCATTCAGAATAATCTCTTCGGCAGTCAAACCGGCAGAGATGGCAGTGAGCATGTCACGGTAATATGGGAAAAGATGGTCAGTTTCCTGATTGAAAATCTGACCAATGGCTAGCTGTATTCCATCATGACCCGCATAAGGAGCATGGTACGACCAGCCAAGGGCCTGCTTCAGATAATTCGGCGCCTTTTCGTCGAGCTTGCGGCCAAGAATCAATAGCCGGTACCACTTCTTCAGCGTGTCCTTATCTACAGTGTCAATAGAAAATTTTTTCTTTATTTCTTTGGTTTCAAGTATTTCCATTTCAAAAATATTTCTGGGTTGATTTGTGCTATTCTTTAACACTATCTGACAATGTTTTGTTTAATTGTCATGCCCTGTTAAGGGGGGGCAAAGATACAAAACATTATTTTTATTTAATCTAAATAAGAATAACAAAAAAGCTCGGAATTAGGCTTAGATACTAAAAGTAATTGCAACTAAAGACTGATAGGGTTCTTTATTTTTAATAAAAAAGCCGCTTGATTGCCTTTGGAATATGAAAAACAATATCCCCGGCAAGCATGCCCTCATAACCCAAGCGTCTGGCAGCCATATCGCCGGCCAAGCCATGCAGGTATACCCCCATTAATGCACTTTGCAATGGCGTATAGCCCTGTGCCAGCCAACCGAGAATGATACCGGTGAGCACATCACCGCTGCCTCCGGTTGCCATGCCAGGATTTCCGGTAGAGTTAAAGAAAGTTTTTCCAGAGGGTGCCACCACCATGGTGTGGGCGCCCTTAAGTACAAGGTAAATTTGGTACTTCAGCGAGAAGGCACGAGCAATCTCCAGGCGTTCATAATCATCGTTGTACTTACCAGCCAGTCGTTCAAACTCTTTGGGATGGGGTGTGAGTATGGAGCCGCCAGGCAAGAAAGGGAGCCAGGTGGGGTTTTCGGCAAGCAGGTTCAGTCCGTCGGCATCGATCACCATAGGATTGGACGAGTTCTGAATCAGCAGCTTAAAGGCGTTGGCCGTTTGAGGGTCTTTGCCAATACCCGGTCCAACGGCAATGGCATTGAAGGCCGAAATGTTGCCCGGGTGCGTAATAATAGAATGGCCCTCGTCGGCAATGCACATTGCCTCGGGCAGTGTAGCCTGCATGACAGACACCAGACCAGCAGGAAGATGAGCGGTAAACAAGCCGGCCCCCGTGCGCAAAGCTGCTGATGCAGCAAGAATAGCAGCTCCGGCTTTGCCATAACTCCCTGCCAGCAGCAAAGCGTGGCCAAAATGGCCTTTGTGCGCAAATTTCTGGCGAGGTCGGTAAAAGACCTGCAAGTCTTTACCTTCGAGTAAATAGTTATTCGTTTCGGCCGCAGCAATGGCATCAGGGTGCAAGCCTATATTTAGCACCTCCCATTGTCCCAAAAAACCTGCGTTTCCGGGTAAAAGGAAAGCCAGTTTGGGCATTTGGAAGGTCAGGGTATAATCGGCCCGGATAATCCTTTTCACCTCATTGCCGCGGTTGTCTTCACAAAACAGGCCGCTGGGAAGGTCAATGGAAACCACTACCGCATCCGATGCATTGATGTGCTGAACTACTTTTTCGGGCAACCCTTTCAACGGGCGATTCAGACCACTTCCAAACAAGGCATCAATCACAAGGTCGTCTTTCTCAATTTCCGGAAGGGTTGATTTCTCGGTTAACTCAATAAGGCTTGCCCGGCGGACTTTTCCCAGTCTTTTTTCATTATTAATGAAGTCGGGCGAAGCCTGTTCGGCATGCAATACCTTATAAACCATAACTTCAAGGCCTGTTCCGGCCAGCATGCGGGCAATAGCCAGTCCATCGCCCCCGTTGTTGCCCATGCCGCAAAATATCATCACTCTTTGCCCTGATTTCAGCCGCTTTTTTATGCTCAAAAAACACTGGCGGGCAGCCCGTTCCATAAGATCAACCGACTTTATGGGCTCATGTTCAATGGTATATGCATCGAGTTTGCGAATCTCCGGGGCATCGAGAATTTTCATGCAAGTGTTGGTTTTGATGGTTTAAAGATACGAATAAATCGCATGTGGTATGGGGCAAGGGGCATGGAGCATGGAGGCTTATCCGCTTCGTAGGATGAAGAACTGTGCCCTGCGCTCTGAGCCCTGAGCCCTACGCTATTTTATTTACTTTTGCAGAAAATTCAGCCCTTGAATAATCAACACCCTGAAATACTGCTGTCCACCGCCTACTTGCCGCCGGTTGAATATATGTCCTGGCTGGCGGTTTCAGCGAGAGCGGAGATAGAAATGCATGAGACTTACCCCAAGCAGACCTGGCGTAACCGCTGCAACATTCCTTCGGCCAATGGTCCGCTGCCGCTTAGTATTCCAGTAGAAAAACCGCTCGGAAACCACACCCCTACCCGATTGGTTACTATTAGTAATCACCTCCCCTGGCAGAAGCAACACTGGCGATCCATTGAGTCGGCTTACAGCAAATCAGCGTTCTTTCTTTATTATCGCGATATGCTTGAACCATTTTATCATGAAAAGTCGCCGGCTTTGCTTGTCGATTGGAACGAAAAAATGCTTAATGCCATTTTCGGGGAAATAGGATTAAAGTTAAATCCTGAAAGAACGAAGGATTTTGAAAAAACCGCTGAGGGGAAAATCGATCTGCGACAGGCCATTTCACCCAAGAATCGGGTAATTCAGCTAAACCAAACGGAGCTTTTCCCAGCCTATTTCCAACCTTTCGCCGAAAAGTACGGTTTCCTTCCAAATCAGAGTGTAATCGATGTGCTGTTTAACCTCGGGCCAGACACCCTGCCTTACCTCGAAAACTGCGGTAAAAAGCTGTTGGATCAGTTAAGGCCAGGGTAGGCTATCCGCACATGAAAGATGTTCATAAGCCGCCGCTTAAAGATTTTCTTAATAGTGCTGATGTCCTTAAAAGTAATATTGGCGTTGTCAAATTGATTTTCTTTGATTTGGGTATCAATGATTTTATCGACCAGGTCGCTGATGCTGCTTTCGTCGGGCTTGCGCAGACTGCGTGAAGCTGCCTCCACCGAGTCGGCCATCATCACCACGGCAGTTTCCTTGCTGAAGGGTCTGGGGCCGGGATAGGTAAAGGCCTTTATGTCGATCTCCTCTCCGGGATTTTCCTTTTTATGCATGGAATAAAAATAGCGCGCCGTGGTAGTGCCATGATGTGTGCGAATGAAATCGATGATATACTCGGGAATGTTCTTCTTTCGGGCCATCTCGATACCTTCAATAACATGGTTAATAATGATACGGGCGCTTTCCTCGCGGGGAATGTCATCATGGGGGTTAAAACCGGTAATCTGATTCTCAGTAAAGAACATTGGGTTGTTCATTTTGCCGATATCGTGATAAAGGGCTCCTGTTCTGGTAAGCAGACTGTTTCCGCCGATATGGATTACTGCCTCCTCCGAGAGGTTTGCAACCTGCAGTGAATGCTGAAAGGTGCCGGGAGCATTCAGGTTTAATTCACGCAGAAGTGTGTTATTTGTATCGGCCAGTTCGAGCAGCGAAAAGTCGGTAGGCAAGTCAAATATCCTTTCGAACATAAAAATCAGCGGATAGGAAAAAAGGGTAAGCATGGCGGCACCGCCAAAATATGCAAAGTTGATCCATTCAATCCCCTGAAACGTACCTGAATGTGCCAGCGACAGACCAAAAAACACCGCGGAGTATGTGAGGAAAATCAGCATTACGGTAAAAAACAGCTGGGATCGGCGCCTGAGGCCAACCATACTGAATATGGCCACGATGCCTGCGATAAACTGCAGAAAGACAAACTCGAAACTGCGAGGCACCAGAAATCCAATGATAATAATGGTTATGATATGTACATAGAGGGCCAGGCGGTTGTCAAAAAATGCACGTATCAGCACCGGGACAATGCACACGGGAACCAGAAACAGCAAATCCACGTTATGCCTTACCACTAGACTGGTAATCATTACCATAAGGAAAACAGAGAGAAGTATGAGCAGCAATCTTCGGTTGTCGAAAAATACATCGCGCCTGAAAAAGAACAGGAACAAGGCTAGCACAATAAACGAAATGCTTACCAGTAAAAATTGCCCAACAAAAAGGAGTAACTCCACGGTCGATTGCACGGCCTGTTTCTGATATTCAGCCCTGAAAGACTCTAGCAGGCGGTATTTTTCGGCCGTAATCAGCTCACCGCGCGAAATGATTTTCTCGCCCTGCTGCACCATGCCCCGGCTCAGGGGTATGCTTTCCAGCTCAGCCTCTCTCGACATCGTGGTATATTGTTGGTCGAAAATAATATTGGGAGCCATAGCATTTTCCACCAGGGGCATCAATAACGCGGCATCGTACTCGGGCTGGCCTTCGACCTGGCCGGCAATCCACAAAAAAGCTTCGCGCATAGTAAAAAAGTCGGCGGCCCGGTGCAGGGTGGCCGTGCGGCCTTCAATCAGCCTGAATTCATAGTTGGGCGAAGGCTCGCCCGGTGCCCCTTCCCACGAAATAATGCCCCGCCGGAATACCGAATCGAGCAACTGAAAACCAATTTCAAGGTTTTTCTTGCGAAGGCTGCCTTGCTGCTCAGCATACATAAGCTGCCATGCCCGGTCGAACTCCTGAACAAAATGCATTTCGCGCTCCTCACCCACTTCAACCCGACGGCTGAAAAATGGCTTGTACTCTTTCAGCGCCTCGTGCTGCTCCATTTGCAGCTCTTCCCCGCTTTTCAGCACCGCAAAGTCAAAAGGTGCAATCAGGTCGTCGTGCAGCCACGGCCGCCCCTGCGTATAGTCATATCCGAAGCGAGTTTGTCGCGGAAAAAACTGAACGATCAGCAAAACGCTGACCAGAAACAGCAATGCCTTGTAAATGCCAGAAAAATGCCGCTGCAGCCACTCAATTGCCTTTACCATACCCTCAATTTTATACCTGCGAATTTAACAATTTATCGCCAAGATAGTTTCCGTGTCCAATTAAACCTTTGGCCCACACCGGGGTTTATCTGTTATTAAATTCTATATTTGCAAGAAAAATCCAGATAGAATATGGATCATGGAATCTGCCTGCTGAGTGCGGCGGGCCTGAGGGCAGAACCTGCTCATCGTAGCGAACTGGTTAGCCAGCTGGTTTTCGGCGACCTCTTTGAAGTGGTTGAAGCACAAAACGATTGGTTGCAAGTACGAATGCTTTACGATCACTACCTGGGCTGGGTTAGCGCCAATCAGGTGCAGTTGCTTTCGGCCGGAGATGTGGCCGATTTGTTAAACAGTCCACAGGTGGTCAGCACCGACCTGATTCAGCTAATTGAAGACCGAACCCAAAATACCAGCTTTGCCATAGGTGCAGGTAGCAGCCTTTATTTTTATGAGAACGGCAGTCTGGCCATTGCCGGAAAAGTATATCAATATGCGGGCTCAGTGGCCAGCGAGTTTCCGGCGAAACCCCTGCAAATGGCCGATAACGCACTTATGTTTCTGAACACTCCTTATCTGTGGGGCGGGCGTTCCCCTTTTGGCATCGATTGCTCGGGATTTGTGCAACTGGTTTTTAAAATGGCCGGCATAAAAATTCCGCGCGATGCTGCCATACAAGCCACGCAAGGAGAAACCATACACCTGATCAACGAGGCAATGCCAGGCGACCTGCTTTTTTTCGACAACGAAGAACAACAGATAACCCACGTGGGTATGCTCGTAAACGAAGGACACGTCATCCACGCCCATGGAAAAGTGCGCATCGATCTGGTGGACCACAACGGAGTCTTCAACCGCGAAACCAGAAGATACACCCATTCGCTGCGTATTATCAAGCGAATCAGACCCGATTCGAACAATAAACTGTAGTTATTTATTGACGCGAGGTACTTTTTTGCTGAAGGGCTGAAATAATCAGCTAAATTTTTGTACTTTTGCACCCTGAATTTTTGAAAGCTCAGTCATGATAAAAATAACATTACCAGATCATTCCGTTCGTGAATACCCCAAAGGTGTTACCGGGCAGGAGATTGCACAGAGCATAAGCGAGGGTCTTGCACGCAAAGTGCTGGCCATCAGCGTAAATGGCGAGGTGCGCGATCTTACACGCCCCATTAGCGACGATGCCAGCGTGAAATTGCATACATGGGACGACAAGGAAGGCAAATCCACTATGTGGCACTCTTCGGCTCACCTCATGGCCAGCGCTATCGAAGCCCTCTACCCCGGTACCAAATTTGGCATCGGACCTGATGTTGAAAATGGTTTTTATTACGACATTGATTTGGGCGAACAAACCCTCTCGAGCAACGATTTCGAAAAGATTGAAAAGAAAATGCTTGAGATGGCGCGCGAAAAGCAGCAATTTATCCGCAAGGAAGTAGCCAAAAAAGAAGCACTGAATTTTTATACTGAAAAGGACGATGAATATAAGGTGGACCTAATCACTGACCTTGAAGACGGTACCATCAGTTTTTATGAGTCGGGGCATTTTACCGACCTTTGCCGCGGCCCACACCTGCCCGATACCAGCCCTATTAAGGCCGTGAAGTTGCTAAACATTGCCGGCGCCTACTGGCGCGGCGACGAAAGCCGCAAGCAGCTCACCCGTGTATACGGCATTACCTTCCCAAAGCAAAAAGACCTTGACGAATACCTGGTCATGCTCGAAGAAGCCAAGAAGCGCGACCACCGAAAGATCGGCAAGGAACTCGAACTGTTTGCTTTTTCAGCCAACGTAGGACAAGGACTTCCGCTCTGGCTGCCCAAAGGCGCCGAGTTGCGCGAGAATCTGGAGAAATTCCTGAAAAAGGTGCAGCGCAAAGCTGGCTACTTGCCAGTTATCACTCCGCACATTGGAAACAAGAACCTTTATATTACCAGTGGCCATTACGAAAAGTACGGCAAAGACTCTTTCCAGCCTATAGCCACCCCGGCTGAAGGCGAAGAGTTTATGCTGAAGCCAATGAACTGCCCCCACCACTGCGAAATTTTTAAAACCAAGCAGTACTCCTATAAAGACTTGCCGGTGCGCCTTGCCGAGTTTGGCACCGTTTATCGCTACGAGCAAAGCGGCGAGTTGCACGGCCTTACCCGCGTGCGTGGATTTACCCAAGACGACGCACACATCTTCTGCCGCCCCGACCAGGTGAAAGAAGAGTTCATTAAGGTGATCGACATTGTGTTGTATATCTTCCGTGCCCTCGACTTTAACGAATACAGCGTGCAGATTTCGCTGCGCGACCCAAATAACCGCGAGAAGTATATCGGCACCGACGAGAACTGGGAGAAGGCCGAACAGGCCATCATTGAAGCCACCCGCGAAAAAGGTCTGGAAGCCAACGTAGAACTTGGCGAGGCAGCCTTTTATGGTCCCAAGCTAGACTTTATGGTAAAAGATGCCCTGGGCCGCAAATGGCAGCTGGGTACCATACAGGTTGACTACAACCTGCCCGATCGCTTTGAGCTGGAATACGTTGGAAGTGACAACCAAAAGCACCGCCCCGTAATGATACACCGTGCCCCTTTCGGATCCATGGAGCGTTTCGTGGCTGTACTTATTGAGCATTGCGCCGGAAATTTCCCGCTATGGCTCACGCCCGATCAGGCTATCATCCTGCCAATCAGCGATAAGTATCAGGATTATGCGAAAAAAGTTTTAAATTTGCTGAATAATTACGAAATTCGCACCCTCATTGACGAGCGCAGTGAAAAAACGGGGAGGAAAATCCGCGACGCGGAAACCCGAAAAATTCCATTCATGCTGATTGTTGGAGAGAAAGAAGAGTCGGAAGGAACTGTTTCCGTTAGAAAGCATGGACAAGGTGACCTTGGGACCTTCACCATTGAAGATTTTGTAAAACTTGTTCAGGACGAAATCAATAGCGTCACTGAATTTTAATGCATAAATATTAACTAAACTAAGGAGGAACGAAGCATAGCAGCACCATTCAATCCCAGGCCCAGAGGCAGGCGTTTTGTAAAGCAGGAAGACCCGCACGCCATTAACGAAAGAATCAAGGCCCCCGTTGTAAGGGTGGTTGGCGATAATGTGGAACCCGCCATCTTACCCATCAGGGAGGCAATTGCCCTGGCCGAAGAGCAGGGCCTTGACCTTGTTGAGATCGCACCCACGGCCAACCCGCCTGTGTGCAAAATCATGGGCTACAAAAAGTTTCTTTACGAACAAAAAAAGAAACAAAAGGAGATCAAGGCCAACGCGGCAAAAATCGTGGTAAAGGAAATCAGGCTTGGGCCCAATACCGACGACCACGACTTTAACTTTAAACTCAAGCATGGCCTGAAGTTCCTTGAAGAAGGAGCCAAACTGAAGGTATATGTATTCTTTAAAGGCCGCTCCATCATTTACAAGGAGCAAGGAGAAGTGATTTTACTTCGATTTGCACAGGATGTGGAAGAAGTGGGCAAGGTAGAACAAATGCCAAAACTCGAAGGGAAACGGATGATCATGCTGATCGCTCCAAAAAAATCACCCAAAAAGAACTAATGTTCATTGTTTAATAAACCGAAAATTGTTTTGTAATGCCAAAAATGAAAACCAAATCCGGTGCAAAAAAACGGTTCACTCTTACCGCTACCGGGCGCGTGAAGCGTAAGCATGCTTACAAAAGTCACATTCTGACCAAGAAAAGCACGAAGAGGAAAAGAAATCTGACCAAAACAGGCCTCGTTAGCCCGGCAGATGAGAAGAACATCAAAGCGATGCTCAACCTTTAGAAAATCAAATTAAAATTAACCTTTGTTTAGCCAGAAAAGTCTTTCCCGCGTGAGGAAAGCGCTAAACGAACAAAAAACGAAAAGTTATGCCAAGATCAGTTAACAAGGTTGCTTCAAGAGCCAAACGCAAGAAGTTGCTAAAACTCACCAAAGGATACTTTGGTGCACGTAAAAACGTATTAACCGTAGCCAAGAATACCTGGGAAAAGGGACAAGGCTATGCCTACCGCGACAGGCGCGCCAAGAAAAGAGAATTCCGCAAACTGTGGATTCAGCGCATCAATGCCGGTGCCAGGCAGTTCGGAATGAGCTACTCACAATTTATCGGTAAATTAAACGCCAAGGATATCCAGATCAACCGCAAGGTGCTGGCCGATCTGGCCATGAACAATCCCGAGGCCTTCAAAGCCATCGTCGATTCCGTTCAGGATTAAAGAAAATAGAACATTAGGGAAAAGGGAGCCAATTAGGTTCCCTTTTTTTTGTAAAAAGCAACCAAAGGAACCAGGGTTATAACTTTCGACTTTCTGACTTTTTGACACTTCGACTTCACTCAGTGCAGGCTTTCTGACTTTCGACTTCATTTGCCTTTCCCTGCCGAAAGACCGCTGGAAATTAACTCCAAAAACTCACTCACCATCATGGCGGTAGCGCCCCATATCACATGGCCGTCGATGATATAGCAAGGTGTTTGAAGGCTGTAACCACCGATGAGGGTGATCTGTTTGGTCTGGCAGTTGGCTGGCTGAAAAAATTCAGGGAGTTTAATCTCGATTATGCCGGCCACTTCAGAGGGTTCGGGAACAAAAGCTGGCCGCTGTTTGGCAAGGCCCAGGTAAGGGCTTACAATGTAATTGCTGGGCGGGATAAACAGGTCGGAAAGCTTGCCGACTAATTCTACGTCAGATGGTGGCACCCCGATTTCTTCGTGGGCTTCGCGTAAAGCCGTGTAATCGAGGCCGGGATCGGAAGATTCATAGCGCCCGCCGGGAAAGGAGATCTGCCCGCTATGGGCGCCGTTGTATTCGGGTCGCTTTATGAAAACCGTGGTGGTGCGGCCCTGCTCATCCGGAAAGAAAAGAAATAGCACGGCGCTTTTCACAGCATTTTTACCATTACCAAGGCTGCTGATCTCCGATTTCCGATTTATTGGGGCAAGCTTCAGCTGCGCCTCCAGGCCGGGCAGACGGTCGAATGACAACCCACGCAATAGGAAAGCAAAATCCTGAAAACCGGAAATCTTTTCGGAAAGAAACTGCAGTTGATCAGAAGTCATAAACAATTATGGAAAAAACATTTGCCTTACATTTGCAAACGAAGTTCAAAATTAAGCAATCATACCCTAAGCAACAATGAAGCGGGCTCCTTTGTTTTTAAGGCATTTGATTTCCTTTTTTTTAATGGGAGGTGTATTTGCTTCATGCAGCTTTTTTGCCGGCAAGGAAAATCAGAATCCAGCCTACCAGCTTTCGCAGGAAGAAATTGAGCTGCTACAGCCAGGAGATATTATTCTCAGGCAAGGTTTTGGGGCCGTGAGTCAAGCCATCGGCGAATACCTGGACGAAGAAATCAGGGTGTCGCATGTGGCCCTGTTAAGTCAAGGCGAGGAAGGCCAATGGAGGGTCATTCAGTCCATTTCCCAGCGGATTTCCAATACGGATGGCGTGCAAACGCAGGATCTCGCCACTTTTGTCAGCGAAAGCGAAACCAATTCCATTGTGGTGGTAAGATTCAAGGGATATCAATCCGAGCCTGGGCTTAACCTGCGCATTGAACAGACCGCACTAAACTATCTTGATCAGCAGGTGCCTTTCGATCACAGTTTCAGCCTCGAAGACTCCACCCGTTTCTTTTGTTCAGAACTGATATGGCGGCTTTTCCTGATTGAAGCAGAGGTGGACGTTTTTGAAAAAATGGAAAAGGAAATACGCAGGGAACGCCTGCGGTTTGCGTCATTCTTCGATACCGATTATTTTGAGGTGATCATAAACCACCATCCAGATTAGCCCTGAAGTGCTTTCTTGTAGGTCGCCAGGCAGCGCTCACGGGCTTGCTTGTGGTCAACAATGGGTTCAGGATAATCGCTGCTGCCAAACTCAGGGATCCATTTTTTGATGAACTCCTCTTCCGGGTCAAACTTTTTCTGCTGTTCCATTGGGTTAAAAATGCGGAAATAAGGCGCAGCATCGGTACCGGTTCCGGCGCTCCACTGCCAGCCGCCGTTGTTTGAGGAAAGCTCGAAGTCGAAGAGTTTTTTATCAAACCAGGCCTCACCCCAGCGCCAATCAATCAGCAAATGTTTGGTTAGAAAACTGGCCGTAACCATTCGCTGGCGATTGTGCATATAACCAGTTGCTGCCAGTTGTCGCATGCCGGCATCCACCATGGGGAAGCCTGTTTTGCCCTGTTTCCAAAGTTCGAACTCCTGTTCGTTGTTACGCCATTCTATGCGGTCGTATTCGGGCCTGAACGACTCCTTCACCACCCGAGGGAAGTGCTGCAGAATCGTGGCGTAGAACTCGCGCCAGATCAGCTCGTTCAGAAAGGTTTCGTTAAGCTCCCTGGCGATTTTTACCAGCTGTCGTATGCTCAGCGTGCCAAAGCGCAAATGCGGACCCAGTCGTGAAGTGCCGTTTAATGCAGGAAAGTCGCGTGTTTTATTATAGCCTTTTATCAGCTCTTCATCCACAATAGCCACGGGCATTTCCATTCCGGAAGCTTCAAAACCAAGCTCTTCCAGGGAGGGCATGGTGTCTATCTCGGCCTTTTGGCAATTTTTCAGCAGGGTTTCGGAAGGAAATTCGGCAATATGGCGGTTTTCGAGCACTTCCTTCCAGCGGCGACTGTAAGGGGTGAAAACGGTATAGGGCTTACCATCGGCCTTTAGCGCTTCATTGGCCCCAAGCACCAGATGGTCAAGTTCCTGGAAAAAGCCTATGCCATGCGAAGCCAGTAAGGCCCTCACCTTCTCATCACGCTCCATGCCGTAAGGCTCATGATCGGCATTACTGTAAACAGTTTCAATATCAAACTGTTGAATCAGGTCTTTAAAAATCTCAAAGGGCTTTCCTTTTTTCACAAGCATCCCGCTGCCGGACTTTTTCAGCGTTTTTTCCATTCCCGAAAGGGTATGGTAAATAAACTCCACGCGGTGGTCATTCCTCGGAAGCTTATCCAGAATATCATTATCAAAAATAAACAGGGGAAGCACATTTTCAGCACTTTTCAAAGCGTGGAAAAATGCCTTGTTATCGTTGAGGCGCAAATCGCGCCGAAACCAAAATATCGCTACGCTCATAGGGTTTGAGGTTCGGGGTTTAAGGTTTTGGGTTGGACTCCCCCTTTGAATCCCTACTTCAGGGATCAGCGAAGCTAACGGGGTTGGGGGCAGGTTTTTGATTAACGATTGATGATTAACGATTTTTGAATTATGATTAGGAAAATCTCCAATCAAAAGCTACTAATCATGAGCCATTTTCGCAATGTTAACTTCCGACTTCCTCAAAACAATCAACGTAATCTCTGGCGGCATACCTACCCTTCCTGGGAAGCTCAGGTAGCCAAAGCCACGGTTCACATAAAGTTTTTGATTGCCTTCATTGTAAAGACCGCTCCATTCAGTGTATTTATACTGCACCGGACTCCAGTTAACCAAACGGTTACTGATACCGAACTGCATGCCATGGGTGTGACCGCTGAGGGTAAGCTGAATATCGGTATCGGGAATGATTTGTTCACGCCAATGCGAAGGGTCATGCGAAATAAGTATTTTGAATGGGAAGGTGGCATTTCCCCCCAGTGCTTTTTCAAGGTCGCCATATTGTGCAAAGGGAGGCACGCCCCAGTTCTCCACACCGGCAACCAAAATGGAGTCATTGCCACGAACAATAAATTCGTGGGCATTAAGCAACGTTTTGAAACCCATTTCGGTTTGCACTTCAACCAAGCGCTCAATATTCGAGTCTTTTTCATCGATGGTGCCCCAGCGGCGGTAGTCACCCATATCATGATTGCCCAGCACTGAGAACATGCCATCAGGTGATCTTAGTTGCTGAAAGACCGGTACGAACTTCTCTGCCTCTTTGGCTTCGTTATTCACCATATCGCCCGAAAATACGACCATGTCGGGCTGCAGGCTATTAATGAGGCTGAGACCAGAGGCTACGGCTTCTTCCTTGCTAAAACTGCCTAGGTGTGCATCAGAAATATGGACAATACGATACCCATCAAAACTATCGGGCAGGTCATCATACCAAACTTCCACCTCCTCCACCTCGAAATTATAACGGCCATAACCCAATCCGTAAAGGGTAACAGAAAACATGTATGCCGCAAAGACAAATCCCAGCAAGGGGACGATCAGGCTGTAACGAAATCGTCCAAGGGATACTTTAATTTTTGGGTAAGGGGTAAACACACGGCGAAAAAATCTGATGGCCAGTAGTTTGAGGTCATACAAAATCACAAAGAGGAAAAAGCTGGCTTTGGGAATAAAAATCAGCATAAAAACCCCCATTATAACATAGAACTGCCGGTATTTTACATAATCCTCGGCACCCGAGCTGCGCACATACCAAGCCCAGGCCACTGCAAAAACAATAAAAGCTGCATCGACCAGCCAATAGGTCTTTAATACCAATTTCCGGAAAAAGTTAAGATGCCGGTGGGAAAATAAGGCCCGCATACCGCGGTAAGCATAAATATCGATTAGGGACAGAATGCCAATGAGAAGAACAATTCGAAGGAACATTAATTCAGAAAAAATATTTAAAAGCGGTGATTTGATTATGTTTGTAAACCTTACCTTTGGAGCAATAAACGTACCAAATCAGAGGTTTGCAAAAGGTATTGTTTGTTGGCAAGTAAAACACTAACTTTCAGGGATTTGTTCAGCTTATGACACAGGTGATTTTTGAAGGATATTTTGTACTGTTTATAATCATTACACTGGGCATTGCCATTGGCAATATTAAGTTCAAAGGCTTTTCACTCGATATTTCAGCAGTAATTTTCGTGGCACTTCTTCTTGGCCATTATGGCTTTGTTGTGCCTTCGGCTTTTCAAACTATTGGCCTGCTGTTTTTCATTTTCACCATCGGCATACAGGCAGGTCCCGGATTTTTCGATGCTTTTCAGAAATTTGGGCGGCAATTGCTGCTTATCTGTGTCATCCTTGTTTCGATCGCCGCCGGCCTGAGCTATTCTTTAAGCTACATTTACGATATTCACCCCTTCCTTGGTGTGGGTCTTTTCAACGGAGCACTGACCAGTACCCCCGGCCTTGCCGCCGCCATCGACATTACTGGTTCTCCAATGGCCTCCATCGGCTACGGGGTGGCTTACCCAGCCGGCGCGGTGCTGGCCATATTGGTAATACACCTGATGCCCTTAATCATGCGGGTGGATATGAAAAAGGAGGAAAAGAAATACCTGGACAAAATTACAGAAGAGTTCCCGGATGTGGTGAACCGAAATTTTATGGTCGAGAATCAGAACATACACGGGAAAACCCTGAAGGAGCTGGAAATCGGCACTATGACCCGCGCTGTGATTTCTCGCGTGAAGCACGAAAACCAAGCCTTTACCCCCACCGCCGACACCCGCCTTTTTTTAGGCGATATTGTGAAGGTGGTTGGCACTGAAGCGGCCCTGCATAAGGTGGAGTTCATGATCGGGCGACCAACCACCGAAGAAATTTCTCTGACTGAAGAGTTTGATGTTAACTGGGTGCTGGTTACCAACAAAAAGGTGATCAACAAAAGCCTCCATTCCCTAAACCTGACGGCCTATTACGGTGGCACCATCACACGTATCCGCCGCAGCGGTATTGACCTGAGCCCCAAAGGCACTTCTACCCTGCGTTTTGGCGACAAGGTGCTGCTGGCATGCGAAAAAGCAAACATGGGGAAGGTGATGATGCTGCTGGGAAATGATGAGAAGCGCCTGCGCGAAACCGACTTCCTGCCCATTAGCCTTGGTATCATCATTGGCATACTGGTGGGCTCCATCAATATTCCTTTTTTCGGATTCTTTGATTTCAGGCTGGGGCTAACAGGCGGGGTATTGACAACTGCCTTGGTTCTGAGCCGCATCGGAAAGACCGGCCCCATCATCTGGTCCATGTCGGGCAGCGGAAACCAGCTCCTGCGTAAGCTTGGACTCCTTATGTTCCTGGCTGCCGTGGGAACCCAGGCCGGCGCTCACATTGTGGAAACCCTTGCCCAACACGGCTGGAAATTACTTTGGATTGGAATGATAATTACGGTCCTGCCAATGGTCATTACCACATTGATAGGCCACTATTTCATGCGCCTGAACTTCATTACACTTCTTGGGGTGATTGCCGGAAGCATGACCAGCACGCCCGGGTTGGCAGCTGCCGACTCGAAAACAGAGACGGATGCCGCTTCAGTGGGCTACGCCACCGTTTATCCCATGGCATTGGTTCTTATGATCATTTTTTCGCAGTTGCTTAGCATGAATTGATTATCCCTTTCGGGGGAAGCAAATCAGTACCTTGCCGGCTGGTCTTTTGCAGGAATGGTATTCCGTATAAAATCCCTGATATCGTCATTGGAAGATTTGAGGTCTTCGGCCCGCAGATACATCATGTGCCCGCTTTCATAGCCTTTGAACGAAATGCGGTCTTTCAGCTTACCACCGGGATCCAGATGCCACATGGTATATTTGGCATTGAAATAAGTGGTGGCCCCATCAAAATAACCTGACTGGATCAGCGTATGCAAAAAAGGATTCTGTGCCATAGCCAGGCGCAGGTTCTCGCCGGTGCGGTCGCCCTCGTTGTCCCAGGGGCGAACAGGGCCGAAGATATTATACTTCATATCGGTTTCATATTTCAGCACATTGCGCAAGTAATGATTGATGGCTGGCGTAAATGAATGCATCCATGAAGCCATTTCAGAGTTATAGTCGGGCGAAATGCCGGCATCCTGTCGGTCGATGCCCTTGTAGCGCGAGTCGAGCCGGCCAATGGTGAAGCCCTCATCGCGCAGCAGATCTTTCCAGAAAAAGGATGTGGGCACATTCAGGTTGTGCTGAGCCACGCTTGATTCGCTCAGACCGGAGTACCTGCTGAATAGCGTTATGGCTGCACCTCGCTCCAGCTCATCCGCCCAGGCGCCTTTTGCCATTACAGGCAACAAATCGTTCATGGTGTAATCTTCCACTTCTTCAAGCAATACTTCCAGATTTTTCTCCTGAAGTTCAGGTGCCAGTTTTTGATGATACCATGCAGTGGCCGCGAAATACGGCAGTCGGTTGGCAGCGCCAACAGGGCCTCCCCTGTCAATGCCAAGGTTGGTTGGCGACACCAGCACCACCCCATTCAGATACATGCCATTCCCTTGCAGGGCTTGGGCCAGTCCCGACACCCGCGTGGTTCCATAACTCTCACCTATCAGGTATTTTGGCGAGAGCCAGCGGTTAGCGCGGGTGACAAAGGCCTGGATCCACTCTGAGAGGTACCGCACATCCTGATTAACTCCAAAAAATTGTTCGCGTTTTGCTTCCAGATCAAGTAAGCGGGAATAGCCCGTGTTTACGGGATCGATGTAAACAATATCGGCCACATCAAGGATTGAATGCGGGTTTTCCTGGTAACCATATGGTTGAAGTGGATAACCTTCGCTGTCGATCTGGAGGTGATAAGGGCCGGTATAGGCCAGGTGCATCCATACAGAGGCTGATCCGGGTCCACCGTTGAAGGAAAACACAATGGGCCTTTCGTTCTTGTTACTGACATCCGAACGCTCATAAAAAACATAAAATAAAGTGGCTACAGGCTTGCCTTCTTCGCTCCAGACAGGCATGGTGCCGGCTTTGGCCGTAAATGGGACCCTCTGACCGTTGATAACTAAAGAATGCTGGGTCAACACTTCCGATTCGGGCTCAATCTTGCGCTCCTGGGCAAATAGTACCGAAGCAAAAACCAGCAGGAAAATCATGGATGCAAACTTTTTCATAAGGCTATGATTAAATAAATAAAAAGCAACAAGGCGAATATAATAAAATATCCGCCTTGTAATGATTCAATGAAAAGGAAAGTTTTTTCCCGGGCTATTCTTCTTTCTTATCTTTTCGGGTAATGGCAATCACATTTTCGTATCCGTATAATTCGCGGGCTTTTTCGCCCTTGAAAACACTCATACTCTCAATTTCAGCCGGAGTAATTATTTCATTGAGATCTTCCACTTCGGCATCCACTTTTTTCCCATCAATAAAAATTACAATCTCTCCTGCACCTATACTTTCACGCAGCCGGTCGGCCCCGGGGGTGTCTTGCTTTTTATCTGCTCCATCAAGAACAAAGCGAATGGGCATATTAAACTGTACCCTTACGTTTTGGCCACGCTGACGACCTGGAGTCCAGGTTGGCATATTCTTGACCACACGCACAGCTTCTTCATCGCAGCCACCTCCAATGCCTCTCAATACCCTGACATCGGTAATACTTCCGTCGGCTTCCACAATAAAAGTAACAAAGACAGTTCCCTGAATACCGGCACTTCTTGCTTCAGCAGGATACCTGAGGTTTTCCACCATGTATTGTACACGGGCATCTTCGCCGCCCAGGAAGCGAGGCTGCTCCTCAACAACGGTAAAGATGACATCGTCAGGCACTTCCTTCTTAACAGGAGGGGGCGGTGGTGGCGTGGCTGGGGGTTGAGGCGCTGCTTCAGGCAACAGACCTACAACCGTTAGATTTACAACTTCAGGCTCGCCTTGTATGAGGGGCGGCTGAGTTGCTTGCAATGCGGCCGATTGCAACAACAATAGCCCTGCAAAAAGGCCTGCCGAAAACGTGAGGCTCAAAATGGACTTCAGTACCGGTTTTTTTGTTTTTTTGTTCATCATCATAATTCGTTTTTTTAAGGGTGAAAAGGTAAAAGGGTTGGTAATGGGTAAACAATAATTCTGAAAGGAATAATTGATAAGCAATTGCTGGTAGGATGCCTTGTCAACTCTCTGGCTAAGAACAAAGCGGTCGGCCTCGAACTCATGCTGCAGTTTGATCTCGTGTCGCAGGTACCAGATCACAGGGTGAAACCAGAAAAAGATGCTCAGGATTTCGAGTAAGACCAGATCGACCGAATGCATGCTGCGAACGTGGGCCTGCTCATGAAGCAAAACCTGGTCAAGGGCAGGATCGCTTAGAAGCCGCTCCGGAATAAACACCAGGCGGAAAAAACTGAAGGGTGAACGATCGCCCTGCATGGGAATTACCATTAGGCCATTAATTTTTTTGCCGTGCAGAACCTTCCATCTAGCTGCCAGGTAAACCAGACTTCCTGCAAACCGGAGAAAAACCAAAGCACTTATAATCAAGGAAATGTAAACGAACCCCATCCTGGAAAAAATAAATTCACGGAGTCCCAGCTGAGATTTCTCCAAGCCTTCGGAGGCATATACCACCACCTCCGGCAGGGTTAATATGCCCGGCATTACATCCCCTGCCAGTCCTGACGACCTGATTAAAAGGCCCGTCCCTGCTAAAAGTGAAATGCCAATACCTCCAAGGATAAAAATCCGTGACAAGGCAGGATTGTCCTGGGGCTTAATCAAAAAATGGTACAAAAACCCCAGCAGAAAAAAATAAGCCGAAGTCCAGAAAAGGTAAATGAATAGTGTGTTCATGATCCTGTAGTTTTTGGTTATTCCCCCTGAAGGTGTAATAATTCACGTAATTCTCTAACCCGCTGCCGGGCATAGGCGCGCTGCTCTTCCAGGCCATCACCTGCCCTGTCGATAAACAATTGGTAATGCTGCATTGCAGGCTGTTTATCCTGGTAAAAAAGATCGAAGTTACGGGCAAGGTAATATATCACTTGCGGACTGTCTCTTAATAAGCGTGCTGTTTGAAGCCACCGAATAGATTCCTGGTATTGCTTGTTTTCGTGCAAAGTAATGGCCAGTTGCAGGATAAAAGGATTATAATTTGGGGAAAGCGTAAGTCTTACCGCATCTTCGTAATAACGCAAGGCTTCAACGGTGTTTCCTTTGGCTTCATGAACCTTTCCCTTGTAAAATAATATATCCTCACTACTGAATTCACGGTCTAAAAGGTAATCAAGCCAGAAATCGGATTTATCAAGTTCACCCAGGTCGAAATAAGCAAATGCTTTCAGCCTGACAACCGTTGGCATGGTGTCGCCTCTTTCGGTTAAAAAGGCTGCATGCCCAACGGTTTCGGGCATATTTCTCTGACGATAGCAAACACTTACCATTTGTCTGCGGAAAAGGAAATTTTCGGGGTAGAGGTCAATGCCATTACTCAACAATCGAAAAGCATTGCCTGGCATTTCCATTTTCATCCAAATATCAGCCAGTTCAGCAATTGATGTTTGGTTCAGGATGTCGCGCCGGTGAGCTGTAAGCATGTAATTCATTGCGGCGGGAAAATTCCCTTCAGCATAAAAAATACGGGCAATTCGCTGATGGTAAACGGGGTTATCCGGATACAAGCTGCTCAGCTTCAGCAGGTAACTCAGGGCCTCGGTATTGTTTCTCTGTTGCATGGCAATGGTAGCCAGCATTTGTGTTGCTCGTGGGCCAAGCGCGCTATCATTCTCAAGGGACCGAAGGATCAACCTGGCCTCGGTGGTTCTGCCAGCGTTAAATAGTGCCCGGCCCTGGTAAAAAGAAAATTCTGAAAATAATACCTGGGTTTCCGAAACCGAATCAAGCAGGGAAATGATCCTTTTGTGGTCTTCCAAATCATGCAACTCCCTGATCTGCAACCTTAAAGCTGTTGGATCCTGTGCTCCAACCTTCAGGCTCAGAACCATGGTCAAACAAATCCCAAAAAATATTAAGGTTCTCATCTGTCCAATAATCTTTTGTATTTAATCATCTTCCCAACTTCTCACCTTCTCACCCTCCAATCTTCCCATCTTCCCATCTTCTCATCTTCTCACCTTCTTAACTTTCCTGCTTCCTGATTTCCTCTTCAATAATGCGCTTCAGTTCTTCCAATTCGGAAACCGTAAGCCCTTTTTCCTGCGAAAAGAAAGAAACCATTTGCCTCAGTGAGTTGCTAAAGTATTTCATCAGAATGCCCTTCATCATTACCCTGGTGTAAGTCTTTTTTTCCACTGCCGGAAAATATTCGTGGGTTTTGCCATAGGATTTGTGCTTCACAAAACCTTTCTGCTCCAAGATGCGCACTATGGTAGAAACCGTGGTGATGGCCGGCTTGGGCTCGCGAAACTTGTCGCGTATGTCCTTCACAAAACCAAACTTAATCTCCCATAGGATTTGCATAACTTGTTCTTCTGCCTTGGTCAGTTCTTTCATTTTTTACGTCTTTTATTTGCTCAAATACCAGGCCAAATATAACTAATTTTTTAGTTTTACAACTACTTTTTTAGTTTTATGTTGGAAGTTTTTCTTTTTCCCTTTTACAGACTGCATTAATCCTCAAAAATCAATCCGATTTAAACAAAATTTATACTTTTGTAAACTATATAAATGTATTTCGAAACCTTCCTCACAATCTTTATTATATTTTTCCCAAAGATTTTTCTTCCTTAATCAAATCACATGAAACGTTTTTACCCTGTTTTTTTATTGCTTTTCACTTTTCTTTGGTCGGCCGGACTAATAGCTCAGCCAGAGATTACGCCTTCACTTCAGGAGGCCTTACTTGAAAAATCAACCAGCGAATTCATTTCTGTCAACATTCGCCTGAGTGAGCAGTACGACGAGGCCTTACTCTATGAAAACAGCAAGAATATTAAAAGCGCAACCGAACGCAGGTCTTATGTTGTCACCGAGCTTAAAAACTATAGTGCCAGTCAACAGGCGAGTCTGTTGTCACTCCTTGAGGCGTTTGAGGCTGAAGGAAAAGTAAAGCACATACATCCGCTCTGGATCGGAAACCTGGTTAACGCCATGGTTCTTCCCGAGGTAATTGAAGATCTTTCTACCCGCAACGATTTGGCCCGCATCGATTATAACAAGCTGCAGCAAGTGATCGAAACCGATTTTTCTGAAAAAGATTTGCAACCTGCCCCGGCCGACAAGCTTAATACCCATCCCAACATTGCATGGAACGTGAGCCTTATAAATGCTCCACAAGTATGGGCCGATGGATTTACTGGTGAAGAGGTAGTGGTTTCGGTGCTCGACAGCGGGGTGAATTACAACCATCAGGATCTTGCCGGCCGCATGTGGACCCACCCCAACTATCCCAACCATGGATTTAACTTTTTGAACAATAGCCACAACACCATGGATGACAACAGCCATGGCACCCACTGTGCAGGCACTGTAGCAGGCAACGGCACAGCGGGCACCCTTACGGGTATTGCGCCCCAGGCAACCATTATGGCCCTGAAAATTCTCGATAGTAGTGGCAGCGGCTCTGAGGCTGGTGTCTGGGCTGCCATACAGTTTTCTGTAGAATATGGTGCCAGCGTAATGAGCCTTTCTATAGGCTGGAAGCATGCCTGGAACCCTGACCGCAGCATGTGGCGCACTACCATGAACAATGCCCTGTCAGCGGGAGTAATAGCAGCGGTTGCAGCGGGTAACGAAGGTACTTCCTTTACCGATTCTCCTCCAAGCCAGGTGCGCACCCCGGGCGACATTCCTCCACCCTGGACCAACCCCACGCAGATTGCGCCCGGCGGAAACTCTGCAGTAGTTTCTGTTGGCTCAACCACCAATACCGATGCCATTTCGAGTTTTTCGAGCCGCGGTCCGGTGACCTGGCAAAATATTTTGCCCTTCAACGACTATCCCTATAACCCCGGCACCGGCCTGATACGCCCCGATGTGGTGGCTCCGGGATCCAATATTATTTCGCTTTCGAATACCAGCAACACGGGATACACCACAAAGAGCGGCACCTCTATGGCCACCCCGGCCGTGGCAGGCCTTATGGCACTTATGGTCTCGAAAAATCCGGGCATCACCCCCGAGCAGATCAGCCAGATTCTCGAAGAAACTGCCATTTCTCAAGCTCCCGGAAAGAGCAACACTTTTGGCAGTGGAAGGGTAAATGCCCTGGCAGCCATTAATGCAACTCCCTACATGGGCATCCGCTACTTGTCGCATACTATCGACGACAGCATGGGTAACGGAAACGGGCAAGTTAACCCTGGCGAACCCATTTTACTGACCCTGGTGCTCGAAAACCCAACTGAGGAAGATATTGAAGGAGTAGAAGCCAGGCTTTTATTGACCTCTGATTTTGCCTTGCTGACCGACAGCGTGGCGGTGCTGGGTAACTTCCTGGCAGGCGAGGTTCGTACTTTCGAAAACATTTTTGCATTCGAAACCGTGGAAGAAATGCCTGGCAGGCATATGCTTTCATTTACCATTGAAGCTTTTCAGGAAGACGAAGAGACTATTTGGAAGAGCAGGTTCGAAGAAACAGGGTTTGCACCCAGGCTAAACCTGGCAGGTCTGACCATCAACGATCAGCAACAGGGCAATGGCAACGGACGACTTGACCCGGGCGAAACGGCTATTCTGCAGTTCAAGATTGAAAACACTGGACAACTTCCCACAGAAGAAATCACCATTGAGGTTAGCCCCAACGACCCCTTGATCGTTTTTACACAGCCTCAACTGAGCAGCGGCCCGCTGGCACAAGATGGGCATTTCTATGCCAACTTTGAAGTTTCGGTGCACGGCTCGATAGCTCCGGGAACCACCGTAATGATGAACCTTGACCTTAACTCCGGACCTTACCAGATCAATAAAGATTTTTATCTGAAGATTGGCCTCATTATGGAAGACTGGGAAGCAGGTAACTTCGAACAGTATGAATGGCAATTCGATGGCAACGCGCCATGGGAGGTAGTTAGCGGTCAGGCATATGAAGGAACTTACTCAGCAAAAAGCGGAACCATTGGACACAGTGCCTCCTCTGGCCTGCTTCTGACCATGGATGTGGTAGCCAACGACACCATCTCCTTTTTCCGCAGGGTTTCCTCAGAAAACAACTACGACTGGCTCGAATTTTATATTGATGGAGTTCGGCAGGACCGCTGGTCGGGCGAGCGCAGCTGGGAGAAATTTTCTTATCCCGTGCTGGCCGGCATCCGCACCTTCCGCTGGGTGTATGTAAAAGACTACTCTGTTGCGAGCGGGCTGGATGCTGCCTGGGTGGATAATGTTGAGATGCCTGCCACGATCCATACGGTGGCCTTTGCAGGCTTCGACAGCCAGCAGTGCGGCCCCACACCAATAATGCTCGAAGGATACGCCAGCCAGTATGAAGAGTTGCAATGGACAAGCAGCGGCGACGGCGTGTTTGAGAATCCCGGCGAGATGAGCACCATTTACACCCCCGGAAGCCAGGATATTACCAAAAAAGAGGTGACCCTTACCCTGAAAGCTTACCGCGACGATGAAGTGAAAGCTGAGCACTCAAGAAAAGTTACCCTGCTTCCAGAACCCTTGGTAGACCTCGGCGAGGACTTTACCCTATGCGTGGATCACTTGACCCTGCTCAACGCAGGCTCCGGATTTACAAGCTACCTGTGGTCGAACGGTTACGACCGACAGAACATGTGGGTGACCAATGACGAGTTTGGCCCCGAAACTGCCATTTGGGTTGAAGTTACCAACCAATACGGCTGCGCCAGCCGCGACACCGTGGTGGTTACATTTGATGCCTGCCTCGATGCAAACCTGCCGCAAGCCGATTTCAATGAACTGACCATTTTTCCCAACCCTGCCAACAGAAATGTAAACCTGGCTTTCTTCAACAATGGAGCCAAGGAAGTTATTATCAGGATTTCAGATCAAAAGGGGCAGATTATGCAAACTTCCATGCTGCAGGAACTCAGTGGAAATGTGAACCACGAACTAGACATCTCGGGCCTGAAGCCAGGATTGTACTTCCTGATTGTTGAAACGGCAGAGGGCCGCCTGGTAAAAAGGCTTACCATTTATTAATATCGACGGTTAATTTTTAATCGCAGCCGCAAATGCAAGTGCTTTTGCGGCTGCTTTTTTCATATTTTTGCCTAAAACCCCATTACCATGAGAAGCCGAATGACTTACGATAAGTTTGAGATAAAGCAGATCATTGACAAATGCGACTCCTGTTTCCTTGCTATGGTTGACCAGGAAGGCATGCCCTACGTGCTTCCCTTCAACTTCGGATACGAAGACGACACCATTTTCCTGCATTCTGACACAAAGGGAAAAAAGATCGACATCCTGAAAAACAATCCCAATGTATGCCTGGCCTTCAGCACCGATCACAAATTATTTTTCAGGCACGAAACGGTTGCCTGCAGCTATGGCATGGACTACCGCAGCGTGCTTGCTTATGGCAAGGTGGTCTTTATTGACGATTATGATGAAAAGGTGAAGGTGCTGAACATCATCATGCGAAAATACACTGACAAAGAGTTCAACTTCAATGCCCCGGCCGTAAACAATGTAGCCGTTTACAAGGTGGAGGTTTCAAAAATCGAAGGAAAGGTTTCGGGCTCTTGAAATAGTATCAGGATCCGCCAAAACCCCTGGGGCGTTTGGTGTATTTGATCACCTTTGACCACAGGAAATATACAAACCAGCCGATCAGCACTCCCAACAGGGCTCCGAAAAACACATCGCCAGGGTAATGAACGCCCAAATATATGCGGCTGTAGGCATTCAGCACCGCATAGGTGAGCATAACAGGCACCATGAACCGGTAGCTGCCGCGCAGCAGGAAATTCATAAATACAGCCAGTGCAAAGGTGTTGGCAGCATGCGATGAGACAAAGCCATAGCGCCCCCCGCAACGTCCGCGCACAATATGCACCAATCCTTCGAGCGAAGGCTCATGGCAGGGCCTCAGACGCATAAAGGTGTTTTTTGCAAGCACCGAAAGCTGGTCACTGAGCGTAATCAGTATAACCACAAAAACAAGCATCAGGAAAACCTTCCAGCGATATTGCCTGAAAACCATATAGAGCAACACCGCATATAGCGGAATCCAGGTTGTTTTCTCGCTGATATAATACATTAACTGATCAAAAAAGCCATTATTCAGGCCGTTCAGGATCAGAAACAATTGTTTGTCAATTTCGAGAAAAAACTCCAACATCGAAAAAAATTTATGATTTATGATTTATGAATAATGATTAGCAAAAAAGTAGTTATTTCAATCATCAATCCTCAATCATCAATCCTCAATCAGCTTGGTTCATCATTTTCCAAAGCTCGTCCTTCAATTTCATTATGCCCATTTGGGTATGCGAAGAGATCAATACATGAGGCACTTTTGGGATCTTTTTTTTGAGGGCTGCCATACCTTCTTCATCCAGCAAGTCGCATTTGCTAATGGCAAGCAGGCGCTTCTTGTCGAGCAGCTCGGGATTGTATTGTTGCAATTCGTTGAGCAAAACCTTAAATTCCTTTTTGATATCTTCACTGTCGGTTGGAATCATGAAAAGCAGCACCGAGTTGCGCTCGATATGCCTAAGGAAGCGATGACCCAGTCCCCTGCCCTCGTGGGCGCCTTCGATGATTCCGGGAATATCGGCCATCACAAACGATTGCATGTCGCGATAAGCCACCATGCCGAGGTTGGGCACCAGGGTTGTAAACGGGTAATCGGCAATTTCGGGTTTTGCTGCCGAAACTACTGATAAAAGTGTCGACTTTCCTGCATTGGGGAAACCGACCAGTCCCACGTCGGCCAGCACCTTCAATTCAAAAACAAAAAAGGCTTCCAGCCCAGGTTCACCTGGCTGAGCATAGCGGGGGGTTTGGTTGGTGCTCGACTTGAAGTGTGTATTTCCCTGCCCGCCTCGGCCCCCTTCGAGTATTGACGTTGTCTGATCATGTGTGGTAATTTCGGCCACCACCTCTCCAGTTTCGGCATCCTTTACCACGGTACCCAGGGGTACTTCTATCATCACATCCTTGCCGGCTGCTCCCGATCGCTGTTGCTTACCGCCGGGGCCACCGGCATCAGCAATCACGTGCCGGGTGTATCGCAGGTGCAGCAGGGTCCATAGCTGGCTATTGCCTTTAACGAAAATGCTTCCACCCCGCCCGCCATCGCCCCCGTCGGGGCCGCCTTTGGGTATGAATTTTTCGCGGCGCAAGTGGGCAGATCCGGCTCCGCCCTTGCCCGAACGGCAGTTAATTTTTACGTAATCAATGAAGTTTGACGTCATTTAATATGGATTTCCCGCGAAAGCGGAATGCAAACAAAAAGCAAAGTTAAGCTTTAACGGGAAATACCTTGCCTATTTAATGGCCGGGATTATTTCGCGCGTTTCGAGATAGGTGTCAACGGCTGTGGTAATCTTGCCAAAGACCTCCTCTACCGGCGACATGCCATTGATGGAGACAATCTTTCCCTGCTTCTTGTAAAAGTCGATCAGCGGCAGGGTTTGCTCTTTGTAAATTTCGATGCGGCGCCAGATAATGTCGGTCTTGTCGTCGCTGCGGCCAGAATCTTCTGCACGCCCCATCAAACGCTTGAACAGCTCCTCCTCGCTCACATCAACAGAGAGCACCACGTCGATGGGCATGCCATGCTTCTCGAGCATCTGATCGAGCATCTCGGCCTGCACTATGGTGCGTGGAAAGCCGTCGAAAATCAACCCTGGAGCATCGAGGTGATGGGAGGCCTTCTCATACAACTCGCGCATGATGATCTCGTCGGGCACCAGCATGCCCTTGTCAATATACTTTTTCACCTCCCTGCCGAGGGCCGTGTCGTTGGCTATTTCTTCGCGCATTAGGTCACCGGTAGAAAGGTGGATAAGGTTGTACTTCTCTACAATCTTGGCAGACTGGGTGCCTTTGCCCGATCCGGGAGGGCCAAAAATAATTATGTTTAACATAGCTTTATGGTTTTTTCAAGGCTAAGAGTTTAACACTTATTCAACAATTTTAAATATATCTTTCAGGTTGCGTCCAAGACCATCATAGTCAAGCCCGTATCCCAATATAAAATCATTGGGTATCTCTATGCCAACATAATCGGGCTTAATTTTAGTGCGCAGGGCTTTGGGTTTCAGCAAAAGCGTAGCAATACGGATTGAGTTGGGCTTGTGTTTGCCCAATTCTTCCAGCAGGTGCAAAACCGTAAGGCCACTGTCAATAATATCTTCCAGAACTACCAGGTCGCGGCCAGCAATATCTTCGGTTAGTCCCATCACGGTCTTTATTTCTTCGGTGGTGGCAGTGCCTTTGTATGACGAAAGCCTGATAAAACTGATCTCGGCAGGACCTTCGTACACCTTAAACAAGTCGGCCGCAAACATAAAAGAGCCATTAAGTACGCATAGAAACAGCGGCGTCTTGCCTTCAAAATCGTGCATAAGCTGCTGGGCAATGTTTTCAACGGCAGCCTGAATGATTTCTCCGCCAATAAAGGGCTCGAAGGTCTTATCGTGAATAGTGATCTTGTTCATAAACAAAATTTGTAGTCAATTTAACATTTTAATCTGCAAAAATAATCGAAAGCCTTCGCCCAGACTTCAAAAACCACCGAAAAGTATTAACAAATTGTGAATTAATAAAATATTTTGATACTTTTTTGCAATAAAACGGTGAGGAAACTGATTGACAACGGTTGACTGTCGGTGACTGGTTTTTATTATTTTTGGGGAAAGCTAAAGAATATGCAGGAACTCCCTTCAGAATTTTTTGAATTCAAGGAGGAGCTGGTGAAAATCAGCCACCGCCTAAACGCCATTAATTATCGCGAAATTAAGGACCAATTGATTACCCTGCAACGCGCAATGGGTGGGCTCGAACTGAGCCGCGAGGAAAGAGCCGTGCTAAGAGAAACCATTGATCAGTGCTTTGAAAAGATCAACGCTTTCCGCGAAAGCGAGCAAAATGCCTTTGAGGAAGCCTCAGAAAAAAGCCGCGAAAAACTCACACCCCTGGTTGAGAAAGCGCTGTTCGAAGCCCGCTATAATGATGACACCCGCCAGGCCTGGGACTTTTGCATTTCGGTGCAGAGTGAGTTCAGGGGCATAAGACTACAGAAAGAGATACGCGAAATGCTTTACCAGCAATTGCAAGAAGCTTTTGATATTCTGAAGCAGCGGCGATCGCATCAGCAATCGGCTCTTGAGCAAAAATCCCTTACGGGGAAAAAAGAGCTACTGCCCGAGGTGGAAGCCCTGGTGGCT
>Ga0114946_10000059_pt1 | contig 52925 bp, 52 predicted proteins | sample WalLakDeSediment_FD_88676 | JGI IMG/M metagenome (GOLD analysis project Ga0114946, IMG submission 88676) | Lake sediment microbial communities from Walker lake, Nevada to study Microbial Dark Matter (Phase II) - Walker Lake 11/02/13 Deep Sediment | ecosystem: Environmental > Aquatic >... | reverse complement strand
GTTCCCAAGGGCAGGGTCGCAGAGGCCAAGCAGGCCCATCGGAATTGGATGAAGCTCAAGGAAATCATCGAAGAGCTGACCGATCTGGGGGCGAAGCGGCTGAGGTCGCAAGGCAAGGTAGCTGTCAAGAAGTCGTCCCGCTGAAGTACGAAGGGAGGATGTCCATGGTAAACCGTCGACCTGAGTGTTTTGATGTAGAGACATTCATGGCCGTCAGCCCGTTGGCCATGTTAGCGTTGGTGGGCCTGTCCTTCGACCTACTACGGATATCCAAGGTATTTACCAAGAAGATCTTGGTGAAGGTGGTGTGCTATGTGACCGGGATGATCGTGCTGGATCGTGGCACCACGGCGAACAAGATCGCGGACTGGCTGGGAGGCGTCAGCCACGATCAGTTGACCCGGATGCTTGCCAGCGAGGGGTGGAAATGCTCTGAAGTGATGATCGGTATGATCCGGCTGATCCAACGGTTCGGGGTCAAGGGGATGCTGATCCTTGATGACACGTTACTTCCGCATCCCCGGAGCAAGAAGATGGAAGGGGTCTACTGGGATTGGGATCATGCAGAAGGCCGGAATGTGTTTGGCCAGAGATTGGTGATGATGATCTGGACCGATGGGTTCTGGCGAATCCCAGTGGCCTTCGCGTTCTGGCACAAGAAGGGCGCCCGGCCGAAGTATCGGACGAAGAACGAGATCGCCAGGACACTGCTGCAATGGGGGGTCGCCCGAGGGGTCCGGCCAGACTGTGTCAGCTTCGACAACTGGTATGCGTCCCTTGAGAACATCAAGCTGATCGTGGAAGACCTCGGGTTGGATTTCGTCACGCGTGTGAAGCGCAACATGCGACTGACTTTCGAGTTCAAACGACTGCAAGCCAGGACGATAGGGTCTCGGTTGTTAAACGGGTTCAGTTGCCCGAAGGGAAACGAACAGGGATGATCTGTGCTCTGGCGGCTGTGGTGCGGGTCCCAGGTATGAAGGACGAACATAGAATGATGACCTTCGTTGTGGTCAAAGAAGCCCTCGACGGAGATCCCAAGCCCTTCACCCGATACCTGCTGACCAACGCCCTGGGCGTGAGTGCCTCAGAAGTGGTCCGCACAAACAGCGATGGACCATTGAGGTCTTCTTCAGAGACCTCAAACAGCACCTGAGCGGCAAGGATCACCGCGGTCGTTCCCTACTGGCTGCTGAACACCATATAGCATGTGCGTGTCTTGCAGGTGTGGTGGTAGATCACATCCGACTCGGAACCAACCTCTCTCCCGATCAGGCCAAGCAATTCCTCCAACGTCTTGTCTTCTTCGATACCCCCTCCGACAGATTTCATCTCGCTGTCCTCAGGCCGACTCCCGCCGACTCTCTCGATCGGCTTGACGACGCCAAGCTGGCCCTCCGCTCCCAACTCTTCCGAGTCACCAAGCAAATTCTCAGGCGCCCTCTCTCTCCCTTCGCAGACGCTGGCTGAGATACATCCACACACCTCTCACGCACCTCCAAGGGATCCCTATGTCCTCAGTCCTCCCAAACGTAGTACAATGCCCCCGTTTCGCCATTCTTCCGCCCAAGAAGTGCGCAACTCGTGTTTTCATTTTTGGTCCAACGTTGCGGTGACCCTTTTCAAATGGTTGTATTCGACTAATTGAAATAGGTGTCCACCGATTTGTTGTGCCCCTCATTTCTTGAATAGATCCGAATGGGTTCCCATCCTCTCGAATATCACATGGGTTCCTTCGATCCTGTAGATCATCACCCAGTCCGACTCGATATGGCAATCACGCCTGCCGACAAGATTGCCGGAGAGCTTGTGATCCCGATGTATGGGGTCGAAGGGTTTGCCGGAGAGCAGAGTTCGCACAAGGATCTTGAACTTCTCCATATTCTTGCCGCGCCGGACACACCGTTTCGTGTCCTTCTCGAACTGCTTTGTGTAGACGGGCGTGTACATCAGATCCCGAGTTTGCGGAACATGTCGTCGGCATCGTCGCACACGACAAGGTCGCGGCCTGCCTCGGACGCTTCAAACGTCCGTTTGGTCGTCGGCTTAGGCACAACGACGTCAAAAGGAAGCCCGTCTCGAAGTTCAACCTGCCTATAGAACATCGTGATGGCCTGCGTTGCGTTCAGTCCCAAGCGGTGGAATATATGTTCGGCACGATTCTTCAAATCCGGTTCGACTCTTGCCCTGACCATGGCTGTCTTGCTCATATCATCACCTCCATTGTTCCGCACCAATGTACCACACTTGGGATACGTCGGCAAGAGGTTTCTTTCGGGCACAACGCTGCGGGTGAGGCGCGCGGTCTTCCGCGTCGCCTCCACCCGGTGGTTGGACGGTCCTCCGTGGCCTCCCCCACGCTGCTGCTATCGAGCGCCGAAGTCCCCGATGGCAAGGACCCAGTCAGAAGTACGGCCCAGACGTATTGTATGGACGCCGCTCCTCAGCTTGCCTCTGTCGATCTCTTTATACGCGGCCTTGGCGTCGACCGCTATGGCCGGCTGGCTGTCTGGCATGCCGCTCAGATCAACTGTAATCGAGTCCGCATCCTCAAAGAAGAAGAGCAAGTGCGTCTTGTCGGTGTCGACCAGACAATACCCCTCAGCGTTGCGGACACGGGTATTGTCCGGGGAGAAGTCTAATCTCAGGCGGCCGTTTCTCCAAAAATCCCGATGGGTGCGGAATGCCCGCTTCAGGGACTCGGGATGATACCCGCAGGGGCCCTCCGGACGGAAGGGACCGAATTCGTTGAAGCGTTCGGAGAAGTGCCCGAAGAAGCCCCCCATCCCTCCGGCCATGGTCTCCCACCAGATCAGCTGACGGCAACCGGTCTCATTGAGTCTGTCGGGGTCAGGGACTCTTCCCGGCCAGCACTGCCATCGGTTGTACGTGTGGCGTTCCTCATAGATGGAGGGCTTGTCCTCGCGGGCCTCCATATGCTGCCTGATTTCGTCGTAATTGGCTGGTCCCTTGTCGGTTGTCTCCAAGTCGTACGGGCTACCTCCGAATCCGGCGTAGGAGCAGGCGCCGAAACTCTCGTCATCCCATCCGCGGGAAGTGAGGATGTGTGGCCAGCCCATCGTTCGGTTCATCTGTTCGGCCCACCAGGCCGCGTCTGTCTCAGCGTTGGGCATTTCGATGGTGTCGAACCCGAAGTTCATACTCCACCCAGGCAGCGGGCCCAGCCGAGCGGCGATGTATCGGATGAGCCGCCGATGTCTTTCGCCTCGGAATCCGTCGGCGAGATGATTGGGCGTCTGCTTTCGATCGTTGTCCCCCCAGGCCCAAATGTGAGTGCGCCCGCCCCGTTCGTGCGCGTACTTGATGGCGAGTTCAAGGGCGTCGAACAGGGCCGGATCGGGGTGGTCCAGATCGGGATCGGCGCCACTGGAGAAATCGTCGATACTGAGCGCGCCCATCCGGAACCAACTGTAGGAAACGAAGAAGAAGTAGATGTCGAATCCATTCTCCCGGGTGTTCTTCCAGTACTCGGGTATGAGATGCGTCCGGCTCGGGCACCCAAGAATCCTCGAGGCATGCTTGTGCTGTTGTTCGTAGTCCTGCTGATTCATGAACACCTGATAGACATATCCTTGCAAGTGATTGATATCCTCCTCCATGAGGGCGTACTTGTTCCCGACGTGGGTCAAGAAGCCCTTGATCGCCGGGTTGGCCCGCGGACCCACGGTCACGGCGCCCGTATGCCCGTCGAGCTCCGCGTCACGGCTGGACGTGGAGAAGCTCCATACGCCGGTGCGTGTCCCGGTAAACCGAAACTTCCACCGGTTGTTCCCCGCATAGAACATCTGCGTCGTACGTTGTTCACCCGTGCGCGAATGCACAAAGGTGACTGTGGCGTTCACGTCAAAGGGATTTCCGGACCACGATGCGTTCTCCAGCGTCCACTCCTCGCACTGCCACATGAGGGCTTCCCTATGTGTGACGTCCTTTCCGCTGGCTTTCGTCATAATGAATTGGCACATCAGCAAGAAGATCATCACGGCATAGGTGCTCCGGCTTCTGGTGGCCCCTTTGATGCTGCGGCTTTCAGAGATCAGATCGCTGGAAGGGTCTGCTGACATGGCTCTTTGTCTCCTCCGGAGGGCACCCAACGCCTGGCTGCATCACCTGCGAGGCCTGGCGCGGCCCTTGCTCCGCAGGGGCCGTGACAGAGGGCTTCGTTGGGTGCATGCCGTTGTTAGAAATGTAGGTCTCCCTTTCACGCTGTGATCGTTGGCCTCGGCTTGATCCTGACTGCCTCATTCTTTCCCTTTTTTGTCCACCGATCCGAGGGCCTACTACCTCTATTTCCGAGGCCATCAACCTTGGCCTTCTTTCACCCTTCCTCTTTCAAACGTCCTTCCGTCAAATACCATTTTCGCCTCTCCCCATGGTATCGACTTTCCGCTCGGCCATCCATTTTCTCTTTCTAACGTCGAAAATCATGATTTTTCGCGGCTACGCGAAAATATCATGCATTTTCTTGTTGGGACAATTCCTGGTATGAAACAAGTTCAGCTTTGACATCTTCAGACTCCAGCCACACCTCGGCAAGCTTGCGTAGTGCTTTGTCGTGGAAATCAAACCAGTGCTGACGTAAATCACCCATACCGCACAGTGCGCTCTTGAAGTTGCTGAAAGGTTTCTTCCATGACAAGACCTTGAAGAGGAGATTGCGGTTCTCTCCGTCAGGTAGAGACTCGACAAATCTTTCCATAATGCGGAACCCTTCACGCGAACCGATCGGTTCGATCTTCAGATACCTATCCCAGTCGTCACGAATTTGCTCCAGCACTTCTTCTTGTTCGGGTTCATCATAATCCTCAAAGGTGACGAGGATCTCTCCGGTTTGCTTGTCTATGTACCCGGTACGGAATCCGCTGTGCTCCTCCAATAGGTCGAGGAGCTCTGATGCGTCAATGTGGATGTGTGTCATTCTCTCCTCTCTGTCCCAACGATTAGGTTGACGGTTCGTCTGAAGACGCGCTCGGCGCGGATTCAGACGATACCTGTCGAACCTTTGGTTCGGTGTCGGCATTCTTCTCTGATGTCCACATACGATTCAATGGAAGCAGAAGAGCTACAATCCAGAGGCTGATCAAGAACGTCCGATTGTCGAGGAAATGCGGGGACAGGTCGTCACCACTACGCCTGACTGAAATGGCCACGGAAATGTAAGCCGTGATGCAGAGGGCCAAGATCAAGAACCCAATCACTTCCTCCCGAGAGGGAAGGCGAAGCTTGATCGGCCGTTTCGAGTCTTGCCAGTCCAGCACAATTGCCGCAAGACAGAAGAGCATGATTGCAGCAGGCACTGCAGTCTTGCCCAAAACAAGCAACCCCAGAAACACAGCCGACACCATGATTGTGAATATGACGTAGTTCAAAGGTCTTGGTTTGTTATTCATCTCTTTCACCGAACGCTAGCCGTCTCCGGCGCGCGGTAGCGCGTACGGAGCACGCCGTTGTTGGAACTGTTCATTATCGATACGCTTCAGCTAATGGTCTTCGTTTATCCGGTGAAGCAAGAAGACTCTCGAAGCCTGCTTCATAAAGCATTGTCTTGCAGTCCCGGATGTCTCGGCCCCGATGTCCAGTTGTTTCCTTCTCCGTGTCTCTGGGATTGGCCCCGGTCTCGGCATAGACAGTGTTTGCACCGGCGGCCAAACCGAGCAGATTGGGCTCATGAACAGCAATGCTGCGGGCGTCGGGACAACCCAAGGTCGCCAGAGCGACAACCGCAGTTACTTGGGCAAGTCGCAACTCGCTGATTTGTCCGTGATTGGCCAGAGGAGCCGTCGGGATATAGACGCGCCGCATGGCGGCGTGTTGGAAACATCCGAATTCGATTCCAAGAAATATCTGCTCGGCCAGTTCCTCGGGGCTATGCTCTGGCCCGATTGGCTCGCAACAGAAGTACCAATCCAATCCAGATTCCTTGATGGTGCGGATCGTAGCTTTTCTCTGCTCTGGATCAAGTGCCGTGTCGGTTCCTTCTCGGAGACGGCATACATGGTAAGCACCGTTCACCCCGGCCGCTTTCAGATCAAGGGCCTGCGAACGGTCAAAATCGCCGATGTTGACGACGATTTGCGTTTCACGGGGAATGCAACCGCGCACCACTCGAACAGTGTTGATTAAACGGACGAAATCAAACGTGTGCATGGTCATCAAAAAGAGTGCATATAGATCGCCGGAGGACGTGAAACCAGTCGCACTCTTGAGGATGTCCTGTCTGACATCACCGTCGGCTCGAAAGCCGTATGGCCGTCTCCGAAACTACAGAACTTGCATTTCCCCGGACAGGCGGCAATCTCTACCCCGATTTGTCCCAGGACGATGCCAGCATTCTGGAATCGCTGACGGGAGGTGGCGTCCGCCACAGACCGCAGAAGCGACGCTTCAAGCGATGTCTCCGGCAACCGCAGCAGAACAGTGCAATCCGCTTGCGTAGGTGCCTTGCCTTCGCATGCGGCATCGAGAATTCGCTCCACTTGGGGATCAATCTTCATTTTTATCTCCGTAGTTCTAACATATTAATGGTGTGATTTTGTCGAGAATCCGGACGGGGTTTCTGGGGGCTCCGGGTTACACCTTCTCATGTAGGGAGTCTACTCAAGGGGTTAGAGGATGTCAATCGCTTGAGGGTCTACTTGCTACCTTCTAGATTCCCTTACCGCACTACTGGCCCGTTTCTTGCTTCAACAGTAGGGAATCGCGATGATTCGTGCAAAATGCTCATAAGCGGAGGTATTGAATCGCCATGGATATTGACAAGGTCCTGGACGCGCTTGGTCGGTACGAAGCATTCTTTCACGAGGCGCGGTTGGCGCGGTCGAATCAGATCCCGTACATGGTCCGATGGGTGAAACGGTTTCTGACATTTAGGGATACGATGGGGGATCAGGGGCTGGAGGAGGCGGTTACCGTTTACATAAGCGGACTAGAGGGGATAGAAGAGGTCGCTGACTGGCAGGTGCGGCAGGCCGAAGCTGCGGTAAGGATCTTCATCTACCAGTTCCGAGCCAGGGAGAAGATCCCAGAGCTAGAAGGGCGGCCGGCGGTTGTCGATGCCTGTGAAACTCTGGAGGGAGTCCACGCACGGTGGCTTCGTACTGCGGCTGGGTGAAGCGCTTCCTGAGATACAGGGACGACTGCCGCCGAGAGGGTCCAGTCACTGAGACGGGGACGTCATGGTCGCGAACTGAAGAGACAACTAATCAGCCATCCGCCCCAAATCCCCACAGCGACAACGTTCATTGAAATGGCGACCAAAGACCCCACAATGACCGTCTTTGCCTCTCTGTGTCTTCCACGTACGATAAGAAGAGCAGGGATCGTCCCCACCGCCCAGACCCCCAGGATGAACACTCCAAAGGCCTGTTCGTAAAAACGCACGACCCCGCAATGGCCGCTGACATCGATAAACCACCAGATCAAGAAGCCCAGGGTCGCCAAACCACCAAGAATGGAAACGACATGGGCGATCTTGAACCATACGCCGTGTGCTTGAGATGCCAAAGTGTCTTCGTCCATCACCCTCTATTATATCCCTCCGGTTTGGAAGGCAAACATCGAAAGCCCAGACAGACAAACGCGCACCCCATCGAAGCCCTCGAATGATACTATAGACGAGGAGTACCGAAATTTACCGAACCTGTACACGGATAACCAAAGGATACCAATTTATGCTTAGAGAATCTCTTGGAAGGCATGGAGCAAAGGCGTGCTGGGCGGTCTATTCGATCCTCTTGGCCTTGTCACTCATTGCCCTTGCCGTAGCCGGCGTGAATATCCCACTGTTCCTGGCAATGCTTTTGGCAGCTCTGCTCGGGACCTTGCTTGGTCCCAACAGATACAGACGGGCCGGCATAGCATGTCTTCTTCTAAGCCTGCTCGTGGTCTCAATGAGCTGCCTTCAAAGGCATAGATTGCAGCAACGCTTGCGGAGTATCCCTACTGACATACAAAGGAGTACCGGTGCTTCTGACCATGATGCGGTCCCGTTGAAAGTGGTAGACATCGACGCCAAGCTTCCCGCATCCGTCAAGATCGCGGTACAAGCTGGTGTTGGACTGTTCAATCGAAAACATGGTGGATCTGTTTATGCGCGCATGAAGGACAAGGATGACAAATGGATTGAGGAACTTGGCTTAAGTCCAACTGAGACCCTGGATGCCATGCAGTTCTTAAACATCTCTATGCAAGAATTCCCAAGGTGTGTACGGTACTCCTATCGTGAGCAGCAGGAATTGCTTCCGAATATCCTGACTGTGGCTGCAGTTCTCGAGGCCATACCGATCGATGTGGACATGGATGTCGATTGCAGCGATATCGTGTTCGACGCCACAGAGACCTTTCGAGACCTCAACACGCCTCGCCTTGCGACAGAATATGTGTATTTCAATTTTGTGCACGATACGACCGGACTTGCCATGCTCAATCCGGGCTACAGCCGAGGACAGGAAAAGGTCTGGGATCCGAAACTGGTGGAGGACATGAATCCTGACATGGTGGATTTCGTTTTCTCAGAGAAGCTATTCGTGATGTTCCTGGTCAATGGCTGCATTGCATGCACCAGGGAAAACACCCTTTTGAACGCCATTGCCAGCGTAAATCCTTGGCCGAAACCCATCGGCGTCTATGGCTACGCGAATTACTGGAATGTGTTTGGAGGATATCTCTTCGAGGCGCAGACCCTGTGCGCCAAGGCACGAAACATGGGAGCGATCCCCACCGAAACCAACAATCTCTCCTTCTTCTCCACCCGGCGCGAGCCCATCACGACTCCAGGCGAGTTGAGACAAAATGCGTTGGAGGATATGGACTATGATCCCACCAAAACCTATGTGGCTTTTGTGGTGGGAGATGGGGACAACATAAATTTCATCATGGACTCGCGTGCCAATTGGATACGGGAACGCGCCTTGTCCTGTCTTGAGGGAGACCATGCGTGTCCACCCCTCACATGGTCTATCTCGTCCCACCTTACTCGCCTTGCCCCGGATGTTCTCGAATGGTTCTATAGGAAAAGCTATGAAACCGGGAAGGATTTCTTTATGCTGCCACCCAGTGGCCACCTCTATGCCTATCCCTCCTCTCTGGAAGAGAAGGGGATGCAGGATGTATTCGTAGAGGCCACGGAAAGAGACGCAAAACTCTTGGGAACCAGGAGTACGGTTCATTGGGAATGGCTGCACAAGTGGCGGTACGCCGAGAGAAGGTTTCTGCCCAAGTACGCGAAGAAGGACGGTGCTATCCAAGGAATCTTCCCCGTGAACGTTCCCTATATGTTTCCAACCTTCACGTGGAAAAGAAACAAGTTCTTCAAGGTCCTTCTTGGTGAGGACGGCGGGGAGGTAGTATTGTTCCGGCCACGCGAGTGGCGAGGGATTGATGGTCGCGGAGGATCTTTGGCAAGGGAGTTCTATCTGAGCGTGGAAGATATGGCCAAAGAGTTGGAAACGTATCCACGGGGCACAGTCACAGCGATCTACATGACCAGCGATGGCGGCCTCACGCTGACGAACTCCGTCATGGCCTTGCTGAAAATACTCCCTGAACACGTTGTCCTCGTCAGCGGTGATACGGCTGTTCGACTCGCCTTTGAATCATCCAAGACGATGAAATAGGTCGCGGCCTACGCAACCCTGCAGCCTCACAGCATGTTGCGGGCTCTCTTCTGACCGCTTGGGGCCCAGGAGTACATGGGCGATCGAGTGAATCACGGTCAAGGGAAAAACGCTTCTCCTGCTTTCCTTGACAGCTCACGGGATCTCACCGATACTCTTGATATGGGAGAACAGGCGTTTCCTCCTCGTCCGAAAAGGTTTCCCGTGCCAGGCAGGGATTTCACGATCCCTCAACCGGAACATCCTGTGATGCAGGACGTGAGAGAACGGATCGACTGGGCCAACCTCACCCCTGAAGATCGATTCAGGCAGGCCAATCTTCACAGAATATGGAGCGAAGTATCGCAAGCGGAGACTCATGGACCCGAGCGTATCGCAGCATCCCTTCGCCGCCGTTTTGACGGCGCTCAATCGACATGACGTCCAATACTTGGTGATCGCTGGACAAGCTTGCCTCTATTATGGTGCTATCCAGAACACAAAGGATGGCGATCTCTGGGTACTTCCATCAGAAGAAAATGTGGAGCAACTTAGGAAAGCGCTCCATGAAATAGGAGCGCATCAGACCTTCCTTCCTGAGCTGTCACTCAAGTACCTCTTGAAGGGGCACGCCGTCCACTATGAACTTCCCCACGGGGCAGGGAACTTCCGCATAGACATCATGACCCATCCTCCTCGGACCACAGGGTTCGAAGAGGCCTGGCAGGAAGCGGAGAAAGCCGAAGTCTATGGCATTCCTTGTCGCGTTGTGGACGTGTCCAGGCTGGTGGATATGAAGAAGACGATGAGAGACAAGGACTATGGCGTTATCGACACACTCACATCCATATTGTTGGAGTACGCCTGCAAACACCCCGAGGCGCAATCCCAGTTTGGTCCTTGGTTGGCCATGGAGCTGCGATCGGCTGAAGGACTCATTAGAATGGCAAAAGAGTTTCCGAGTGGCCTGAAATTTCTGTCTTCCACGAATCGCAAGGCCGCCAGGCTGGCATGTCAAGTTGTTGAGGCAAATCTGTCACAGCCCGACGATACAAAGACAATCCACGAGGCGCTGGACACGGAAACCGCGAGGCTCAAAGCGGCAGACCGCGAGTATTGGGAACCCAGACTTCGAGAGTTGAAGGCCATCTTCCACGGAAAGAACTAAGGGGTCACGCAACAATAAGTTCGCATTCTGAGGAGGTTGATTGGCTTTAGATTTGGCCGCAACGACTGAGCGGATCCGCAGACGCATCCAAGATACGTTGAGGAATACGCGATGGAGACGCGGTCGAAGAGTATGTCAACATTGCCCTCCAGAATGTGAAGTTATTTTTGCGTGAGCCCTAAGAGCAGAAGCACTATACTCAAAGCATGTCTTTCGAACCGAATTTCCTAGGCGACGCCCATGTCCATCTCCAAGACGAACGGCTGCATCCTTTTCTCGAAGAAGCCCTCGTGGAAGCTAGAAGCGCCGGCATCGCCTGCTGGGTTTGTAACGGCACGCGGGAGCAGGACTGGTCCGAGGTGCTGTCCCTGGCTGGCCAAAACGAAGGGATCCTTCCCTGCCTGGGGCTTCACCCCTGGTTCGTGAAGGAACGCTCCCAGAATTGGCTGTCTCGTCTTGAAAAGATCTTGCACGAAACCAAGGCGTGCGTGGGGGAGATCGGACTGGATCGTTGGGTGGCAGGACGTGACGAATCCACACAGGAGGCCTGTTTTCGCGAACAGCTTCGCGTGGCAGTAAAACTGGATAGGCCGGTGAGCATCCATTGCGTCAGGGCCTGGGACTGGCTCATGAAGGTGTTGCGTGAGGAGCCTGTACCCAAAGCAGGTTTTCTCCTGCACGCGTATTCAGGTCCTGTCGAACTGATCGAGCCCTTGGCCGATCGAGGCGCCTATTTTTCCTTTGCCGGGACCGTGCTGCAGGGAAACAAGGGACAAGCCCATCATGCCTTGCGGATGATTCCGAGCGAACGGCTCCTTCTGGAAACCGATGCTCCGGATCTTTTACCCCCCAGAATCTATCGTTGCAGGGAAAGGAAAGGGAGGAGCGGTACAATTTTGAACGAACCGGTCAACCTGTCTCGAATCCTTCCAGGCGTGGCTCTTTTGCTGGATCTTTCCGAAGACATCCTGAGAAAGCAACTCCAGGAAAACATGCTGCGCCTCTTCGGTGGGTTTCTGATACAGTGCATGGATCATGGAAAACGAGCGTTTCGCCCGAACTGAACGGCTGATTGGAAGCGAGGGATTGGCCCGACTACGACAAGCCCGGGTCCTGGTGGTGGGCCTGGGCGCGGTGGGAAGCTATGCGGTAGAAGCCCTGGCCAGGGCCGGGGTGGGGTACCTTCGCGTGGTGGACTTCGACGAGATCCGCGTCTCCAACATCAATCGCCAGCTTTCCGCCATGGAATCCACGCTGGGAAAGCTCAAGGTAGACGCGGCCAAGGAAAGAATACAGGACATTCATCCATCCTGCGAGGTGGAGGCTCTTCCCCTGTTCGCCCACGAAGAGACCCACGATTTGATTCTCCAGGCTCCCCTGGACATGGTCATCGATGCGATCGATTCCCTCAATCCCAAGGTCGCCTTGCTGGCCGAAGTCATGAAGAGAAATCTGCCCGTCATTACCTGCATGGGCGCCGCTTTGAGGCGAGATCCCTTCTCAATACGATGCGCCCCCTTGGCCGAGGCCTCGTATTGCGGCCTGGCCGAAAAGGTCAGGAGACGCTTGCGGCGCCGCAACGTTCCTTTGACCATGACCTGCGTGTTCTCCGTGGAAACACGGTCCAAGGAGATGGCTGGGGAAGAAATCGAAGAAAACTTTGTTGACCGCGGACGTCAACGTCATTCCCTGGGGAGCCTGCCCACCATCCCAGGGATCTTCGGTTTGACCGCGGCCAGCCTAGCCTTGGAACATCTCCTGAAAGGGCCCGGAGTGGCCCCTCATATGGACCCCTAATACGGCACAGGTTCGGTCCAGATCCAAGAAGGTGTCCCTGCCCTGGACGCATCCGGCTTGGATCGGTACCACCAGCCCAGGCCCTTGCTCAAAACCTGGATCGTGGGAGAACCTGTCGACAAATCGAACCAGATCCCGTCGTAGGCGGGATAATACCCATCCGAGTCGAACAACCAATTGCGCCTGTACCCATCGTTTTCCTGCAAGTACACCCAGATCTCGTCCGCCTCGCTGGCATCCCATCCGCCCTTGGCCCCATCCGCCCACAGGGACGTGTTCGCTTCGTCCAGCGGCACATCGATAGGGAGCGGTTTCCCGATTTGATGTAACACCATACTCGACTCGCTCACATCGATGGGCACCGGAATTTCGCTTGCGGGCACGATGCCGTCGAAATAGAAGGTCCTGTCACTCAGGGACTTGTTCCTCACCCAATAGCCGGTGGCTGTATCGAGCGTCATGATCGAGGGCGTACCGGTGCTTAGATCGAACCACACCCCATCATACGCCGGATAATACCCTTGAGAATCAAAGAGCCACGCCCTCTGATAGCTGTTGCCGTCTCGAAGCCAACGCCAGACCTCATCCGAACCGCTGCTATCCAGGGCGCCTGTCCCTTGAAAGCCAATCACATCCTGAATGCTCGTGCCGGTCGAGGGTTCGAGCGATGTGCCCATCATGGACAATTGGGATGTCTCTGCCGCGGATCTTCCGATCACGGTCACTGGAAAAACTCCAGCCTGATTCTCCGAAACCGCGCCTCCCTGCACCTTGACGCGATAGTAGATTTCTGTGAACACAGGACCTGTGTCCCGGAAGGTCGTGCTCGATCCCGCGGCTTGAATGGAGTCAAGAAGGGACCACACAGGGCTGGTCATGCTCGGACTGGTTTGGATGTCATACCAAACCCCGGGCACCGAATCAAAGGTGATGTCCACCCAGTCGCTGATCGGCGAGGTGGTCTTGTCTCTCGATATATCGCTGATCCAAGCCGCCGCAATGGGAGTAGGGGTAGAAGTAGATGTAGGAGTAGGAGTAGGAGTAGGAGTAGATGTAGGAGTAGGAGTAGGAGTAGATGTAGGTGTAAATGTAGGCGTATGGGTCGCTGTAGGCGTGGCTGTGGGTGTTAAAGTAAAAGTCGCTGTAGGTGTAGGTGTGGGTGTCAACGTCGGTGTCACCGTAGGCGTGGGTGTCGGAGTCGGATCCAACCGATAATTGGCCACAACCTCCTTGGTCTCTCGAAGGGTCCTCGCGTTGTCTCCGTCCTCGCTGTGCCCTGTCGCCACTCCTTGGTATAGGACCGAGGGGTTAGAGAAATGCGCGACCCGTTGATAGCCATCCTCGGTATAGGACATTACGGAACAATACTTTTCGCTGTCATTGCCGATCCATCGCCACCCGGCGGAGTAATCGAAAAGCCCGGGACCCGGTTGCGTCACCTGGTCCTTTCGATGATGACAACCCATGTTGTGAGCCATCTCATGGACGTGCGTGTAACTGTTCGCCGCTTGCTGAACCCGAACCAGATTGAAACCCAGCTCAGGCCATCCGTCGATGGTGTTCAGAAGCCACGCTATTCCTCCCACATCCTGCACATGGGCGAACAGGGTCACCAGATCCGCGCCAACCTGGTCGCGCCAATCATGAACCTCCTCCATATAGCGTGGTTCCCCTTCCAAATCCCACGGATCGAACCCTTCATGGAACGTCAATCGATCCAGATCCGTATTGGAATCCCCGCTTTCTGTGTAATCGATCTCAGCAGAATGCGCCAGGCTCATGGTCAAATAGGTTTCGCTGTTGTCCAGAGCCAATTGGGCCTTTGCCATGGATTGCGCGATCACGTTATGGATCCCGCCTCCATAGGTATCGGACCACTCCTTCGCCGCAGGGGTATAAACCACCATCACAGTGATTGTTACAGGCGAAAGAGGATCCCTCACCGGTTCTTCTCTCAGCTTGTCCTGAACAAGAAAGGGACGGCCGGGAGGAATCAGGACCGGTCCACCTTCCACCTCGTCGATCGAATCCCAAGTCACATCCATTACAAGGTGACGCGTCCCATCCGAATCGCTCAGGATATGATAAAGTTCCTTGTTCTCCGGAATTCGAATCGATCCCTGACTCCTCTCGCCGTTCGTGGACATCAACAGGTAACCATGATCGAATCCCTCGATCCTGGCCCTTATTGTCATCGTGCCATTGACATCCACCTGGCTCCAATCGATCCTGCCTGTATAGGTCTTGTCCTCGAAAAGGTTGAGTATGAGCAAGTCCCCCAAAGACGCGCCCCCAGGCAAGCAAAGCGAAGGATTGGGTTCCACGGAACGCCATCGACTCCCGAATAGCTGAGTGCCGTCCGCCGCATCCCAGGCCTTTGAAGAATCCTGCGAGACTTCGTTGCCCAAATCGAAAAAATGCACGTCCCCAAGCCCCTGGCCGGCCAGGAAGGAACAGGAAATTACGCATACCAGGACCAGGAACCTCATGGCTAACGAGTTCGTGAAACCTCTTGTTGCATTCCTCATGGGTTTCTCCTGTGCATGATTCCTACAAGTCCATTCTCTTACTACTATTATAACACCAGAATCACACTAAAACCATCCCTCGAGACATGCAGTCCTTTTCATCATGATTTCTCCGCGTTGTGCACAGGACGTTTGGCGCCCAAATTCGGCTCCCATCGTTTCTCATCTTCCTCTTCCAAACACGTCTTTGACATGATCCCAGAGCCTACCCTGGGCCGGAACGTTTTCCTGAGCCGCCCCAGCGAGCTTCCCGTCGCTCGAAAGCGCCTGGATCTCCACTGTTGCTGGACTTCCAGGGGAAAGGTTGGCCACGGAGATGAAGGTCCACCAAGGAGCGTTGACAGCATAGTGCGTCATATAAACCCGATCTCCTGACGCTTGCGCTTCCACCCCGGCCATGCCCCAGGCCTTGTTGACCTCATCGTTGGCGTTCAGGATCTGCATTCCCACGATCGGCTGATCCGAGATCGCTTGCACCCAGCCCGCGCTGTTCCCTGCCAAATTGAACAGATGATTGACAAAACCCACGGTCTTGTTGCCCCCGGGCAACACAGGATAGACCGTGTCGATCGCCGTGCCGTCTGGAGCATAGGCCGTCATCGTAATATTCGCGTCCGCCACGGAGGGATTCACCATAGCAATTCCAGTCCACCAGCTTGTATCGCTCATGAATGCGGAAAAATTCATGCTCGTACTGGTCGGCACCGCTGACAGCGCCGCCAGCTTGGCCGGGATGGTCCCTTTGCTTCCATACACCAGGCATGCAGCCACCGGAACTCCTGGGGAGCTCTGCACCAGGATCCATCCGTCCTTCCCCTCGGTCAGGGGAAGAAGTCCCTGCGTCATGCTCAGTATCTTGCCCATGGGCTGGATCGTCTCAGCGACTTGCTCAATCAGGGTGCCATTTGCCTGGTACGCGCTCAGCGTCACATCGCACGGAGCCGTCCCCGGATTCACGATCGCCACCCCGGTCCACCAGGCGTTGTTCACCACGAAGTGTGGAAGCACCAGGCTCTCGGCCAAGGGCGAGCTAGGAAGAGCGCCTAGGGCCCCTGTCCCCGAGTTCCCGTACACATCGAACGCGAGCACATCCACATCGCTTTGCACGCTCACCCAGCCACTTCCGGCCTGACCGGACAGCATGCCGCTGACCGTTTGGGCCACCTTGCCATGGCTGGGCACGACCCAATTCGCCGGGGCGCTTAGAAGTCGTCCGTTGCTGTCATAGATCGTAATCGTAACCTCAGCTTGCACCGACGTACTGGGATTGGCCACCGCGATCCCGGTCCACCAGGTCGAATCCGAGGCGAAATGGACCAGCACATGATCCCTGGCCGGCTCCACGCTGGCCGGAAGTCCAGCCACGCCCCCTCGAATTGGATCATTCTTCCCATACATAACCATCCCGCAGATCGAGGAACTACTATCCCCTTTTGCCACAAGCCACCCGGTATCACTCCAGATCGGTGTGGCTGTAGGCACCGGCGTCGGCGTGGCCGTGGGCTCAGCCGTGGCCGTGGGTACAGGGGTCGAGGTCGAGGTATCCGTAGGCGTCGGCGTGACTGTCAGCGTCGGCGTCGGCGTGACCGTGGGTGTATCCGTCACCGTGGCCGTGGGTACAGGGGTCGAGGTCGAGGTGTCCGTAGGCGTCGGCGTGACTGTCGGCGTCGGCGTCGGCGTGGCCGTGGGTGTAAAAGTTTGAGTTTGAGTTTGAGTGGGAAGCATCTCGATCTGATGCACCGTACCCCATCCACCGGCACTTTCGAAGATTTGACTCAAGGAGTCGTCAACCAGGTAGGTTTCCGGGGACTTGCCCCAATAACTCCCTGGCTGCCAGGCGGCCCCTTCAAAAGCAATCATATAGACGGTGTCTCCCGCCATTCTAGTGGTTAACAGTTTATGGTAAAACTCGCCTTCTCCGGTGGCATTCCAGGGAAATCCACCTTGCCCAATCTCCTGGACGAATTCTGTTCCGTTCTTGTCCTTCGCGATAAAATCGTCGCCTTGAAGCATGCCTGTCGCATTGTCGATCCCCTCAGGAGTCCCGTTGAACCCGGCATTGATCAGATACACTACATTTCCCAACCCTAGATAATCAGATTCCGTGTGATCCAGGATACAATTGGAAAGGCTCTTGACCGAATCATCGGGATTGACCATATAGCCCAACGTCTCTTCCCCCAGGACGCTTCCTTGGCAAAGGATCCAAACCACAAGAGCCCTCGTGATCCACAGCGCCTGATCCCAAGGGCTTTCGAGTCTCTTCGTGCCGAACATGCCATACCTCCAGCGACCTCACGGCTCAATCCCTCGATCTGATCGGGTTCACTGAATTTACAATCCCTCTGCCCTCCTATTATGACAGAAAGCACCTGGGAAATGGATCACCCCGCGTTCAACCCGTCATGCCAGGCAAACTTTCCATGAATTCGAACCGCGGTTACAGAAGGAGCGGCTGACCTTACGGTCCAGGATCCTATGCCTCTTCTTCCGCTGGCAGGTCGAGCTGGATATGCAATTCCTTGAGCTGTTTCTCGGACACGGTTCCAGGGGCATCCATCATGAGATCTTGGGCCTTCTGGTTCATGGGGAAGGCGATGACCTCACGGATGTTGGGCTCGTGGGCCAGCAGCATGACGATCCTGTCGATTCCTGGAGCGATCCCTCCGTGAGGCGGTGCGCCCAACTTGAAGGCTCGAATCATACCCCCAAACCGCTCGTCCACGGTCTCCGGTCCATATCCAGCGATCTCGAACGCCTTGTACATGATCTTCGGCTCGTGATTCCTGATGGCACCACTGGACAATTCGACCCCGTTGCAAACGATGTCGTATTGATAGGCCTTGATCTGCAAAGGATCCTGGTTTTCCAGCGCATCCATTCCTCCCTGAGGCATGGAGAAAGGATTGTGCGAGAAGGTCACCTGTTTCGTTTCCTCATCCAACTCGAACATCGGAAAATCCACCACCCAGCAGAAACGAAACTCTTTTTCATGGAACAGCCCCACTTCCTTGGCTACTTCGATACGAAGCGCGCTCGAAACCGTTTCCACCAAGCTCCTTTGCCCGGCAACGAAGAAGATCCCTCCCCCTGCTTTCAGGCCGGTCCTCTCTCTGAGAATGTCCTGGATTCCGGATTCTACCACCTTGGCAATCGGCCCTTTACAGGAACCATCCTCCTGAAACACCAGGTAAGCAAGTCCTTTGCCCCCCAGCTCCTGAACAAAGGATTGCAGCCTGTCAAACCAGCTTCGGGATCTGCCTTCCAGGCTTGGCACCGGCAAGATCCGAACCACACCACCCTCGGCCACGACTTGATTGAATGCCTTGAAGGACGAGTCATTAAAGAGATCCGTCGCGTCCTGCAGCCGCAATTCCGCCCTCAGATCCGGCTTGTCACAGCCATACACGGCCATGGCCTCTTGATACGGGATCCGTGGAAATGGCGGTTCTGTCACAGGCCACGTTCCGAACTCCTTGAACAATCCGTGCATCAGGTCTTCCAAAGCCTGGAATACATCCTCTTGCTCCACAAAAGACATCTCCAGATCCAACTGATAGAACTCTCCTGGGGAACGATCCGCCCGAGCGTCCTCGTCGCGGAAACAAGGAGCGATCTGAAAGTAACGGTCAAACCCGGCCACCATAAGAAGCTGCTTGAACTGTTGCGGCGCCTGGGGTAGCGCATAGAATTTCCCTGGATGAAGTCGGCTCGGGACCAGGTAGTCCCTCGCGCCCTCCGGGGAGCTGCTCGTCAAGATAGGCGTTTGAATCTCTCTGAAACCCATCTCGATCATCCTCCTCCTGATACTGTGAATCACATCCGAACGAAGGACAATGTTCCTGTGAAGCGTCTCCCGCCTCAGATCCAGAAAACGGTAGGTCAACCGCGTCGCTTCCGGGGCCAGGGTTTCATCCGCGACAGGCAATGGCAGCGGATCCGCCTCGGATTGAATCTCCATCTCCCTGGCCACCACTTCGACCCTCCCTGTGGCCAGTTTGGGATTCACGGCTTCCTCGTCCCTGGGTGCGACCTCGCCCGTGAAGGTGAGCACGCTTTCCGGACGAAGGGACTGTATCCTCTCATGAAAAGGGGCCTCGGGGGTCATGACGATCTGCGTCACGCCATAATGGTCCCTGAGATCCACGAAGACGATTCCTCCATGATTCCTTTTTCTGTGGAGCCAGCCAGAAAGCCTGACTTCTTCTCCCACATGCTCGACCCTCAATTCGCCACAGGTTCTGGAACGGTATTTGTGAAGATGAGACACGATAGTCCTCCCTCGTTTATCATGCGCTATCATACAGAAGACACCTCAAGAACTGTATGCCCCCCCCATGGCACAAACAAGCCATGGTATAACCTGGGAGGACGCATGACTCACATGATTTTCTCTTGGCTCCTTTGCGGTTCGCTCTCCGTTTCTTCCACGGCACTTCGAGACGAACTGGTGGAGGCTTTTCCTGGCCTTCTTCCTGAAACCGTGGAATTGAACGAATGGATCAATGAAGTTGAGGGATACCCGGCTCGAGGGCTCACAACCAGAGGCTCCGTGGGCATGGGCAACGGACACGTCTTCTGCCTGCAAGGGGTGGGATTTCCTGTCAACAGCCTTCACGGCATGCTGGGCCCCACCTATCAGAAGCGCGAGGGATACTTCTGTGACGCATCCACACATCTGATCGTCCACGGAGAACGGGTCGCGTTTGACCGACAATGGTGCGGCAGAATTCGAGAGAGCGCTGTCGCCTTCACCAAGGGTACATACAAAGATCTGGTGTTGTGGACCCTGGACTTCGTGCCAGCGGGGCCTGTCCCTTCCTGGGCTGAAACCAGTTTGATTCGTCTGGTTTGCGTGGAAAACTTTGACGAAGACCCTTTGGAGGATCTGGCGGTCTCCATGGTCCTGGCTTCTCGCAGGAATCTGAGACGAGAAAAGGACCGGATTCTGGAAGTGAAAGGATCCAGAACCCGAAGCATGCGATGGATCGGCGCGCCGTATGATGTGGGACAGGATCACCTGACATCTGCTTTGGGAGAACTGAATGGCGCCCCGAGGGCCTGGCGCATCTTTTTCTTCCAGATCCATGATTCCAGCGAAAGGGAGATCCCGCCGACGCTGCCCGAGTTGGACCTGACTCAGATCGCCTCGCTGCTTCAAGCCACCCTGGAATACTGGGAGCGACCCCACAGGCTGATGCTTCGAACCCCCGAGCCCCGGGTCGACGATCTCGTGGAGAGCCTGACTCATTGTATATTGGTGCAACAATCGGCCCAGGGAGCTGTCAGCCCCATGTCGTTATATACCTCCACCTGGCTGCGAGACACCATGGGTCCTGTGTTGGGCCTTCTAGGCATGGGCTCGTTCGAACAGGTTCGAGAGATGATCCTTTATCAAATTCGGGCCATCAAGACGGATGGAACGGTGAAAAACGCCAGAAACTGCGATGTGGCCTATCCTGAAGGCGCAGAAACCTTGTCGTGGAAACCTGGGGATTTCATGCCGGGACGCGTCCCTGCTGAAGCTCCCAGCTATCTGCCTCTCATGATGTTTCACTACGTTCGGGCCACAGGAGATGTTTCCTTTCTGGAAGACGCTTTTCCCATCCTGGTCCATTGCCTGAGTCAACAGATCGTGGACGAGGGAAGAATACCCTTTAGCGGAGACGAGACCTTTCGGGCGGCCCTATCCAGCCATTTCGGGCTTCCCGTGGAATATCCCTTTGAAAAAGAGGCCTGGTCCGCCAACTCCGCTTTTCTTTTCGTCGCCGGCGTTCAAGCCCTGCGAGAATTGGCCCTTAGCACCGAAAGCCATCAGGACATGGGGAATCTGATCGCAATGGCGCAAAAGGTACGGGAAAGGACAGAATCCCTCTTTTGGGACGAGGAGGGCGCCTATTACATCCCCTACATCCTTCGAAATGAGGAAAAGGCCCCCGGACCTTACATTGATGTGAACGGCAAGGTTCTGTGGTGCGGTTATCTGGGATTCGAAGACACCAGGGCCTATGAGAACATGAACGCTTGCATCTCCATGCTATCCTCCGAGCCAGGCATCTATCATGGAAAGATTCATCCCCGTTTCTCTTGGCTGGGAAGGCTCCTGCATGCCTCATCCATCCATACCGGCATGAGCTATGGGTATGCCCTCAGCAGTCTGGCGAGACTGGATCATCCTCAAGCCGAAGCCTCCTTCCGGGCCATGCTGAATCACGCTTTAGGAACAGGGGTATTTGCCGAATACATGATAGACCCGGGACCTAACGCCCTTACCCTGGGCTATGACGTAACGGGACAAATCATGGACTACACCGCTCGCTACCGACCTTGGGAGGGCGGAATCAATCTGGCCGCGCTCTTGGATTATCTCATCGGGTTCGAACCCCACGCCCTGGAACGATCCGCCTCCTTCGCCTTGCATCTTCCTTCCAACTGGTCCGGATTTGAATTTGATGGACTTCGAATGGGACAAACCCGTTTCTCTGGAAGTCTGGAAGGATCGAGCGAGAATCGCACGCTTCGATTGCGCCAGGAAGGACCGGACAGGATTCGAGTCTCGATTCGATTATCTCTTCCCACGGAAGATCCTGTTCTCGTGACGGCAGAAGAAAAGATCATCCCGGCCTCACGAATCGTGACACGAGGGGGCGTCACATCGGTTTGGATCGAGGATTTCTCTCTGGAATCGGACCATGAGGCAACAGTGGGAATCTCGGCCCCTTGACCTGTGAGGCCTTGCTGAGAGAGAATTTCTTCTTGGATCGAGTGAATCGGACGGTCGCGGGGGTGGATACCCCTGAGGAAAGTCCGAGCTTCACAGGGCAGGGCGCTGGGGAAATCCCAGGAGGGGCAACCCTACGGAAAGTGCCACAGAAAACAGACCGCCCAGACTGGACTGGTTCCAGTCTGAGCAAGGGTGAAACGGCGGTGTAAGAGACCACCAGTGGAAAGGGCGACCTTTTCAGCTAGGCAAACCCCGCCCGAAGCAAGGCCAAATACAGGAGCGAAACGGCCCGTTTCTATGCTCCGGGGTTGGCCGCTAGAGGCAGGGAGAAATTCCTGTCCCAGATAAATGACCGTTCCTGCCGAGCCGCAAGCTCGGTAACGGACAGAACTCGGCTTACAGATTCGCTCGATCCGTTTCATCCTTGTGGTGTTCCTTCAGGTTCGGGTACATTCATGAGATACCGTAGTGTTCTCTTCAGCGCGGCAATTTGGTTGATCTGCGCATCTGTTTCGGATGCCACGGGATTCCACAGAACGGATCGACAATGGGAAAGGCTCCAAAGGAGAATACAGTGGAAGGATGAACCTTCCGTGTTTCAAGGTTTTCTGGAAAAGTATCGAACCAGCAGCGACAAGTTCAAACCCCTCACCTTGGAACCTTCGGAACATCAACCTCTGCCTTTGGATACCGGATGGTCCTTTGAGAGGAAAGATCCTCTTCTGAACGCCATGGATGAATTGCTTCTCTCGCTGGAAACGCTTTTTGAGCCCGTCCCTCTACCCTATAGCCTCTGGATTTTGGATCGCCTTTGGGGCAGGAAAGAGCGGTTCCTCGCCATCCGAATGGAGTACTTTGATCCTCTCTACAAACCACGAAAGGAGGATCTCTCGACGAGTTGGTCCGACTTGGTCGCCATTGGCAGCCTGGACGCGGCGAGGCAAAGGGATCCGAATTGGGAACAGAGGACATCCCAAGACCGGGGAATGGATTCTGGCTTGGATTTCGAGGTAACCGCGGAAGAACTCCCGGGCAAAGCCACAAGGATATGGATCATCGATTGAAAGAAAGCCCCCCCCCCATGGATACATCCATCCTCTGTTAGACTCTGGAGCGGGCATGATAGTATAGAGAAGGAGGTACTACTTATATGTCAGGACACTCCAAGTGGAGCACGATCAAGCGAAAGAAAGGCAAAGAGGATGAAAAGCGGGGGAGGATTTTTTCCCGTCTGGCAAAGGAACTGACCGTAGCGGCCAGGACCGGAGGTCCTGACCCTGGATCCAATTCCACGCTGCGATTGCTCGTGCAAAACGCGAAACAGGCGAACATGCCTTCGGACAAGATCCAAGCGGCCATTGACCGAGGCATAGGGGCGTTGGAGGGATCTTCCTGTGAAGAAATGACCTACGAAGGTTATGGACCTGGAGGCATTGCGGTTATTCTCGAGCTGTTGTCCGACAATAAGAACAGAACCTCCTCGGAAATCCGAAGCATCTTCAGCAAGGGAGGCGGCCGTCTTGGCGAGAGCGTATCATGGAAATTTGAGAGAAAGGGAATCGTGCAACTGAAAGATTTCCACCTCGATGAAGATTCCCTGCTGGAGTTGGCTCTGGAGACAGGTGGGGACGACATTGTATATGAAGATGGGCTTTCCCAGATTCTGACTGCTCCCGAAGACCTGGCCGACGTCGCGGACGCGTTGCGAGAGAAGGGAATCGTCGTGGAAAACGCGGCGGCGAACCTGCTCCCCAAGGACCTGGTTCGCGTGGAAGGGGATGCGGTCAAGAAGACGCTGCGTTTCCTGGAAGAATTGGAAGACCATGAAGATGTTCGGAATGTTTATACCGACGCGGACATATCCGATGAAACGACGACCGAATAAAAGGAGGGACATGATGCGTGGATCCTTTCGCTGGATCGTGGGTGCAGGTCTCGTGTTGACGATGGCTACCCTGGGAATCGTCTTGCTGCAAGGCACAGGCGTATCACAGGACGAAAACGAAACCGAGATTTCCGAATCCAATGACATGGTAGAAATCCTGGAATCCCTGGATGTCATTCTGGAAGACCTGGAACAGCTTGGAGACATTAAAGATCAGCTCCAATCCATCGAAAAGAAGTTGGATGCCCTTGAAACACGGCTGGCCAAGATGGAAAAGATCGATTTGAAGACATGGGATTTCGTGTACAAGACACGTATTCCGGGCGGTCAGCCTCCTCCTGAAACAGCCGATATGCAGGATGAAATTGGACCCGGCACCTATCGAAACAAGTAAGCGAATTCTCCTTCACATTTGTTGTTCAGGGTGCGCTGTTCATCCTGTCGAAGCCCTGAGAACGGAAGGTTTGGAGGTCGTTGGGACCTTCTGGAATCCCAACATTCATCCATGGGCTGAATACCAAGCCAGAAAAACAGCGACCCTGGCTTTGGCTCAACATATGGATTTGAGGTTGTTGGGTATGGATGCCTATGGGTTGAAAGACTTCCTCCGGGAAGTCGTCTACCGTGAACATAAACGTTGTTCGGTATGTATCCATATGAGACTGCTGGAAACGGCGAAACGGGCCAGAACCGGAGGTTTTCAAGGGTTCAGTACCACCATGCTCTCCAGTTCACACATGGACCATGACCGTATTCGCTCCATCGGAGAATCGATCCAAACGGAGATAGGAGTCCCTTTCACCTACAGAGACTTCAGAACAGGATGGCAAAGAGGTGTGGAAGTAACCCGCTCTCTGCAGTTGTATCGACAACGATATTGCGGATGCGTCTATAGCGAATTTGAGAAATAGGAGGAGAGAAAGGTGAAAAGCTATAACATGGCTGTAGTCGGGATCGGCATGGTCGGTACAGAGATGCTCAAGCTGTTGCATGAGAGGAGGTTTCCAGCCAAATCCTTGCGCGTGTTCGCGACACGGGAAAGGGATGAACTGATCGCGGGCAAGACTTACCATGTCGAAGTGGCCACCGAAGAATCCTTCCAAGACATGGATATCGCGATCTTCGCTGGAACCGAGGGCGCGAAGGGCGCATCCCAGACCTATGGCTGGAAGGCCGTGGAACAAGGCACAGTCGTCATCGACAACGGGGATGACTATCGTATGGATCCAAGGGTTCCCCTTGTCATACCGGAAGTCAACGCGAACCACCTGAAACAGCATCAAGGATTCATATCCAATCCCAATTGCTCCACGATTCAGATGGTCATGGTCCTGGGTCCTCTTCACAGGGCCGCGGGACTGAAAAGAGTGGTGGTCTCCACGTACCAGGCCGTATCAGGTACAGGCAAGGCAGCCGTGGAAGAGCTCAGGGAACAAGCCCCCAAAGCCCTGGAAGGACAGGCTTGCGAAGCCAAGGTCTATCCCCACACCATAGCCTTCAACTGTATCCCCCAGGTCAGCAGCCTCAAGAACGAATTCCCCGGATATTATGGTGAAGAGATCAAGATGATTCAGGAACCCAGGAAGATCCTTGAGATCCCGAATCTACCTGTAAGTGCAACCTGTGTCCGTGTGCCTGTATTCAACGCGCATTCCGAATCCATCAATGTGGAGTTGCATGACAAGCTGACCGCCGAGCAGGCCAGGAAGATCTTGTCGGAAAGTCCAGGAATCCAAGTCCTGGATGATCCAGCTCGCAGCATCTATCCCACGCCCCGGGAGGTCTCAGGAAAGGACCCTGTGTACGTTGGCCGAATTCGGGAGGATTCGTCGGTTCAATACGGCCTAGATCTATGGGTCGTAAGCGATAATATTCGCAAAGGCGCCGCGCTCAACACCATCCAAATCGCCGAACGTATGATCGAGATGGAACTACTCTGAGCCTGGGACAAAGCCCAAGGATCGCAGGCGATGGGACGCCTTCCTCTTGAACGCATTGATGTCGCGAACCGTATCTGGATCTCCGGAAGACGTGTCTTCAACCACGGATCTATAGAGATTTACAGCTTGTTGAGACTCCTCCAATTCCTCGTAGAGTCCCGCCAATTCGAACTGAAGACGGATTCGATCGTACACATTGGTGGGCAATCGTTCTTCAAGAACACGAATGGCCTGCTCGAGGAAGGGGATGGCTTCCCTGGGCTGATCCCGTTCCCGAAAGACAGATGCCTTCAGAACATGCGCGTCCCAATAGAGGGGATAGGCATCCACGACCCAATCGCCGATCTTCTCGGCCTCCTCCATGCGACCCTCCTCCAGAAAGATCCTCATCAACGCGACCCTGGCGGCTGCCGCGGAAAAAAGCCCTTTTTCCATACATTGCATGAGCATCTTGATGCCCTCTTCTCTTGTATCACGGATAAATGGAATGAAGCTGAAGGTCTTGGAATACTTGGCTTTGTAGTACTCATAGAGCCCCAAACCATAGAAAGCATCATGGAGCTGAGGATCCAATTTGACTGCCATCTTGAGACTTCTCACTCCGGCAGTACCGTCCCTGAACGCTCCGAGATGCTCTTTCCTCCTCCACTTATGAAGCCCCCTGTAGCCCAGGGCTCCCCCCTGAAAGAAATATCCCGACGCTTTCCTGCCCGCTTGGATCTCCGCCTGGCATAGTTTTAAGCTTTTCTCCAGATATTCATACATCTCTTCTTCATCTTCATTCTGACGTTCCATGATCATCTTGGCCTCGATCAACCCGGCCATACACAGGTAACCTGCCGGATGATTCGGGAATTCCTTGAGCATGATTTCAAAAGAACGCATTCCTCCTTCGAAATCCAAGGAATAATACTGGTGAATTCCTTGGGCAGCGAGATCCGCCATCCGCGCAGAGACTTCTTCACGGAGAACACGAGGGACTTCCTGGCCTGAAGCCACGGTCCTGCAGGATGCGACCCAGAAGAGGAATTGCAGACAAAAACAAAAGGAATTCCGTTGCATTTGCATCAGGACAATGGCGGCAATCCGGAGGCTGGAGCAGTTTCGTCCCTGCCCCTGAGCCACTGGACGATCTCCTTGGCCATGATCATCATGACGTCTTTTCTCAGCTCCAGATACGGTTTTTTTCCTTGAAGCCTGCATTGAAACCGTTTCACCCCAACGATAGCCCCGGTCTTGACGTCCACCAGATAGGCTCGCCCCGCCAATTGAGCGAAATTTTGGGTGGATCTAGATCCAAAGAGGCAGCCCATGCTCTGTTCTACTGCCCCCTGATCCGCTTCCAACACATCGATATCGATGTAAGCGTCCAAACCACATATCTGGCTGGCGCGACGGAAGCGTTCCGCCGAGGTCTGTTCCGAAAAACCGCTCACGCTTTCTCTCAAGGTTCTCAAGACTTCCGAGGTAAGGGTATGATCCACCACCTGAAACGTACCCTCCGCAATGGCTAGTTCGGCCAGATTGATCTCCACCAGTTGAGCCAGTTCATCCTCTTCCAGTGTATGTCCTGAATAGATTCTTCCACGTTTTTCAGGGTATTTGACCCCAATCTTCTGAACTTGTCGCATATAACCCGGTTGCAACTGCGCCTTGGGTGATTGCAGCATCTGGGGTTCTTGTTTGCTGCCACATTCCGACAAGAGAAGCATGGACAAGCATCCCAGGATCACGAGTGTGGGTTTTTTCATCTTGGTTCCTCCTGGAGTTCGTCCCATTATCCATGATTCAGCAGCCAAAGTCCAGGCAAACAGTTCCCCTGATGAGAAATGCGGCCTGGATGGTGTAGACTTTTTCTCTGGTTCCCAGTACCCTTTTCGTCCACTCGAACCCAGGGAGCAAGGCCGCACCCTGCATGGAAGGAGTCAAATCATGGACCCATGGCCAGTGGGAGTATTCCTGTCCTCTCTCGGAATTCAAGATCTCGTCGAGGCGGCCCGAGCCGCCGCTTCTCTGAAACTCAACGTAATACAACTTCCGCCTCTACCTCCACAATACCTCGAAGGCCCTGTGAAGGAAGCTCTGCTTTCTGGCATCTCGGAGGCAGGATTGACCGTCAGCGCTGGCTGTGCGGGTTTTCCCGGGGAAGATTACAGCGACATGGATTTGGTTCGACGAACCGTGGGATATACACAACCCGACACCCTGGAAGAAAGGCTTCGAATCACAGCACAATGCGCCTCTGTGGCACAACAAGCCAAGGCATATCTTCTCACCACGCATGTAGGTATCGTGCCTGAAGACAAGAGCGATCCCGTTTGGTCTTTGGTTGTGGAAGCGGCGCAGCGAGCGGCGGACGATTGCGCGGAAAAAGGTCTACTCCTCGGCTTGGAGACGGGACAGGAAACCGCTGAGGTGATGCTGGACTATATCGAGGCGGTGGGAAGAGACAACCTGAGAATCAACTTCGATCCCGCCAACATGATTCTCTACGGTACAGGCGACCCGATTCCTGCCTTGAAGGCCTTGAAGGACTTTGTGGTCCATGTTCACTGCAAAGACGGACTCTACCCCACAGGCCGTGGACAATTGGGAACCGAGGTCGCTCTGGGACAAGGTGAGGTGGGAATCGCTCGATATCTTGAAGCCCTGAAAGAGATCGGCTATGAGGGACCTCTCATGATAGAACGAGAGGCCGGAAACGACCGTATAGGCGATATTCGAAGAGGAAGAGATCTTCTCTTGGAACATAGAAAAAGACTCTGGAACGAGTGAAGGCCATGCCAGGATTCTCCCGTAGATTTGCATGGTTTTCAGGAGTCATCTGGTCTCTGTCGCTTTCTTGGATCACCAGCGGTCTTGGCCAGGTAACCTTTCACGTCAGGAAAGACCCTTCCCTGCTCACCCTTCTGGCGCACGAGAAGGAAGCCACAGGACCTGAAACCACAAGAACGATCCAATCCCTCAATGGAATCTGGACGGTGGAAGGCAAGGCTCTTTCTTCGCCCCGACAGATCCTTGTTCCTTGCTGTTACTGGGGAACGGATCAGCTTCGCTTCTCGCGACGATTTACGATTCCTGATGACGTGGAGGAAGGCTTCCTGCACCGGCTTCACCTTTTGGGAGTCAATCATCTCTGCACCGTGTTCCTGGACGGCATCAAACTGGGAAAGCACGAAGGGGGCTATGTCTCTTTTTCCTTGGATCTGCCTCCCATGGCTCCGGGCAGCGAACATACCCTGGTCCTGGAAGTGGATCGAAGGCTGGATGACAAGACAACGCTTCCTCACCGAGGTCTCCAAGGAATCTGGAAAAATTTTGGTGGGCCTTTTCGCGACATCTATCTGGAGCGGCTGCCCTCGTGTCATTTGGGATCCATGAGAATCCAAACGAAACTATTGCCGAATGGCCTTTCCTGCGTATGGATTCTGGAAGGCGAGGTTCAAGGACTACCGCTCCCGAAACGCGCCTTGCCTCGAAACCAGAACAGAGGCATGGACGAAGGAATGAACCAGGACTGGCATGTCTCGGTTGAATTGCGGGAAACATGCCCCACTGAAGAGTCTCCCCCTTTGGTCAAAACCGAAACCCCTTTGGAAGGCAAAGGAGAATACAGAGTGTCCCTGGTACTGAATCAACCCAGGCTCTGGTCTCCTGAATCCCCTTTCAGATACCTGGTTTCCATCCATCTTCAGGAAGGTGAAGAAACGCTGGATCACGTCACGATGATGGTGGGCGTGAGAAGTTTTGAACTAAAAGAAGGGAAGATCCATTGGAACTGCCAACCCATCACGCTCACCGGAACGAGCCGCCTGGAGTACCATCCGGTGGAGGGGGCCGCTCTGTCCAGACAGTCCATGGAATGGGAAATACAGCGCATAAAGGGTATGGGGGCCAACGCTGTTCGGTTGGCTCATTTTCCTCACCATCCTTATTTTCTGGAACTATGCGATCGGTGGGGTCTGATTGTTCTGGGGGAGATTCCTGTCTGGAACATCCCAAAACGTCACTTGTCGAATAAAGAATTGATTCAGAACGCTGGCTACATGTTGTCACAGATGGTCCTGCGGGACAGAAATCGCACGAGCGTTCTGGCCTGGGGATTGGGCAGTGAGATGGATGTGGACAACAAGGAAGGCGCCACCTTCTTGTATGAGGTACAAGGCTTCATTCGAGGTATGGACAGCCGTCCCACCTTTTTCTTCAGTGAAGGCTATCCTTCTCTGGAAACCCTCAGTCTCGTGGATATACTGGGACTCTACCAAACCGAACCAAGACCAACAGGATCTCATCCCCTTCTCTTCCTCTCCGATGGGGATCGCCCCCGTCCGCCCGGTTTCCCTTACGCAGGCCACTTTGTGTGGGGACAGGATCACTGGGTCACGGAGTATCCTGGTCTGGCCTCTCCTCCCCATGCCGAATCCACTTCTCACACCACAATTCTCTTGTTGCTTACACGCCTTTTTACGGTCTCGGCGTTCGCGATCCTGTTCGTGGCGCCGCTGCTACACTGGTATCGTTTTGAGGAGAGGGAGGGACGCGCCTTGGGGACAGTTCTGGCTCTGTCCAGCCTGGCAACATCCCTGGTGCTGCTCAAGGTCATGCTGACCTCGCGGCCATCCATCCTTCAATACCTGGATAAGATCCTCCACAGAACTCTTTCCTCTCCTTCCTGTCACAGGTGGGTTGGTCTTTTCTTCTGGGAACAAGATTTGCTCTGGTCTTTCCTGATGGGACTGGGGCTTTTGTTCTGGGGCGGTGCGGCGCTTCTACCAGGCCTTCTGGGACGATTTCGCAAGACACCCGGGGATCGCGTGGGGCTGCCTCCCGCGGCCCTGGGTCTGCTCGTTCAACCCCTGTTCCTATGTATAACCGGCACGGCCCATCTCCCCTGGCATCGCATGTCATGGCATATCTATGCCTTGGGTATCTCTCTGTTGTTGACGTTCCTGCTGTATGTAAGGAACGCAACCGTACGATGGAGAGTAGATCGCACCGGGTTGATCTGGCTTCTTGTCGGGTTAAGCCTCCTCCTCCTCCTGCCCATCTGGCTTGCGATTCGCGCCATTCCAGGCGTCTTGAACCTGCCTGGTTGAAACTACAGAAATCGTGGGGTTCACCGTGTTCCTCATGGAACCTGAAGTGGTCCAGCGAGTTTCGGCAGCACATATTCAGTGAACCCGATCCAACCGTAGCCCTTGGCGGAGAAGAGACAGAGATGCTGTTTTCGAACGGTTTGAAAGGTGCGTATCACGGCATTCCAATCTGTCTCCTCTTCCCACGACGGTTTATCTCTGGATCGCTTTCACTGAACATGTACGATTCATGCATTCCTCGCCCTGCTGAATATTGGCTCAGGACAGGATCTTCTTCACACAAGGCGCGGCGACCCGCTCCACAACGGGCATTGCGCCGAGAAGAGGCCTCGCGTAATTTACGAAGGACTGCGTCACATCGTTTCCGTGAACCGTGTATTCCTTGGGCATGACAAACGTCTTACCCGCAACACTCTCCAGGGAAGTCAGGAAATACTCGACAGAATAATCGCCTGTTCTTCGAATCGCGACAGACCCGTCCACTTGATGCCAACACGCGTACTGGGCGGCTTTCTCTCCCACTTCTCTGGCTTCCTGGGCATCGACCTCGCTCATGCAGATAGCGAAACTTCTCTGCATGTACCCCAATGTGTCAGCCCGAACGCGTTGGATCCCGAGATCCTGTTTCACACGCTCCGCCAGCAAATCTCCTAAGGCTCCTGTCCCGCTAAGTTGAACATTGCCATGCGCATCTGTGGAGGCATCCTGCGTCAATTTTGTCATGATGGGTTTTCCGTCCGAATCCGTGATTCCTTCGGATACGGCAATGACACATCGCTTGTGTTCCTTCATGCACACGTCCACGTCTTTCAAGAACTGCTCGATGGAGAAGGAGCATTCGGGCACATAAATCAAATGGGGTCCGTCGTCCGGGTACTTCCTGGCGAAAACGGAAGCCGCCGTGAGAAAACCCGCGTGCCGTCCCATGACCACGGCGATGTAGCAGCCGGGAATAGCCCGATTGTCCAGGTTCGCCCCTGTGAAGGCCAACGCCACATATTTGGCCGCCGAACCATATCCCGGGCTATGATCCGTGACCATCAAATCGTTATCAATGGTTTTCGGAATATGGATGACTCGCAGCTCGTAACCTTCCTTTTGCGCCTCTTCGTTCACGATGCGGCACGTGTCAGACGAGTCATTGCCTCCGATATAGAAGAAATAATGGACCTCATGGGCTTTGAGCGCCTTGAAGATCTCATGACAATACGCCTGATCCGGTTTGTCCCGGGTGGATAACATCCCGGAAGAAACGGTCTGGGCCACCCTTTCCAGGTTGTTTGTGGTCGCTTGAGTCAAGTCGAGAAAATTCTCCTCAATGATTCCACGAACCCCGTAGACCGCTCCATAGACTCGAGTGATTTCCGGGAATTTCCTGGATTCCAGCACCGCGCCCACAAGGCTTTGGTTGATCACGGCCGTAGGTCCCCCCCCCTGAGCCACCACGACTTTTCCCACTAGTTTACTCATTGTATTCCTCCTTATGCCACCCACCGTTGTTGCCCTGCAAGGCAAGATGAATATCGCTCCTACAAGAGAAACAACGGAAAGAACAAGAGACGCAAAACATATCATGTCCATGGGACAGAGGCAAGGCAATCTTCAGAGCATCATCCTCCCGAGAACCAACCCTGTTGTCTTCGAAGAAAGACAAACAACTCCTCTTCAAATTGACCGTAGCCCTCGAAAACCGCCACCTCTTGGTACCCAGCCCTCAACATCGGCAGAAACTCTCGCTCAAAATCCCTTGGCGAAAGGGCCGAGAAGTCCGAGGACCTGAGACAGAAAATACCCGCCTCACGTCCGTCCACTTGTTGTAGAAGCAAAGAATAATTCACCAAGTGGTACGCTTCACAATCAGCATCGGAAGCATGGTGAATGTAAGAAAACTCCCCAAGTTCATACCCTTTCAACGGTTTCAAACCAGCCATGACAGCCAGTCCTGGATCCAAGATCATGGCCGGCTCGGAAGTCAAGGGAAGAGAAGCCAAGAAGGCCGCCACACCTCTTTGTCCCCGAATGGAGCCTCGATTCCCCAATCTAATCTCGCATTCCTGAAACGGCATCTGTAGGACACAGAGACTCATGAGGAGCCACGAAAAGACAGGACGTCGATCCAAGGGTAAACGGGAAAAAAGCCAAGCAATGGGATAAATGGCCAAGGGTACAATACTCGTCTGGTGAATGGGATACGGGGTACTTCTCGTTGCGTGGAGGACTGTGATCGCCAGGTAACCCAGACAGAAGACTTCTTCCATATATATGGATTTCCGGCCCTGGGACAAGCAATCCACGACCACCAGACGTCCGGCAGCCCAAAGAAAGGCGAACAAAAGAAGCCCTTGATTTCCCAGGAAGCCCAGCAGGAACCCGATGTGTGCCACCCAAGGCTCCCTGGGAAACTGTTCATGATATCGCCCATGAAGGGTCAAGACCCCAAAAAACATCTTGCCTTGGGAGATGAATAGATATCCAGCGCAAAGAAGAAGAAAAAGAAAGATGCCGGGAAGACAGGCCATACCCAGCTTGCGGGTTTCCTCTTGAACCATGAAAGCAACGAAGAAAAGAGGCAGAAGAGGTAGAAGCGAAAGTCTTTGGAAACTGGCCAGAGCCAGAAAAACACCGGCCGCCACCGGCCTAGGGTAATTGTGTTCCCTCATCGACAACGAAAGGGCTATGGATAAAAGAAACCATGTCAATGGCTGTGTCTTGAACTGACTGCAATCGAAAGACAGAGAAAGATTGAACGCCAGAAGTACCAAAGCCATACCGGCCGGCCAGGTCCCATATCTCCTTCTCAGAGAACGCCATATTATCCACAAAGACGCCCCATACAGGAGACAAGAGATCATGCGAGCGCCCACGATCTCCCACGCCATCAAACGCAGGAACGGGGCATACACATATGGCAGGAGCGGCATTTGATTGAAGAGAAAATCCCTGTAGAGCCACTGGCCTTCCCATACGCTTTTGCTGGCATTCAGGTAGAGTCCTTCATCCCCGGTCACCCTGCCGAAAGGAATCAATATCGTCATGGATAAGACCGCGAAGAGCAGCGCCAATACGCCCCAGGCATCGCCTCGCTCCTGGGTCCCCCCCTCCTCTTGCTTGAACCTTGCGAATTGAATCATGGCGTGAAACGTGCGGACCGGATCCGTCCTGTCTTCGCCATGCTTCTCAGTCGAAGGACCATGACCAGGGTTTCGAGCAAGGTCACCACATCCAGTTTGGTCTGACCCTGGCGTCGATCCCGGAACAAGATGGGCACCTCCTTGACCGTGAACTCGCAGAGGCACAACTTGAAAAGGATCTCCAATACGATGGAAGGACCCGTCGACACCATGTCATCCAGATCTATCGCTTCCAAGACTTCCCGCCGGAAACATCGATAACCCGATGAAACATCACGAATCCTCAAACCAAGCAGGATACGAACATAGAGCCCGGCCAATCTTGTGACAAAGCGCCGCAGCAGAGTTCGATCCAGGTCCTTCCCTTCCAGCACGAACCGGGAACCCAACGCCACGTCAGCCTCCTCCATCGCCTCGAAGAGCGCGGGCAAATGGACAGGGTCATGCGATAGATCCGCGTCCATTTCCACGATCCAATCCGCTCCCTGTTCCAAGGCCCATTGGAACCCTTCCACACCGGCCGCGCCTCGTCCCCGTCTTTTCACTCTATGCATGACATGGATCCAGGGACGTTGCTTCCGCAACTCTTCCGCCAACTCTCCCGTGCCATCCGGTGAATTATCATCCACAATCAACACCCTCACGTCATGAGAGACATCCCCTGCGGCGGTTTCGATTCCTTGAAGCAGCTTCTCCAGGTTCTCTCTCTCGTTGTAGGTGGGCACCACGATGGTACAACGTTTCGATTCTCTCATGATAAGAGTCATTGTACTCGGGAACGTGCTTCCACGAAAGAGCGAATCTTCTTGGACCCCTCTTGACTTTGGCCACAGTACGTGGTCTATATATTTATGGGTGAAAATAAGTTCGGAATTGGAAAGGGTTTTCCTATGCCAAGAATGACAGCCCGAACGAGATCGTTGGTTTTTTCCATGCCACAGACAAACCCAGGGAACCCCAAAGGCTTTACCCTCATTGAACTTCTGGTGGTCATCGCCATCATCGCGATCCTGGCATCCTTGATCATGCCTGCCCTTCAGGGCGCAAGGGAAAAAGCCCTTCGAATCTCCTGCCAGAACAACCTGAAACAAATCGGCAAGGGCCTCATCATGTATGCCGGTGATTTTGATGAGTATTTTCCCACCGACATATTGAACTTCGAAGGAGGCGCCTTAAACAGCATCCAGAACATCTATCCTGGTTATATCTCCTCTCTGGAGGTCTTCTTTTGTCCTTCCAATCCAGTGAGTGGATGTATTGATGTGGACAAGTACAGAAGCCAGAATATCCTTGTTGGCAAGAAACCCGAGAAAAAGGATATCTTTCGCACGCCCTATGATATTTTCAACTACTGGTATTTGGGGGTTGAGGTCGTGCCCAGTTGGCGAGTCTATCAGAACAGACGTCCTCCACAGCTCAGGGCCAGAGGTCCTGCGGATTCTCTCATGGCGTTAGACGCGATTGACACGGAAGATACCGGAGGGAGCAACCATCCCACAGGAGAAAGCTTGTACGGAGGCAATGTCTTGTTTCTGGATAGCTCCGTGGACTTCCGTGCCTACGGAGCCTTCCCCTATGACGAGGAAGCCATTCGACAAATCATTTCCTGGTCCGGCCAGAGTTCCTTCTAGCCTGGAGATTCCAGATCTCCAGAAGACTGCGGCCTTTTTCAGACAAACGCTGTTCGCTCCGTCGCGTCAGGGATTCGGTCAAGGAACGCAAGTCAAGATGATCCAAGGGACTGTTGGGAAGATAGTGCTCGAGAAAAGCCAGTCGGTCCGCCCAGGAAAGTACGGGAGGGAGGATCTGATTTAGCTGTTTCAAATCCTCCAAGGCTCCTTGGGACAATCCACGAGTACGTCTTCGCGTTCTCAGGGTATCCATGAACGCGATCACGGGACGTTCGGTCTGACCGGGACAACCCGAAATCAGGATATTTCCACCATGTAGGTCTCCGTGACAGATTCCCCTTTGATGCATGGCTTTCACGAGCCACGCAAGTCTTCGCAATAGATTCCTCTTGAAGGAGAAATTCTCTGATTTTGGAAGGGCGTATTGATCCAGATAGACAGGCAAAGGAAGTCCACCCAATCCAGTCTCAAGCACAAAGCTGACAGGTCCCCAAGAGCTGTGGGTCAGCCGTCCCACGCCAGCGATTCGAGGCACGATGAATCCCTCGTTTCGAAGCAGACGATTGCCATGACACACGCGAAGGGCATGGGTGCCTCTACAACAGGCCTTGAACTGATCCGAGAAGGTTCTTTGTGGATAGAGCTTGAGGAAATGGGTTTGAGAACACCCGATCCGCTCAGGATTCAACCTGAATACCACGGCATGGGAACTCTGGTGAAAGGGCTGAAGATTGGACAGGCAATGCAAAGCCTTCTCCACCGCTCGAATAGAAGCAGGGCTGTTCATCTCCTCTTCTCCGTGGTAACGTCCCTGTCCAAAGCATGTTTTCTGTTCAAATCCTGGATCAGAAAAGAAACCGTCGCCGGTCGAGACGTCGCTCGACCTCGGCCAGAACCCGTTGTTCCTCCTCCAGGCTTTTTGCCACGAAGGTCACACTAAAGCGCAGATAAGGTCCAGCGTCATCCCATGGCACGGTAGACACCAGGGCCTTTCGGATCAGGTACTCGGACACCTCTTCGGCGCTCTCGAAGACAGGTCCTCCTTGGACTTCACGAGGAGCCTGAACATAGAGATAAAAGCTCCCTCCTGGCTTTCGGGCGTTAAAGCCCACCCGCCCCAGAGCAGCGGTGAGACCCTCCAGCCTTCTGGAATATTTCTCCACAATTTTCGATGTGATGCTCGAGTATTTCTCCAGGGCCTTGGCGGCAGCCAACTGAATCGCCCGGAACTGCCCGCTGTCAAAATTATCCTTGACCGAAGCGAAAGCTTTCACTGCCAAGGACGAACCACAAACCCAGCTCAGTCGCCAACCTGTCATATTGAAGCCCTTGGACATGCTATGAAGTTCCACGCATGTCTCCTTGGCACGGGGTCGTGACAATATGCTCAAGGGTCGTTCACCAAAGGTGAGAGGAGCATAGGCCGCGTCGCTGACCACCAGAATCCCGTTCTCCAGAGCGAAATCGATGACCTTATCATAAAACCCTGACGTGGCCACAGCGCCGGTAGGATTGTTCGGGTAATTGAGATAAAGGAGCTTGGCTTTGGCAACGACATGTGCCGGGACATCATCCAGATTGGGCAAAAACCCTCTTTCCTCCAGCAAAGGCAGGGCGCAGACATCTCCACCATAATAACGGGTATGCGTCCCCATCACAGGATACCCGGGAAGAGTGACGAGGCTCATATCGCCTGGATTGATAAATGCCGCTGGAATCATACTCAAGGCGTTCTTGCTACCCACCGCATGGCAGATCTCTTCCTTGGGATCCAACTCCACGTCATATTGAGAGCGCATATATTGAGCGACTGCTTCCCTGAAGGCCATGATTCCATTGTCTGCGTAGGTCCTGTTCTCCCATTTCCCTGCTTCTTTCGCCAGACATTCCACCACATCGGGAAAGGCTCCCTCATCCGGTTCCCCCACCCCCATGTCGATGAGTTCCACCTCGGGATGAGCCACCATGGCCGCGTCTCTGGCCCGTTTGATCCTCTCGAACTTGTAGATCTTCTCCTCTTTGCCAAACTGCTTCCCTCCGATTCGATCGGAGAATAGATTCTGGATATGACTTTCCCGCATGCTTATCTACCTCCTTGTCCAGGTTGCCCAGCATATCATGTTCGGCCCTGTCCCGCAGTCCGTAGGCGACCTCGAACGCGACCTTGTTCCGATCCGATTCGGAGATCTCTGGATCCTCCAGTTTCGCGATAGCCGCGCCCGTATACAAGAAAGGGGTATGACTACCAAATACCGTTCTATCCGAGGGAACCACGTTCCACAACGTTGGCAGGGAATGAAAATGCTCCACATGGGAGATTTCAAAGATCAGATTGTCGGTAGAATCCAACCGTTGCACTTCGCCCAAGGTGGGACACAGCAGCAGGATGGGACATTGCAACCAACGCTGAGCCAAGGTCTCAATCTCCTCCAGGGAAACCGCGGGGACCCTCATAATGCCCGGGTGAGCTCGCTCGTCTTCCATTCTCACGGACAGGGCCACCAGTATCCCTTGTCCTTCGCACATCAACATCAATTCATCCACCGAGCGATGGGATAGATCGTATTGATGGTAATTGGGGAAAAGCTTCACCATGATGCAACCGGCCTGTATCCCAAGCTCAAGAGTCGATTTCCAGTTGGGAAGCGTAGGGTTGATAACACCGCAAGGGAAAAGCCCCTCGATTCGAGCTATGGATCGATACAACACATCGTTTCCCCATTGTGGATCCCTATACAACACCGCATCCAAAGAGGAGACAATCGCCCATCGCACTCCGTGGGACCGTAGATGTTTACTCAACTGGGAGGGCTTTGACGGGTTCATGGGTTCAAAGGGCCAATGCCCCAAGGAAACGTTCATATCCAGAACATGAAGATCTTCACGCATCGAGAGCCCCTCCGGAACGGCATGGCTCGCCCGCGCGCAGAGCGCGCCTTCCGAGTCTCAGAACAGTCGCGGCATTCTTTCCAAGGATTCTGAGTTTGTCCCGTTTACTCAGCCTGGAACAGTGGATTCTGGCCAACTGTACAGCGAAGTCTCTTCCCCCTGCGTCGGAACCAAACAAGATTCGTTTCGAGCCCAAGACCTTCACGGCATATTCCAGAATCCCTGCCGCGGGTTGCGATCCGGAGGTATCAACGTACACGTTTTTGCAGGACGCGACGTCGAGGATTCCTCTCACACCCACCCCGGTAAGATGAGCCATGATGATCTTGACTTGAGGGTGTTCAGCGGCCCATTCAGCCACCTGCGCCGGATTGGATTCATGACAAACATGTCCAACCGACTTATACCAAGCGTGATGGAGAATAGGCACATCGCTCTCAGAAACCCAATCCATCAACGCATTCAATCTTCGATCCGTACAGGGAACGCTCACCCAGAGCTTGACTCCTCGCAGAGGCCCTTCCACCACACATCTGATAAATTCCCTTCGGTTGTATCGTTCAGGATTCCTTGGATTTAGGTAACAAAAACCCAGAAAAAGGTTTGGACGCTCCATCACCATGCGCAGGGTGAAATCGTTGATCCGCGTGATATCCTTTCTGTCCGGATCATATCCTCCCGCGGTCACATGCCCCAAGAGACAAAACAGGTCGATCCCGCAATATTCCTTCACCCGCTCAAATTGTCGGATCTGCTTCGGCACGCTCTGAGGATCCAAGGAGAAGGGGTGGACATGGATATCAATGATCACAGGGATGCTTCCCCTTTCGTCAGCCTTGCCGTTCAAGATTCCTTGTTCTACACTGGCCTGGAAATCCACTCTGACGTGGAGTCTCTAGCCTATCGAAAAATCGATCCTGACGCGAGGACAAAAGGTAAATATTCAGTGAACCGATCTGATCGAGGGCTTGACAACAGTAGGGCGAGGAATGCATGAATCGTCTTGGCTCATGCTCGGTGGTCGACCCGCCCCTGAACCCGGCCAGACGATTCACGCACTCCTCGCCATCCGGCTATAATCTAAGCTCGGATCGGGTTCACTGAATATTTACGACAAAAGAAACATCGAGAAGGTGTTATGTCACTCATGGAATTGAACGTCCATCTCCGTAGATCTCAAAACCAGTCGTACACGATCCATCTGGGCAGTGGATCCGTCTCTGTCTTAGATGTGGAGTTCGAGAGGTTTGCAGAGACCCACGGAGTCGCGTTGATATCGGATCGAAATGTATATGCCCTGTATGGCTCCAAATTGGAAAGATCGATACGAAAACGTTTCTCTCACATCCTAACGCTGTTGGTGCCGGCCGGGGAACGTAGCAAGAGTCGCTGGCGCAAGGCCTCGATCGAGGATGCCATGATCCGAGAGGAACTGGGAAGGGATAGCCTGGTCATCGCTTTGGGTGGTGGTGTCGTGGGCGATCTTGCGGGTTACGTCGCGGCCACCTACCTTCGAGGACTCCCTTATGTCCAGGTCCCCACGACCCTCTTGGCTCAGGTGGATAGCAGCATCGGAGGGAAAGTAGCCATCAACACCAAGGCAGGCAAGAATCTTGTGGGCGCGTTCCATCAACCTGTTGCCGTGCTGGCTGACATCGATTTTCTATCCACGTTGCCCAAACGACAGTTTCTCTCCGGGCTTTCGGAACTCATCAAACACGGAATTATCGCGGATCGTCATCTTTTCGAACAACTCGAGGAGAACCTGGATAGGATCCTTGACATGGATGTAGCGTCCCTCACCCAAGCGCTATACCGCTCCATGGCAGTGAAAGCCAAAGTCGTCCAGAAAGACGAGAAAGAAGGGGGACTTCGTAAAATACTGAACTGGGGCCATACTCTCGGACATGCCGTCGAGGCTTTGAGTAATTATAGATTGCTTCACGGTGAATGCGTTTCGATCGGTATGGCTCTGGAAGCCAGACTGTGCCGACATCTGGGTTGGCTTTCCAGGCAGGATGAACAGAGGGAAATCCTTCTCCTGCAACGAGCTGGACTTCCCATCCAACTGCCCGCAGGGATATCCGGCCATGAAGTCGTGAAGAAGACGCAGATCGACAAGAAAGCCAGAGCTGGACACGTTCGTTACCTTGTACACGATAAGATCGGAAGCATGTCTTCTGTAGACGGAACCTATACGGTTCAAATACCCTCTTCGGAGGTCCTGGCCTGTCTATCTTGAGCCCAGACTTTTGAACACCCGAAGAGAACCCTTCTCATAAAATCATGTATAATGTGGCAATTCTTCAGAATGTATCTTCGAGGGGAGGGACTTCTTCCATGCTTCTTCCCTCGGATTTGAAGGAGGCTATCGTACAACTGTGTCGAACATTACGACAAAAACGAGCACAACGCGGGAATTGGAGCAGAAGTACTGGGAAACGGTCGAACGGCCCCAGGAAACCCGTTCCACCTTCCTGGTAGAAATGATTGAATTTTCGGCTGGTCGAGAGTTGTACGCTCTGGACATCAGGGCTTCCAGAGGAATCACTCGTTACCCCAGGATGGTCCAGATTCCTGGAGCGCCCAAAGTCATCCTCGGAGCCATGACCTTCAGAGGCCGTGTCATTCCTGTAGCGGATTTCAGAAGATTGATGGGGCTGTCCCCCGTAGCCTGGAGCGACGAGTTCAGAATCGTGGTCATAGGCGAGGGAGATGAGATCCTGGGCCTGGCCGTGGATGAACTCGTGGGGATTACAGAAATGGATTTGCTGGACATTCAACCCCCTCCGTCCTCCTTCAAGGGAACCCGGAAAGAAATCATTCGAGGTCAAATACAAAGAGGGAAAGATCTCGTCATTCTGCTGGATGTGGGAGTCTTGTTGACGGTTCTGGCTTGTGGTAGCGAGGAGGTAGCCAGTGAGATATAGAATGTCCCTTGACCCGTTTTTGGTCCTGGTTGTGTGGATTCAACTTGTATCAGGAGGCCTGTCCCAAACTGTCGTGGTACTCAAGGATAAAGATATCACACCCTACAACAAGGCCATCAGCGGCATCAAAGAAGCGTGCAAAGTTCGCGTGGAAATACTGGATTTGGATCGTGCCGAGAAGGAAAACAAGGATCTAAAAAGCGAAGTGTTGGCATATTCTCCGACGGCCATGGTCACCGTGGGCCGGTCCAGTTTAGATTGGGCGGCAAAACACCTCAAGGATATGCCTGTCGTCTATTGCATGAATCCAGACCCGGACCTTTCCTTCGCGGGACAAACCAACACGGTAGGGATCGATCTCCAGGTGCCTCCGAAAGTCCAGTTCGACGCGCTCAAGAAGATGTTTTCCAAGGCGCAGGCCATTGGAATCATCTATATCCATGACAGTTTGGATTCCCTCGTTCAAAGGGGAGGTCGGGACGCGCAAGCCGCGGGGCTGAAATATCTGGCCAAGAAGATCGATGAGCCGGGCAAGATGGGCGCGGCTCTAAAGGAGATCGTCGAGGAAATCAATGTTATATGGGTTCTCCCGGACAAGGATCTCATTTCCCCGGAAAACGCTCGCTTGCTCATTCTAATGAGCGTGGACTATGGAATTCCTCTTCTGGTCTATTCGAGCGATTTCGTCAAGAAGGGCGCCCTGTTGGGGATCTATCCGGACTTCGAGGATACCGGAAGAAAGGCGGGACTTCTCCTCAACGGAATTCTAGGCGGCGCCACGCCCAACGCTTTGGTCCCGGAAACGCCTGAGACCTTATGGGCCATCAATCTGAATATGGCCAAGAGATTGAACATCACCGTCCCTGACGCCATCAAGTTGAAGGCCGAGGTTCTCATCGAATAATCCCCAGGGGGTAATCCATGGATCAACAGAAAGTCGCCATCCGTTACGGAGGAATTGGCGGGAAGATTCTGGCAGCGTTCGTGCTGGCCTCAAGCATTCTGAGTATCACGTTGTGCAGCGTGTTCTACCGAAGCATGGAGCGGGATCTTCTTCGACAGTCAGAGTTGATCGGCACCCTTACCGTTTCCTATCTGGCCAGAAGCTCTCCGGTGGATTTCGCCATGAAACAAGAAGACAATCTGCGCCAACTGATCGAAGGAATCCTAGAGGAAGCTGAGCAGGATGCAGGCGCTGTGTGGGGCAGCATCATGGATCAGGAGAGTTCCTTCAGTGTCGTCGCTCACGTGAAGGGATATGAAGACCTGCATGTCCCCCCCCGCTCCCTGGAAGAGACAGAAAATCTTTCCCGTGTGAGATGGACCGATCCAACAGGCGTGGTGTTCATTGGGTATATGGCCAGACTTCACAATCTAGGAAAAGGCTTTTCCGCTCCTTCTGATTCAGGTATCGAGGCTTCCCTGTATGGTTGGGAAAAAGAGCAGCCATCAAGTCAGGAACAAGCCAGAAAATCCTCTGGCGTGGCCATGATCGTGTTTACACAGAAACCTATGCAGGAAAGAATGCGTCAAAATCTATACCGATGGGTGGGGATTTCTGCCATGGCCATTTTTCTGTCTACGCTGCTAGGTTGGGCGCTGTCCAAGAAGATTTCCACTCCCATACAGGAGACAGCGGCCATCGCTCTCAAGATCGCTGATGGCAAACTGGATGAAAGGGCTCCGGTAAGATCCAACGACGAAGTCGGACTATTTTCCGACGCTTTCAACCGTATGGTGGACAGCGTGCGGGAACAGATCCATCGATCGGACGAGATGTCCAAGAACATGCAGAAGGCCATGGAACGCGCCAACATCCTGGTGGAGAGCGTGGCCCAGGCCGTGCAGCAACTGAGCGGATCCACCTCCTCCATTCTGACCGTATCGGCCGAACAAGCCAGTGGTGCGACGGAACAGGCCGCGTCAGTCCAGGAAGCCAATACGACTTCCGAGGAAATCGCCACCATGGCCAGAATGATCTCCGACAACGCCAACTCCATGGAGAACACGTCCGAACAGATGACGGACCGGTGTCGAGAGGGACTGAAAGTCATCGAGAACGCCATTGAAGCCATGTCTCTTATCCGCTCCCAAGTCAACTCATTACAAGAGAATATGATGGCCCTCAATGACAACTCTCAACAGGTCAATGAGATCGTTGAGACCATCAACTGGTTTGCTGACCAAACCAACCTGGTCGCTCTCAATGCCTCCATCGAAGCCGCTGGCGCGGGAGACGCTGGAATCCGGTTCGGGGCGGTGGCCAACGAACTGAGAGAATTGGCCAGAAACATCAACGAACAAACAAAACAAATTCGCGAAAGAGCGAACCAGATTCAGACCTCCATAGCCAGTACGGTCGTGGCCACGGAAAATGGGACACAAACGGTCCAACACGGAACCGAGGTGGTTCAACGGGTTCGAGAGAGTTTCCTTCAAATCATGGAATTGGTCACCAAGACCGGGGATGCAATCAAACACATCCACGTATCCACCAAGCAACAAGAAGGCGCTTGCAGCGAATTGGCGAGCAATATCTCGGGGATCGCCACGGTCGCCACCCAGGTGGCACAAAACGCTGAACAGACGGAACGCTCCATGGGAAATTTGGATCAACTCACCTCACAACTCAGGGAACTTCTGGCTGAAGACCAGGAGTAACGGGGGAGTGACTTGGAGGACGAGTACGGCACTTTTCTTCAGATGTTCAGGGAAGAGGCCGTTGAATATGTCCACGCCTTGTCCTCTTGCCTTCTTGACCTGGAAAAAGATCCAGGAGATCTCGAAGCGATCCAGGAGGGATTGCGCAACGCCCATAGTTTGAAGGGTTGCGCGCAGATGATCGACCTGGACCTGATTGCCAGGGTCGCCCATGCCATGGAGGATGTTCTCCGAGAATGCGAATCGGGAAAACTTCAGCTCACCACCGAAATATCCAGCCGCATGCTCGCTGCGGCGGATCTACTCAGACATATGGTGGATCAATTGCCGGAAGTGACTCAGGATGGCCTGGCGGAACGCATGGCCCAGGAGATTCTAACCCTCGCAACACCTCAGGCGATTTCCGGCCCGGAATTTCTGTCCAACCTTTCTCCGCCTCGAAATCCAGTCCATTCCCAACGATCTGACGTCAAGCAGGAAACAGCGCCGCGTCGTTCCCGGGCGGATGATACCATTCGCGTTCGCACCTCCAAGCTCGACGAATTGCAGACATTGATCATTCGACTGGCTATGACGGAACTTCAAATGGAAGACAAGTTCCGCCGATGTCAGAGGCTTCACTCCTTCCTAAAAGAGGCGCCCGTTTCAGACCTGCCGGCCTGCAAGGAATCGGAAAGGATGGGAACATGGTTGATCGAGGCCAGGGGGCTCTCTCAGAAGCTGATCACGGATTTTTCAGAGAACGTTTTACAGCTTAGCAACCTCTCCGAAGAGATCCAGTATCAGACCATGGTCACCCGAATGCTTCCCTTTGGCACCGTTACTGGCGAATTCAGAAGACTTGTTCGGGATATCGCGGAAGAACTGGAGAAAGAGGTCCAGATCATCGTAGAAGGGGAAAATCAAGAGGTCGATCGACGACTCATCGAAGAGATTCGGGCTCCCATCATGCATATCGTCCGAAATGCCATCGATCATGGGATCGAACCTCCGACCCAAAGAATATCTTCAGGAAAGGAACCGGTAGGCACCATCACCATTCGAGCCGAGAGGGAAAGGGGACGCGTCATCATCACGTGTGAAGACGACGGACAGGGTCTCGATATATCCAGACTCAAGCAAACCGCCGTGACCCGGGGCCTAGCCACAGAGGAGGAAGTGACCCAGATGGGGGACACGGAAGCCATCTATCTGATCATGAGGCCTGGCTTTACGACGGCAACCAAGGTCACCGAGATTTCTGGTCGTGGAGTCGGTATGGACGTCGTCAAGAAGAATGTCGAGAAGCTCAGAGGCAAAGTGGAGATTCAATCCCAAGTCCATGAATTCACACGTTTTAAGCTCATTCTACCCCTGAGTCTGTCCCTCATGAATGTCCTACTGATCTCATGCCAGGGTAACATCTTTGGAATCCCTGTGGACTCTCTGGAATCTCCGCATTTCATCGATCCGAACCACGATATCTTCACCGAAGCGGGACAGGAAACCATACTGCACCATGGGAAGTCGATCCCCTTGTATTCCCTGGACAGACTGACAGGCTTGGATAGCATGGAAAACATGGAACACGGTATGGGTCGCCTGAAAGTCGTTCTGATCCGACACGATGAGCATCAGATGGCCCTACTCGTCGATGATCTGCTCGAGCAGGAAAAAGTTGCTATTGAATCCCGGGGAGCTTTGATCAAGGGAATCCCGATGGTCGCGGGCACCAGTATTCTCGGCAATGGAGATCCATGCATCATTCTCTATGTGCCGGAACTCTTCAAGGCCGCGTCCACGATAGGAGCCACAGGCCATGGAATCATCGATCGGATCAAGAAGGGTCAAGGAATCGCCAGAAAGAAGATCCTGGTTGTGGAAGATTCCCTGACAACAAGAACCATGGAAAAGAGTATTTTGGAATCCTTTGGATATGAGGTCATCGCGTCGTCCTCTGGTGAAGAAGCCCTATCCTTGTGCGAGACCCAGTCATTCGATTTGCTGGTCACAGACATCCAGATGCCAGGTATCGATGGATTTGAACTCATTGAGAATCTCAGGAAGACAAAGAGATTCGAAGACACGCCCGTCGTTGTTGTATCATCACAATATAATGAGAAAAACTTGCAAAGAGGTTCCGCCCTGAAAGTAGCTGCCTATATCGGCAAAGGATCCTTTCAGCAATCTCACTTGGTGGACGCAGTCCAAAGTATCCTGGGAAAGTCAAACTAGATCTTATTTTCTCACAGAAATTAGGAAGAATCATATGTCCTCCAAATTCATCTACGTTCTTGTGGTGGACGACTCCAATATGTTCAGGGAGATTCTTCGGAAGATCATCGAGGCCCAGCCAGATCTGGCCGTAATTGGCTTTGGTAAGAATGGACAGGAAGCCATCCAGAAGACACGCAATCTCAAGCCGGATGTCATCATCATGGACGTTCGAATGCCTGTCATGGATGGAATTGAAGCGGTGGAACATATCATGGATGCACACCCCACCCCCATCCTGATCTGCAGTGCCAGCGTTAGCGACAAAGATGTGGATATAGCCATGAAAGCCATCAAGATGGGCGCTCTGGATGTGATCGAGAAACCCAATTGTTTCGCACCGAACCTTATGTCTCAATTCAGCAGCACCTTGGCAGAAAAGATTCGCTTTCTGTCCCAAATCAAGGTCCTGCGACATAGAGCCAAATCCAGGCCACCCCGATCGGACCATTTCGCCGAGAGATTTCTTTCGCCAGGGGTGAAGGCAATCGGTTTGGGCGCTTCCACCGGCGGTCCTCGAGCCATCAGCCATCTTCTTTCCTGTCTGGATTCCTCCTTCCCTGCCTGCATCCTTCTCGTTCAACACATTTCCAAGAATTTCTGCGACGGTTTCGTGAAATGGCTGGCCACCGAAACGACCATGCGGGTCAGGACCGCGCGGAAAGGCATGGAAATAGAGAAAGGACTCGTCCTTGTGGCTCCAGCTGGTAAACACATGGTCTTGAGGACCCAATGCGTGGATCTGCTCGACTCCCCACCTATCAACGGCTGCTGTCCTTCAGTGGACATCCTATTCAAGTCCATCGCGAAATGGCAAGAAGACAAGGCGGTTGGCATCCTTCTCACGGGCATGGGAAAAGATGGCGCTGAGGGTGCACGAGCTATCGTTGACATGAATGGCCACGTCATCGTTCAGAACGAGGAGACCTCCACCGTGTTCGGCATGCCCAAGGCCGCCATAGAAATCAACGCGGCTTCCTCGGTTCTTCCTCTCAGCGAGATCCCCGGTGCGCTACTGCGCCTTCTGACCGGGTGTCCTCCGACATGATCCGATCAGCCCAACCGATCAGATTCGTCACCATCATGGTCTTCCCTTGGAAACGGAGGACCCCTGAAAGACCCTCCACGTTCCGCAACAGCCTGGAGGAGGTCACGAAATCCTCAGAATGAACGTTCATCAAGGATTCTACTTCATCCACGATCAGACCGAGAAACCCTTTTCGAGTTCTGATGACCATGATATGACGTCCAGGGCCCTTTCCTTCCATCCCAAATCTTTCCCTCAGATCCACGACAAGAACAGGTTCACCTTCAAGGACAAGAGGGTTTGTCCGATCCATCACGTCCCTGGAGCGGGGAATTCGGATCACTCGCGTGATGGAACTGGCTGGACTGCAATGAAATTCACCACCGAGTCGATATACGACAACAGCCTGCTGTGAAACAGGCTTCCTATTCTGCACCGCTCAACCCCTCTCGGTCCCTCCTGCGGAAAGGTAGATAACCTCCGCTTCTTCACGGAGGGACTTCCTGTACTTGGCAGACTCCTGAATCTTGAGTTCCGTTTCTTTGGTGGCCCTGATCTGATCCTTCACGGCCTCGAAAGAAGGCACATTGGGAGATTGCTTGTGGAACACGTAGATCAGGTAGTATCCATCCTTGCCCAGCAAAGGTTCACTGATTTCTCCGGCATCCATTTTGAAAACCCGATTCTCCACTTCTTTCCCATACACCTGTTCAATCATCCCCATGCCTCGATAAAAAAGATTGGGATGGTTGGGATCTTGACTCTTGGGATCATCCGATTCTCCCAGAATCGAATCGAAACTTCGCTTCTCCTGTACGAGCATGCTTCGCAGACGTTCCGCCTTTTGCCTGGCTTGTTTTACCTGTTCGCGATCCGTCTCATCCTCGATTTTACAAAGAACGAACTGGAGTCGAACGCTCTCTTGCATGGACAATTCTTCCAACCGTTCCTCATAGATTCCACGAAGCTCCTCTTCGGAAATTTGAATGGCAGGCTGAATGACTTCCATGAGGCGTTTTTCCGCCAGGGTTTGCTCTCGTAGCGCTCGATGGAATTCCTCCTCCGCAAACCCTACATCCAAAGCCAATTCCTCGATCGATACCTGAAAATGTCGCAAGGCCTCTTGCATCCTGTTCCGCACCTCCAGGATCTCCTCTTCGGTCACGGCAAGCTGCGCTTTTTCAGCGTCCTGCAACATGACCAAGCGTCCAATGAATCCCATATCTTCGTTGTTCAGGAGTCGTTCCACATGTCGCGTTCGATCGACGCCTCTCTTGCTTCCCAATCGCTGTACCGTGGTCAATTGCGTAATTCTTCTGTACCGCAGCAGATCCGAAGGAAAGTAGTCCACCCCATTGACTCGAACATAAGGGACCTCTTCAGCACGCACAGGCACAGAAAAAAATACGATCGCTAGCAACAAGGTTTTCATACTAACCTCCTTCACTCGGCACAGTTTGACCGAGAAGTCCTGCAACCCTTTTCAGGTCTTCCCAGGCCAACCGTTTGTCCGCTGGATTTCTCAAGAGATATCCTGGATGAAAGGTGGCCACCATGGGAATATCTTTATAATAGTGTACAACACCTCTCATCTTGGTAAGGGCCACGTCTTCCCCCTTCAACGCGCGCAACGCCACCCTGCCCAGGACCAGAATGACAGAGGGATGGATCCATTCGATCTGCCTCTGCATGAATCCTTGGCACGCGTCGATTTCTTCCCCGCAAGGGGTTCTATTGTTGGGCGGTCTGCATTTGACCGCGTTGCAAATATAGACCTCGGATCGCTCGATATGGATCGCGCCCAGCATTTTATTCAGAAGTTCCCCACAGGCGCCCACAAAGGGACGTCCCTTCCGATCTTCCTCCGCTCCGGGGCCTTCTCCCAAGAGAAAAAGACGCGCGCGTGGATTTCCCTCCCCATAGACCACTTGCGTTCGTTCCCTGTGCAGGGCGCAGGCCACACACTGGGAAGCCCGGTCCCTGTCCCGTTGAAGTCTTCGGTTGATTTCCCTTTCACTCTGAATCCACATATCGCCCCGAGCCGAATCGGGCAGGAATATCTCCTTGTGTCCCAGGCTCTTTTCACGCTCCAGCAAACGCACCAAAGCGTCTCTCGGATTCATAAGGAAGTTTCACCCCTTCTTCTCAGGAAAAAAATGAGCGCCAGCGAAGACCCTATCGCCGCGATGCTGATCCATTGGGATCCTGTCAGACCCATCAGAATCTCGGGACTGCCCTCCCTTAGTTCTTCCAGAGCCAGACGTAGAATTCCGTACAGCAAAAGATAGACAGCGAAGGTTTGACCGTGAAAACGCTTCTTGCGATCCGCGAGAAGCAACAACAAGAAGATGAATCCCTCCCCCACCGCCTCATAAAGCTGCACAGGATGCACGGCGATAGGGCCCTTTCCATACACAGTTTCCAAATATTCCCACGCGGAAGAATGGGGAGAAAAGACCACACCGAAAGCAGATTCCGTGGGATGACCAAAACAACATCCATTGAGAAAACAGCCCACCCTTCCCAAGGCATGACCGATGGCCACGGATGGGGCGGTAATATCCGCCACGAACCATGTGGGCATCTGCTTTTTTCTCACGAACCAGAGTCCAACAGGTACAGCCCCCAGCACCCCTCCATAGAAAACGAGTCCGCCTTTATAGAAGAGAAGAGCTTCCCAAGGGGTTTGGGAGTACTGTTCCCACTCAGCGATCACATAGAGAGCTCTGGATCCCAAGAGGGCACCCACCAACAGCCAGATTCCAAGATCAAACAGGGAATCAGGATCCATTCCCCTGGCCTTACCCCTCCACACACCCAGGTGCAAAGCTACCAGGAATCCCACGGCCACCATGACGCCATACCATCGAATTTCAATGGGACCTATGCCCAGTATCCTTGGAATTTCAATCAGGATTGGATGCATCTGTATCCTTTGTATAAAAGAAGGAACCCGCGAGAACAAGGAACAAACCCACGGTTACCCCACAATCAGCGATATTGAACGGAAAGGGCCAGATTCTCAGGTAGATGAAATCCACCACGTATCCCAGCGAAAACCGATCTATCAGGTTGCCCACAGCCCCCCCCAGGACAAGAGAGATTCCCCATGAGGACAAAGGATCCTTCTCAGGAATGTCGCGATAGAAGTAGATCAAAAAGCCGATGGCCAGGATAGAGAAAGGCGCCAGATAGATTCCAGCCCCTTCGAAGGTGCCAAAGACAATCCCTGTGTTTTCCCAGTACCTGAAATCCAGAAACCGCAAAGGTCTGGCGGAATGTCCATATTCAAGGGAAGTGGTGGCCCAGGACTTGGTCACACGATCCAAAGCGCAGACTACACTGGCGATCGCCAACAGTTGAATCCAACGCCATATCCCTTGCGAACGATCCATGTGCTCCTTACTCCGCTATCGTATGACTCCTTAATGTTGTAGCGGACTATAGCATACCTGGCCTGACTTCTCACGGACATTCCAAGGTACATATTCAGTGAACCCGATCCAGAGACAAACCGTCGTGGGAAGAGGAGACAGATTGGAATGCCGTGATACGTACCTTGGAAGTGAAAGCCCCTCCCAGATGCCGAATGTGCATTCGGCATCTCTGTCTCTTCTCCGCCAAGGGCTGCGTTTGGATCGCTTTCACTGAATATGTACCTTTTCATTGACGATCTTGTCATAGGGTTGATAGCATAAGCGATGGCTCTCTCGAGAAATGTGGATTATCTTCATATCCAAGGAACCCGGTATAGACACAAAACTGCCTTCTGGCAGATACAAGGATCACAGTTTATGTCTCATCCCTACCTTCCCACCGATTTGGACATCTCGCAAAAGGCGATCTTGAAGCCCATACAGGAGATCGCCGCATCCATCGGAATCGATGAGGATGACTTGGAACTCTACGGCAAATACAAGGCCAAAATCAACCTGGATGTCCTTCAGAAGCTCCCAGAAAGAGGACACGCCAAGCTCGTGGATGTCACAGCGATCACACCCACCCCGCTCGGGGAAGGGAAGACCGTGACCACCATTGGACTGTCCCAGGGGTTGGCCCGCATCGGCAAGTCCGTGATGACTTGCATCAGGCAGCCATCCTTGGGTCCTGTATTCGGAATCAAGGGAGGCGCCGCCGGTGGGGGCCACTCCCAGGTTGTTCCCATGGAAGACTTTAATCTACACCTCACCGGAGACGTTCACGCGGTGGGTTTGGCTCACAATCTATGTGCGGCCTTCCTCGACAATTCCCTGTACAAAGGCAATCCTCTTCGAATCCATCCTTTGGCCGTTCACTGGCGAAGAGTGATGGATGTCAGCGATCGTGCTCTGAGAAATATCGTCGTCGGTTTGGGCGGCTCCCAAGATGGATTGCCCAGGCAAACAGGATTCGATATCACCGTGGCCTCCGAGGTCATGGCCATCCTGGCCCTGTCCCGCGACTTGAAGGATCTCAGGGAGCGATTGGGACGTATCGTGGTCGCGGAAAACGACCAGGGCGACCCGGTGACAGCAGAGGATCTTGAGGTCGCGGGCGCCATGACCGTTCTCTTGATGGATGCCATCAAACCCACCCTGATGCAAACTCTCGAGCATACCCCCTGTCTGGTTCATGCCGGTCCTTTTGCCAATATCGCCCACGGCAACAGCTCCATTCTGGCCGACATGATCGGTATGCGATGCGCCGATTTCGTGGTAACGGAAAGCGGTTTTGGGGCGGACTGCGGAGCCGAGAAATTCATGAACGTAAAGTGCCGTTACAGCGGTCTTCAACCCAGCGCCGTGGTCCTGGTATGTACTGTTAGAGCCTTGAAGATGCACAGCGGAAGGTTCCACGTGGTAGCCGGGCAACCTCTGGATCAGAGGCTGTTGTCCGAGGACACGGGCGCTGTCGATGAAGGATGCGCCAATTTGATCAAACAGATCGAGAACCTATCCTTTTTCGGCGTTCCTGTGGTGGTGGTCATCAATCGTTTCTCCACGGATACGGAGGACGAGATCGCTTTGATTCAGCAGAAGGCCATGGCTGCTGGCGCCTTCGACGCGGTCCAGAGCAATGCCTGGGCCCTGGGAGGACAAGGAGCGACCGACTTGGCCCAAGCCGTGGTTGCGGCTTCTGAACAACCCTCTCAATTCAGGTTTCTCTATCCTCTCGAAGCGTCCATTCAGGACAAGATCAACACGATCGCCACCAAAATCTATGGGGCGAGCGATGTATTCTACAGCCTGGAATCCAGGCGCCAAATCCAGACGTTCACATCACGAGGATATGGACGGTTTCCCATCTGCATGGCCAAAACCCACCTATCCCTGAGCCATGATCCCATCTTGAAGGGGGCCCCCAAAGGCTTCACTCTCCCCATCAAGGAGATTCGGGCCTCCGTGGGCGCAGGCTTCCTCTACGCCCTGTGCGGGGAGATTCGAACCATGCCGGGTTTGCCGAGCGTTCCGGCAGGCACCAGAATCGACATCGACGATTCAGGCCGAGCGGTAGGGCTTTTCTAGAAGGTTTACCGGTAAACAGTCAATGAACCCGATCCAAACGCAGCCCTTGGCGGAGAAGAGACAGAGATGCTGTTTTCGAACGGTTTGAAATCCAAGGTGCGTATCACGGCATTCCAATCTGTCTCCTCTTCCCACGACGGTTTGTCTCTG
>Ga0114946_10000058_pt1 | contig 53021 bp, 33 predicted proteins | sample WalLakDeSediment_FD_88676 | JGI IMG/M metagenome (GOLD analysis project Ga0114946, IMG submission 88676) | Lake sediment microbial communities from Walker lake, Nevada to study Microbial Dark Matter (Phase II) - Walker Lake 11/02/13 Deep Sediment | ecosystem: Environmental > Aquatic >... | reverse complement strand
TCATTCATAAATCTGTAGCGGGTTTTCAAATAATTGTAAAAAGGTATTGACAAGGCCTATTTGAAGTATTATCTTTGCACTCCTTTCTCAAAATCAATGCAAACCTTTTAAAACGAACTTTTTCCGTCATTTACCCTGCCTTGCGGGAATGGCCAGAATATAATATTGTCGTCAAATGAAATTATCAGATTTTAAATACAATCTTCCTGCAGAACTTATTGCAGAGCGTCCCACTCCCGATCGCGAAGATTCACGCCTGTTGGTAGTTCACCGAGCCACTCAAGAAATTGAACACAAAACCTTTAAGGATGTGCTCAACTATTTTGATGATGGCGATGTTATGGTGGTAAACAACACCAAGGTTTTTCCGGCCCGCCTTTATGGCACCAAGGAGAAAACCGGCGCCCAGATCGAGGTGTTTTTGCTTCGCGAGCTGAACCGGGAAGCCCGTCTGTGGGATGTGCTGGTTGACCCCGCCCGCAAGATCCGCATTGGCAACAAGCTGTATTTCGGCGAAGATGACAACCTGGTGGCCGAAGTGATCGACAACACCACTTCGCGCGGCCGCACCCTGCGTTTCCTTTTTGACGGCACTTATGATGAGTTCAAAAAGACCATTGAGGCCCTCGGCGAAACACCCCTTCCGCGCGAGATCAGGCGCCCTGTTGAGCCCGAAGACCGCGAACGCTACCAGACAGTCTTTGCCAAACGCGAAGGCGCTGTGGCAGCGCCCACTGCAGGCATGCACTTCAGCCGGCAGCTCATTAAGCGACTGGAACTTAAAGGAGTTGAATTCACCGAAATCACCCTTCATGCCGGGCTTGGAAATTTTCGCAGCGTGGATGTAGAAGACCTGAGCAAGCACAAAATGGACAGCGAAGAGTTTCTTATCGAAGCCAAAGCCGCACAGATCATTAATGCTGCCAAGGGAAAGGATAAAAGGGTTTGCGCTGTGGGCACCACCACCATGCGTGCCATGGAATCTTCAGTTTCTATAACAGGAATGGTGAAACCTTACGAAGGCTGGACCAACAAATTCATTTACCCTCCCTACGAATTCAGCGTGGCCAATGCCATGATCTCGAACCTTCATCTGCCGCAATCCACCCTTATGATGATGGTTTCGGGTTTTGCCGGTTTTGACCTGCTGATGAAGGCTTATAAAACCGCTGTGAAGGAAAAATACCGATTTTTCACATATGGCGATGCCATGCTGATTCTCTAAAGCCCATACAATGCGAAGGTTTGTACTGATAACGGCTGGCGGCTCTGGCACGCGCATGAAGTCAGAGCTGCCCAAGCAGTTTCTTGAAATTGCCGGCAAGCCATTGCTGATACACACCTTTCAGGCATTTCTGCGTTTTGACCCGGCTCTTGAGTTTGTGCTCGTATTGCCCGAAAACCAAATACATTACTGGAAGGAACGATGCCTGAAGCAAAAATTCGGGCAGCCGCATCAAATTGCAATGAGCGGCCCCACGCGCTTCCATTCGGTAAAAAGCGGCCTTAAACTGGTTCCGGAAAGTTCACTCGTTGCCATTCACGATGGAGTAAGGCCGTTGGTATCGGAAAAAACCATTGAGCAGGTATTTTATTACGCCGAAAAATTCGGAAACGCCATTCCTGCCATCCCTGCCAGCGAGTCGCTGCGCATTACCGATCATGCCTTAAATCAGGCTCTTCCCCGGGAAAAGGTGCGCATTGTACAAACCCCGCAATGCTTCAGGGCCGACCTGATCAAAAAAGCCTATAACCGGAATTACAAGGAAGAGTTTACCGACGATGCCACCCTGCTCGAAGCCGATGGTCACCGCATTTACCTTGTTGATGGCAGCCCTGAAAACTTTAAGATCACAACACCGACTGATCTGAAGATCGCAGCTTCCCTGCTCGAAAAGCTTTGATGATTTATGATTTATGATTAAGGGTTAGTCAATGCCTAAATAACATTGATCGTTTTTTGGCCATGTTAAATGTTAATTCATTTTCTTAAATCATAATTCATCAATCATAATTCATCAATCATAAATCGCATCGCCCAGGAGTGTGGCAGCAGTACAAGAATTGATTTTCACCATCACATAATCGCCTGGTTTATACCCCTTGTCAGGGAAAACCACCAAATTATTATGGCTGCTGCGGCCCGAAACAAAGTCGGGCGAGCGCTTTGAAGGGCCTTCAACAAGCACTTCGACCACCAACCCTACATATTTATTGTTGCTTTTCAGCGAAAGCTTCTGCTGCAGCTTAATGATTTCCTGCAGGCGGCCTGATTTAATTTCATCGGGGATGTCATCTTCATATTTCTTTGCCGCCAGGGTACCATCCCTTTCAGAGTATTTGAACATAAAGGCAAAATCAAATGCGGCCCACTCCATCAGCTCAAGCGTATCGCTGTGTTCTTCGGGCGTTTCGCCACAAAAGCCGGCAATGATATCCGTTGAGATGGCACAACCCGGGATGATTCGGCGAATGGCTTCGATGCGGTTCTGATAATCTGCGCGGGTGTATTTGCGGTTCATGCGTTTGAGCACGCTGCTGCTGCCCGACTGCATGGGAAGGTGAATGGCCTTGCAAATGTTGGGATTACGAGCAATGGCTTCCAGCAGTTCGACAGACATATCTTTGGGGTGTGAAGTAGCAAACCTTACCCTGAGCAAGGGATTCACTTTTGCAACCAATTCAATCAGTTCCGGAAAACCGGTCACAATGCTGGTTTCTTCATTTTCCCAGCGGTAAGAGTTCACGTTTTGCCCCAGAAGGGTTATTTCGCGGTAACCGGCAGCGAGCAATTCGCGGACTTCACTAAGAATGGTTTGTGGATCGCGGCTGCGCTCCTTGCCACGGGTAAAGGGCACCACGCAATACGAGCAAAAGTTCTCACAGCCGCGCATGATCGAAATAAATGCCGAAACCCCATTTGAAGCATACCTGACCGGAGTAATGTCGGCGTATGTCTCTTCTGTAGAAAGGATAATATTAATAGCTTTGTGACCACTTTCGGCATCGAGCATGAGTTGCGGAAGGTCTCGGTAGGCATCGGGGCCAACCACCATGTCGATACGCATGCCCAATTCGTTTTCTTCGAGCAGTGAGCTTTTCATTCGTTCAGCCATGCAACCCAACACACCAATGATTAGCCCCGGTTTTTTTTTGCGAAGGTGTTGAAGCTGCTTGAGTCGGTTCATAACTTTCTGCTCGGCATTGTCGCGAATGGAGCAGGTGTTCAAAAAGATCACATCGGCTTCCTGATGATCTTCGGTAGTAACATATTGATTGTCGGTCATGACCGATGCCACAATCTCACTGTCGGAGAAATTCATTTGGCACCCATAGGTCTCGATATATAGTTTCTTGCTCACACTTTGATTATCAACAAATTAAAAAGGAGATGATTTTCAGTAAGGATGGCAAAATTACTCAAAATTGAGCTCAATTCCATGAAAAAAATCAAAGAGCCGATGTTGAAAACCCATTGGTTTTTGTTTTCTTTGCAAAATTTCAGGAAAGATTAAACCAAAGTGCCCAATTTCTTATTTACTTAATTGGAAATAAGCCTGAAAAATTTCACAAGCCCTGTCAGAGCAGCCTTTTTGCCAAAATTAAGAACAATTCCATTGTTACAATTTAACAGGCCTTTTTCATTATTAATATTTGTTTTATTACTTTTGGGCGCGAAAAACCAACACTATGATAAAAAACCTGGTAATTGTTGAGTCGCCTGCCAAGGCCAAAACCATTGAAGGATTTCTTGGGAAAGAATTCCTGGTGAAGTCGAGTTTCGGCCATGTGCGCGACCTTCCAAAAACAAGCATAGGTATTGAGATTGATAAGAATTTCACACCCCAATACGAGATTCCTGCTGATAAGAAGTCTGTGATCAGCGAATTGAAGAAGCATGCCGACAAAGCAGAAACCATCTGGTTGGCCACTGACGAAGACCGCGAAGGAGAAGCCATTTCGTGGCACCTTGCCGAAAGCCTTAAGCTGGATGAAAGCCGTTACAAGCGCATCGTTTTCCATGAAATTACCAAGAAAGCAATACTGAGTGCTATTGAAAGCCCGCGCCAGATTGACCGCAACCTGGTAAATGCCCAGCAGGCACGAAGGGTTCTTGATCGTTTGGTGGGCTTTGAGCTTTCACCGCTTTTGTGGAAAAAGGTGAAGCCCGCTCTTTCGGCCGGACGCGTTCAGTCGGTAGCTGTAAGACTTATTGTTGAACGCGAAAAGGAAATTCAAAGTTTTAAAACTGCTGCAAGCTTCAAGGTTTCGGCCATTTTTGATGTGGAGCATAATGGCCAGGTTGTGCAGGTAAAGGCTGAATTGCCCAAGCGCTTCAACACCAAAAAAGAAGCGCAGGCGTTCTTAGAGCAATGTGCCAATGCCAATTTTTCTGTTGAACAGGTAGAAACCAAACCGGCAAAAAAATCGCCTGCCCCCCCGTTTACAACTTCTACGCTTCAGCAGGAAGCCAGCCGTAAGCTTGGTTTTTCTGTGGCCCGCACCATGAGCGTAGCCCAGAAGCTTTACGAGTCAGGTAAGATCACCTACATGCGTACTGACTCAGTGAATCTTTCAGGTACAGCTATCAAAATGGCCAAGGAAGAAATTGAAAAAACCTTCGGAGCCGAATATTCGAAGATACGGCAATATGCCACCAAGACAAAGGGTGCCCAGGAAGCCCATGAGGCCATCCGCCCTGTTTACATGAATGTGCATAAAACCAGCGGAGACAGTGCCGAGCAGCGCCTTTACGAACTGATCTGGAAACGCACCCTGGCATCGCAAATGGCCGATGCCCTGCTTGAAAAAACCAATGTGACCATTGGCATTTCAACCAACAATGAAAAACTTGTTGCCACTGGCGAGGTGCTGAAGTTTGATGGCTTCCTTAAGATGTATCTTGAATCGACCGACGATGAAGACGAAGAAGCTGCCGAAGGGATTCTTCCGCCGATGAAGCCTGGCCAGGAACTTCCCTTTAATGAAATGACCGCTGTTGAACGCTTCTCGAAAAGCCCGGCCCGCTATACCGAGGCCAGCCTGGTAAAAAAGCTCGAAGAGCTTGGCATTGGCCGCCCTTCGACCTATGCCCCCACCATCAGCACCATACAGAATCGCGAATACGTGGTGAAGGAAAACCGTGAAGGTGAAAAACGCCACTATGACTATCTGCTGCTGAAAAACAACAAAATAAGTGAGAGCAAGAAAACTGAAATATTCGGACAGGAAAAGGCCAAGCTCTTCCCCACTGATATAGGAACCGTTGTTAACAACTTCCTTTTGGAATACTTCAAGGAAATAATGGATTACAACTTCACTGCCAACGTGGAGAAAGAGTTTGACGAGATTGCCACCGGGCAAAAAGAGTGGAATAAAGTTATAGATGAGTTTTACTGGCCCTTCCACAAGCAGGTTGAGCATACCGCCAAAACTTCTGAGAAGTTCAGCGGCGAGCGACTGCTGGGAAAAGACCTGAATACAGGCAGGAATGTTTACGCCAAGATTGGCCGTTTTGGGCCAATGATTCAGATTGGCGATGCCGATGAGGCCGATAAGCCGCAGTTTGCGGGTATGCGCAAGGATCAGGGCCTTGAAACCATTACCCTTGAAGAGGCACTTGACCTGTTTAAACTTCCCCGTACCGTTGGAGAATTTGAAGCTAAGGAAATGGTGGCCGCGGCCGGACGTTTCGGGCCTTATATCAGGCACGACGGCCAATTTTATTCTATTCCCAATGCAGAAGACCCGCTTACCATTTCTGCCGAAAGGGCAATTGAAATTATTGAAGAGAAAAGGGAAAAAGAGCGCCAGAAAGTGATCAGAGAGTTCCCTGAAAACCCGGACATAAAGGTGCTTAGAGGCCGCTGGGGTGCATACCTGGCAGCAGGCGGAAACAATTATAAGCTGCCCAGGAACACTGAGCCAGAAAAATTAACGCTCGAAGACTGCCTAATTATCATAAAAGAAGGAACATCTTCAAAAAAAACCCGTACAACCAAAAAAACCGCAACCCGCAAAAAGGGTAAATAGCAAGTGATTTTTGGAAAGTATGGAAATAGTTGATTTTTTTGAACCTATAGACAGGAGCAAGCTCCAGACCGGCAAAAAGCAGCATCCCCTGGCCTTGGGAAGGTCAATAAGAAGTTACACCAATGAAAGCGGATTTCCCGACCTGGAAGATGTTGACATTGCGATTATTGGGGTCAAGGAAGATCGAAACGCCCAGCAAAATCAGGGTTGTGCGCTGGCCCCTGACTTTGTCAGGAAATATTTGTACGATCTATTTCAGGGACCTTTTAAGGTGCGCATTGCCGACCTTGGAAATATTATTGCCGGCGACCAGGTGAAAGACACCTATTATGCCCTAAAAACCATAGTGGCCGAGCTCATCAGGAAAAAAGTAATCCCTGTGATCATCGGCGGAAGCCAGGACCTGACTTATGCCAACTACATGGCATATGAAGCGCTGGGGCAAATCATTAATATTGTATCGGTCGATTCAACTTTCGACTTGGGGATTAAGCGCAACGAGGAAATTAACAACCGCAATTTCTTGAGTACCATCCTGACTCACCAGCCTAATTACCTTTTCAACTTTACAAACTTGGGCTACCAAACCTATCTTGTTGACCAGGATGCCATTGAGCTAATGGGCAAATTGTATTTTGATGTGTACCGTCTTGGGGTGGTTCGAAAGGATCTTGAAGAGGTGGAGCCGGTAGTTCGCAGCGCCGACATGATCTCTTTTGATGTATCGAGTGTTCGCCAGTCTGATGCACCGGGCAATGCCAAGGTTTCGCCCAATGGTTTTTTTGGTGAGGAAGCCTGCCAAATCGTGCGTTATGCCGGTTTGAGCGACAAACTTTCATCAATTGGATTTTATGAGGCGAACCCTGCGCTTGACCAAGGTGAGCAGACAGCCCATTTAGTGGCGCAAATGATATGGTATTTCTTTGATGGCTTTTATCACCGCAAAAATGACATGCCCGACCGGCAAAGAAAAGATTCTGGAGAATACATTAAATATGTGGTATCGCTCAAAGAATTCAAAAACGAGATCATTTTCTATAAAAGCAAAAAGAGCGACAGATGGTGGATGGAGGTTCCCTGCCCAATAGGGTTGCAAATGAAGTACGAAAGGCAATTCCTTGTGCCATGCTCATACCGCGAATACCAGGCAGCCTGCCAGGACGAAATCCCCGAAAAGTGGCTTCAGGTTTACCAGAAGTTTTTATGATTTTTTTAACAATCTAAAAACCAAAGGCCAAAAAATAAGTACTTTTACCCCTTAAAATAAAACCAAGCTGAAATCTGCGTGAATAATAGGAAAAAATCAAAAGTATTCTCCCGCTATAACCGAGTATTATTACGGATAAAATTCGTTTCATGCACTCATATTTTTGTTTGGTTGTTTTTTGGCTCATAATGTTTTTTGGCCATAAAGCTCTTTGACATGCTGATTCTGAAAAAATTTACTACGGAAAAGCCCGAAGGAATAAATAATGTTACCTTTATTCATCTTCCTTTTGGGCTAATGGGGCAGATTCAAATTTTCAGCTTGTTATCAATAAACAAGCTATTTTTGCGTTACAAAAAATAAAAGGATAATACACTGATCAATGAGATTACCGGGCTTTGCAGCTTTCTTCTTTTTCATTTTTTTCAGCCCGTGGGTTCTGGCACAGCAAGAACCGCAGTTTAGCCACAATATGTTTAATAACATGGGCATAAACCCCGGTTATGCTGGCCTTCGCGGAGCCATTTGTGCCACCGGATTAGCCAGGCAACAGTGGCTGGGTTTCAGGGATGCCGAAGATAACCGGATCAATCCTGAAACATACCTGCTGAATGTTGACTCGCCCTTCCCATTTCTGAGAGGAGGTTTAGCGCTTGGTTTCATGCAAGATAAGCTTGGGTATGAAAACAGTGTGGGCGTAAAAATTACTTACGCTTATCATTTTAAATTGGACGGCGGTAAGCTGGGCGTTGGTGCACAGGCTGGTTTTCTTGACAAAAGGATTGACTTCAGCAGGTTTACCCCCATAACTGATGGAGACCGGGTTTTGACGGGCGGAGCAGAAGAGAGCCGCATCTTTACTGATTTTGCACTGGGCGCCTTTTTTCTCAGTGACAACAATTCCTGGGCAGGGCTCTCGGTTAGCCAGTTAAGGCAGGCAAGCGCTGAAATAGGCAGTAGCAATCACAAGCTCAGACGACATGCTTATTTGACCGGCGGTTATAACCTGACATTGCCCAACAACCCCGGATATATTGTTAGTCCTTCGGTTCTTGTAAAAACAGACATGGCTTCGGTTCAAATCGATGTAAATGCCATGGTCACATACAATAATAGGTTCTGGGGTGGCGTTAGTTACAGGCTGCAGGATGCCGTAGTTTTTCTTTTCGGACTCAATGTTGAACAAATAAGCGTAGGTTACTCCTACGATTTTACTACCTCCCCGCTGGGGAGAAGAGGCCGGAGTTTCGGAAGCCATGAGATCATGCTTCAGTATTGTTTCGACCTTCAGATTGATAAGGTTAGGGAAATTCAGCGCAATGTGCGCTTTCTCTGAAAATATCAACCAAAGATTGAAAAGCAAATAAACCAACAGATCAACTTAACAACAGTGGTCAATTAATTAGTAAGTACCATGAAAAAACTGATTTTTATTGCTTTGGCGGCGGTTATTTTTGCCAGTTGCGACCGTTCAGGGCGCGGACACCTTACCGGTGTTCTCGACAGGCCCGATGCATTTTATGGCGACCCACCCGGAATGGTATATATTCCAATGGGCAGCTTTATCATGGGGCCATCAGACCAGGACATTGCCTATTCGCACAACGCCATCTCAAAAACTATCTCTATCCCTGCCTTTTACATGGATGAGACGGAGATCACAAACAATCAGTACCGTCAGTTTGTGTTTTGGGTGCGCGACTCACTGGCCCGCACTTTGCTCGCAACTGTTGATGAAACTTTCTTAATAGAGGAAGATGATTTCGGCAATTTGCTCGACCCGCCGCTAATCAACTGGAGGAAGCGTATTCGCTGGGATGGTGAAGAGGAGCGCGATGTACTGTCGGAGCTTTACCTGCCCGAACATGAACGTTTTTTCCGTCGCCGCGAAATTGACTCACGCAAGCTGGTTTACAGATATTACACTATTGACCTTACCCGGGCTGCGCGCCGCTCAGAGCGTAGCACCCCGCGCAGCGAGCTGGTTTACGAATACCAAACCCCGGTGTACCCCGACACCCTTGCCTGGATACACGACTTTACATACTCATACAACGAGCCCATGACCCAGTATTATTTCTGGCACCCCACCTACGACCATTACCCGGTTGTTGGCGTGAATTGGAACCAGGCCCGTGCATTCACCATTTGGAGGACGCAGTACCTTAACAGCTACCTTGCTAGCCGCAACAGACCGTTTGCCATGGAGTTTGCCTTGCCATCAGAAGCCCAGTGGGAGTATGCTGCCCGTGGCGGTCTGGCCCTGAACCCATACCCATGGGGCGGGCCCTACATTCGCAACCAGGATGGCTGCTTCCTGGCAAACTTTAAGCCGCTCAGGGGTAATTACATTGATGATGGTGGCTACCAAACCGTTATTGTAGGACACTACCCACCCAACGACTACGGACTCTATGACATGTCAGGAAACGTGGCCGAATGGACCCGCAACGCTTATGATGAATCGTTCTATGTGTTCGGCCATGACATGAACCCCGACTTCCAATATGAAGCAAGGCCCGATGACCCCGAAACCCTTAAAAGAAAAGTGGTGCGTGGCGGCTCATGGAAAGATGTTGGTTACTTCCTGCAAGTCAGCACCCGCACTTACGAATATCAGGATACTGCCAAATCTTATATAGGTTTCCGCTGTATCCAGACCTATCCGGGACGTGATCGCAGAGACGGCCGCGGAGCATCAAATGTATATTAAACCCTTTGTAAATCCATTTCTGTTCATTTATTAACCTTTTCAGAAAAAGCCTTATGAAATTCGTAAAAACAAAAGCATGGAGAACCTTCATGTCCAGACTATATGGATGGGGCGCCTCAGTGGTAATTATTGGTGCATTGTTTAAAATTCAGCACTATCCCGGCGCAGGTGCATTTCTTCTTATCGGTATGATTACCGAAGCGGTGGTGTTCTTCTTCAGTGGTTTTGAGCCACTTCACGAAGAACCAGACTGGAGTCTTGTGTATCCTGAACTGGCTGGCCTTGAAGGTACAGATGTTCGCAAGTATGATGGTGGCAGGGCTGTTACCCAAAATGTTACCTTATCAAACACTCTCGACAAGCTGCTCGAAGACGCCAACATTGGTCCGGAACTCATCGGAAATCTCGGCAAAGGCCTGCAAAACCTCAGCGAAAATGCTGCCAAGATGGCCGACCTTTCCAATGCTGCGATCGCTACAAACGGATACATCCAGAATGTTGAGAATGCGTCCAAGTCGGTTGTGGAACTCAGCCAATCGTATAAGAATGCCGCTGAATATCTTAAGCACGACCTTAGCCTTTCGCAGGAATATGGCAACAGCTTAAAGAGCGCGGTATCGTCGATGAATCAGCTCAGCGAGACCTACCAGAAGACAGCACAGACAGCCAAAGAAAGCCTGGATGTTTCTTCCCAGTTTAATAACAGCATTAAAAATGTAACCACCTTCACCGATCAGCTTGGTGAAAGCTACAGCAAAAATGCTGCATTGCTAACAAAAGCAGTCGAAGCCCTTGAAGGTAATGCTGCCAATGGTCAGGCATACAGCGATCAGCTTCAGAAAACTGCCAACAATCTTATGGCACTTAATACTGCATACGAACTGCAACTTCAGGCCTCCGGGAATCAATCAGCCGCTTCTGAAAAACTTCAGCACACTGTTGGCTCATTGGTTGAAAACCTCAACGAATCGCTTACAAATACCAAGCAATACAGAGAGGAAATTGAGAAGCTTAACGCCAGCATTCGCGCTCTTAACAGCGTATATGGCAATATGCTTTCAGCAATGAATTTCAATGTAAACAGGTAGTTTATTAAGCTTTAACCACTTAGCTTAAAGCGAAGAATTTTATTATATAGAACTATGGCAGGTGGAAAACAAACCCCCAGGCAAAAGCTGATCGGCCTAATGTACCTCGTATTTTTGGCGCTGATGGCACTTAACGTTTCGGTGCAGGTGCTCGATTCCTTCCCCTTGATCGATGATGGTATTGAGCAAACCAACCTGAACCTGGACCAAAAGATCCAGACGGTAATGAATGACTTCGAAATGCAGGAATTGATCAGTGCTGAGAAGGTTCAACCGTTTTACGATGAAGCTAAACAGGTAAGGAAGCTTTCAGATGAATTGATCAACTTCATTTCGCAGGGCAGGGCCGAAATGATCTCTTCAATTGATAAAATATCTGTTGAAGAAGCTTCGAAAATTAACCTGCTTGATCTGAAAAACAAGGATAACTACAGTGCTTCCTCCAGTTTTTGGCTCAGGGAAAACAATCAAGACCCCATAAAAATTGGCGGTCGGGGCACCAGGGCTTTTGAACTTCGTGATAAGATTGAGGCTTTTAAAACCACTCTTCAGTCTATCGTTGAACAGCATGGTCTTCAGGATGCGGTGAAACTCGGGCTTGACCTTGAGGGCCCATATTATCTCCCCAACAGTTCGGTTGAGGTAAGTTGGCAGCAACATATGTTCGACAGGATAATTCCTGTGGCTGTTGCCACCAATCTTACGCGCCTGATTACCGAGGTACGTAATGCCGAATTTGATGTGATCAACACCCTTTATGGTGCCATTTCGGCCGACGACTTCAAGTTTGACCAGATCGCAGCAAGAGTAGTGCCCCGAAGTCAAATCGTTCTCTCTGGCGAAAGCTATGAAGCCGAGATCTTTGTGGCCGCATTTGACTCCAAGCAAGAACCCACCATTATTGTTGATGGCAGAGAAATCCCCGCATCAGGTGGTGTTGGAAGGCTTCGTATTCCGGCCTCAGGTACCGGTTCAAGGTCGTTCAGCGGTGTGATCAGGGTTACTAATCCGGCAGGTATTCCGCAAGAATATACCTTCAGGGAAACTTATATGGTTCAGCAGCCTTCGTTAACCGTTTCAGCCGACAAAATGAACGTGTTCTATATTGGTGTAGACAACCCGGTATCCATTTCCGTTCCTGGTGTTCCCACCGAAAACATACGTCCGTCTATTTCTGCAGGCGCAACACTAACTCCGCGTGGAGGCACAGGATACACTGTCAGAGTTTCGCCCGGAACCACCGAAGTGCGTATTACAGTAAATGCTGTTGTTGATGGCTCTTCAAGAAGCATGGGTACTGCGCAGTTCAGGGTGAGGACCGTTCCCGACCCGATTGCCTATATTGCAGGCCGTCGCGAAGGCCGTATCTCACGCGAAGAACTTGCTCTTGCACGGGCTATCATCCCACGCCTTGAGAACTTCGATTTCGATATGAACTTTGAAATTGCATCCTTCACCATGGCAACTACTGTGGCAGGCGACTTCCGCAGCTGGAACGCTTCAGGCAACATGTTTTCACCCGAAATGTTACAGGTAATTAATAATGCTACCCGTGGTCAGCGTGTGATCTTCGAAAACATTACCACAAGGCCAGGGCCTGATGGAAGGATCAGAACGCTTTCACCCATAACTTTCACTATTAACTAATTTCCCAATCAATCATTGGAGGTTACCCCATGGCAAAAAATGTGATAATAACGATAATGCTGGGATTGTTTCTTTCCCTGCAATCATTCGCCCAGATTATTGAAAATCCGCGCGATGGGTTTTACGACAGGGTAATGATAGAAGAAAAAGAACCAGCCATACTGCCCTATGTGCGCGAAGCCGATGTGCTTTGGATGAAACGGGTTTGGCAGGTTATTGATCTGAGAGAAAAGATGAACCAGCCATTGTACTTCCCCATTACTCCCATTAACAGCCGCCGCAGCCTTATGCAGGTGCTGGTTGATGGCATCAGGGAAGGCTCCATTACAGCGTATGACCCGGGCAACGATGAGTTTGCCCTGCCTATGACGCCTGAGCAACTTTTTTCGCAGCTTGAAAGAACTCAAACTATTACCATGCAAAGGCCAACCCCGCCCTATGATGAGTTCGACACCACTCTCACCATTTCGTTTAATCCTGCCGATGTAAAACGCTTCAGGGTTAAAGAAGAATGGTTCTTTGATAGTAAGCGGTCGGTGCTCGATATTCGGGTGTTGGGTATTTGCCCCGTCAGGGAAGCAATTGACCCGCTAACTGGTGAGTCAAGGGGTGATGAACCGCTATTCTGGATCTATTACCCTGATGCACGAAGAACCCTGGCCAACGCAGAAGTGTTTAACCGTCATAACGATGCGCAGCGCATGTCGTACGACGACATGTTCATACGCAGGTTCTTCAGCAGCTATGTGTATAAAGAGTCGAATGTTCACGACCGACGCATACAGGATTACTACACAGGCCTTGATGCCCTTCTGGAAGCAGAAAGAGTAAAAGAAGCCATACGAAACTTTGAACACGATCTGTGGGAATACTAAGGGTTCCCTGATTAGAATAAAGAGGCTTACGTATTGCGTCAGCCTCTTTTTTTATACCATTTTTGAAGGGTCAACAAAACGGTCAAAATCCATTGGGGTCAGCAAAGTGAGTTGCACTGCAGCTTCTTTCAGGCTGATATTCTCTTCGAAAGCCTTTTTTGCGATTTTTGCCGCATTATCATAACCAATATGAGGATTAAGAGCTGTAACCAACATCAGGGAATTGTTCAGGTGTTTCTGGATTTGTGTTTTGTTGGCCTTGATACCGGTTACACAGTTGTCAGTAAATGACTGGCATGCATCGGCCAGTAAACGTGCCGATTGCAGCAAGTTGTAAATCATAACCGGCTTGAACACATTAAGCTGGAAATGACCATTCATCCCCCCTACCGTAATTGTTGTATCATTGCCAATTACCTGTGCAGCAACCATAGTAATGGCTTCAGGCTGTGTTGGATTCACCTTTCCGGGCATGATTGAGCTGCCTGGCTCATTGGCCGGCAGAGTGATTTCGCCTATTCCGCAACGAGGGCCCGAAGCAAGTAAACGGATGTCGTTTGCAATCTTCATCAGGCTTACTGCAATGGTCTTAAGGGCACCGCTGGTTTCTACAATGGCATCGTGGGCTGCCAGTGCCTCAAATTTATTAGGAGCAGTAACAAATGGATGAGCCGTAAACTCTGCAATTTTTTCTGCAACTTTTTTATCGAAACCTTTGGGAGCATTAATGCCGGTACCCACTGCCGTTCCCCCTAATGCAAGCTCACCTAAGTGCTCAAGGGTATTTTTCAAGGCCTTTATGCCATGCTCCAATTGCGATGCAAAGCCTGAGAACTCCTGCCCCAGGGTTAGCGGGGTGGCATCCATGAGATGGGTGCGGCCAATCTTTACTAAATCATTAAAAGATTCGGCTTTCTGATCGAGTGCATGCTGCAGTTTTTTCAAGGCCGGAATGGTGCGCTCAACGATCAGTATATATGCGGCAATGTTCATGGCCGCCGGAAAGGTGTCGTTTGATGATTGTGATTTATTCACATGATCGTTGGGATGAACCTTCTTTTCGCGTTCGCCGAGTTTGCCGCCCATAATCTCGTGGGCCCGATTGGCAATCACCTCATTAAGATTCATGTTTGTCTGGGTACCGCTTCCGGTTTGCCAGACCACCAGCGGGAAGTTATCATCCAGTTGCCCGGCAAGGATTTCTTCACAGGCCTGTAAAACAGGCCCAAGCAATTTTTTGGGCAATACCCCCATTTCGTGATTTACAATGGCGGCAGCTTTCTTCAGTATGGCAAAAGCCCTGATCACCTCTGCGGGCATCACTTCACCGCCTATGTTAAAGTTTTGAAGTGAACGCTGAGTCTGTGCGCCCCAGTATTTGCTGTCGGGCACTTCAATGGGGCCCATTGTGTCGTATTCGGTCCTGAACATTTTTCCTTTGTTTATTGGGTTTCAAGAAGAGCGGTCTTTCACCTCACGTAAATCCATTTAAATGATGGTCAAATTCTTTACTCTTATTCAATGCAGCCAGATTAATTTTGTGTTCTTTCTTTCAACAAAAAACTAATAGAAAAGTTAATCAGACACGTTTCTTCAAAAACGTTTTTCTGGAATAAATAATGCGCCTTTCAAAAAATACAGTCATTTTAGGCATGTTTTTTGATAACATATTTTATCTTTTTCATAGCTAATCCATGCAATTTACTAACTTATTAAGACAAATTCATGAAACAATTTTTGATTTTATGTTTTTTAATTAATGCGGCAATTTCAGGTTTCTCGCAGGAGCCTGTTGAGCAAACCGATACTCTGAGAAAAAATGCCCTTAATGTATTTATGAATGCCGATGACTTTATAAAAAGAGAAATCCCCTTCATTAACTATGTACGCGACATAAAAGATGCCCAGGTTTACATTATTGCTGCAAGCCAAAGAACAGGCTCCGGGGGAAGGGAGTTTACTTATTTTTTAGTTGGACAAAAAGAATTTGAAGGCATGAAGGATACCCTTCGTTACGTCAGCTCTCCTGATGATACAGAAGAAACTATCAGGAGCCAGATTGTGAAAACCCTGAAAATCGGATTGATTCCTTACGTGGCCAAAACCCCACTGATACAATACATGGACATTGTTTTTAATCAGGCTGTTGCTGAAACCGTTGAAGGTGATAAATGGGATAGCTGGGTTTTCAGAGCAAGCCTGAGCGGTTTTCTTAGCGGACAAAAGTCATATAGTAACAATGCCTATTTTGGCAGAATGTCGGCCAACAGAGTAACCGAAAAATCAAAGCTTGAGATTAATCTTTTCTACAACCGCAATAGAGATTTCTTTTCATTGGAAGAATACACGTTGGAAAGCATGAATAAATCAAACGGCCTAAGTGTTCTGTATGTTAAAAGCCTTGGCAACCGTTTCTCAGCCGGAGGTAATTCAAGTTTAGGTTCGTCAACATTCAGCAATTACAAATTAAGGTATACGCTAATGCCGGGCATTGAGTACAACATTTTTCCTTACTCCGAATCAACCAGGAGACAATTCCGCTTGCAATACAGGATTGGTTTTGAACACAATAATTACCTTGATACGACCATTTACAATAAAACCCAGGAAAATTTATTTGCACACTCTTTTTTAGCCGCCTATGAAATGGTTCAGAAATGGGGATCAATAAACATCAATTTTCAGCATCGTAATTATTTGCATGATTTCTCGAAAAGAAACCTTTCTTTGCACGGCTACCTTAGTTTAAGAGTTGTAAAAGGCTTATCAGTAAATTTTGGCGGCGGTGCATCGCTTATACATGATCAGCTTTCATTGATAAAAGGAGGCGCCTCTCTTGACGAAGTTTTATTAAGACAAAAAGAATTGGCAACACAATACAGGTATTTTACATCTATTGGAATTTCATACACATTTGGTTCAATATACAACAATGTGGTTAATCCGCGCTTTGGTGGTAGCGGCGGAGGGTATATGATTTATTATTGACAAGAATACCTTTGGAAAATAAAATATTACAGGGGTGAAGCAAATCCTCTGGTTTGGCTTTGCTTCACCCCATTCTGTTTAATAAAAGAAAAACTGACTAACTTAGGTTACGGTAAAAATCATTACCCTTGTCATCCACAAGGATAAATGCCGGGAAATCTTCCACCTCTATGCGATAAATGGCTTCCATGCCCAGCTCAGGGTATTCGAGTAATTCTACCTTACGAATGTTTTCCTGGGCGAGGATTGCTGCCGGACCGCCGATGGAGCCGAGATAGAACCCACCGTATTTCTTACAGGCATCGGTAACGGCCTGGCTACGATTACCCTTGGCTATCATGATCATACTACCACCATGCTGTTGAAATAAGTCAACGTATGAATCCATGCGGCCGGCAGTGGTGGGCCCAAATGAGCCGGAAGGCATACCCTGAGGGGTTTTTGCCGGACCGGCATAATATATGGGATGATCTTTTAAATATTGGGGAAGGCCCTCGCCCTTGTCGAGCCGCTCCTTCAGTTTGGCGTGGGCAATGTCACGACCAACGATTATGGTCCCTGTCAGTGAAAGCCGGGTTCCAACCGGATGCTTTGAAAGCAATGCAAGAATTTCTTTCATTGGTTGGTTCAGGTCAACTTTTACGCCTCCACTTTCACCGGATTTGCTGTACTCTTCAGGAATAAAACGTCCCGGGTTGTCTTCCAGCTTTTCAATCCAAAGGCCATCCTTGTTAATCTTAGCTTTGATGTTACGATCGGCTGCGCAGGAAACGCCCATTGCTACCGGACATGAAGCGCCATGCCGCGGCAACCTGATGATCCGGATATCGAGCGCAAAGTATTTTCCGCCAAACTGTGCGCCAATTCCAAGCTTATAGGCAGCCTGCAGCACCTTTTCTTCCATCTCAATATCGCGAAACGCCTGACCATGCTCGTTGCCCGAGCTGGGCAGCTTGTCAAAGTACTTTGTTGTGGCAAGCTTAACCGTTTTTAGACAGGCCTCTGCAGAGGTGCCGCCGATGGCAAAAGCCACATGATAGGGCGGACAGGCAGCCGTGCCCAATGAACGAAGCTTTTCAACCAAAAATTTCTCAAGCTTCTCGGGGGTAAGCAAAGCCTTGGTTTCTTGGTAAAGGGCCGTTTTATTAGCCGACCCCCCACCCTTGGCAACAAACAGAAAATCATACTCCATACCCTCACTGGTTCGGATATCGATTTGGGCAGGAAGATTCGTGCCTGAGTTTTTTTCCTTGTACATATCAAGCGGAACCGTTTGTGAATAGCGAAGATTTTCTTCGGTATAAGTTTGATATACACCAAGTGAAATGGCTTCATAATCATTCACACCTGTCCAAACCTGTTGACCTTTGTGGGCAAAAATGGTGGCCGTGCCGGTGTCCTGGCAAAAGGGCAAAACGCCTTTGGCAGAAATCTCTGCATTGCGCAGCATGGTCAGCGCCACATACTTGTCGTTTTCACTGGCAATGGGGTCAGCAAGAATGGCAGCCATTTGTTCTACATGGCTTGTCCTGAGCATAAATGAAGCATCGCGCAAAGCAACCTTCGTGATCAGAGAAAGGGCTTCCGGGGCAATTTTGAGAATGGGCTTGCCATCAAACTCCGACAAGCCGACATGCTCGCCGCTTAGTTTGTAATATTTGGTTTCATCGCGCCCCAATGGATAGGGATCCTGGTAAAAAAATGCGGGTGTTGCCATAAATGTTGGGTTTTAATGGATTGAGCAATGGACGATTTCGGGCATTTAAAAATAGGGTAAAAAAATAAATATCACAAATAAGAGTGCATAAAACCTTTAAATGCATTTAAATTTGCGCTATTGGGCTTTCAGCAAGCCCACCACATCCCTGCTTTTAATTATCTTTGCACACATGGAATCGAACAGACAAAAACGCATTTCGCGCCTGCTGCAAAAGGATCTGGGTGAAATACTCCAAATTGAGGGGCGCGGCTGGTTTCCGGGAGCTATGGTCACAGTAACCAAAGTTTCTGTAACCAGCGACCTGAGCATTGCAAAGGCCTATCTGAGCATTTTTGGAAAAGAGGCCAATGAGGTGCTGAAGCTTGTGAAAATACACAACAAGGAAATCAGGCACCAACTTGGTTTGCGGGTAAAAAACCAGCTCAGTCACATCCCCGAATTGCGCTTTTTTATTGACGATAGTCTCGATTACATAGAGAATATAGAAAGGCTGCTCAAGGATTAACTTCAAGGCTACTCCATGCATTACGACCCCATTAAGCAAACCCTGGGCAAGCTTTTCAATCGGTTTACCTTCACCCGAAAAGTATTTTACCGTTTGCTTGATGTTTTGCTTTTACGCACCTGGCATATTCACCGCGAATTGCGAAGGTTTTCGCGCAGTAAAAGAGGTGTTAAAGGAATTAATGTATTTGATGCCGGCAGTGGTTTCGGGCAATATGCCTATTATCTTGCCAGGAAAAATCGGGCATGGAGCATTCTTGGCATGGATGTTAAAACTGAAGAAATAGAAGCTTGCCGCAATTTTTTCAGAAAAACAGGCCTGAACAATGTTCGCTTCGAGGAAGGCGACCTGACTGTTTTCCGCCAGCAAAACGCATTTGACCTGATCCTGTCGGTGGATGTGATGGAGCACATTGAACCAGATGAACAGGTTTTCAGGAACTTCCAATATTCACTGAAGCCGGGCGGAATGCTGCTGATCAGCACCCCTTCTGATCAGGGTGGAAGCGGGGTGGAAAGTCATGATGATGAATCTTTCATTGGCGAGCATGTTCGCGATGGCTATGGAAAGCATGAAATTGAGAATAAGCTAAAAAAGTCAGGGTTTGGCCGGGTTGATTCCAAATACACCTATGGCAAGCCGGGGAAAATCTCCTGGCGTCTTTCAATGAAATATCCCATAATGCTGTTGGATGTTTCAAAACTATTTCTTTTAGTGCTTCCTTTCTATTACCTTTTGGTAATACCAGTTGCCCTGCTGCTCAACTTGGCCGATGTAAGAATGAAGCACAATTCCGGGACGGGATTGATGGTGAAAGCGCTTAAGAATTGAAATTATTCAATATTCAATATTTTTGTTTTTTGAACTTTAAATAAACAAGTATTGCGTTTCCCTTTTTTCATAGCACGGCGGTATTTGTTTGCGAAAAAATCGCATAATGCCATAAATATCATTACCCTTGTCTCGATGATTGGGGTTGCTGTTGGCACAATGGCTCTGGTGGTGGTGCTTTCTGTGTTTAACGGCTTTGAAAAGCTAATCCTTTCTCTTTTCAATGCCTTTAACCCCGATATGGAGATAAGGCTGAAAGAGGGCAAGGTGTTTTCGATGGGAGATGTTCCGCTTGAGGAGTTAAAAAACATACCTGGGGTAGTGCTATACAGCGAACTACTTGAAGAAACCGCCCTGTTGACCTACCGCGACAGGCAACACCTTGTTACCATGCGTGGGGTAAGCGACTCGTACATCAACATAACTGGTATTGATACCATGCTGGTGGCAGGTGAGTTTTTACTCGAAGAAGGCAATGCCGACTTAATTATTTTAGGTCAGGGTGTAGAATATGTGATAGGCGCCAATATTAATGATTTTCTTAACCCCTTAAACATTTACGTTCCAAAGCGGGGGCGTACCACTGGACTGCAACCCTCTCAGGCGTTTAATGCTTCAAGCAATTTTGCCAGCGGAGTGTTTGGGATCCAGGCCGAGTTCGACATGGAATACATTCTGGTTCCGATCAGGCTGGCAAGAAGTTTACTTGAGTATGATATGGATGTAACATCTCTTGTAGTTGGGCTTGAAGCCACGGCAAATCCGGCCAGGGTGCAGCGGCAGATACAAGATTTGCTTGGGCCCGCTTTTGAAGTCAGAAACCGACTGCAGCAGCAAGACTTTCTTTATAAAGTAATGCGGTCAGAAAAATGGGCCATTTTTCTAATATTAACCTTTATACTTATTGTTGCTTCCTTCAACGTAATCGGATCGCTTACCATGCTTGTGATTGAAAAAACCCGCGATATAAAAATCCTGCATAGCATGGGCGCATCAAAAAAGGTGATCAGGCGCATCTTTCTGATTGAAGGAATCATGATAAGCCTGAGTGGGGCTCTATTGGGAATAATTTTAGGTGGCCTTGTGAGCTGGTTGCAAATGCGCTTCGGCATTATTGGAATACAGGCCGAAGGCACTTTCATAATAGATGCCTATCCGGTTTATGTGAAGGCAATTGATTTTTTGCTCGTAACCATAACAGTTTTTGGAATAGGATTACTTGCGTCTGTGCTTCCTGTAAAAAATATTTCACTGCTTCTGGAAGAGAAAAATTAACCGCCCTGCTGCTTGTAGTTCCATTATTAAGGCTTTTTTTTCATTAAGATTCAGCTTTTATTTTGGCAATATCCATTTTTCTGCTAATCATTTTTTTATTTAAGATTTTTTAGTTTTAGCAATAGATGCTGAAGATTCGCAATTTTTCTCAAAAACTTCTGCTATTGCATTGAAAATAAGCAAAAATAACGGGTTGTTTTTTAAAATCATTTTTGTTACTTTTAGCGCTCCCAATAAAAACTTCTTTCTTTTAATTTTTTTCTTTTAATTTTTTCCACAACATGAAGAGACTTTTATTTTCTCCATTAGCCGTAAAGGCCGTTTTGCTGCTTTTGGTTGTAATTACCTCTCAGCGGGTTTTTGGCCAGACTGCAAGAATCGACTTCCGTAGTGAACCCAGCCGGGCCGAAGTCAAGGTTAATGATTTTCTACAAACTAAAATTGGTTTTAAGTTTCAGGGGCTTAATGCCATTGAAGTAAAGACTGAACGAGGTACATTTTCCGAAATATTTCTTGACATGGGATATTCGGTCGGCGACCTTGGAACCCCTAAACTGCCTGCATCAAAGCATCTGATTGAGATTCCATTTGGAGCCGATGTAGAAGTTGTGGTAAAAAATTACTCAACCACCGAATATCGGCTGGCCGATTTTGGCATTGATTACCCTCTTATGCCGGTTCAGCCTTCCTTACGCAAAGATATTGACCCAGACAAGGTTCCGTTTGAATATAAAGCTTTGAGCTTTCAGAAAAATGCCTTTACTGAATACCCCCTTGCAGATATTGAAATTCTTGGTGTGATGCGTGGCATGCGCATTGCACGCCTGGAAATTGCACCGGTTCAGTATAACCCTGCACAGGGTACCATCAAGGTGTTTAACGATATTGACGTTGAAATTAGGTACACAGGTGCTGATCAAGCACTGACCAGTCATATAAAGGCGTCAACCTACTCTCCCTATTTTGATGTGGTTTACGGAAAAGTGCTGAATAATTTCGGGCAAAAGAATGTGTTTGACAATCACCCCGATCTTACGAAAAATCCCATAAAAATGGTGGTGGTTTCGCACAGAATGTTTGAAGAAGCGCTTCAGCCCTATCTTGAATGGAAAACGCAACAGGGGTTTTTCCTTACCGTTGCTTATACCGATGAGATCGGAACCAGTGCCACTGCCATCAAGAACTTTATTCATGCCCAGTACAATGCAGGGACTCCAACTGACCCTTCTCCCACGTTCGTAGTGCTGGTTGGCGACCCAACCTATATGCCGGCCTCAGCCATTGGCAGTTCATCAAACCAGGTAACAGACCTGTATTATGCCTCGGTTGACGGCGACTATTTCCCGGAAATGTATTACGGACGCCTTTCGGCCCGAAACGTGCAGGAGCTGCAAAACCAATTGAATAAAATTCTGTATTACGAAAGATATGAATTTACCGATCCCTCATATCTTAACAATGCCACCCTGATCGCTGGTCAGGATGGAACCTGGAATCCGCGCATTGGGCAGCCAACCGTTAAGTATGGAACAGCCAATTATTTTAATACTGCCAATGGATTTAATACCGTTTGGGGATATGGGGTAACATCAGACCCCAACAACCCCAACAATAACTCAGGCTATACTGGTTGCTACGATAATGAACGGATCTCGGTTAGCCTGATTAACTTCACGGCTCACTGCTCTCCCACATCATGGGCCGGACCTTACCTTACCGTTGCCGATGTACACAATATGACCAATGTGGGAAAATACCCGCTTTCCATCGGAAACTGCTGCCAGAGTAGCCTTTTCAGCCATGCTGAAAGTATTGGCGAAGCATGGGTTCGTGCTGCTAACAAGGGTGCCGTTGCCTATATCGGCTCAGCGCCCAACACCTACTGGTTTGAAGATTTTTACTGGGCCGTGGGCGCATTTCCGCTGCAAGGCACCAATAATGGCTATGTTCCAACTGTACAAGAAACAACCCTTGGAGCCTACGATGCACCCTTTATTTCTGACTATGTTTCGGTGGCTGCTCTGAGTTTTGTGGGCAATCTGGCTGTTACAGAAGTTGACATTCAAAATTACCCGAGCCACTCTAGCCCGCTTTATTACTGGCAGGCTTATCATATTTTCGGCGATCCATCTACTTTCATTTATCTTACCGAAGGCGAAGAAAACCAGGTTTCGCACATGCCCATTGTACCCATCGGTCTCGACACCTATACCGTACAGGCATTGCCCGGTTCATATGTTGCCGTATCCAAGAATGGCGTACTTCATGGTGCTGCTTTTGTTGACGTAACAGGAGAAGTTGAAGTTCCAATTGAACCCATTCTTGATGGAGGCGATGTGCGCATTGTGGTTACAAAACATCAGTATATTCCGTATATTGTTGATATCCCCGCCGCAGCCCTGGAAGGACCTTATATTGTGCTCGATAGTTTTTTAATTAATGATGCTTCAGGAAACAACAACGGTGAAGCCGACTTCGGTGAAACCTTCTCCATTCACGTTACCCTGAAAAACGTGGGCGCTGATCCCGGTGTAGGTATTTCTGCCACAGTAAGCGGAACAGATCCCTACTTCTCGGCCACCGTTGCAGGACCTGTCACATTCGGGAATATCCCTGCCGGAGAAACCGGAAATACGGCCACTGTTCAGAATGCATTTGCTTTTAGCGTTTCTAACAATGTCCCTGATCAATACAAAGCCACGTTTGTTATCAGCATTACTGATGGAGAAGAAACATGGCAGTCGAACCTTCGCATCACAGCCAATGCACCTGCATTGGCCATTGGCGGCATAACCATTGATGATGGCGGAGAGGGAATACCAGGCATCCTGGATCCCGGTGAAACAGCCAATGTGATCATTCAGGTCTCCAACACCGGCTCTGCTGATGCACCATCTGTCAATGCCCTGCTAACCACTGCATCGCCATTTTTAACCATAAACGGTGATGCCGCAGTCAATCTTGGATCTCTTTCTGCTGGAGGAAGCATTAATGCCGTTTTTTCAGTGACTGCCGATGAAAACACCCCGCTTGAAACGGCGGCCATTCTGAATCTTGCCATAGAGGCTGGCGAATACCAGGCGCAAAAAGACCTTGAAATAATCATCGGGTATATTCCTGAATACAACATGTCTAATACCACCATTACAGCATGTATTGGTCGGTTCTATGATTCTGGTGGGCCAACAGGTGATTACTCGAATAACGAGAACCTGACCATGACCTTCCTGCCGGCAAGCGAAGGATCAACATTGATGTTTAACTTCACTGCTTTCAGCACAGAAAATAACTATGACAAGTTATTTATTTATGATGGCGCCAATACCTCTGCTCTTCAGTTTCCGGGCAGCCCTTTCATGGGTACCGTATCGCCAGGAACCATTATGGCCACCAACGAGGCAGGAGCAATAACCTTTAATTTTATATCAGACGGGTCAGTGGTTCGCCCTGGCTGGGAAGCTGATTTTTATTGTGTAGATCTGAGTGTGCCTCCTTCATGTGCCAGCAATCCAAGCCCAGCTATAGGCGAAGTGGTAGGTTTGAGCCCGGTGAACCTTAGTTGGAGTTTTGTGCCAGGAGCCCTGGAATATGATGTTTATTTTGGAGTAAATGAACTGCCCGCTGAACCAATAGCTACCGTTACTTCAAACAGCTATAGCATTTCTGTTGTTGCCCATTCGCATTATGTGTGGAAGATTGTTCCAAAAAACAACGCTGGGGCTGCAACCGGCTGCCCCACCTGGTTCTTTACCACCACGAGCATTGCCGAAACCCTGGTTATGCACACTGGCTCTGTAACCACTTGTAATTCATTATTCTATGACTCTGGCGGTGCCGAAGGCACTTATCAGAACAATGAAAACTTTACGCTGACCGTTTACCCAACATCGGCAAGTGCAAAATTGAAAATCACTTTCCTTGAATTTAATGTGGAAAATAACTACGATTTTCTAAAAATATACAATGGTATCAACACTTCCGCTCCACTATTGGCCAACCTAACGGGAACAACATTGCCCGCCAGCTACACGGCCAATAACGCTGCCGGTGCGCTTACCTTCGTTTTTACCTCTGATGGCTCTGTTGTTCGCGAAGGCTGGAAGGCCCACCTTACATGTATTTTCGGCAACCAGCCGGTCACATTCACGGTAACCGATGAGCTGGAGCAACCTCTTGAAGGTGCTGTTGTTTCAGTTGGCCAGACGCAAATTTCTACCAACAGCCAGGGTGTCGCTGTTTTTGAACTCCAGGGTAATTTCAATTATCCTTATACTGTAAGCAAAGCAGGTTATTTCCCGGTTAACGGTGTGGCAGAGGTTCTGGAAGCGCCCGTTTCGGTGAATGTTGAGCTTACACCCATTCCGGTTTATAACCTGACTTTTTTGGTTACCGATTTGGAAGGAATTGAGCTTGAAGGCGCAACCATTGAAGTAGCCCAGAATGTGATCACTACTGATGCAAACGGCATGGCTGAAATTGAACTGATATCTGGCTCCTACAACTGGACTGCAAGCAAGGAAGGCTACTGGCCGTCCCAGGGAGTGGCAGTGATTGATGATCAGGACACCGATGTAACGGTTTTGTTGTCGATGGTTCTTTACAATGTTACCTTTTCCGTTGCTAACGCAGAGTATGCTCCCATAGCCGACGCTGAAATCAGCCTTGAAGGTTATGGCAGCCGCACCACCAATAACGATGGTGAGGCAGCTTTTACTGATGTAGCTCCCGGCAATAATATGGCATACTCTGTGTCTCATGATAATTACTTCACCCATTCTGGGACATTGAGCGTTTTAGATGATCACTTGCATATGAACATTGAATTGGTCATTGATAATACATCCATTCAGGATCTGTCTGAAGAACTCCGCTTATTGGTTTTCCCAAATCCCACAACAGGACAGATTGATATTCGCTTTAATAGCATGGGAAAAAGCGCCGTGGTGACGCTAACCAATTACCAGGGTCAGATCATCAGCCAGGAATCGCTTAGCCCTGGCATGGGTGAAACAAGGCTGCAGTACAACCTTCGAGGAATGGCTTCAGGCATTTATTACCTGAAGGTTGTTTGCGGAAGCCAGACCCGAATCCAGAAAATTATTCTCAACCAATAAACATTGAAACCTGCACCGGGCAAGACCCCGGTGCAGGATATTTTTTTCACCAAAGAAAACTTGAAAATGAAAAAGTCATTTACCGTTTTTTGCTTTTTGGCTATTTGGTTGGGTGTCTCCTTGAGTGCCCAAACCACATGGGTTGGAATCGGCAGCCAACATCAGCAATCCGCTGATATCAGTCTTGTAAAAAGCAACATTGAACAAACCCAGATTCATTTTACAATTGATGGTTTTAGCAGTACTGACATTCGCACTCCAAGGGGTGTGCAACAACTAATTAGCATAGGAAACAGCGTTCAAATTATCGAAAAAGGTGCACCCGATTTGCCAAAATTGTTTACATCAATAATTATTCCCGATGCAGAAATGATGGAGGTAAAGATCATCCGGTCGCAATACCAGGACTTTGAAAATGTGGAAATTGTTCCTTCTAAGGGCCACTTTACGCGCGACATTAATCCGGATGATGTGCCTTTCGTTTTCGGTGATGTTTACCAGAAAAACGAATTCTGGCCCGGCCAGCTTGCACAACTCGAAGATCCTTTCATTATTCGTGATTTCCGCGGTCAAACGGTCACCATTTTTCCTTTCCAGTACAATCCTGTAACCAAAACCCTTAGGGTTTATACAGATATCGTGGTCGAGGTGCGCAGCACCGGACAAGCAGGCGAAAACATTTTTGCCCGCAGCAAGGACCTTTCACGCCTTGAAAGCGAGTTCCGTCAGATTTACAATCATATGTTCCTGAACATGGAGTTTTATGAAGCCAGCAAATATATTGTTGATGAGGAAGGTAGCCTTCTAATCATTGTCTTTGACAACTTCGCCCCTGCCATGCAGCCATTCATTGACTGGAAACGCACCATTGGGCGTAAAACCGAGATGGTGCTCAAATCGCAGGCTGGCAATACGGCTGCTGCCATTAAAACTTTCGTGCAGAATTACTACAACGAAAATGATGATTTCACTTACCTGCTCCTGGTTGGCGATGCTCCCCAAATACCTCCAATGTCAAACTCAAGCGGTCATACCGACAATGCCTATGGTTATTTGGTTGGAAATGACTCATACAATGAAATATTCGTTGGCCGCTTTTCTGCTGAGAACATTGGCCATGTTGAAACACATGTACAGCGCATGATTCACTATGAAAGAGATTTGAACCAAACCGACACCTGGCTCAGTCACGGGCTGGGCATTGCCCGTAATGAAGGTACCGGCCAGGGACATAATGGCGAGAACGACTATGTACACATGAACTTTATCCGAGACAGCCTTCTGAACTTTACCTATGATGTGGTTTACCAAGAGTACGACGGGAACGTGCCTGGTATTCCCAACACCAATGCTGCTCAAATGTCGACACGGTTTAACAATGGCGTTTCAATTGTGAACTTTTGTAACCATGGCTCTGAAACCAGCTGGAGTGTGGGCGGTTTCAGCAACACCCATGTAAATCAGCTTACCAACGTGGGCAAGCTTCCGTTTATTTGGTCAGTGGCCTGTGTAAACGGTGCTTTTGTCAACACTTATTGCTTTGCCGAAGCCTGGATGCGTGCCACCCATAATGGTGAGCCCACTGGAGCCATTGGCACCATGATGTCGACCATTAATCAGGCCTGGGTACCCCCAATGACCGGGCAGGATGAAATGGTGACCATACTTGTTGAAAAGCGCAACCATATTAAGCGAACCTTTGGAGGGCTTTCCATCAATGGCAGCATGAAAATGATCCCCGCTCATGCTTCGGTTGGCATTCAGACCCACGACACCTGGGTGCTCTTTGGCGACCCCACCCTTCAGGTTCGAACTGCCGTGCCTGAGCCCATTGAAGCAAGCTACAACCCGGTAATACTGATCGGCTTTTCTGAATTCCAGGTTGACGTGGCCAATGCCGATGGTGCTACCGTTGCCCTTTCCAGATTTAATGAAGATGAGGAAGAAATTGAAATCGTTGGAACCGCTACTGTAGTAAACGGAATTGCAACCATTATTTTTTCCAATCCATTAGAAGAGGAAGAAACGCTCACCCTGGCAATAACCGGTTTTAACAAAGTTACTTACATTAATGAAGAGATACAGGTAATACCGCCTGATGGCCCCTATGTGATCTTCAATCAAATGCAGATCAACGACGAAGCCTGGAACGCAAACAACCAGGCCGACTATGGCGAAACCCTGCTGTTGAATGTAACGCTCAGGAATGTAGGTATTGACCCGGCCGAAGAGGTTCTCGCAGTGCTAAGCACGGAGAATCCTCACGTAACTATTCTTCAAAATGAGCAAGCCTTTGGCCTGATTGAAGAAAATGGATATGTCACTGTTGATGGGGCCTTCACTGTGCAGATTGCTGACGTAATTCCGAACAATCATACCGTACTGTTCACACTGAACATAACAGACGCCGAAGAGAATGCCTGGACATCAAACTTCAGTATGCGTATTTTTTCGCCTATGTTTTCGATTGCGCCTTTAGTTGTTCATGACCCCCAGGGAAATAACAATGGCCGTTTAGACCCCGGCGAAACCGCCAATTTGGTTGTGCGCTATACCAATACGGGCGGGGCACCGGCACGTGCAACCGTAACCCAATTTGTTGCCGAAAGCCCATATTTAACCATTAACAATTATCCTGAACAATTGGATGTTATTCCGGCAGGCGACTATGTTGATGTTCCATATAATGTAAGTGCGCATTCTGCAACAATAAACGGAACAATGCTGCCACTGGTGTTTACCATTGAAGATGGCCATTATTTTGAATCGGCTCAGGATTTAATCATCGGTCAGGTGCCGGAGACAACCATTGGTTCAGGTAATTCAACATCGGGTCAGTACCCTTTCTATAATTACTATAAAGCTAATCGCAGCCAAATGATTTACCTGGCCAACGAGCTTGGTGAAGGTGAGAAAACTATCCTTGAAGTAGGTTTCAACATTACTCGTGTTGGTGCTCAGTACAACAACCTTCCAAACTTTTCCATCAAGTTCAAGCATGTTACCCAGGAATCCTTTACAACAAATGCCTTTATCGACATGGCCGATGCTACTGTAGTTTTCTCGGCAGATGTTTATAATATGCCCTCAACAACAGGATGGCATACCTGGGAGATAGAACCTTTTATTTATGATGGTGAAAACCACCTGGTGGTTGAGATTCTATGGGGCCTTTTGCCGCAATGGACAAACACCTGGTATCAGGTTGCTTCAACTGGCCAAACGGCTAATATGGTAGCTTTTGGCTACAGTGATACTAACCCCATTCCGGCAATTAACGGAACTAGCAACATCAGGCCCAATATCTGGCTGGCTTTTGCCGCCGATGCACCTGCCGAAGAACAGCAAGTGACCTTTATTGTTAAGAACCAGCTGGATCAACTTCTGGAATCAGCAAGCGTTAAAGTAGGAAGCTATGCCATGCTTTCAAATGAGCAGGGAGAAGCTGAACTTATGCTATTGCCCGGGACTTTCCGTTACACTGCCATTGCTGAAAAACATCGACCCATTTTCAACCAGTTATTCTCAGTAGAAGATGGAGGAGATAACGTCATTATTATTCCAATGACCAGGGTATTCAAAATGATGTTTTCGGTGATCGATGAGTGGTATAACGTTTTGACCGATGCTGTAATTCAAATTGGCAACAATGTTTATGAAGCCGGAAGGTATGATATTGATGATCTGCTTCCCGGCAATTATAACATCAGGGTTGAACATGAATTTTACCACCCCTATGAGGGGGTAGTCGAAATTGTTGATGCCAACAAGCAAATCGACATTGTGCTTTTTGCCGATGGAACCAACGTGGAAGAATCAATGGAAGAAATGGCCAGAATTTATCCCAATCCTGCCAGCGACTACTTCAACATTTTCTTACCTGAAAACCTGAACGTCGACATCTACCTTGTAAACATACTGGGCGAAACCATTGCCCTTTACAAAGATGTTAGCGGAAGCAAAACCATAGGCATTCGCAACCTTCCTGCGGGCAATTACTTTGTCAGAATTGTTAGTAAGGACGGTATTGTGGTAAAAAAACTGAATGTTTTGTAGTTTTTCTGAAACCCCGGTAATTTTCAATGGGGCTGCCCTGAACGGACAGCCCTTTTTTATCGGGTTTTTTAGGGTTTGATTTTATAAATTATTTAAGCCCGATGCATTGTGCTAAAAATGAAAATATTCATTAGCTCTTAGTTGTTCGGAATTTAGCCTGTTCTGAGCGGCTAATAAATTGCCGCTTAGAATGCTTAAGCTTGGTCTTGCAGCAATTACTTCCTGATCGCGGCGCCCAGTTCTTTTTCGAAGTTCCATGCCAACTTTTGCATGATCTGGTCGATCTCCTTGTCGGTGAGGGTTTTGCGTTCATCAAGCAGGGTGAAGCTTACGGCATACGACTTCTTGTTCTCGCCAAGGCGTTCATCCTGGTACACATCGAAAAGCCGAACGGCTTTCAGCAGCTTGCGTTCAGTTTGGAAAGCCAGCTTTTCGACCTGTGAGAATTTTACTGAACGGTCGATGAGCAGTGCCAGATCGCGGCGTACTTCGGGGAACTTGCTGATCTCAGCATAAAGCAATTGCTGTTTGGCCGCATGCTTAAGCAGCAACTCCCATTCAATGGCGGCATAATACACATCCTGCTTAATATCAAAACGCTTGAGCAGGTTCTTGTTGAGTTTTCCGAGGCAGGCTATTTCTTTGTTGTTAACAGAATAAACCAAACCGTAGGTAAACTTAGGACTGATGCTATCGTCGCTAGCCTGTAGCACATCGTCATCGGCGCCCATTCGGTTGAGCACCGCATGCACGGCGGCTTTCAGGTCAAAGAAGTCGACCTGTGCTTCCTTCAAGCTCCAGGTTTCGGGCTGGCGCATCCCGATAAGGAAAATACTGAGCTTCATCCGCTCCTGGTAAGGCGCAAGAGCATTGGCAGAGGTTTCTTTGCCGGGGTCTTTTGAATAAATGTTTCCAAACTCATACAGCTTCATGTCAGCCACTTTGCGGTTTTGGTTGTAGGCAATGGTTTCGAGGCCTCCAAACAGCAGGCTCTGTCGCATCACGTTCAGGTCTTGGCTCAGGGGGTTGAGAATATTTACCGAGCGCGCAGGGTCGAAGCCTTCGGTTTCGAAATAAGCGCTGCGCGTCAAAGAGTTGTTCATGATCTCGTTAAACCCGCGGGCCGAAAGCAAGTCAGAAACCATGTTCTGCAGGGTTTCCTTGTCAGGCTTTGGTGAGAGCACCAGTGTTGAGAAAAGCCTTTCGGGCAGCTCCACGTGGTTGTAACCGTAAATGCGCAGAATTTCTTCAACCACATCAGCTTCGCGGGTTACATCAACGCGATAGGTCGGAATGGAAAGCTTCAAAACATTGCCCTGGTCTTCCAAAACTTTAATGTCGAGACTTTCAAGAATATCAATGATTTCCTGCCTTGGTATTGTTTTGCCTATCAAAATGGCAGCGCGATCAAGGCTGAAGTTGATATCGGCAGGCTTCACCTTTCCTGGATATTCGTCAACAATTTCGGAAGAGATCTGCCCTCCGGTCACATGCTTAATAAGCATGGCTGCACGTTTCAAGGCTTCAACGGTATTTTCGGGGTCGGCACCACGCTCAAACCTAAAAGATGCATCAGTTTTGATGCCATGGGCTTTTGATGACTTTCGGATGGTAACAGGGTTGAAATAAGCACTTTCGAGGAAGATGCTGGTAGTTTTTTCGGTAACGCCCGAGTCGATGCCACCCAGCACGCCGCCAATACACATGGGTTGGGTTGCGCTGCAAATCATCAGGTCATCGCCGGTGAGCCTGCGTTCTTCTTCATCGAGGGTAACGAACAAAGTACCTTTCTCTGGCTTGCGAATAAACACCTTTTGCCCATCAATCTTTTCGGCATCGAAGGCATGCAGGGGTTGCCCCATTTCATGCAAAACAAAGTTGGTCACATCAACCACATTGTTAATAGGCTTATGGCCGATTGATAGCAGCCTTTCCTTGAGCCATGCCGGCGATTCATTTACGGTAATGCCTGAAATAGTAAGGCCACAATACCGCGGGCAAGCTTCGGCATCTTCAATGATAACGGGAATGTGGAGGTCGCTGTTATCGACTTTAAATTCTGCAGATGAGGGTCTTTTCAGTGTAATGGTACCTTTTCCTTTGCGGTGGTTTACAACGGCCGCTACATCGCGGGCCACGCCAAAGTGGCTGGCTGCATCAATTCGATTGGGGGTCAGGCCTATCTCAAAGATATGGTCAGTTTTAACCTGCAGGTATTCTGCCGCAGGCATGCCAACAGGCGCATTAGCAGGTAATACAATGATGCCATCGTGGTCGTGGCCCAGCCCCAGTTCATCTTCGGCGCAAATCATGCCTTCTGAAACTTCACCGCGGATTTTCACTTTTTTTAGTTCCAGATCGCCCTTTGGGGTGTGCAAGGTGGTGCCAACCATGGCAACAAAAACTTTTTGTCCGGTGGCCACGTTGGGTGCCCCGCAAACAATTGGAATTAATTCGCCTGTGCCAACATCGACGGTGGTTACCGACAGGCGGTCAGCTTCAGGGTGCCTGCGGCAGGTTTTCACTTCGCCCACAAAAACGCCTTTCAGACCGCCTTTTACTGTTTCGAATACTTCAATGCTTTCTACTTCAAGACCACAGTCGGTCAGAATCACGCCCAGTTCTTCAGGGCTCTCGGTAATGTCAGCGTAGGCTTTCAGCCAGTTAAATGAAATTTTCATCAGGTTGGTAATTCAATGCTACACTAAATTTATGGCAGGTGTTTTTCCCCGAAAGGGGTAAAACAAAAAGCCGGAAACCAATTTTTGAGCCAAGTGCAAAAGTAATCATTTTGATTGGATGAGTGATTGGCCAATGATTGGCCCAAAAACAAAAAAACCGGCGCATGCCGGCTTTTTTGCCCCGATAAACTTGTTAATTAATTCAGTTCAAAAAGCTGAGTGCCCAACTCCCTGCCTTCGGCAAAAATGGCCACACGATAAATGCCTTTTTCAAGGTCATTGGCTGGGCTGTAAACCATGCAGCCTACTTGTTGTTCGTTTTTATACTCAAAAGTTTTTGAAACGGTAAACGGAACCTGATTGCCAAGAAGTTCGAATGTGCGGGTTTCGCCATTGGTAAGCAATTGCCCGTTAGGGCCGGTTATTCTTGTGTAAAAGATCCGGTTGCCGGGCTGAGCAAGAATATTGTCAAGAATGTTAAAGCAAATCTGAATTTTATCAACCCTGCCGGCCCTGGTGGTGATGCGTTCGCCACGCCTTACCTGGCGGGTGGTAATGACTTCAATGTTAATAATTTTGAGCACACTGGCCCGATCGATCTGTTCATTCAGGCCTTGGTTTTTAACCTCCAGTTCCACGATTTGTTCTTCGGCCACAGCCAGGTTGCTTTTTACTTGGGCATATTCACCTGATAGCTGTACGTTATCTTCAGATAAAACTTCCACCTGACTCTGATATAAAGCTAACTCCTGCTCGAGTTGGTCAATGCGTTCTTTCACATCATCGAGGCGCTGGGTGCCGGCAATAGATCGTATCTGCGCCCTAAGCCGGCTTATCTCGCTTCTTTGCTGGTTGGCAAGAAGCTGCAAGTCGGCATGTTCGCGCATCAGGCCCTGATAGGCGGCATCAAGATCGTTAAGTTTTTTAAGGAATTCATCGGCACGTTCCTCACACTCGGCTTTTTCAATGGCAGTTGCGGAAGCCAGCTCACGCGACTGGAAATATTCGCGTAATACCAAGGCTACCGCAATGGCCAGAATTACCGATATTATAGAGAGAAAGACTATTGGTGCTATGTTAGCCGATCTGGAAGTTTGAGAAAAGCCTTTTCGCTGGGAGGCGTCAGAAAGTCGCTGTTTACCCATAATGATGTGGTTTTGGTTATCCAAAAGTAAGGATTTGAGTAAACCAAACTACAAAATTCTCAGAAAAAATGCTAACAAACTGCCTGAAAATGCTAACAATGCGCAAAAGAATTACCTTAAGGTAAGCGCTGTTTCGCCTAACCTGAATTCATCTGTGTATAAAGAAATCAGGTATAGTCCCGGTTCAAACTCGGCCAGACGCTGCCAATACAGGCAAACATCGGTTTCGCGGTTCTGGTAATCGATTAAGGTTGAGGCGGAAAATTGCAAGGTGTCGGCTCCATGGAAAAAAGAATAAACATCATCATCGCTGATGCGCAGAATGGTGCCATCGGGTGCTGCGATACGCAGATAAACCCTAATGTTTCCGGTTCGGGCAATGGGGTTTTCGGCAATGGTGAAGCAGACTTTGATTTGTTCGGCTCGGCTGGCACGGTCAGTGGTTTCTTCGCGGCCACGCGAACGAATGCGGATGGCTTCTGTGCTAAATTGGTATGCTCGCAGGGCCGATGCCACCTCCACTTTGGATGCAAGTTCCTCTTTGTCGGCTTCAAGCTCAGTGGTGCGCACCGTTACCCTCTGTATTTCCTGACGGAATGCTACGTTTTCGTCCCTGAGCACTTGGTTTAGGGTTACAAGGCTGTCGATATCGCGAACATAGTTCTGGGTTACCTCACGCAGAAGGTTTAACTGACGGCGGATGCGGTAGTAATCGGCCTGCTGGGTGATAAGCCGCTGAATTTCTTCGGCATTGGCCATAATGATGCTGTCCTTATCAACAAGAATGCTGTCATATTCCATTTTTATCATGTTGTACTCGGTGAGAACGGAATCCAGTTCATGCTGCAATTCGGTGTTGAGCAATGAAGCTGTTTCGCGTTCAACCTTAAATGATTGGCGGCTGGTGAAAAGCATTACGGCAAGCACCCCAATGATAAGCACAAGCACAATAATGGTACCCTTGTAAATTCTATCGTTTCTTTTGTCAAAACCCGGTTGGCTTTTGTTTTCCATGACAGTAAAGTTTAAATTTGGTTGGTTGGTTGGTTATTTAAATGGCTTTTGTTCGTTTTTCAGCTTTTTAACGCAAAAAAACTGTTTTGATTGCTGGCCATGCTCTGAAAAAAAGCACTTTTACTGAACCATTTTAAATATATATCTTCTTTTGTTGAAAAAAAACTAATTTGATTGACTCAAAAAGGCCATTGGGCAAAAACGCGATTTATTCTTTGTTTATTGCTGAGTTTGAAGTTTTTGCAAATTTAACTATTTTTAAGGAACAAAACCTGAAATGCAATGAGGCTGGACGTTTTCATGCATAATTTTTTTTCGCTGTTCTTTCCACGCACTTGTCATAGCTGTGGCGAAACACTCATTTCGGGCGAAGAATGTATATGTACTTTTTGCCAGTTTCATTTACCTTTCACCCATCTCTCAAAAGACAATGAGAACAAGTTGACCGAGATTTTCTGGGGCAGGGTTTCTATTGAAACCGGCTCTCCGCTTTTTTACTTTCAGAAGGGCGGTAAGGTGCAGCACCTGATTCACCGTTTTAAATACAAGGGTTTTCGTGAGATAGGGCATTATTTGGGCGTATTGCATGGCAACGATCTGAAGAAATCACTTTATTACCAAGGCCTTAATATGGTGGTGCCTGTGCCATTACATCCGGCAAAGGTTCGCAAGCGCGGCTTTAACCAAAGCGAAATTTTTGGAATGGGCCTTGCCCAAAGCCTTGACATTCCATTGGTGAGCGATGGGTTACTACGCATAATCCCCACATCGACCCAAACAAGAAAAACCCGTTTTCGACGATGGGAAAATGTTGAATCTGTATTCCATATACCTGACCCGGGAGTTTTCGAAAACAAAAATATTTTGCTTGTTGATGATGTTGTAACCACCGGTTCGACACTTGAGGCCTGTGCACATAAACTGCTCGAAATAAATGGCACCAGGATATGGCTTGCCACCATAGCCATCACCCTTTAGCAAAAGAAAAGCTTATAGCCTCCCCCCCAGCACAGCCGTTTTACGGTAATGGTTAACATTTCCGCTCAGATCAGTCACTTCAAGGTGAATGATGTAAATCCCGATTGGAGCTTTCTGGTAGTCGTCGGTGGTACCATCCCAGGTGAAGGCACCGTTGACGGCAAGTAGTTCGGCGCGGGCCAGGTTGCGAATCAGTCGGCCGCGGCTATCAAAAATCCTGACAGTAGCCACGTATCCCGGATTCTCGAATCTGTAGCTTATGGTAAGAAGATCGTCATGGCCATCGCTGTCGGGCGAGAAGACTTCGGGGTAAACTTCAATCTCACCTTCCTGTTTAGTCAGTCCTGCGCTGTATTGAGAATTCCGGTATCCGGGTGTTCCAAACCCTGCGCTTTGCGAAGCAGAATGCCAGTTTGAACGATTCTGGGTTGGACGATGATAATTTACCCTTTCGAGCGCCACCCCCTTTTTATTGGTTAGCAGTGCAAAATGCATGTTTTCGTGGTAGGCAAACTGGTCAATTTCAACCAGGCTTTTGCTTGCCAATACAATTATTCCACTGGTATTGGTCATTGATGGCATGGCATCAACCCGAATGAGGGCATTGGGTTGAGATGTCATAAACGTGTTAAGAACGGCTTCAGGGCTGGTTGTCAGCACCACATAATCGCCCGGGAAGAAAAGGTAGCTTTCGCTGCTGATCTCACGAATCCCGATAAGGAAGTTTTGGATGGTATCCTTTGATGAAATGGTGTGGTTTTTCAATTCGATTACCTTTTCTGAACGGTTGTAAAGTTCAATGTACCGGCTTCCACCATCGGGAGGGTTGAAAAGCACTTCGTTGATCACGGCGTCGAAAGGTACGGCTGGCTGTGGAATGGCAAGCCTGGCGCTTCGGCGGTTAATGGTATTTCCGGCACAGTCAGAAATCTGAGCTGGCAAGGTTATCTCATAAATGCGGCCTGTCTCAAGGGGTGTTTCAAGGTTAATTAATGCAGTTGAAAAATCAGGGAGCAGCGACTCTACCGACAGGATATTCCCAATGCCGAAGTTGCCTGCCTGGGTGAGAGCGAGCAGGCTTTGCTGATCAATGGTTTCGCTGAAGAACAGCTTCACATTAAACTCATCCACAAACCCGGCCCTGAGCAAATCAGGTTTGGCGTTGTCGGGGTTACTGCCCAACACCGAATTTGATGCTCCGGGTGTGCCCCCCTGTGGGTTTTCTGATGCCGTCCAGTTTTCGGCACCCTGGCAGAAGTTAAGTGGGTCAATCTTTTCGAGCGACCAGCCTCCGTTGCTTTTTGCCGGATTACGGTACCAACGGTCGGTATAATTGACAAAGGAGACCAACTGTCCATTCTGGTCGAACAGCAAAAGGCTGGTGCCTGCATTGGTGAGCGCAGTGGATGACAGGCCGGGCACACCCACCACATTGCCGAAAGGCAAAAAAGCCTGAACAGCACTTTCTGCCACCAGAAGAATGTAACCACCAGGCTCAATCAGGCCAAATGGCAATACCCGCTGAGTGCTGCCGTGCTGCAATATCCAGCCCGAAATGTTTATGGGAAATTCGGTGGTATTATACAACTCAATGTATTCGAATGGAGGTAGACCCACTTCAGGAGTAGGATCGGCCATGAGCTCATTGAAAATAACATCAAAGCGTTGCGCTACATAAAGCACAAAGGGGCCCGAAAAGGCTTCCATAACATTGCCAGAAAAATCTTCAACATTGTCAACCTCAATCTGGTAAAACAAGTTTTCGGTGAAACTTTGCGTAAAGAGGAGACTTACAATGTTTGGCTGAGTTGGTATGCGGCTGGCTGTAAGCGGGTTACCAATTCCATGGCTAACAAAATAATTGTCGGTGTCTTCGGCAGTAGCAGGCTCAACAACCTTGCTGAAATGTACATTTAGCTGGTTGGCCGAAACCACTTCGACGGCCGTTACCTTTGGAGGTTCAAGATCAGGAACCAGGTCGCCCACCACAAAATCATCAAAATAAAAGCGATTGGCATTTGTAACGGTATAATTGCACACCAGGCCAAACCATGATGTTTCGGTATAAGTAAGGTCTGTTGCAATGCCTTGCGGAATATACATATGTCCGCCGGCAGGATCGGCCCAAACCTCCCATAATCCGTTTTCATCGCGGGTAACCTTTATGCGCATGATGTTATTTGTGACGGTGGCCAGATTTTGGCTTCCGGCAAGCAACTGAGTTGTTTCAGCTCCATCTTGTCTTAAGAGGTAAATGCGTTTGTTATCTCCGCCATCACGGCCAATCTGTATGAAATAGCCATTGAGTGGCCCTTTTAGGTTCTGAACATTGCTGATCAGGTATATTTTGGGATGGTTGTTGTTTGATGGAGTAAAAGCAAGCCTTACCCAAAACTCCCACTGGGCCTCCAGGTTAATGCTGCTTTCGGTGGCCAGGTAGGATTGCCCGGCTTGGTTGTCGTTAAGCCTAAGCACCCCCAACTCAACAATAAATTTATCGGTATCGCCCACCCAGGCGGGGTTTGATGTGAAATTTCCATCGCTGAAATCGTCGGTAAACTGAGCAACGGAAAAAAGCGGCCAGGCAAAAAGCAAGAACAAACAAATTTTTCGGGGCATCACTAAATTTTTTTTGGGCTGTTAAATATAGTAATTTTGCGTGAATCAGGTTTTGAACTGGAATTTGCGATTTGTCTAAAAAACTGAAAGGATGAAAATTGCACTTGTTGGGGCCACGGGTTTGGTTGGCACGGTCATGATAAAAGTTCTCGAAGAAAGGAATTTTCCCTGCACGGAGTTAATTGCGGCAGCTTCGGAACGTTCGGTAGGAAAAGAAGTACTTTTTCACGGCAAGCCGCACAAGATCGTAGGCCTTCAGGATGCTGTTGATGCGCGGCCAGCCCTTGCCATATTCTCAGCCGGCGGAAGTGTTTCTATGCAATGGGCAGAGAAGTTTGCGGCCAACGGAACCTTTGTGGTCGACAACTCATCGGCTTGGCGACAGCATGATCATGTTCCACTGGTCGTACCTGAAGTAAACCCGCACACACTGACCAAGGATGCCAAGATAATTGCCAACCCCAATTGCAGCACCATTCAAATGGTATTGGCTCTTGCTCCCCTGCACAGGGCATATAAGATAAAGCGTTTGGTGGTAGCCACCTACCAGTCGGTCACTGGCACCGGAGTTAAGGCTGTGAAACAGCTGGAAAATGAGCGCTCTGGACTCGAAGGCGAGAAGGCTTACCCCCACCCCATCGATCTCAACTGCTTCCCGCATGGCGGCGAGTTTGCTGACAATGGTTATACCAGCGAAGAGCTCAAGCTGCTTAACGAAACCCGAAAGATTCTCGAAGCCCCTGAAATAAAAGTTACTGCCACCGTGGTGCGGATTCCGGTGGTTGGCGGCCACTCAGAAGCAGTAAACGTTGAATTTGAAAATGACTTCGAAATCAACGATATTCGCAGCCTGCTCGAATCCACTTCCGGCGTAGTGGTTCAGGACGATCCTTCCAGAAACATTTATCCCATGCCATGCTTTGCCCATGACAAGGACGAAGTATTTGTGGGCCGTCTGCGCCGCGACAATACCGTGCCATACGGGCTCGACATGTGGATTGTGGCCGACAACCTGCGGAAGGGCGCCGCAACAAACGCCATTCAGATTGCACAGAAGCTTCTCGAAATGGGTCTCATCCGTTAATTTACCGAAATTAAACAAGCGTTTTTTTCAACTGGCTGAGGTTGACCTATTTTTCTTATTTTTGCACTCTGCAAAAAACCGAAGGAGCTTTCCTGACGGGATTCATTTAAAACCATTTTAATGAGCAATACCCAAGAAAAAGAATGGCTGGTTTTGGTAAATCCGAATGCCGGCACACAAAAAGGGAGAAAAGACTGGAAAAAGATAAGCCGCCTGCTTACTGAGTATGGCATTGATTTCCACTCTGTTTTTACCGAACGAAAACTGCATGCCATTGAGCTGGTGCCCGAATATATTGAAAAAGGCTACAGAAAAATCATTGTAGTAGGAGGCGACGGCACAATGAACGAAGTGGTAAACGGAATTTTTGCACAAAAAACCGTTCTCCCCACAAATATTACCCTGGGAATGATCTCCATTGGAACAGGCAACGACTGGGTAAGGACCTATAATGTGCCCCTGGATTACAAACAGGCCATTGAAATCATTAAACAGGGAAAAACCCTTGAACAGGATGTCGGAATTGTTGAATACAGCACCAATGGCGGAACCCAAACCCGCTATTTTGCCAATATTGCAGGCTTTGGGTTTGATGGGCTGGTGGCAAAAAAGACCAATGCCGATAAGGAGAAGGGATCGAGCAATCCTTTCCTTTATCTTGCAAATCTGGTCAGTTCCTTGTTCTCATACAACTCAACCAATGTCCGGGTCAATGTCGACGGGCGCGAGATCAAAGCCAAAGTGTTCAGCATGAGCGTTTGCATTGGGCAATACAATGGAGGCGGAATGATACAGGCCCCCGATGCGCTGCCTAATGATGGTTTGCTCGACCTGACAATCATAAAGCATATGAGTAAAGCTTCAATCGTTTATAACCTCAGGAGACTTTATGATGGTTCCATTCGTAAGGTAAAGCAGGTAGAACTGCTAACCGGGAAAAAAATCCGCATTGAATCAGACATCCCCATACCACTCGAAACCGATGGCGAATCGCTGGGGCACTCACCTTTCCAGTTTAACATCATACCAAAAAGTTTAAAAGTTATAATTAATCACCTGGGCTAAGGCCCGCAAACGTTATTATCCGCATGACCAAAGGAGAAGATACCTTTAAAAAGATCATTTCGCACTGCAAGGAATACGGGTTTATTTTTCAATCGAGTGAAATTTATGACGGGCTTAGCGCCGTATATGACTACGGCCAAAACGGCGCCATTTTGAAGAACAACATCAAGGATTACTGGTGGCGTTCAATGGTGCAGTTCCATGAAAATATCGTGGGCATCGACTCGGCCATATTCATGCACCCCACCGTTTGGAAAGCTTCAGGACATGTGGACGCATTCAACGACCCGCTTATCGATAACAAAGACTCTAAGAAACGTTACCGGGCCGATGTGCTTATTGAAGAACACGTCGAAAAACTGAACGAGAAGATCAGCAAAGAAGTTGAAAAAGCCGCCAAGCGCTTTGGCGAAAGCTTTGACGAAGAAATGTTCCGTAAGACCAACCCCCGCGTGCTCGAAAACCAGGAAAAAATTGAAGGCATAAATAAGCGTTTCGTATCGGCCCTTGAAGAAAACCGCCTTGGCGATATCAAGACCCTGATCGAAGAGCTAGGTATAGTATGCCCCGTTTCAGGTTCGCGCAACTGGACCGATGTACGCCAGTTTAATCTTATGTTCAGCACCCAAATGGGGTCGGTAACCGACGATGCCAGCCTTATTTATCTTCGCCCCGAAACCGCCCAGGGAATCTTTGTGAACTACCTCAACGTGCAGAAGACTGGCCGCATGAAGCTGCCCTTCGGCATTGCACAGATCGGGAAAGCTTTCCGAAACGAGATTGTGGCCCGCCAATTTATATTCCGTATGCGCGAGTTCGAGCAAATGGAAATGCAGTATTTTGTGAAGCCGGGACAGGAAAAGGAATGGTATGAATACTGGAAGAAGGAGCGCCTGCACTGGCACCTTGCATTGGGCATGCCTGCTGAGAAGTATCGCTTTCACGATCATGAAAAACTGGCTCACTACGCCAATGCCGCTGCTGATATTGAATTTGAATTCCCCTTTGGCTTCAAGGAACTGGAAGGCATCCACTCGCGCACTGATTTTGACCTTGCCGCCCACCAGCAATACAGCGGAAAGAAGTTGCAGTATTTCGACCCGGAAACCAACGAAAGTTTTGTGCCATATGTGGTAGAAACATCCATTGGTCTCGACCGCACCTTCCTGGCCATTCTTTCTTATGCTTATAAGGAAGAAAAGCTTGAAGATGGCTCCGAACGTGTGGTGTTGAGCATACCTCCGGCCCTGGCACCCATAAAAGTGGCAGTGCTTCCGCTTGTGAAAAAAGATGGCATGCCCGAAAAGGCCCGCGAAATATTCGACCAGCTAAAATACGATTACATGTGCCAGTACGATGAGAAGGATGCCATTGGTCGTCGATACCGCCGCCAGGACGCCATTGGAACGCCCTATTGCATCACCATCGATCACCAGACACTCCAAGACAACACCGTTACCATTCGTGAAAGAGACAGTATGAAGCAGGATCGCATCGCCATTGACCAAATTGCACGGGTGGTAGCCGAACGCATTGATATCAGGCCAAACAAGAAGCATTAACATTTTTACCCGCTGGATCAGGTTACATTGTTAATTAAAATAAAACCGGGAAACTTTATGCAACAATAATTGTTGTGTTTAATATAAAATTGGCGTAGGTTTGACGCGCGCTAATTCCGGTTTCTGATTATGACATTAAAAGAGATAAAAGCGCCTGTTGATGCGCAGATGAAAATATTTGAGACCCGCTTCAGGGACTCAATGAAAACAAGTGTTCCGCTTCTCAACACCATTACCCGCTATATTGTTAAGCGCAAGGGCAAGCAGATGCGGCCTTTGTTTGTATTCTTCTCAGCCGAGCTTTTCTCAGGCATAAACGAACGCACTTACCGGGCAGCTACTCTGATCGAATTGCTGCACACAGCCACCCTGATTCACGACGATGTGGTTGACGACAGCAACGAGCGCCGTGGTTTCTTTTCGCTCAACGCCCTGTGGAAAAACAAGATTTCAGTGCTGGTGGGCGACTACCTACTTTCGCGTGGCCTATTGCTCTCACTCGAAAACGACGACTTCGACCTGCTAAGGATCGTTTCAAACTCTACCCGGGAAATGAGTGAAGGCGAACTGCTTCAAATTGAAAAGGCCCGCACCCTTGACATTGAAGAATCGGTCTATTTTGAGATCATCCGAAAAAAAACAGCTTCGCTCATTGCTTCCTGCCTGGCCTGCGGAACAGCCTCTACCGGCGCCAGCCCCGAAGACGTTGAAAAAATTCGGCAGATAGGCGAAAAGATAGGCATTGCTTTCCAGATCAAAGACGACATTCTCGACTTTGATACCAGTTGTGCCAAAGGCAAGCCATCGGGTGTTGACATTAAAGAGCGAAAAATGACCCTTCCGCTCATTTACCTGCTCAACAACTCTGGCTATTTGCAAAAGCGCAAAATCATCAACATTGTTAAAAACCACAACACCGACCGCGAAAAAGTAGCCTGGCTTATCGACCAGGTAACCCAGGGTGGCGGCCTCGACTATGCCGTGAAAATGATGACTCAATACCGCAACGAAGCCATAGAATTGCTTCAGCAAATGCCTGACAAGCCCGCCAAAGAGTCACTCAGGCAGCTCATTGACTTTACCATTGAGCGAAAAATCTGATTTTTTCCCTTCCGGGGAAAATAAATGCATTGGCAATTTTGTTGTAAAATTGCAGCAACTAAATTTAATCATAATGAATTTTAAAATTTTCCTTCCGGAGAAATGGCTTTTATTGGCAGCAATCATAGCGCTTTCAGGTGTATTGACAAATGCCCAGACCATTCCTCCCATCATCACCCACAATGAATCACTTCGTGGCGAAGGAAGCATGGAAGAAGAAAAAAATCACGGATTGTGGCACTTCTATGACCAGGCCGGCATCATGCGCGAAAGCGGAAACTTTACTAAAGGTAAGCGCACCGGTAAATGGAAGTTTTTCGGCGAAAGCCTTGAAATTATTGCGGTTATAGACTATGACAGTCTTTATTATCGTGAATATTTCCCCAATGGAAACATCAGGGGACATGGGATAATTAACCCTGCGCATGAAAGAATAGGTTTATGGGAGTATTTTCACCTTGATGATAAAATTTGGGCAAGAGGCCTTTTTGAAGAAGGCCGCCAAAGCGGCACCTGGGAGTTCTGGTATGCCTCGGGAGTGAAGAATGCCGAAGTGGCTTTTGATAATGGAACGACTACCTGGTGGTATCCTGATGGAGTTGTTGAAATGACCGGGCCTGTAAAAAACGGCATGCGCGAAGGCACCTGGGAATTCTATTACAGTACGAGCCAATTGCAGGAACAAAGTAACTTCAGCCGCGACAAAAAAAACGGGCCTTCAAAGCTTTTTTACTCAAATGGAACCCTGGAGTTTGAAGGAACATTTAAAGATGGGCTGTTGCATGGTTTTTCAAAATGGTATCACGAAACCGGCAAGCTCGAGTCGCAAGGCAAGTCGGTTTTAGATTTGCAGGACAGCACCTGGACTTTCTTCTATCAGAACGGAATTATGGCTTCGCAGGGCGACTTTGTAAATGGCAAGGAAAACGGCATTTGGACTTTTTTCTATACTACAAGTGAAAAGCTTCGGCAGGGGCCCATTGTTGACGGCAAGAGAAGTGGCGAATGGGTCACATGGTACCCCAGTGGCAGAATCAGCCATATCGGGCCATTTGAAGATGATAAGGAACACGGGCTATGGACCAGCTGGTATGAGAGCGGCCAGATGCAGGATCGGGGTACCTTTACCAATGGCAAAATGGACTTGCTATGGGAGGGCTGGTTCGAATCGGGGCGAAAACGCTACCAAGTGCAATATGTAAATGGAGAGCGCCATGGATTGTCGACCCACTGGTATGAGAACGGAAGCTTGCGACAGCTTGCCAATTACGAAAACGGTTTGAACCACGGGCAGTGGGTTCGCTGGCAAGACAACGGAAACAAGCTGGAAGAAGGCCAGTTTACAAATGGAGAGCGCACGGGGCTTTGGACATTTTATGATGGTGGCGGAAGAAAATACCGCGAGCAGGAGTTTGCCGCAAGCAAGGCCCACGGTAGGTTTACCACTTTCTTCCCTGATGGCAGCAAGCAGCAGGAAGGCTCATACATTAACGGTCAGCGCCACGGCCGCTGGACATACTGGGATAATCGCGGGCGGGTGGTGCAAACCATGACCTTTGACAACGGAAGACAGGTAAGGTAAACGTTAAATCGACCCGCCCTTGCTATTCTTCAGACTTTGAAAAAAGAGCTTCAAGCTTGTGGCCTACCAGTATGGCGTGCTCTTCCTTCATGACCGAGAACGTTACTTCAAGGGTAATCTCGCCAGTGTCAGTATGAACAAGGTTCACTCCCGGCTCGTTTTCTGAAATAACCCAAGGCATATTCACCAATTCACGGAAAACCTTTTCGGTAATAAGCTGTGCCTTGTAACCATCCTTAATATCAAAGCTCAGCGTGTGGGTATGGCTCTGACCCTTTTGTGGTGGCTGAATAATAATGGCGTCGCCAAGGCGTGAATAAGGAACCCTGAGCTTTTCGCCCTTGTCGGTTTCCAGTTGAAGAGTCCGGTAACCAATGTAAATTATTTTTCCAGAAACAAAACTGGTTTTAATGGTTTGCCCCTTTTTCAGGGTGTTTTCTGTTTTCAGCAAAATTCCGTTTAAAAAATCTCTGAGCACATACCAACCTAAAGCCAGCACCAATACAATAGCCATGGCGCCCAAAACCATTCTGCGAAAGGTGAAATCAGGAAATATGATGGCTGCAGCCCAGAATGCAAAGGCCAGCCAAACAATCAGCTCAACCAGGGGTAAGGTTCGCCTTAAAAGCATTACCCATTTATTTTCGCCCGTGATAAGACTGGCAAGCTTGTTAATGAGCTGCATGGCAAAAAAAAGAGCCAAACCCAGAATCACAACATAAATCAGGTTCATAGCAAGTTTTTGCTTTTAAGTTTTTCAACAACAAACAAATCCAGTGCAGGATGAATGGCAAAGACCCCATCAAATTTCTCAATCACTATACCGGCCCTGACCATATCGTTTATCCTGTTTTTCACTTCCTGTTCAGGTAGCTGAAGATTGCGGGCAATGCTGTCAATGGTCAGCCTTCTGTGCATCACAAACTGAAGCAAATAGAAGAGTTGCTCCTGGCTTAGTAAATCGAAAACGGCATCAGAAGGCAATTCGACCGATTTCATGATCAGGTTTTTGCCAGATACCTTTTTTATGGATGCAAGCCACAGCGAGATCAACAGGCCCGGATTACCAAACGACTGGTCGAAGTAGCGATTGAATATTCGGGCATAATCAAGGGCAGTCATTTTGCTTTCATCCTTGCGGTTGTAGACAAACTTTAAACCGCCAGCATTATGCCGCAGCATAATAATGTCATGCATTTCTCGGGCATCAAAGGGCTTGCATACCAAGGTTGCAAGGGTGTAGTTCATGAGCCCGCAGGCCTTTTCAATCACCTTAAGGGCATGTTCATTTGCGTTGATGATAAAGAGAAACTTTTTGCCGTATTTGTCAATCAGTTCCTTCATTTGTTCAATCACGTGCAGTCCTCCTGGCTTCCTTTCCCACCAAAGCTCAAGGTCATGTATTATAATAGCCTTGCCGGGTGGCAATGCACCGAACACATCGTCGATGTTTTGATTTTGAACCTTAAGCGCTTTTGTAATTGCTTCGCGGAACAATAACACGTTTGCCTGGCATGACTTTGGAGCCTTGACAAAATGAATGTTGTCTGATGTAAAATGCTTGCGCGCCAGGTATTTGGAAAGGCTCGACTTGCCCGAGCTTCTTTCACCTGTTATGATCAGGGCGCCGTGATGACCTGTTTTAAACCTTGTAATAGCTTGTTTGCCTTCTTCAATTTGATCTGCCATACCCACCCAGAAATCGTTGCTGGTACCCGACAGCCCTGAGAACAAGGTTGAATAAAAGTACGGAAGCTCATTTAAAACTTCCAGATCGGGCGTAATGGCCTGGACAAAAGAAAGCATTTCGCGATTGGAGAGCTTTCCGGTCTGGCTCTTCTCAAAGCGGCTGGCCCATACTATGCTTTCGCTCTTGCTGTAGAGAAGATTCACAAGGTTTTTCTGAACGCCCAGGCGCCACTTGTCCATTTGTTGGTTTAGCAGGCGCGAAAGGCGCGAATCGTCACCATGTCGCATTTTTTTCTTCAACTCAAGGCTGGTCTGGTTGATAACCGCCGAAGAAAGAGGGTCAAATGCCAGATTCAGGCCCACATCGAACGATTTGTAAAAGCGGTCAAGAATGCCCTTGATCTGAAACTCTTCCTCCTTCAACCGGACAATAAAATCTTGAAGAAGTTTGTTGGTTTTTTCGCGATCGAGCACCTCTTCATTGTTCTCAGGGTTATAATTTTCTGAGCTAAGGCTGAAGTTGATCAGCCTAACCAGGTCTTTTACCCTTACTGAAGATTGTTGCAACTGATGCTCTGTGTCTCGTCCAACGGTTTTAATCCTGTCGATGAGCAGATTGCTTAAATAAAAACCGGCCATTTTTCTTACGTTCACTTCAACAGGATCGGGGTCGGGAAGCTGACCTTTTCCAATCTGCTCAGACGCAACCAAACTGGTGATCTCCATTTTTTCTGGAAGCTCAGCTACCAATTCCCTGATTTCGCTGAAAAGTTCAGAATAAAAATCAAGCAGTTCAGGAGTCTTTAACAGGCTGTTGTCAAGTTGAATATCCATCGGGGTTTCCTTAAGATCGACTTCAATGGCCTGCAGAACTCCTTCCTTATAACTTCTGAGAGGTCGGAGCAATTGCGTTTCGGGTATGAGCGAAAAATCCTGGTGGTATTTTCTGATCTTGGAGTCAATGCGGCTGCGCAGCCAAAGGAAGACAAAGTCGAGAATGGCTTTGTTTAAAAATAATTCCAGGTTTTTTTCCCAGGTGGAAGGGAGTGAAGTAAAATGTTCACCCAGTTCCTGGGCTCTTTTGTTAAGTGAGGGAAGTTGCTTTTTAAGCTTGGGGTCTGACTCAGCACTGTCGATAAAATCGCTGAAATGCTGAAGGTCAAAAAGTAATTCATCAAGCAATTGATTTTCAGCATTCTGCCGAAATGCCGAGACTTGGTTTTCGAGAACTCCGATCTGGGCTTTAATCCTGGATCTTTCATGCGAGATGCGTTCAAGGGCTTTTATTGAATCATCATTTTCAAGGCGCGAAAGTTCAATGATGCCATGTAAGCCCGAAAATATCTTCCGCAACGATGTCACCTCACTAAAAGAGTTCAAAGCAAATTTGTTAAGCAAGCCTGTAACCGACTCGAGCCGTTTCATATAAAGGAAGTAGCTAGCCGATGCTGAAAGCTTTAATCGGTAATAAACATTTCGCCCGGTAGTTTTTACAAAAATGCTTCCCAGACTTTTCTTTATCCTCATAAGAAAACCATCCTGAGGCTTAATAAAAAAGTCGGCCGGCAATAACTTTATCCTTAAACGGTCGGGAATGTTTTTCAACAACAGTTGAATATCCCCAATAAGGGCTTCGTTCGATTTTTGGATCTGCTCCTTTTGCCTGTTAATCAGGTTTGCTTTATAGAACTGAATTCTTTTTTGCGAATGGTAGGAAAAATCGTTCAGAATCCTGAGAAACGCTTTGGGTCTGCCTTGGGAGTGAATTGTTTTAATTGTCTTTTGAAGCTGGTCAAATGTTTTGTCAGAAAAACTGGTAAGCTCTTCAAAGAATTCGTGCAGATGGTTTTGTTTGTCTTCGAAAGCCCTTAATGAATAGCCAAGAATAAGGCTCTCGATGGCCTGCCCTGCATTGTAAACCTCGTTGGCAATGATTTCTCTTGAGGCTGTTCTGAGCCTTGGCAGCACCGAAGAAACAGGCCTTTCGGGTTGCAAGGCCTCAACAATTTCAGGTTGCAGCTGGGGGTTGATATTTAAATCATCAAAATTGCTCGATGCCCTGATAAGCAGGCAGGTTTTGGTTTCGGCCAGCATGGCGCTGGTTTTTTCAATCAGGCTAGAATTTACAGGCTTGTTTGTTTCGGGCAGCTCAATAATGGAAAGGTCGGTGTGGCTTGAATGGGCCCGCATGATTTCCTCTTCGGGCAATTGCTCCATGCCATTATTTATGACCTTAACGGTGGCGGTCAGCCGGTATTTATCAAGCAGCTGATAGATCAGGTGGTAAAGGCTCTCGGTTTGGGAGCTGTCCTGGTTAATGACCATGATGCGTATTTTGGCGGTCATCCATTCTTTGCTCGAAGTAATGAACCTAAGCAGCGTAAGGGCAAGCGAAAAGTTGCGGCCACTGTTTGTCCACCAGAAATCAATTTGTTTGTAATTGCCAAATTTAGCTTGGTGGTTGTAGGCCAGAAAAACAGTGTTATAATCCTGCTTTTTGAACGTTTCAATGAGTTTTGCATATTTTTCCGGGTCTCTCGTCTTGCTTCCCCAGCCCATGAGTATTGTGTTGGGCTCGAAACCTGAAAAGCCATAGACTCTTGAGATCACGTCAATGCCTTCGTAAAAATTCTTGCAATGGTGCCTGCGGGTAAACACTCCGGCCTTCTTAACAATGGCTTCGGTTTCGCCAAACCCTTCCTTCTCACGAAGAATCTGATCGGCCTTTGGGTCTTCAATAAGTTCGAAATTGGTAAATATTCCAAGCTTGCCAACCAAGGCTTTTCCCATTTCAATGAGGTGGGGCCTGCTTTGCTCGCCCCCGCTGAACAAGATTACATTAGGGCGCCAGTTGCGCGACTCACGGCTGCTTACCGTAAGCCGCCCCAAACCTGATTTTACAAGGGATGTCCAAACGCTGTTCCATGTGTCGCCAGTTTGAAGAGTAAGTTCCTTGCGCTTCAGGAAAAGAAACAGGGCAGCCAGCACCATTGTAGCTGCCAGCAAGGCAATGATGTCGAGCTGAATCATCACAATTATACACGCCAGGGCCCCAACGATGCTTACAATGCGGGGAATCTTAAACGAAGGTCTGAAGTCGCTGCCCGCCCAGCTTTCGATGGCATAGGTAATATTCAGGAAACCATATGTTATGATAAAAAAGATGGTTACAATGCGGGCAATAACGTTCAGTTCACCGATCAGGATGCCGGCCTGGGCAATGAAATAGGTCAGAATCAGTGCATTTCTCGGTTCATTGGAGGGGCCAAATCCTTTGGCAAAAAACCTGGGAATGATCTTGTCAATGGCCACAGCCTGTAAAATACGTGGGGCACCAAGAATGCTTCCCAATGCCGAAGAGAGTGTGGCTCCAAGGATACCTGCAATAACAAGCTGTGGCACCCACGAAATCTGGAACAGCACCCTGGGGTCATTTACCAAAAGTTCACGATCAACGGTAAAAGAGAAGAAAAAGGCCAAGCCAATATATACAAACAAACCCACCAGAATGGCGGTAATGGTGCCGAATGGAATGTCTTTGCGGGCATCCTTCAAATCGCCCGACATGGAAACGCCAGCTTCAAAACCAGTTACCGCAGGAAAGAATATAGCAAACAAGGCAATCCAAGGAAGGGCGCCGGTCATGGAGCCAAACAGGGGTGTGGATGGAACAAACTCATGGCTGCCAAAAAACACCGAAATCAACGAAAGCACCATAGCAGTCATGATCAGGTACTGTGTTTTAATGGCCAGCGAGGTACTGATAAAAGTAACTACCGCCACCAGGAATAAAATGATTGAACCGGCAATACGTATCGTATAAAGGCTTACGTCAAAACCAAAATACGAAAGAAAAGTCTCTGCAAAACCTATGAGGTACAAGCTTACGCTGAAAGAGAGGCCCACAAATAATGCCAGGCCGAGTGTGCCACCGATTGGAAGGCCCAGGCTTCGGGAAATGATATAATAGCTACCGCCGGTTTCCACTTTTTTGTCGGTGGCAACTGAAGCCACGCTTAACCCAGTGCTGAGCGATATGATATGCGCAACAAGTATTATGCCCAAGGTTGCCCATAGACCCGCCTGCCCCACAATCCACGGAAGACGCAGGTACATTATAACACCCAGAATGGTTAAAATGGAAGGTGTAAAAACACCTCCAAATGCACCGAACTTTTTTGCTTTAAACACTTAAATCCGGATTATTGGTTATTTGTATCCCAAAGATATAACAAAATGAAGTGTTTGACCCAGCTTAAACAGCTTTTATTGACTGGCATTTATAAAGGTTAAAAATATTCCGAGCCAATAAATTCTTAATTTTGGAGAGGTTTTAAAGGTGTTTTCTCTTTTTTGGAACGAACCTCCGGAAGCGACCCAAACCAAAAAATGCTTGCAGCTTAATGGGAATTCAAATTACATTGACCATTGTTTTTGTTGGGGTGTTGATATTTGCAGCCCACCTTTTTGCTGAATTTTTCCGCAGCAATAAGGTTCCGGATGTGTTGCTGCTTATCATTATCGGTTTAGTAATTGGCCCGGTTACCGGGCTTGTTGATCAGCGATATTTCGGGCAAATCGGGAGTGTTTTTGCCAACATAACCCTTGTTATTATCCTTTTTGAAGGCGGCACGAGCCTTCGCTTTGATGTGCTGCGCACGGCCATTAGGGGAACTGCCAGCCTTACCACAGTAAATTTTGTGATCAGCGGTATAATAATCGGATTTGCCACCCTGGTTGTTTTTGACTTTGACCCCATCAGGTCATTCATGCTTGGAGCATTCCTTGGTGGCACTGCTTCTGCCATTGTAATACCCATGGTAGGCCAGCTCGACCTGCAGCCGGGGTCAAGAACGATTCTGATTCTGGAGTCGGCAGTAAGCGATGTGCTATGCGTGGTGGTAGGGCTGACTTTTTTTGAAGCGGCAAAGCTTGGGGCCCTTAATTTCGGGCTAATGCTGGGAAGCATTATGGCAAACTTCTTCTTTTCAGCAATCATTGGAATAATGGGCGGCCTGGGCTGGTCGTTTCTCATTAACAGGATCAGAAACCTTCAGAACTCCATTTTTACCACGCCGGCCTTTGTTTTTATTGTTTACGGAATAGCTGAACTGCTGGGCTTCAGCGGGGCCATTGCCGCCCTGATGTTTGGCATAACCATGGCAAACATCGACATGGTACCGCAAACAGTGCTAAAAAAATATACACGCTTCGTACCCCATGCCCTTAACGAAACAGAAAGGGTATTCTTTTCTGAAGTGGTCTTTTTGCTGAAAACTTTTTTCTTCGTTTACATTGGCGTTTCAATTGTGCTTACCGACTATTTCTCAATTGCTGTTGGGGGCATTCTTTCCTTGCTGGTATTTGCATTCAGGATTCCTATTGTAAAAATTTCCGTCAGGCCTTCCATTCCCATAAATGATCGTGTTATTATGTCGGTAATGGTACCCAAGGGGCTTGCGGCTGCCGTAATGGCTTCATTGCCTGCACAGGCAGGTCTTCCCGGTGGTGAAATGATTCAAAACATCACCTATTCAACGGTTTTGATCACCATTATCTTAAACTCTTTCCTGGTCATGCTCAACAGTCGTTATACGGCATTGGGCAAATTTTACGGCTTCTTCCTGAAGCCATAAAAAAGGCGAACCCGAAATTTGATTCGCCCCTGAAGATTAATTGAACATCTCTATTTAAAAACCACCACCGCTTTGGGTTCAATCACGTGGAATGTAAATGATTCGGTGAAGTATAATTGAACAGTTTTACTGTTGTGCGATTCGTAGCCAATGGAAATGTCCTGCCCAATGACCATTTTGAAATCGCCACCACGCTCAGAAACCAGGTAGCCATCCTTAACATAGGGTGCCATTATGATGCTGCCTCCCAGAATACCTTCAAGCTGCTTGCGCAAAGGGTAGCCCTTTACATAAGAGTTTACTTGCTGCCACTTTTCGGGGTTAAGCACCAAGGTGTATGGCCCTTCAATGGAGGCTGCTTTTAGCTTGGTTACGGCTTCGAGTACCACGCCAAGTATGTGCTCCCCTTCGGCTGGAAATGGGATAGCTGCAAACTCTGAACTGGCTTTCAATCCGGCAATGCTTGCCGGTTTGAAGCCTTCATATAAGGCCTTCTCTTCAAATTGTGCCATCTTGCGGGCTGCATCTTCCAGCGGGCCAAGGTCAATATCCTGGGCGCCACGGGCCACATTGTCGAGTTCCCACACGTTTAATTCAAAAGGAATGCGAGCCTCAACCAGCGGCAAAACCTGGTGAATGCCAAATTTTACGGCTTCTTTCTGGTTGGCAGGAACCTGGATGCGACCAGTTGAAAGGGCGGCAAAGTCCCAGCCTTTCGGCCCGTCAATATCTACAAATTTACGCGCCGAAAGCACTGATGAAAGCACGTCAACTGCCGTTTCGTTAATCTCGGCCCACGCTTGTAGCGAAATG